>ENA-ORXI01000012-ORXI01000012.1-sediment-metagenome-genome-assembly--contig:-NODE-12-length-109412-cov-10.390534_pt1 | contig 109412 bp, 86 predicted proteins | sample MGYA00237861_ERZ511468 | MGnify/ENA primary metagenome ERZ511468 (study PRJEB26299, sample SAMN06266213) | sediment metagenome | isolation source: Hudson Canyon methane seep mesocosm | place...
CTTTTCCAAGGCCGTGTTGTAGAAGACTCTGCTGAGAAGAAAGGTGAATCTCTACTAGGTTCTACGCCAATGGTTGTTCTTTCTACTATCTTGGGTCGTTTCCCAACAATTGCTGAGTACAAAGCAGCAGTTGAAGGTATTAACCTAACAAGCTTCGCGCCACCGTCTGAAGACCTAGCGCGTCCAGCTATTCCTCTTAAAGCTGTTTAAGCTTAAGAGAAAGTAAGCGCCTGCTTGTACTTATCTTGCATTAAGCTAAGTATGAGCTAGGCTCTTTCTTAAGAGCAAAATGAGTGGCTAGATAAAAGATTAGAAAGACGCACAAAAGATGGATGACGAAGAGTGGATTTATAAAGGTTAAGCTTAGCCTTATATGTAGCTCTCCGATTTAATCGGCTTCTACTGACTGAGATTGAAAACTAGACTACTGATTGCTTAAAAAACCGGCACTCGCGAGAGGAGCCGGTTTTTTTATGCCATTAATATAATGGCGGTTTATAAACGGTATCGAATATTATTATGACATTAAATAATTAACGATCTGCTGTACGTTTCTATCCAAATCGTGATTCCACTGCAAACCACTACTAGGTAATAAGTCTTCTATATTATCTGAGGTTAAAGGCTTTAATTGCTCACCAACCTTTAAATAGCAATAACCTTGTAAATCATCTTCACCTGAATTCTCATCCGCTGCAGCAGGTTCCTCTGAGGAATGTACGAATACAATGTCCGCCCCGGCTTTTTGGCAAGTGTTTAGAATCGACTGCGCCGAATACGGCACTTCAAACCATTGTGCAAAAACATAACGGCCTTTGTGCACAAGTTCATCAGGGGTTAATAACAACTCTATCGCTTCGTATACATCTTGCCACTCAGGGTTCACTTCATCTGCAAAAATGGGTCTACCCGATGCTGGCAATAATGATGCAAGTGCTTCTATTATTCGGTCATCTTGGCTGTGCATTAATATCGATACGACTAGATTCATTACTACACCTTAAAACCACTAATCTTCTAAGTTTTCTTTAGCCGTTTGCAAAGCCTCTTTCAATAAACCTGAGGCATTAGGCCCTTGGGCAGCGCCCATCAATTGTTGTTTAAGCTCTAAACGGTAGTGGTCGAGTTTAGTATCATTGAGTTCTAATAAGGTTTCATACATATCCGCTACATCTCTATCTAACTCCGCAGCCTGTATAATTTCAGGATGCTGGTCGCAGTATTGAACACATAACATAAAGTATTCAAACGTAAAGTTTCTATAATCCCATGGAATATGTTGATTTTTTTTCTATAAAATGAGCTTAACTGAGCATAACCAGCAATAAAATCGCGTGGATTAATCGTAGTCAATTTTTCTTTATCCGCTATTTCTACAGTATTCATAAAATAATCAGGGGTAAATAGAGTCTCTATTAAAAACCGTACTTTTTCATCACGCTCAGGTAAGTGCTCTAACCACCCTACCGCATAACGTACATGGGAGTGCGCCTGCCTAGCTGATCCCTCTGCATAATCAACCGTAGTTCGCCAAAACTCTTTAACTTGTTCAGAGTTTTCAAATGGAGTGTAGGCAATTCTATGACTAAACTCAAAATGTATTGTCGATAACTCACCGGTATCACTTTCTATATAAGTTGCAGGCTCTTTGCCATACACATAGAACTCTCCTAAAAACTTAGTCAAAGGCACACTGCCTTCTTGCTCTACCTTATGTCGCCATGCAGCTTTACGCTGAGCAAGCCATTCTGGATCGTCGGTTTTCCATAACGATTGAAATTTGCCATAAGCCGCGCAGGTACGCTCGTATCCATGGTTATATTTTAATTTCATTGGACTACAGCCTCACAAAATTGATCTTGAAGGGATTCGGGTAATTCAAAGTTTTCTAATGCTTCACGAATATCATCACCCATAGCACCCGCGACTTGGCTTTGCAATGCTTCTCGAAGTATAAGCGGATTTGAAACGCATTTTTATACTTGCAGGTAATAAACTGTGAACTTAGAGCATCTTAAAAAATAATCATAACCTATAGATAAAAGGGAGTAACGCAAACAATAAACAAACTCCAGACTCATATATTTCTTAACCATTAATGAGCCGAAAACACTGTCTTTGCGAATCAAATTACCAGCAATAATGAGCCGAAAAATTATAATTTGCGGCTCAAGTGATATTTCAGGTTAAAAAACGAACGAATTCTGATAATACAGGCAAAGGCCCAACTTTGTTTATAATAGCGAAAAGCTCTCTGCCTTGGCTAAGTGCCAAAGCAACGGCTACTCGTAATTTAGTTGATTTTGTCTCTAAAACTGCCTTAAAGTTGAAGATATTGGTCAAGGTGTGCGTTATTTTATTAAGTAGCGCCTAACTCCACTAAATTCTGTGCAACGGGGAGGGCTCGATTTTGGTTTAGGTTGATAGCGCATCAACCCCTCTATCGTCATACTCAAATCCATCGCTTCCCCAGCCCACTTCGTCACCGCTGTTTGTGCAGTAATCGGTTCACTCAGTTCATCATTTAAGGTCTTCTCTAGCTCAGAAAAGCGATGACAAGCACAGGTAAACTTAGCGGGGTTGGCTACTATCACGAAGTCTTTAGATCGGTTAAATGGCGAATCAAAATAACGATCTACTTTAGAAAAGCACAAGCGATCTGCAAAGCGTTCTGGTTTAGATTGCACCAGAGTTGGCTGCTCGGGCTTCAAACAAAGAAAGAAGGTCCCTTTATGCAGCTCTCTGTGATGGTATTTGCATAAGGTCACTAAATTATCCAACTTAGTATCGCCACCATCAGCCCAATGCTTTATATGATGCCCTTCTGTATAACGGCTTTCACAACAACCCGGGAACTGACAACAACCACCATCACGAATCGCTAATGCCCTACTCATAGCTGGCGGAATAATTCGAGACTTACGGCCAATATCCAATACATTACCCGCGCTATCCTCGGTAACCATCAACAGGCTCGCATCACAAGCTAAACGCCTCGCCGCATCAGGCATTAACCAGCGGCCATCTAAATTGGCATCTAGGTTAGCCGCTAAATTAGCGCCGTCACCCGAGTTACTACCCGTATGTACATGCAATACAAGCTGACAACGCTCAGCGGCTTTTAACGAAACGCCTGCAGGTTTATTTAAACTGGCAAGATACTGCTCAGACAAGGCAACCAAAGCATCGGCTCGGCGTTGAGGAAAGGTTAATTTGTCCGGAATAAAAGAGACTGATTCCGTGCTCGACGCTTCCGCGGTAACGCTTTTCTCCTCTGTAGCCCCCATGACTAGGCTGCTACTTTTAAATTCAGCTTCAGAATCAGCCGTATCTACAACTTGATTACCCAGTTCTTCAAGCACCTTGATCAACAAGCTACCTTCCTCATCGGGTAGCCTCGCTTGAATAATCCACGAACCATCATCGTCATGAAAATAGGTGACCTTGCGATTTTCTTGTTGAAGCTGAATGAGTTCCTTCTCACGTTGGGCTTTACTGCGGCCAAACTCATCTTGGTCTATATACCCTTTAGCAGCTAGCGCCTTATTCAATTCAGAGTTCACACAGCTATTCATGCCATCATCACAATGACTCACGGTACAAAACGTATTAGCCAGTTTTTCCATGTGCTGCGCCGTACTGTATTCTGCAACCATTAATAAAAAAGGTTCATTCAACTGAGTCGCTATACGAGTCATTGCGCGCACTTTTGAATAACTTAACTCACCTTTTTCAAAACCTGCATTAATACCGGGTAAGCCATCCAGCGCTCGTGCCGTTCTCACTTTCTCTCTTGCGGCCGTCATCCCAATGCTGCATTTCCAATTTAACCAGTGCGCACAAGAGCGAATGCCAAACCCCGCCCAACCTTCCCGGCGATCGAATTCGGCAATTAATTTAAGGAAACGATAATTAGCGGCATTAATTTGACCAGCCAAGGTGGTGATTTTATCGGCCAGTTGATCGTTATAATCCGCAGAGCTAATAGGAGGTTCTTCGGAGTTGCTTTCTATATTTGAATCAAACATAAAGCCACCAATACTGTGTTTTATCTAGTATTAATTTTAGTTTAATTAAAGAAAGAACTAGATAAAAACACCTGTTTTTATAGACTAAAAATCACTATAACAAACAGAATACGGACTATTATTTTCTAAAAAAACAACTCTTATTTTACGAAGAAAAATACAAATATTTTTCAGAATATGGAGCTAATAACTAAGGAAATTATACTAATTTAGAAAATTATTTATTAAATCTCAGCAGATTATTGGAGTGCATACTTGATCCATACTAAATTTACTTGGTTCAAGCGCTTCACCCACATGCAGATATACTTCTATGGCACCTGCGCCCAGTGCTAACTCTCGATATACCTTACTCTCAATATCGGTAAGTCCACCTTCAAGCTTATCCATTGGGTGAATAATAACTATAGGCCGAGGCGCTATGATTTTTGAGGGATTCACTTCACGCAGCCCCTGCATCAAAACCTTTTCTGCCCTTTTGAAATCAGCGATCAACAACCTAGGATGAGAAAAGGGATTGGTTACCTCAAGGCTTTTATCTAGGCGAAGGTTATAAGCATCGGCGCCCACCGCACGAATCACTTTTTGTTTCGGATTAGAGACATCGATCGCGATATAAGGTCTTTGATCGTAAACAGATTGAGTATCAATATTCGTTATTGTTATTCGCTCTTCTCTTAACTGAATATAAATCGTACTTGAAAATAACGTTTTAAGTTTATTAAACATTAGAAAATCCCCTTTCCTCTATTGAGCCACTCAGGTTATTAAGCTTGGCAGACGACAAAGAAACAATTCATTTCTGGGTTTTCACCAAAGCCGATTAAGGGCGTGTCTAGCCTTACGAATGCATCATCCCGTTCTTTTTCTTCACAAGCACAGACCTCATAATTCGAAACGTCGTTATCCGCACCTCCATTAACAGCAGCTTCGGCAGAGAAAAAAGCTTTTGCTTCTTTGATGGTTACACGCTCAGTCGATAGCTCGTCAAAATGCATTAAACATTCTTTATCTTCCGCATCAATTTCAATCTTCGTCACTGGCAAGGCATTTCCAACCTGCTCTACTTCATCGTTTTCACTCACGGTGACTTTTAAAACATATAAATGAAAGTGATCTTCGACTGCGGATTGAGTTTCAAATTCTTGTAGTAAATCTCTGACGTACTTACTCATTGATAATTTCCTAAAGGTTTAGTGCCAAGCATACACGACGACGTAACGCTCTATTATAATAAATCTTCGATAAACCAAGCCGAAAAGGCGTGCCTTCCTGCCACCTCTGCTTTCTTATAAATTGATGACGCTTGCTGACGAATGGTCTTTTCTGCAGTGCCACGTAATGTTGATATCTCTTTTAAACTAAAGCCTTTCAATAACAGGTGGCCAATCTCTTGCTCACTTTTACTTAGCTTCCACTCTTCAAACTGCAATATAATCACTTCCCCCAAGCGACGTTTGGCATCGATCATCTGCTGAGAGCTTGGCTGTGGCATGCTCTTTATACTGTCTAATTCTTGGTAGAGCTGCTTAATTTCATCATGGCTACGCACTAGGCTGAATAGCATCCAGCAAAGACCTAGAAAAGCGATCAACATAATCACTGCTTCTTGCAATACATGTCCTATCGCAGCCCCATGAGAGACGTCTGCCACTAAATCAGCCCCACTAGCAATCACTACACCTAATAGAAAAAGCATAATCAAGTGGTCTTGGCCCTTCCCCTTTATTAGCTCTTTTAGCGAACCCGCAGTAGCTATGTACTTTTGCATTAATATTTCCTAAATAATTCATCGGGCATATGTCCTATCCCCAGTATTCATCATGCTTGAGAAGGTTCAATCCTACATTTGTCCACTAGTTTAGAACTAAACCCAAGCCAATAATAGAAGCATACCCAAGCACTAATACCAATATCAACACCCAATAAATCAGTGAGTAGGACAGTTAATATGAACGAACAATCAAACCCAACATTTACCCAACAACCTAAAAGTAACAAGGTTCGGGTATGGGATACATTTATCCGTGTATTCCACTGGTCTTTAGTCGCTCTCGTGATAATCAGTTACCTATCGGGGGAGTTTGAGTTCGAGATTCATTCGTATTCCGGCTATGCCATCTTTACTCTGGTGTGCTTACGCATCCTCTGGGGATTTGTCGGTAGCCGATACGCTCGGTTTAAAAGCTTCGTCTATTCCCCTAGCAATGTCATGGCCTATCTTAAAAGTATGGCTAAGGGTAACCCAAAGCGCTTTCTAGGCCATAACCCTGCTGGCGGCATGATGATACTGGCATTATTAACCGTTTTAGGTACCACCACATTGAGTGGAATGAAGTTGTATGGGATTGAAGAAGGCGAAGGGCCTTTTGCTAACGAATACTCGATATCCATAGTCAATCAAGCCTATGCGGATTCAGGCAAAGAAGATCATGATAAAGAAAAAGTGCATAAAGATGGAGTCGATGAGGAAGCCGAAGAATTCTGGGAAGAAGTCCACGAGACTTCTATTAACCTGCTTTTATTGTTAATTCTGCTTCATGTACTTGGGGTCGTTATTGCCAGTAAACAGCATAAAGAGAATTTGATTAGTGCCATGGTTACTGGTGATAAGCCTGCCATAAAATAACGATAATGAGCCGAACAGTTTCAGTTCGGCTCAAATAATTTATTTCCATTAAAAGCAGGCACTTTAAAATATCGAACCAGATCAAAAGGGCCTAAGGTGGAGACCATTTTATAGGGCAGTAATTCTTCTCTAGGATAAAACATTTGATCCAGCGCTGCTTGCTTCTGAAATGTCTGATAAAGGCTATCAACTTCTCTGCTTAACTGCTTAATACTATTAGGGCTTAACAATCGGCTAGCAGAATAAAATGGATAATGTTCATTATTATTCTGGCTAATCGACTCCTTAATAAAGCCTTGATTTACTTTCACTAGAATGGGATGTAACGGTCCATCTAAGCGCCAAGCAATCGGCCGATCAACCCGAAAGTAATAAGAATCATCTTGGCGTAAGCGAATCAAATCCAGCTTTTCTAATTCACGTAAATACAAATAACCGTCTTGAACCGTTAATTGGTTATGCTCAAGAATCGAATCTAGATCAAATTCGCTGACTAACAACATAAAGAATGACATTAATCCCGGCTTCGCTGCTAGTGCCTGCTCCGTTGCTAACGATAGTGTACTGGGATTAATTGGCTGCTTAGCGGCTAAATCCACCAGCTCAGTAAAACTGATACCTATGACCTCACAGACCTCCATCAAGCGACTCAGCTTACAATCCTGCTCCGCAAATAAGCGCTTTATCGTCGGCTCCGAGGTATTCAGCTTCTCGGCTAGATCTTTATAGCGAATGCCTTGAGCTTTTAAAACCTGCTTTAAGCTGGCGAATAAGCCCGTTCTTTGCCGTTGTTCTGTGATATCACTTTCTTCAAGCATCTTCTCTTCAGCCATCTTTTCTTCCGCCACTCTTTCTTCCATTACATTCTATTCTCTGCCATTCAAGGCTGAATCGCAGCACCTTGCCAAGCCTAAGGCTATTTACGATGCTAAATACCCGATAAAGGATCATATTTTGATACTTAAATTCAATTAACTCGCACAAAAGGTACATCAATATATTCTTACTGTCGAACAGACGTTCTTAATCAATACATTTTTAAGCAATACATTCTTAAGCAATAAATGGACAGTACCTATGAATACTTGGATCAACCGCAGCAACCCAGTTAGTCAGCTTAAAAAGGCAATGACTCGTACGTTACCGGCAATCGCTTTAAGCGTAACCAGCTTAATAAATATCACCACAGTCAAGGCCAATGAACTGGAAGTTGAATGGCAGGTGAATAATTTCGATCAGCCTGAATCCGTGGTCGTTAACTCAGCGACCCAAGCTATTTACGTGAGCAACATTAACGGCCAACCAACCGAACTCAATGGCAAAGGCTATATCAGTAAGCTTTCCATAAAGGGAGAAGTGCTAGACAAGCATTGGTTAGAGAATTTAAATGCCCCCAAAGGTATGGCAATACATAATGACTTCCTTTACATAGCGGATATGCAGCAAGTCCATAAAGTGAGTATTTCTCAAGCCCGAGTTATTAAGCAATATACGGTCGACCAAGCCAAGATGCTCAACGACATCACGATTGCCGATGATGGTACTGTGTACATCAGTGATTTACTGGCTGGGGGTATTTATCGCATAACCGATGACCAAATTGCTCCTTGGTTTAGCCACGAGCAATTGCCCCATCCTAATGGTCTGTTATGGCAACAAGGTAAATTACTGGTTGCGTCATGGGGAATCGGCATGGATAACGATTTCACGACTCAAACAGCAGGCAGTATTTATACCCTAGATATAAAAACATCCGACTTAGCCGTACTAAAAGGTAGCGAGCAACTGGGTAACCTTGATGGCTTGGTTCAACATAATGACACCCTTTACGTAAGCGATTGGATCAGTGGTGATTTGTTTAAAATTACAGACAATAAAAGCCGTAAAATCCTGACCTTAAAACCGGGCCTGGCAGATATCGCCGGTGATAGTTCGCGATTATTCACCCCCTCTATGCTCGATGGCCAAGTGATTGCTTGGAAGCTATAGCCTACAACCCATCATTTCTCTGGTGGCAATCAATAAGGATTACCACCACTATTTTGGAATGAAAAACTTAAACTCGACATTTTTTGATGATAATCTGCTGCTCGCGGTAATAATTAAGAGAATCATCCACTTGGCTGAAATAGCAGAACAAAAAACAATAACGATTCATCGAACAGTACTATTCGGTGATTGCGACCCCGAGGGCATCGTTTATACCCCACGCTTCTCATATTTTGCGGTTGAAGCAATTCAGGATGCATTAACCCTTTGGTTAGAAGATGATCCTAGTGATTCAAACTCCAATAAACCTAAAAGTGGCGGCCTGCGTAAACTTATGGGTTATGACATTTTACCTCCCGCACGTGCATTTAATTTAGAATTTCACCACCCCGTGACCTGGGATGACGAACTCTCAATCGATGTCTCTGTCGATAAGATAACCGAAAGAAGTTTTTCTTTCGCAGTAAAAGCTAGGTTAGAAAATAGTCGCATCAGCAGCAAAACAAATATCCTAGCCTTTAGGGCACACCTTACTCAGGTATGCATGAGCCGGGAAACGAATAAGAGCATACCGCTCCCCTCAAAGCTAAAGCAGCGCTTGACCGCGCTACTTAGCTAAATGTTATAAATCGAGGAGAGCAGCAAGGATGCATCAAGTCGTATTGCAACGGAAGTTTTCAGTTCCTACCGATGGTGAATTATTTCATCGCCCGCAATTAATACAGGCCCTTAATCGGTATAGCCTAGATCCTGTAACGGTTATTCATGCCCCCGCGGGTTATGGTAAAACCAGTCTGGTATGCGACTGGATTCAATATGCTCAACATCCGGTCTATTGGTTATCCCTCGACAAACAAGATAACCTTCCTAGCGCTTTCTGGATTTATCTATACAGCTGCCTTCAGAAGATTGACCGTGATTTAGACGACCAAGCCCTACAGATGCTTAACAACCAATTCGTCGAAGACTATATGGTGATTTGTGATCTATTACTTTCATCATTAGAAAAACTCAGTCGTAAATGGAATCGTCCTAGCCGAGTTGTGATCGTTCTAGATGATTTTCATTTCATAAACCACCCTCAAATCTTACAACCCTTAAATCGCTTTATCGATTACATGCCTAATTGGCTACAGCTGGTTATTACATCCCGAGAGCTGCCTAAATTGATGTTGCCAAATCGATGTTCAAAAGCTAAGGCACATATAATCGATGCGACAGAGTTAAAATTTAAAGCGGAGTCCATTGCTGATTTCTTGGCCACGAAACTGGGGCTTAAATTGTCACAGCAAGAATTAGAGATTATCAGTGAGCATACTGAAGGGTGGGCTGCAGCCATACAATTAACAGGGTTAGCCTTGAGGTCTGGCGCTCGCCTTGAAGACTGCACCCGTACCCGCGATAGCTTATTAGCAGAGTTTTTATTCGATGAAATTTTTTCGCAGCTAGATAATGAAAGCCAGAAGCTCCTCAATGATATTAGTATTGTTGATTATTTCACCCTCGATTTGTGTCAGCGTTTGGATCCTGAACGTGAGAATGAAACAATATTGCAAACCCTAGTACAGCAAGGCTTATTCATCAGTAAGGTTGACGAGCAATCCCCGACTTTTCGTTTGCACAGCCTTTTTCGTCAATGGTTACAAGACCATGTCAAAGAGAATGCTAAACGTCTTCATCATAATCAGAATACGGCACTGGCATGGCTTGGAGATATAAGAGATTATCATCAAGCACTTGAACTTAGCATTACTTTAAAAGACTGGAAATGCTGTTCAGAAACGATGAAGCTGCTCTACCCTTCACTCGTTAGCATCCATCACTTCGACCATGTATCAAGTGTATTACACCGAATTCCCGAAGATATTATTATTTCACTACCCCATTTTTGCTTGATTAAAGGTCTGTTGAATTTCAGTCTATTCAATTATGATCAAGTCGAAAAATACACGGGCCATATTGAAACGTATTTTGAGAACCCATTAGATAACAATTCGATTAGCGTTCATGAGAAAACATCTTTATTAATGGGAAGTCGAATATTACGAGCACAAATGGCTCGTTTTAGCGGCAATGCTGAAAGAGCAAATAGACTGCAAGCGGATATTGAGAGTGCCTTTGAAGATATTGAGCATGAATTACAATGCTGGCTAATCTTCGGTAAAGCCGTTGATCTATTCTTAGCGGATAAGATAAATCGGGCGCTCCCTTACTTTCAATCGGCCCTAGCGCTCGCCCAAAATAGCAAAGACGGTTTATGTGTTATTTCTACATTAGGCTGGCTACTGCATGCGTTTTATCATAATGGTCAGATACGCCAGGGCATAAAGCTGGCAGAAATAAATATCCAGTGGTTACACAAGCACGGATTACAGAGACTGCCCAATGTATCTTCAATCTATGCGGCGTTGGTTACTCTGTACCTAGAAGATAATCAACTACAAAAAGCTTGGGATAATTACTCATTAATTCTGGATAATATTAATGACTATACAGAACCCCGTGAGGTCATTTACAACAAGTTTTATACGCACTTTCACCTTTTAATCAGTACCGGACGCTATAAAGAAGCCCATTCATGCCTTAGGCAACTAGAAAGCTTTGAGAATCAATTTGGCCGGAATATAAACAGTCATTTCTCCGTCGTTTTAGAGACTCACATATTGGATGCCTTGTTAGAGCTAAGACAAGGCAATAGCTTTCAGTTACTGCAACTCTCCCTAGATGATTGTAATCCCCCCCTATCGAAAGGTGATCACTGTCAATTTCGTCGTCTTTACGAAAGCATGATTATGGCGACTCGCAGTTTAATCATGACATCTGAAGCTAGCGAAGAGTTTTCTCAATTAGCCCTAATCAGCATTGAAAGCGGCAATATAAGCCGCGCGATTACCTGCCATTTAATTCCTGCCAAAATCCTTAAAAAACAAGGTTATCCTGATCAAGCTTTAGAGCACTTTAAACAAGCATTATCCATCAATGCTAAGCACGAGTTTATTAATCTCTTTATTGATGATGAAACAAATACCTCACCACTAATACAGCTTGCCCTAGCACAAGATATCGAGACAGAGTTTTGCCAAGGTTTAATAACAGCCATCCAATCCAGAGAACAGCAGACGATACAGAACCATATTGAACGTAAGGGAATGGATAAAAAGGAAGATAAAGCAGGTCTAAACCAAGAAAAGCACTCTTCTACTTCTTCTGCATCTTTTGATCAATATAACCAAGGGATGATTGAAGGGTTAAGCCCAAGAGAGCTTGAAGTACTAAGCTTTATCAATCAAGGACAGCGTAATAAACAAATTGCCGATCAGCTGGCTATCTCACTCTCAACCGTTAAACGCCACCTTCAGAATATCTATCAAAAACTACAAGTCAGTAGCCGCACTGAGGCGATTGCCATTCTTAATCGCAACCACTCACCTTAACCGAACCACAAAATGTGACATACGTCACATAACTACACCCTTACATGGTCCTTTTGGAGAATCTCAACTCTGCCATCAATGATTAATCTAGATACATGATTCATTGATTAAACAAGGACGTTAATATGGCCCAGCCTTCAAAGCTCTCGCTGCTACTAGCCTCAGCATTATCTCTATCATCCATATCTCTTATCGGCTGCGGTGGAAGTACGCAGACCAAAGACGACGACGCATTTTTCGTTCCTATTATAGAGGGCGATATTAGCGAAGACGTATTTGATGATCAGCGCCGTCTCCAAATCTACCTAAAGATGCCAGCAGATGACTTTGCTAAACTTCGATCTGAAGGCCGTGAACTCGATGTTGCAATGGATCAGTGCCCTTCAACTGATTTTGAATACACTGATTTTAAAGCACTGGCAAATATCGACGGCGAAGAGTTGACGAACGTAGCGATCAGGAAAAAAGGATACCTAGGCTCTTTGAGTACAGCTCGCCCTTCTATCAAATTAAATTTTGATACTCACCAAGAAGGACGAACCTATAAGACCTTAAAGCGTATGACATTGAACAATGATCGACAGGATCCAAGCCATAGCCATCAGTGCATGGCATATGATTTATACCGAGCTGCTGGCATTATCGCTCCGCGCTGTAATCTCGCTCACGTTGTGATCAACAACGAGGATATGGGCACTTATACTCATGTCGAAAGTATCAAGAAGCCATTTTTAGAGCGTAACTTTAATAATAAATCGGGCAATTTATATGAAGCGCAAATTGCTGACTTGGGCTCCGAGTTAAATCATCGGTTTGAATTAAAAACCAATAAAACCGCGAATGACCGCAGTGACTTAGATGATCTGGCTGCGGTATTACAGCTTGAAGGAGATGAGTTCCTCACACAGCTAGCGCAGCACATAGATGTTAATGAGTTTATAACTTATTGGGCAGTGGAAACATTAATTGGACATTGGGACTCGGCTACCGGTAATACCAATAACTTTTATCTTTATCATAATCCTGAAGATGATTTATTCCACTTTATACCTTGGGGTACTGATAGTGCCTTTACTTCAGATAATGCTTTTAAGCCTGACTCTGCTCCATTGTATAAAAATTTCTCATTAGCAAAACGTTTATACGATATTGAACAAACTAGAATTCAATATTTTAGTGCGATTAATACTTTATTAACGGACCATTGGATAGAAGAAGATTTACTGGCCAAGCTGGATCAAATTCAGGCGATCACCGATACGCCGACCAGCGATTTTCAATCGATGAAAGATTTTATCACTGGCAACGAGAGTTCTGGACAGGTAAGCCAAAGAGATCATCTAACCCTAGCAATGGTAGGTGGGGTAGCTCAAACCTCTTATTTACTTCCTGACAGCAGCATCGACTGCGCAAGCGATAAAATGATCACTAGCCTAAGTGCTGAATTTGAAAGCAAGGATGATAATAATGATGAAGGAACTTTTATATTTACTGACAACCAAGGTATTCGTCGAGTAGCATCAATGACATTGGTACCCCTTTTCTCTGATTTTGATAGCTTAGCGTATCTAGAAGACGAATCAACCTCACCTCCCGTTATTGGCTTGACTTTTATCGGAGCCGCAACGCCTCCCCTATATAAAGACAGCTATATTCTACAAGTTTTCATTGAAAAACCTAATTACCAGCCAGGCTCTTCAAAGCTACATGGCATTGCGAACAACCTAATGCTATTCAAGGTGATTGATAATACGACGATACCCGCAAAGCTTGAACTGATTAATGTCGGTCATAGCGGAACGATTGAACTTTCAAAAGCAGGCACTGGCGATAGTAGTAGTGCAATTAAAGGTAGCATTAGCGCACAAATGAGTCCTGTTCGAGTTCCTAATTATATGATTACTGAATACTAGGAGTGGTTTTATGATTACCAGCCAATTCGAACAACCCTTAACATTACTCCCAAAACAGTATGAAGCAGCGCATCTACAATTTTCTTCCGGGGTACATGACAATAAATTAGAGGTGCTTAATCATTTTGTTCCGCATACGTTAGCGGAACAAAATACAGCCGCATTAATGAATCGGATGGACAGTAAATATTTGCTACCCATGTCATTCTTTAATAACTTCATGGAATCACTAGTTTATGATTACAGTATCTTAAATACGGATAATCATCGTATTTTTAACTACCAAACCACCTATTTTGATACTAAGAAAAAGCAATTTTATCTAGATCACCATAATGGAAAGCTAAATCGGTATAAAATTCGTTTTCGCCGCTACGTCGAATCCAATAAAGGATTCATGGAAGTAAAATTCAAAAACAATAAAAAGCGAACGATTAAGCAGAGAATCCCAATGGATTGTACACTGCCTAACCAGAATAGAATAAATGAGTTTGTGAAAGAATCACTGGGTTACTCGACAAAATTAGAAACCGCATTATTCGTAAATTACCATCGAATTACATTGCTCAATTTACGAAATTTAGAACGCATAACGATAGATTTGAATCTCAGCTTTCGCAATGCTCTTGATCAAACACAATCCATTCAAGATAAAGTTTTTATTGTGGAAATCAAGCAAGAAAACAGGCAATTAGCATCACCATGCAGTCAACTACTGAAAATCAATGGCTATCAAGACATCAACTTTAGTAAATATTGCATGGGCACGGTACTTACAAATTCAAGATCAAGATCAACTTCAAGTAACGCTTACAAGTTGAAGCAGAACCGCTTCAAATCCATTATTAAAAAGTTAAACCATCTTAATTCTCTTAACTAGAAGAAGATTAAGACAATCAAATAGTCAATTAATTTAAACTATTAATACATGCCGGAGGCATTCATGGACTTCACCCTCGACACTGATTTCTTTATACGCTTAATGATAAATACATTAAGCATTGTGATCTTAATTCGCTTTTGCTATTACAAATTTTCTCAACATCGAGCAAATGCATCCTCATTTATGTTGTTTGGAATGGGAGTCTTCCTCGTTACATCACTGCTGCATTCCGCCGAGGTCTCTATGGGCTTTGCCTTTGGTTTGTTCGCCGTTTTTTCAATGTTACGCTATAGAACTGAATCGATTAGCATCAAAGAAATGACTTATCTATTTCTCGTTATTGCCATTGCTTTACTGTCTGCTGTCGGAACGATGAAAAGTATTGAATTACTCTGCATATCATTAGCAATTTGCTTCATAACCTATTTATTAGAAACCAGCATCGTATTGCCGTCTTTAGATGAGTTAGAAATTGAATATGAAAAAATTGATCTGATTAACATTCACTATCGTGCTGAATTAATCAACGACTTAAAAAATCGCACGGGATTAGACGTTCAACAAGTAGAGGTTTTAAGCATTGATTTCTTGCGAGATAGTACCTGTTTAAAAATACACTTCAGACCGAATACGCAAATACAGAATACCAATACAACGAGTAACATGGCTGAAAACCATGGGTGATTTTTCTAACAAAGCGCTTTCCCTAGTATTGTTAGCACTCTTCTGTACTAAAGCTCATACGAGCCCATTAGAAAGGAAAGAACTCATTGATGTAGAAGGTTACCTCATGTTGGACCATGATTATTATGGTCCATTCTTTAATAAGGACGAGGCCAACTACCAACATAAAACAGAAATTCGGCGCTCCAAGCTTGGGCTAACGTTCTCGCCAAATACCGATTTTCGAGCCAAAATACAATTGAAATACTCAAGAGAATTACCTGGCAGCGATAATTTATCACTCGGCGATGCCTATATGCGCTACATGCTTAGTGATAACTGGGGATTACAGCTTGGCCGCATGAAAGAGCCCTTTGGCCTAGAACAACAGACCAGTTCATCAAATCTATTAACCATAGAACGCTCGAGTCTGAGCAGCAGCTTTGCGCCAGGGAGAAGTTATGGTTTGAAAATTGATTACAAAAAAAAATCACATACTTTAGCTTTCGGTTATTTCCTAGAAAGAGACAGCCAACATAAATTTGCGATTGCACATTTCAACCTGTTCGAACAACCAGCTTCCCAAGACACCCCAGCTGCAACGTTACGCTTCACCTATGCACCGATAATTGAAGCTCAACAAAGCGTCCATTTTGGCGCTTCTGCCTCTAAGCGCTGGTTCAATGGAAATAAGGTCCAAATAAAGCACAGTGGTGAAGTTCATAGCGCTGACAACATAATTCGAAGCGCTCGTTTTTATGCTGATACTAGCAAGCTCTATCAAGTTGATGCTGCTTGGCAATTCAACCATGTACTCTTCCAAACGGAGTTTGTTAAAAACTCGATTTCACAAAAGGAGGGGAAAAACTGGGATTATTTCGGAGCTTATATACAAGCCAGCTATCGACTTTCAGGCCGATACAAATATCGCCAGGGCCGATATAAATCACAGAATAAAATGAAGAACGGCTCTTTCAAAAGCAGCACGGAGTTGGTTATACGGCAATCACTCTTAAATGTACGCGACCATGATATTGGTAGCGAAGCAGCTTTCAGTTTATTCGGTTTCAACTATTACCCTACCGCTAATATTAAACTGATGGCTAATCTACTCATTCCGGCTATGTCAGGGGATAGTATTAATAATGATCAATCAGGCCAAGCCTATTCATTACGCTTTCAATATAAGTTCTAATCATGCTGATGACCCAATATTTGATTTAATGATAGGCTTAAAGGGTATATAAAAGGAATTAAGCCTCAATATGATCACTATCGAAGCCATAGCACCGCCTACGAATGAAGACGCAATCACTCGCATTGCCAAACAGAATGAGGCTACAGATTATTGGATTAGCAGCTCCAGCGATAAGCAGATCGCTATCAAAATCTTGATAGAGAAGTCCAAATCTCAAAGGGTACTTGATCAACTGCAGAGCTTAATGGATGGAAAAAGTAATTTTCGAGTGCTCGCATACCCTCTGGAGATTGCCCTTCCTTATGAAAAACAGCAATCCAATAGCCCCGCCACAATTTCTCGTGAAGCCTTATTGAGCCAATTAAAGGCTCAGGGCAAGCTCGATAGCCACTACATGATGCTGGTCTTCCTCAGTACGATTGTGGCTGCGATTGGTCTAATCGAGAACAATGTTGCGGTGATCATTGGTGCGATGGTAATCGCCCCACTATTGGGCCCTAATTTAGCCTTGTCTCTTTCAACCATATTAGGGCAAGTCAAAGGGGTTTTTAGTGCATTACAGACCCTCACTATAGGCATTTTATTTGCGCTAGGTTTATCGGTTATTCTCTCATTATTCTATCCGGGGATAAGCCTTACTCCTGAAATTTTATCACGTACCGTTGTTGGTATGGATGGTCTCGTTCTTGCTCTCGCTTCTGGAGCTGCCGCAGCACTTTCAATTACGACTGGCGTTTCTTCAGTACTGGTAGGCGTTATGGTAGCTGTTGCCCTACTACCTCCGACAGTGGCTTTAGGGATTTGCTTAGGCTTAGGCGCTTACCCTGAAGCTCAGGGGGCCGGTTTATTGTTAATTGCCAACATCGCTTCGGTTAATTTAACAGCTCAACTAACCATGCGTTTAAAAGGGATTAAACCAAGAGAAAAAGAGAAGCAGCGTACCGCATTCTTCGTATTCCTAATGGGTATAGTGTTCTGGTGTGCTTTGATTGGTTACTTAGCTTTTCGCTTGAACTGATAAAAATTTCCCTGGCCTCCATACTTGAATGGCTTGTTTTAAAATAGACGCATTGCATTCGCGAAGAATAACTTTATCCTTCTTCGCCATATTTTGTAATATTGGATTAGCCATGCAGTCATTTGAGTCCCTTTTAAATTTAGTTAATCAAGAATCCATCGTAATAGACAGTACATGGGGACAAGGTAGAACACTATTTGGTGGCCTTTCTGGAGCTTTAGGCTTAGAAAGAACACGTCAATTGATATTGGACCCTCGGCCACTCCGCTCACTTAACATCAATTTTAGTGGTCAATGTTTATCTGATACGCCAATGAGCATCACAAACCAAGTTTTATCCCAGGGTAAATCGATAAGCCAAATTAACGCCCAGGTAGTTCAGAACGAACGCATCGTCACCCAAGTGTGTGCTTGTTATGGCATAGAACGAGAATCAGAGATTGTAGTAGCTAGCCCAAAAGTAATTCTGCCTGACGTTGGTAGTCATCCACGCCTCAACTACATGAAAGGCTTAACTCCTGAATTTGTTCAACATTTTGAGTTTGAATACTGTACTGGCCAATTCCCGTTTACCAATAGCCCAAAAAATGAGTTAGCCGGCTGGATACGCTTTAAAGAAAGTGGCAGCGACTTTACTGAGGCACACCTCATTGCTTTAATCGATGCATGGCCACCAACCGTCTTACAAAAGTTAAAAAAACCTGCGCCTTGCGCCACTGTGAGCTGGAATATCGAAATAGTACAGCCACTATCGCTATTAGAAACTTCTTTACCCGCAGATACTTGGTTATACTACGATGCTGAAATCAAGCAAGCCCATCACGGTTACGTCCATACAGAAGCTAAAGTTTATACCCCTGACGGTACTTTGCTCGCTTTAAGCCGTCAGCTGATTGCGGTTTATGCGTAAATCGAACCCTTTTTAACGCTAGTATGAAGCAGAGGCCAATTTGAGATTTCTTATTAAGCTATTGATTTCCTTTTCAATTCTAGTCTCTGGGTTATCGAACGCTAATGAAAAAACGGTTCATTTAACGTCATTAGAATGGCCACCCTACGCAGGGCAATCACTGCCTAAGCAAGGTAGCTCAATTGCGGTGGCAAGGGCCGCATTTGAGGCTATGGGATATGACCTTCAAGTAACTTTTTTCCCCTGGAGCCGAGCCGTTGCTTTGGCGAAGCAGCAAGATTCTCAGTTTATAGGGTATTTTCCCGAATACTCATCAAACCAGACTCGCCGGCACTTCATATGTTCAGATCAAATAGGGATTAGTCCTCTCGGGTTTGCCGAGCGTAAAGACAAAAGTATTTCATGGACTACGCTTACCGACCTCCAGCCCTACCGCTTAGGTATCGTGCAGGACTACATTAATACCGCGAAGTTCGATGAAATGGTCGATAACCAATCCCTTATTACTTCGAGCACTATTAATGATATCGCTAATTTGAAAAAATTAATGAGCAATCGCATTGATCTGGCTGTCATTGATAAGAATGTTATGGAATATCTTTTTGAAACAAATCCTAGCTTATCTATAAAATCACACTTAGCACAATTCAATCGTTCAATTCTTGAAGATAAACAACTCTTTGTTTGCTTTAAAAAGAACATTGAAGGTCAGAAATTATCGGCAATCTTTAACCATGGTTTGGAAAAAGTTGATATAGAAGCAACCACTCTATCTGTGTTTAATGAAATATTAAAACTATCATTAAAGTGAACTTTTACTTTTTCAAAATACTTCTAATAAATACTGAAATCTGCTGAATTTGTTCTAGGCTTAATTAAAGCCTATCAGTAACGGTTCAGACATGAAGCAAGTAAGCCTGTTAATTAAAACTATTAGCCAGATAACCTTAGGGATCACTGTTTTATTAGTTCTATTAGCGACAATTGGTTATACAAATACCAAAAATGATTTAGAAGCTGCTGCGGTAGCCGATTCTCAATATGTCATCGATCGCCTTAGCGCCAGCTTACCCATCTCAATTTGGAACTTTGATGCCAGTATCGCTAGCAAAGCCATTGATGCTGAAATCAGTGCTGATTTCATCAACTCAATTACTGTCATCAGTAATGGAGAAGTCTTTGTTTCTAGAGCCAAATCACTTGATGGCAGCATCACTGAAAGCCAACATTCTCCTAGAGAGAGCGCCTTTACCTTAAAGCAAAATCTAGAATTCGAAGAAGATGGAACACTCAATCCTGTTGGTGAACTCGTCATTGTATACAACCAAGATCGCACGACAAAAGCCCTTAGTGATGCACTAAACTTGGAAATCCTGCGAATTATCTTGCTTGACATTGCTGCTGCTATCTTAGTTTCTCTGATCATTCGATCCAGTGTCATCCGGCCCATTACTAGTGTTAGAAATGCGATTCAAGACATTGCCCAAGGGAATGGAGACTTAACCAAACGACTACCAATTAAAGGGGTGCGTGAACTTGCGGAATTAAGTGGTGCGTTTAATGGCTTTGTTGAGAAACTCGATGATTTAGTCAAAAACATTAATATTACCTCGTTACAGATGGCAGACAAATCCAAAGATGGTCAAATACACGTAGAAGATATCCGTACAGAGCTAAGCAAGCAAAAGCTCGAAATTGACCTCGTAGCTTCAGCCAGTACTGAGCTTTCTAGCTCTACTGAAATGGTCGCTAATAATGCACAACAAGCCGCTGAATCAGCCAGAGTCGCTAATACTTCCGCCCAAGAAAGTCATACGATTGTGGATGATGCCGTTTCCACCATTCGCAACTTATCCAGTGAAATCAATCAAATTTCAGACATCATAGAAACCTTGGTAAAAGAAGGTGAAAACATTGGTACTGTCAGTGGCGTTATCCAAGGAATTGCTGAGCAAACAAATCTACTGGCCTTAAATGCAGCCATTGAAGCGGCCAGAGCCGGTGAGCAAGGCCGAGGATTTGCGGTTGTGGCCGACGAAGTCAGAACATTAGCGCAACGAACGCAGCAATCAACCGAAGAAATTAACCAAATGATTGATCGCCTACAAAAATCAACCGAAGTGGCCGACCAGGCTATTCGAAAAGGCAATGAAAATGCTGAAAGCAGCGTGGAAAAAATTGAGCGCGCAGGTCAATCAATTACCGATGTGGCTAATAACGTAAATGCCATTAATGAAATGAATAGCCAGATATCTCAAGCCGCTTCCGAACAAAGCTCTGTCATCAGTGAACTCAATCAAAATATTGTCAATATATCCCATAATGCTGACAGCACCGCAGAACTCGCAGACCAAACTTCAAAAGCCAGCACCAGCTCGATGGAGATCGCACTGGAATTAAAAGAAAAAATGAACAGTTTTAAAACGTCATAACAGGATATAAATAATGATTAAAAAGATTTTACTTTCTATCAGCTTAGTCGCCTTCGCAAGCTTAAGTTATTCGGCGGATAAAGTCGTACAACTAACATCGTTAGATTGGCCTCCCTATTCTGGTAAAACATTATCTGAACAAGGCGCATCCGTCGCCGTTGCCAAAGCGGCGTTTAAAGCCATGGGTTATGAGTTAAAAGTTAGTTTTTATCCTTGGAGTCGAGCTGTTGCACTCGCTAAAGATAGCTCTAGCAAGTATGCCGGCTATTTCCCTGAGTATTATTCTGATGATACCGCAAATGACTTCATCTATTCAGAAGCCATGGGCTCTGGGCCTTTAGGATTTGCCGAGAGAAAAAATAAAAGCATTACCTGGTCTAATCTTACTGAGCTGAAATCACATAAAATTGGTATTGTGCAAGACTATATTAATACCACTGAATTCGATGCAATGGTGGCGAATAAGTCGTTAAAAACATCCGTCACCACAAGTGATACTAAGAATTTATTAAAGCTGGTTAATGGCCGTTTAGATTTAGCCGTTATTGATAAAAACGTAATGAACTATCTATTCAAAACAGATGCAGCACTTGCTAAAAAGGCATCAACGGCTCAATTTAATAAAACCTTACTAGAAGATAAGAAACTCTTCATATGCTTTAAAAAAGATGCTCAAGGAAAAGAGCTGTCTAAGATCTATAATGAGGGATTAAAGAAGATTGATATTACCGCAATTATGGGTCAGCACTTATAATCGATTAAAAAAATGATTATTTTCTAACCTTATAAAACGTCAAAAATAGCCCTTCATCAGGGCTATTTTTTAATCTGAAGCTAATATTGTTTAAATTGAGAGCGTAGATCGTCAACACTAGCAATGTCGATACCTAAGTCATTGATCAAGCCATTATGCAGACCATAAACAAAGCCGTGTAATGTCAGTTCTTGCCCGTTTTTCCATGCATCTCGAACAACAGTTGTTCTTGCGAGATTACGAACCTGCTCCATAACATTTAATTCACATAAACGATCACGGGCTTCATCTGGTGGTAGCTTAGACAATTCATCGATATGCTTATAATGGACATCTTTTACGTGGCTTAACCAGTTATCAACCAAGCCGTGTCGAGAGTTATCATACGCTGCGTGTACACCACCACAACCATAATGCCCTGTCACAATAATATGCTTCACGTTTAATACTTCGACCGCAAACTGAACCACAGACAAACAGTTTAAATCAGAATGAATTACCTGATTAGCAACATTACGGTGAACGAATACCTCACCTGGCATAAGACCAACAATCTGGTTAGCAGGTACACGACTATCTGAGCAACCAATCCATAAATACTCAGGATTTTGCTGCTTACTTAGGCTGCTAAAAAAATCGGGGTTTTCTTGATTAATCTTTTCCGCCCATTCTTTATTACTTTCGATCAATCGATCTAATTTCGACATAACGGATTCCTATTATTAATTAATGGGCGCAGAACCTGAGTTTAGGCCAGCAAATTTGTGTTTTCTTATAATATCTTGCTCTGATTCACCAAACAGAGTTCGCCACAACCAGCCACTATCCAGCGTACTACGACACTGAACTAACTGTTGATTGTACATTCTGGCACGACGGTCTACTTTACGGCCGACATCCATTAGCCAGGGTTTCTTTTTATAAGTCCCTCTTAAATAACCACCCGCCCCATCGTGGTAAGCGAGGTACAATCGATAGGCATCATGCTTTTTAATACCGGTGCGTTTTATCGTCTTAGTATTATACCAACCGATAAAATCCACGGCGTCAGTGAAATCATCTCGATCAGCACTCCATTGCCCGGTATTTTTCTGATACTCCTTCCAAGTACCATTCAATGCTTGAGTATAACCATATGCGGTTGATGGATAAGCCCCAGGGAATATCCATAAGAACCACTCCCTAGGGGGCCTAGCATCTTCAACAAACTTTGATTCTTGATGAATAAACGCCATCGTGACCCCAATAGGCACGCCGTATTTTTGCTCAACTTCTTTTGATGCGTTATACCAATCATAATATTCATCAAAAATATCACAGACATCATCTAAGTTTTGAGGCGGAGCTGTTGTACAGCCGGCCATCAAACTGATGGCCAATACTAATGAGGTGGCTTTGAGCCATAATTTAAACACCACTTACTCCATGGAGACGCAAAAAATCAATAAACCCTGCCTCATCCAATATATCAATGCCCAATCCTTGTGCTTTGGTTAATTTAGAGCCCGCTTTTTCACCGGCAACTAAACAATGTGTTTTCGCTGATACGCTGCCGGTAACCTTGCCCCCCAGTGCTTGTAAATACTGTTTAGCGTCATCACGCCCCATTTCAGCCAAGGTGCCAGTAATTACATAAACTTTTCCAGCCAAAGGTAATTCCGCACTTTCTTCTGCTGAAACGGGTTCACTTTCAGGCCAATTCATTCCCGCTTTTTGTAACTGTTCTATAATGCTTTGATTATGCGGTTCAGCAAAGAATGCTAATAAATGCTGTGCAACAATTTCACCGACATCTGGGACGGCTAGTAACGTTGCCTCATCAGCATTTTGAATTCGTTCTAAATAGCCAAAATAATCGGCTAAGTTTTGCGCTGTCGTCACCCCGACCTCTCGAATACCCAACGCATATAAGAAGCGCCCTAAGGTAGTCGTTTTAGCGACTTCCAATGAGTCCAATAGATTTTGCGCCGACTTCTCAGCCATACGTTCAAGCTTAGCGACATCCTCTAAACGCAAATGAAATAAATCATCAAACGAGTCTATTAATCCTGCATCGACGAGCAGCTCAACCAGCTTATCCCCTAGGCCGTCAACATCCAGAGCCTTACGTGATGCGAAGTGCTTAATGGCTTCTTTACGCTGAGTACCACAGTACAGCCCACCCGAACAGCGAGCTACCGCTTCACTAGCAATACGCTCAACTTTAGAACCACACACCGGGCAATTCGTTGGCATAATAATATCTGTTGCGCTTGCGGGTCGGCGATCGATAACAACCGTAACAACTTGAGGTATGACATCACCCGCGCGGCGAATGACTACGGTATCGCCTATTTTCACTCCCAAGCGAGTAATTTCATCCATATTATGCAAGGTGGCATTACTGACCATCACCCCAGCCACGTGCACTGCTTTTAATCGCGCCACAGGAGTCAGTGCTCCGGTACGCCCGACCTGAAAATCGACATCTTCTAACAGAGTCATTTCTTCTTGTGCAGGAAATTTAGCCGCAATAGCCCAACGAGGAGCACGCGCAACAAAACCAAGTTGCTGCTGAATATCGAGATCATTGATCTTAAAAACGATACCATCAATGTCATAGTCCAGATTATCACGCTTGCGCCCTAGCTCAGAAAAATAGTCAACACAGGCTTGAATGCCTTCAACGATCGCCATATCGCTATTTATTTTAAGTCCCCAGCGTTTAATGTTCTGTAAAATTTCGCCATGTTTTGTCGGCAAGGTAAATTCATCAGAAACAATACCGATACTGTAGGCACAAAATTCTAAAGGGCGTTTAGCGGTTATGCGTGAATCGAGCTGACGCAATGAACCGGCTGCAGCATTGCGGGGATTAGCAAAGACTTTATCGTCATTTTCACGAGCATTTTGATTAAGTTTTTCAAAGCCTGCTTTCGGCATGTAGATCTCGCCACGCACCTCAAGGCGCTTTGGAAAGTCAATACCTTGTAAGGTAAGAGGCACATTTTTTATTGTGCGCACGTTTAATGTAATATTTTCCCCAGTCGAACCATCACCTCGCGTAGCTGCTTGAACCAGTTGGCCATCTTCATAAAGAATACTGACCGCAAGACCATCAAGCTTTGGCTCGCATGCAAACTCTAATTCTTGCCCTTCAGCCAACAGCCCTTTTAAGCGATCTCTAACTTTACGATTAAAGTCGGTCAACTCGTCATTATTCATGGCATTATCGAGGGATAACATAGGCAGTTCATGACTTACCTGAGAAAAGCTGGCTAAAGGCGGCGCACCTACTTTCTGCGTCGGTGAATCTAGAGTGACAGCTTCAGGATAATCTTTTTCTATTCCTTCTAACTCTCGGTATAAACGATCGTATTCGGCATCAGGAACCGTCGGCGCATCCAATACATAATATTGATGACTATAAGAGTTTAATTGTGCTCTTAACTGTTTAATCCGCGTCATCATTTCGCTTGTCAGGGTCATAAATAGCTACTGCATTTCATTAATTTATTTTTTATCGAGCAATTTCTGCTTACGCACATAATCACGAACTTGTTGTCGATTATGCTCTATTGTTTGCAAGGCCATAATACTGTGGGTTTCATCATGGACATCCCCGCCAAGATTACGTGCAATTACCGAAGCCATTTCGGTCATCGCTTCAAATGCATTCATGGCTTTAGCGGGCCCTGGCAGGCTCATGAATAAACTCACACCATGTATGCGCTCATGCAACAGCGTTTCAGGATTAAAGGTGCCAGGGTTAAATGAGTTGGCCATCGAAAATTGAATGCAACCTTCACCATTTTCTTTTTCGAAACGATGAAAAATTTCTTTTTCCCCATGGCGTAAATCACAACTATTCACTAAATAAAGTATATCTTCACCACAAAAACCTTCTTCATCATGAGGAATAACGTGCGTCACCAATACTAGGCTAGGAATGGGTCGCAGAGCGAGTGTTTCAGCATCTGCACCGGGTTTCTTAACTGGGGCATAAGCGGCTTGAGCCATCATTTCTTCAGCATGTAGACGGCCATCATCTTGAGTTTCTTCAACCGCAGCAGCTTCTGGCTCCGTATTGAGTATGTCAGCAATACCTGCAACGGAGGCTTCAATCGCTGGTATATCCTGCATACCTAACTCGATAACCTCTTCGCTCCCCTCATCAACTCCACTCTCAACTCGACCTTCAACCGCCTCTTGATTACTTTCTGAGGCATCATTTGTAACCGATTGAGTATGATCATCTGCCGTGATCACATCCGTTTCAACAAATATTTCTTCCACAGGATGATTTACTTGGGGGGCTAATTCCTCACCCAGTTCCTCAACATCCATCAATAACGGAACATGCTCATCTAGATTCAACGGCTTAGCTTTAGGTACTATTTGCTCACTCACCGCTTGTTCTGCACTACTATCAGCAGTACCTATTGGCACATCCTCAGCAACATCATTTTCATCACTAAGGGTAGAAGTCGGCTCTTGTTCTGAATGTTCATAGCTGTCATGTTGGAAATCAGGCTCACCGGCGTAAATTCTATCTTCATGTAAACTCAACTGAATGTCTTCATCCAGTGCTTTTGTCGCTTGATCTTCCATTTGATCAAGCGCCGTGATGCCGGGTAACTCATCCAACTGATGTCGAAAAGTTTCTGTTTCTTCCTGCAGTTCATCGGCAGAAAGCTCTCCAATAATACGAGCACCGCCATTAGGCAGTTCAGATGAAAACCCCTCTTCCGGAAATTGAAAATCACCTTTTACATCCAGCTTAAGTGCTTCTTGGCGAGCACGACGCATCCGGCGAAAACCATCAATCAGAATACCCAGCATGACAATTGCGCCAAGTATGACCAAAACTGTGCGTAGATTTAATTCCATTTTTCCACCTTTACACTCTTCTGCATTTTTCTTTCCATAATTCGTATCATTTTTTCACAATAGCGCATATTCATTATGCCTCAACCATCTTCGCGGCTTCTTCAATATCTACGGAAACTAAACGAGAAACACCGGGCTCATGCATGGTTACACCCATGAGCTGATCGGCTTTTTCCATCGCTATTTTATTGTGCGTAATATAAATAAATTGTACTTTTTCAGACATTGCCTTTACGAGTCGAGCATAACGACCAACGTTTGCATCATCTAAAGGTGCGTCAACCTCATCCAGCATACAAAAGGGGGCAGGATTTAATTGGAAGATAGAGAATACCAAGGCAATCGCGGTTAATGCTTTTTCACCACCGGATAGTAAATGAATCGTACTGTTTTTCTTACCTGGAGGTGACGCCATAATCGCTACCCCGGTATTCAATAGATCATCACCGGTTAACTCTAAGCTCGCGTGTCCACCGCCAAATACTTTCGGGAACAAATCAGCCAAGCCTGAATTTACCTTATCGAACGTTTCTTTAAAACGCGTGCGCGTTTCACGATCTATTTTTTGAATGGCATTTTCTAAAGTAGCTAACGCTTTTTCTAAATCTTCGTGCTGAGCATCAAGATAAACCTTACGTTCAGATTGAATTTTATATTCATCAATGGCCGCTAAATTGATCGCACCTAAGCGACGAATTCGTTCAGCAATACGCTCAAGCTCACTTGCCCAAAGCTGAATATCAGCATCTTCGGGTAGGTTTTCAATAACTTCTTCTAATACCAGTTCGTCTTCTGCAAGTTGCTCAACTAAGCTATTCCGGCGAATTTCTAATGACTGTGTTTCCATACGAACTTGTTCTAATTTCGTCCGTAAATCCAAGCCCGCTTTTTCCGCAATGCCACGCTCTTTTTCGAATTGGCGCAGTTCGGCATCCACCGCTTCTAATTCACGGCGCGCATCACTCATGACTTGCTCAGCCTCTAGGCGTTTTTCGAGCAATTCTTCAAGCTGTATTTTTAACTCTTCAAGGTCGGAGTCATGATCTCGGTTTTGATTCTGCTGAATTTGAGACTTACGCTCTTGGCTGCGCTGCATTTGCTGATGAAGGCGTTCAACCGCTTGCTGTAGGCTTTGCTGCTGATTGCTAAAACCTTGATGACGTAATTGTAATTGATGCGCTTGATCTTTTTCTTGGCGGGCTTTCATGCGCGCATTTTCAATGCGGCTGGTCGTATTTTCACGCTCAGATTGAAGGCGGCTGCGCTCATCCGCGTCTTGATCCATGTTTTCCATCGCTTCTTGCCATTGAATTCTGGCTTCAGCAACTTGCTCTCTTTCCAGTACTTGCAGTTCATTCACTTCAGCAAGTTCAGCATTTATTTTATCGGTACGCAGAGCTAACTGCTCAGCACGAGCTTGCTTGCCCGATAACTTAGATTGAAATTCAGCCAACTGACGAGCAAAAGCCGCCATTTCTTTTTGCTGTACTTCACGCTGCTGTTCTAAATTGCGCAACTTTAACTGCTCGCTATCAAGATCAACTTCCCACTCTTCAACATTGATATCTAGATCTTCGAAACGAATTTCAAGCTCTTCTAATTCTTGCTGACGAGCGAGAATGCCACCATTGCCTTCACCATCTTTAGCAACTCTAAACCAAGACTTGCCTAACCATAAACCATCAGCAGTAATGATCGATTCGTCGTCGACTAATTGGCCACGTCGAGACATAGCTTGAGCTAAGTTATCTGCAACCTGTACGTTACCTAATAATGAACTAACATTTTCAACACCCGTTACTTTAGCGGCTAATAAGTTGGCAGCCGATGGTGTGGTATCTTTTGCGGATGAGTTGGACCATAAAATAACTTCACCATCTTTCAAGCCATCGACCCAATGCTGAACAGGATCTAGATCTTCAATAATGACAGCCTGAAGATAGTTGCCTAGAACCATTTCAACGGCTTTTTCCCAACCACTTTCAACGTGTATTTTTTCAGCCAAACGCGCATTACGGGATAGTTGATGACTCTCTAACCAATGACTGACCGCCTCATTCCCCTCGCCTTTCGCCGCTTGCTGCAATGCTTCTAAGGCTGCTTTTCTACCTTGTACCTGCTGTAACTCACTACGTCCCTCGTCCAATTGACGGCGAAGACCTTCAATCGATTCCCTCTGTGAGCTTACCTGATCACCAAAATTCTCACCCGCCATCTGCTGTTCTTCAAGCTGCATTTCATGTTCTGAAATCTGCTCTTGCAAGAATAAAATTTCTTCCGCTTCTGGATTCGACGTTAACTGACGCTTTTCTTCATCTAAGCGCTCAATACGCTGTTGTAATCGAGTCAATTGCTGCTCAAGGTTTTGAATACGGCTTTGCGCTACTTCAGCTTGGCGTGCAGGTTCACTGGCTTTTTGTGTGAACTCATCCCAACTACGCTGCCAGGCTTGCATGGCCTCTTCGGCAATAATGAGTTCTTCTCCTGCGGCTTCTTCTCCAGCCAATAAAACTTCAACCTCAGGCTCTAACATCATCAGCTCTTCATTCACTTCCTCAAGCTTAAGCTGATCTTCTTCTAAAGCACGCTGAGTTTCTAAAATTCCCTTTTCTGTTTCAGCCAGATCTTGCGAAAGCTGCAAGCTCATTTGTGCTTGATGCTCTAACTTTTGCTCATGGCGCGCAATTTGAGAACCCACTTCGTAATATTTAGCCTGTGCAGAACTAAAGACGTCATTACGTTCATGGTGACTTTGGCGACGCTCTTCTATTGCGGCATCCGCGGCAGTTTGCTGAGCCATCTTCGCTTCGTACTGAACATCAAGCTCTGCAATTTCCAATTCACGCTTACGATAGTCGACATCCAAAACTTGCCATTTCAATGCCTGTAGTTGACCTTTTTTTAGCCGTTCTTCAGCTTTGAATTCTTTGTATTTTTCAGCCGCTTGGGCTTGGCGATGAAGGTGGGCTAATTGACGCTCCATTTCATCGCGAATATCTTGCAAGCGTTCCAAGTTTTCATTGGTGCGACGCATACGATTTTCAGTTTCTCGTCGGCGCTCTTTGTATTTAGAAATACCGGCAGCTTCTTCAATGAAAACCCTTAATTCTTCAGGTTTTGATTCGATCAAACGCGAAATCATTCCCTGTTCGATTATCGAATAAGAGCGCGCCCCTAGGCCCGTGCCTAAGAAAATATCGGTGATATCTTTACGACGACATTTAGTTCCATTGAGATAATAAGTCGATTGACCTTCACGAGTGACCTGACGGCGCAGCGATACTTCAGCAAAAGCGGCATACTCCCCCCTCAAGGTGCCATCACTATTATCAAAAATCAGATCGACACTGGCTTTCCCAACAGGTTTGCGTTGCGCGGAACCATTGAAAATAACATCCGTCATTGAGTCGCCACGCAGATTTTTGGCCGAGCTTTCACCCATCACCCAACGTACTGCGTCAATTGTATTTGATTTACCACAACCATTTGGCCCAAGAATCCCCGTCATATTAGTTGGAAACGGAATGTACGTCGGGTCAACGAATGATTTAAATCCTGCCAGTTTGATGGCCTTTAGGCGCATAACCTGTCTTTCCTAATTGATTATCTGTATTTAAAATCGGCGCTCATTTACCGATTTTTATCTATCAGCAGCAAGGGCTGCAAGTACCAATTCTAATTGGTGGTCAAAATATGTTTTCACTACACGGGGTAAAATGTCGACCTCACGAAGAGCGACACCTTTCATCAATCCCGTAAAAAAAACCTGTGCAGCTTGTCCATCATTAGGTCGATACCTTTGTGCCAAGGCATAACAACGATGAATTGCGGGCTGCATATTGACCAATAATTCATGCAAGTATTCATTTCGCCCCAGCGGATAAGCCATATTTAATAGCACAAAAACTTGTGCCATAAATTCTTCTCTATCCTCTTGCTCCACAATCGATTGCAGCCAAGTTAAATGATTAACAAGTGTATCCAGTTCGTTTTCCTGCCAGCGCTCGGCCACAAGCATGGCTAGCCGGGTAATTAATACACCAAAAACATCAAATAAGTTTTCAACCGATTGCTCTGTTAATTCAGCAACCATCGCGCCGCGTCGAGGTAAAATCTCAACTAAATGACGCTTTTCCATTAATAATAAAGCTTCTCGCACTGAGCCTCGACTCACATCAAATTCATCGACGACTTTCAGCTCTTGGATTCGCTCTTTCGCGACTCTTTGCCCAGAGATTATTTGGTTTGCTAGATGCTGAGCGATCTGCTCTGCCATACTTTTTGGCGCAATAAAACTCATGGGTGACTCACTCTACCTACATCTATATGCAAACGACTAAGTCTACCACAGCAGTTTGTCTCTGAAAGCCTTATATCAAGCCCTTTTACACTATTTTTCAGCCATATGAATTGGCACTGCCATTTGTTCAATTTTATCGCCTAAATCTCTCTGTTTTTGGCCAATTAACGATCAATACTTGCAATTAAAATCGCCCCGCACCATAATTGTCCTACAATCCTACAGAATAACAATATTATGGAGTACTACAAATGAGCTCAGCGAGCCTTAATTCACAACAAAACGACCTAGACATGATCGTTAAAATCAAAAAGTACGCTTATTTATTAGTCACTCTACCCTCTCTGCTACTACTAGCATCGGTATGGCTGGGGGAACAATACGGTTATAAAGACCTATTCTCTTTCACAACTTTATTTTTTGTCTTTGTATTAGTCCCATTACTGGATCATGCCATCGGCAAAGACCCCGTTAACCCAGACGAGAGCACTCAGGTTCCCGCTTTATCGAAAGAAGTTTTTTACCGCATCCTTACTTTATTATGCCTCCCCCTCCAAATCGCCAGCATCATTTATGGTGGTCACGTACTAATGACTCATGAATTTAGCTGGCTCGGTCAATTTGGCTGGATCTTATCCGTTGGTACTGTAGGGGCTATCGTTGCGATCAATGTCGGACATGAACTCATTCACAAGGAGCCTAAAATCGAGCAATGGGCGGGAGGGTTATTATTCTCTTGTGTTTGTTATGGTAGTTTCAAGGTTGAACATGTTCGCGGTCATCATGTAAATGTTTCAACGCCTGCCGACGCATCGTCATCTCGCTATGGCCAAACTCTTTACAGCTTTTTGCCTCATGCATACCTACATAATTTCTTAAATGCCTGGAAGCTAGAAGCTGCAAAACTAAAGCGAAAAGGGAAAAATCCACTCTCCTTAAGCAATGAACTTATATGGTGGTATGCCATCAGTTTTGCCTTTGCGGGTTTATGCGCCTTTCTTTGGGGCTGGGCAGGCCTAGGCTACTTCCTTGCACAAAGCTTTGTTGCTTTCAGCTTACTTGAAGTAATTAACTACATTGAACACTATGGTTTACATCGCCGTAAATTAGACAATGGTCGCTATGAACGTACAAATGTAGAACATTCCTGGAATAGTAATTATCTACTCACCAACTTATTTTTATTTCAGCTTCAGCGCCATTCTGATCACCATGCAAATCCTAAACGCCGCTATCAAGTATTGCGCCATCATGATATCAGCCCGCAATTACCTAGCGGATATGCAACCATGGTCGTTCTCGCTCTATTTCCTCCAATGTGGTTCAAAATCATGAACCCTAGAGTTGAGGCCTACTACCAAGGTGAAGAGCACCAACTTAAATAATAGCTATTTGACGAGCATCTATTTTGACGAGCGCCTATTCAACAGGCATCAACTGAACGAATATTTTCGATCAGGCAGAATTTAATTTTCTACCCTGAGTAAAACGGAGTAAACTGATACTCCGTTTTATCACTGATAGCTGCACGTCATGCCTTTCGAGATTATCACTGAATTCTCAAACGAAATTACTCTCGGTCTTTTTGCCATTATAACGTCTGCAATTGCGGGGATTTTAGGTTTTGGTGGCGGCATGCTATTAATCGCGATCATGCCCAGTTTTTTACCCGCTGCAGTTATTATCCCCATTCATGGCATCGTTCAACTTGCGAGTAATGGCTCTCGTGTCGCATTATCGATAAACCACGTAGCATGGCCCCTTCTACCAGCATTTTTAATCGGCTCTGCGATTGGTTTAGCTCTATTTTCAACCTTGCTGCTAAATATTTCTGCCGATTACATCCCCTTAGCTATTGGCAGCTATATCCTACTTAACCTCTGGTCCAAACCTTTCGCCAATGCAATGAAACGATTTGAGAGCTTTTACATTATCGGTGCACTACAAACAGGATTGAGTTTAATTGTTGGCGCTACTGGGCCTCTTACTAATAATATTTTACTAAAAAAACTACAAAATAAAGATCAAATTATTGCAACTGGTGCAGTATTCATGAGCATCAGCCATCTCGCTAAAATAGTCGTATTTGGCTTTATAGGTTTTCAGCTCGGACAATATTTATTAACTGTAATAATAATGAGTTTAGGCGCAATCTTAGGCTCTTTTATCGGGTCGAAAATGCGTAAGAAAGTAGATAACAAGCTCTACCTTAATCTAATAAAATACTTACTCAGCTTACTCGCCATTAAAATGATAATGACTCTTTTTATTGCTCAATAACGGATTATTTAAAAGGAATAGAAAGTTATATGGAGAGCTCATCTCAATTTTTATTGACCCTTGGCGGGATCTTATTGTTAGGCCTAATCACTTCAACTCTAGCCCACAGAACTTGCTTACCTAGAGTGACACTACTGCTCGTTTTTGGCATCGCTATCGGCCAAGCGGGGTTAAATATTATTCCGTTAGAATTCTCTAGCTACTTTGATTTAATCGCTGAAATCACATTATTAATGGTAGGTTTTTTATTAGGCAGCAAACTAACCCTTGATTCGTTAAAAGAATCTGCGGGCGATGTTTTTTGGATTTCATTTTGCGCTGCCTTAATCACCGCAATTTTAGTAAGCACATTACTTATTACGATTAATGTTGCGACAGATATTGCCATAATCCTCGGCTGTATCGCCTCTGCTACCGCACCAACTGCTATTCTCGACATTGTCTCTGAAGCAAAGAAACAGGGGCAATTAAGACCTCGACAAATTAAATTCAGCAATACACTACTTTCAATTGTGGCCATTGATGATGTATGGGCTCTACTACTATTTGCTCTTGGCTTATCCGTCGCTAAGACGCTCAATGGCCATGGTGCTGACAGCGTGTTTTTTCTAACAGCTGCTTGGGAAATTTTTGGTGCCATTAGTTTAGGGGTATTGATTGGCGTCCCAGCAGCATATTTAACCGGCCGTGCAAAACCAGGACAACCCATGATTATTGAAGCCTTAGGCATTGTTTTTATTTGCGGAGGTATTGCTACTTGGATTGAGGTTTCTTATCTAATCGCAGCCATGACGGTCGGCACAACCATCGCCAATTTAGCCAAGCATCATGACTACCCATTTCATGCGATTGAGAACTTTGAATCCCCCTTTATGATCGTATTCTTTGTATTAGCGGGGGCTTCTTTAGATCTGGCATCTTTCGAACAACTTGGCTTGATTGGGGTTTTGTATATCATTGCCCGAACCTTAGGAAAATATTTAGGCTCATTACTGGGCAGTCAACTCAGTGGCTCCTCAATAGAGACTAAAAAATGGATGGGATTAGCTTTATTACCTCAAGCAGGCGTTCCTATAGGCATGGCACTCGTAGCAGCCAATCAATTTCCTGAACACCGCCAAATATTATTATCCGTGGTCATAACATCAACTATTTTATTTGACATCATCGGTCCTATCCTAACGCGCTACGCACTCAAGAAAGCTTAGCCACATGACTTTCATTACCTTACTGACTCTTTCTTAAAACTCTTAATACGGCGCTCAAATAACTATCTAATCTTACAATATCAGTCCATAAAATCACCTTAGGGTTACCGGAGGAGGCATGAAAAGACTGCTAATATTTGGGTTAGCGACCTGTCTCATTGCCTGCAGTAATAATCCGTTTTATGCCCCCAATGATAGAATAAATTATCATTTAGAAGATTTCACTCACACTGTAACCAATGGCTTTCTGCTCTCCGAATCAGGCAATACCCTTCACCTGCAAACTCATTATCAAACCCGCTTTAAACAAACCAAAGGCCTTGTCATTCACTTTCATGGCAATAGTGGCAATTTAACCCAAACCATTGAAAAAGTGCTCTGGCTGATCGACAAGGGCTATGACCTATTAATCTTTGATTATTCAGGCTACGGCCAATCTTCCGGATCTCCTACTCGTGAAGCCTTACAAGCAGACGCCCTAAGCATATTAAAGTTCACCCATACCATGGATGATTATCAGCAAAAAATACTCATCGGCACTTCAATGGGAGGCGCTATCATATCAGCCGCTCTACCTGCTTCATCACTGGAGAGCCATTACGATACATTAATTCTAGATTCTACCTTTGATACCTATCCTAACCTCGGCCATGACGTTGTCTCGAAACTCCCTTTTGGGTCAATAATCTCATTGTTTGCCAAGCTATTTATTTCCGATGATTTATCTCCGGCCATTGAGATACAAAAACTAAAACAAATCCCAGTTATCGTTTTTCACTGCATTCAAGACAATCTAATCCCTATTGAGAGGAGCTTATTACTCTATCAAGAGATCAAAACGCAAAAAGCGTATTGGCCAATGACAAATTGCGCCCACGCGAGAACATTTACTGACCGTTTCCCCAGACACCAAAAAACACTGCTAAGTGTGATTGATTCTTTTAACCCAACATCCGATAATCGAGAGGAAATAAGTCGCATTAAACTGAACAATATTCACTTCCAATAGCATTAAGAATTTATTTATGTCTACGATTGACCGAAAAATTGGCGAGCATTACAACAGTAATTTTAATGACATCGTTTTCACACAAGATGAATTAGAAGAGGTTGAATTTGACAACTGCAGCTTTAAAAATTGTGACTTCACAGGGACTCAGTTCAAGCACTGCAAGTTTATTGACTGCCACTTCTCCCACTGCAACCTAAGCAATATACAAATCGGCTATAGCCGCTTTAACGATGTATTATTCGAGCATTGTAAAATGCTGGGAATCGACTGGACACGAGCACACTGGCCTAATTTGGTATTAAGCTCGCCAATAAAATTCAGCCATTGCATTTTAAATGATTCATCATTCCATGGTTTAAAATTAACCGAATTACAGCTCGAATCCTGTAAATTACAAGACGTTGATTTTCGCGACGGCGACTTTAGTAAAGGGCAGTTTAATAGCAGTGATTTTAGCTACAGCTTATTTAATCGCACTGAGCTCGTAGAAGCGGACTTTAGCGATGCGAGTAATTACAACATTGATATTAATTTAAATAATATCAAACAAGGTAAATTCAGCCGTGATGAGGCGTTAAACTTATTAATTGGCTTGGATATTGAGTTAGTGGATTAACTCTTGAGGGAGGGATTGTGCTGTTTCTGGTAGGCCATGGGCGTTATTGAAAACCAGTTTTTGAACGCTTTAAAAAACTGACTCTCTGATTGATACCCCAGTAAAAAGGTAACATCTCTCGTAGGCAATGACTGCTCAATTAAATACTCATGAGCTAACGCTTTACGAGTAGATAATAAAATGGAATGAAAACTGCTACCCTCTTGCCGTAATCGACGCTGCAAAGTACTCACACTCATGTTTAATACCATAGAAACCTGCTCTCTCGTCGGCTCGAGGATACTCATCGTCGTAGTTAATATATGCTGACAACGCTCACTGTAATTAAAGTTAGGAAACTCCTTATCAAGCATATTTTGTAAGGGGCCAATACAAAACTGGCTTTGCTTCAATACACTTTCTTGGATAAAAGAATATTCTAAATAATTTTGCTCTGATGGCTCTCCAGCAATCGAAAAATACTGTTTATAGTCATCATAACTAATACCCTCATCCTGCAAGGAACAATCACGTAAAGACAAGCCTAGTTTTTGTGGTAATAGCGGACTATAGGCTTGTAATATTCGATAAACCCCAAGCATAGCCCCGTCCATTTGATGAACGCTAATCGCTTCAGGAATACTGGGTTCAAAGATGATACGCGAGCAATTTTCATAGGGCTCAATTCTTACCTGAACAACCTCGGTAATCACTTTAAAATAGCGAACAAGTATACGAAGTAAAACAGCAAAAGGGATCTGTGTATTATCACGAAGAAAGGGTACTAAACATTGATTTATGCCGCGATATAACGGCAGATATGGCAGGTCGACAAGCTCTATTATCTTTAACCCTAAATAATCGTCTTTTAACAACTGGGCGGCCAAATCAATATCTTTGGTAACAATATCTAATGGCACCCTATCCCCCCAACCTCTTTCTAAGGCTAGGGTATCTAGGTCAATTAACTGAGACATAATGACAGGAACTTCTGCCGCTCTGTTTTGCTTAATCAAATACAGTGCTAATGCCTTTCGATTAGAAACAACCGTACTTTTATGTACACTAAATGAACTATTCGACACAATACTCACTTAAAACTGACCTAAATAAAATTGTAGCCCAGTCCATGGTACATAAAAGTAAGACATACTCATTAACGGTTTACACGATTTTCGATTAAGTCATCAACCACGGAAGGATCCGCTAACGTTGAGGTATCACCCAAAGCATCAAATTCATTCTCAGCAATCTTACGTAAAATTCGACGCATAATTTTACCGGAACGGGTTTTAGGTAAGCCCGGTGATAACTGGATTAGATCTGGAGTAGCGATTGGACCAATATCTTGGCGAACCCATTTTCTCAACTCTAAAACTAACGCAGCGTTAACCGCGGCATCAGCACTTAACTCGCCTTTATTGAGAGTGACATAAACATAGATGCCCTGACCTTTAATATCATGAGGATATCCGACGACTGCAGCTTCAGCGACTTTCGGATGCGCCACTAAGGCACTTTCAATTTCAGCGGTACCCATTCTATGGCCAGAAACATTTAGCACATCATCTACACGCCCGGTAATCCAGTAATAGCCATCGTCATCACGACGAGCACCATCACCACTAAAATACATACCCGCATAAGTCGAGAAATAGGTTTGCATAAAGCGCTCATGGTCGCCATAAATCGTACGCGACTGTGCTGGCCAACTGTCCAGCATTACCAAATTACCTTCAGCTGCGCCTTCTAATACATTACCCTCAGCATCAACTAACGCCGGCTGCACACCAAAGAAAGGACGCGTTGCCGAACCTGGTTTTAATTCTGTCGCCCCCGGCAATGGTGTAATCATGATGCCACCGGTTTCGGTTTGCCACCAGGTATCGACAATCGGACATTTTTCTTCACCAATTGTGCGGTAATACCACTCCCACGCCTCTGGGTTAATCGGTTCTCCTACTGTGCCGAGAATTCGCAAAGAATGACGCTGAGTTTCAGTAACCGCAGCATCTCCTTCTGCCATCAATGCACGAATAGCCGTGGGTGCTGTATAGAGAATATTAACTTCATGTTTATCGACGATTTGTGAAACGCGATTAATGCTTGGGTAATTAGGGACACCTTCACACATCAATGAAATTGCACCATTGGCTAATGGCCCATAAACTAAGTATGTGTGGCCTGTAATCCAACCTACATCGGCTGTACACCAATAAACATCACCTTCGTGATAATCAAATACGTATTCGTGGGTTAGCGAGGCATAAACCATATAGCCACCGGTTGTGTGCACTACGCCTTTAGGCTTACCGGTAGAACCTGAGGTATACAGAATAAATAATGGATCTTCGGCGCGCATCTCCGCTGGTTGACACTGCCTAGATTCATTAGCAATAGCGTCGTGATACCAAATATCTCGGGTTTTATGCCAAGCAACATCAACACCCGTACGCTTAATTACGATGACTTTTTCTACGCTATTAACACTCGGGTGAGTCAAGGCCTCATCGACATTATTTTTTAACGCAACCGTTTTACCTCCACGTACACCTTCGTCAGCCGTGATCACAACTTTTACATTACTGTCATCAATTCGGCCTGCCAGAGCATCAGGTGAGAAACCTCCAAATACCACAGAATGAATCGCACCAATGCGAGCGCACGCTAACATAGCCATAACAGCTTGCGGCACCATAGGCATGTAAATACAAACCACGTCTCCTTTACGCACACCTTGGGTTTTAAGCGCATTCGCAAATTGGCAAACTTCGGTATGAAGTTCCTTGTATGTAATACGAAGATCGTCGGTAGGTTCGTCCCCCTCCCAAATAATGGCCGTTTGATCACCTCGAGTTGCTAAATGACGATCAAGACAGTTAGCAGAGGCGTTTAGTGTGCCATCTTTATACCAATTAATATCGACATTATGCTCATCAAATGACACATCTCTAACTTGGGTAAAAGGCTGAATCCAATCGATTCGCTGACCCTGCTCCGCCCAAAAGCCTTCAGAATCTTCAATTGAGCGCTTATACATGGCTTCATACTGGTCATTATTCAATAAAGCGGTTGAACCAATATATTCCTTTACAGGGTATTTTTTAATTTCTGACATGAGTATTCCAAAATGGTGAAGGCTTAAGCCATAGTATTTTTGTACTTATAATGACTTAACTGTACCTGAAGTGAGAGCGCTATAAAACAGTGAATCCACCCTAATTAGTGAGACGTTTTATTGACGACAAAACTAATAATTAAGGGAAGAAATTACAGAAAGCCATCTTTTCATAAAAAAAGTTACGCATTTAACAATTCATTACATATATATACATATTCCATTCTAGTGACAATTTTTGTCGTTTTCGTATCCAATTTATCCACCTTTCAACAGAAACTGTCATTAATTACTTGCTTATCAAGTTACTGGATAAAAAGTGCGTCAGAATTCAATAGCCAAATGTAAAACATCAATAAATTTATAGGGTTACCCTCCCTAAGAAAGCAGTATTCTAAATAGCCGTTAAATTGACTAAAAAAAGCACAAACAATAGAATCTAATCCTGTTCAATTAGACATATTGAGACACCAGTGCCATTCATTCAGTTTCATCTAGTAAAAAAGCAAGAGCTGTACGGTAAACGTACCGCGGCTTCGCTGAGCCTAGAGAAATTGAGTAAACAACTATTCACTGTAATATTTAGCCTAATTCTAATTTCTTCTTTCGCAAAAGCCGAAGACGTCATATTACGCCATAGTTTTGCTGGCAACATATCATTTGAACTAACCGGCAATACCCTCAGAAACGCAAACAATACGTGTCGCCAGATTAATGGTGGAAGTTCATCTGGCACAATCACTTTGCCTATAAACTCGACGATTCAAGCCGCTTACTTATATTGGTCTGGTTCAGGCAATATCGATAGTAACGTCACGCTAAATGGACAAACCGTTAATGCCGACATCAGCTATACCGAAGCTTTTGATGGTCGGAACTACTTTAGCTCTAAAGCTGAAGTAACTTCTCTGGTTTCAAATAATTCATCGACGAACTATCAAGTTTCCGGCGTTACCTTTGACGGCTCTAGAAATTATTGCAATTCAGGTGGCGCTTACGCAGGTTGGTCTCTAGCAATCATTTATGAACAAGATAACGAACCTTTACGGGTTATCAATGTATTCGATGGATTCAAAAGTTTCTGGGGTTCAAGCTTTAACCTAAGTCCGGACAATTTTGTTATTGCTTCCTCCCCTTCTTCTCTTGGTGGCAAGCACGCTCATATTACCTGGGAAGGCGATGATGGCAATTCACAAGGTCTTAATGGCCAAGTTGAGTCTTTAAAATTTGAAAATGTTGATCTTACGGATAGTAATAATCCGTCCAATAACCAGTTCAATGGCTATTCCAATGTAACAGGGACGACCAGTGGTGTTGATATTGATGAGTACGATATTGGAAATTTATTAGTAGCCGGCGCTACTAGTGTTAATACCTCATACTCATCGGGTCAAGACGCTGTGTTTTTAACGGCCGAATTAATAAGCGTCCCCAATGAGCCCGTTGCCAATTTATCTGTACAACAAACAGGCCCCAGCGCCTTTAACCGAGGCGGCGAAGGGGCGATTTCAATTAATGTCAGCAATATGGGACCGAATACGGCGCCGCCAAATACTCGCATCTCCTTACCGCTGCCTACAGGTCTATCCCTTAAAAGTTTTTCCGGAAGTAATTGGAACTGCATAGAATCTGCTAGCAACGTCACTTGTACTTATCTTAATAGTATTTCAGATTCTAACTCCGCAACCGAATTGAACTTAACATTTGATATTGCTGCTAACACCGCAAATAGCATCACACTAGCGTCTACCGTCATCGGTATAGAATTTGACAATGTAATTAGTAATAATACCAGCACAAAAAACTACGCCATTGTATCCCCAAACTTTTCAACCTCGATAAAACAAGTCACAGATATTAATGGTGGCAATGTGCAAGGCGGCGACTTGCTTAGATACCAGATAGACATTATTGAATCGAATGGTGTTTCTGCAAATGCGATTAGCTTAGTTGACCATTTACCGGCCAATATATCTTCTTTCAATGTTGTATCCATTCCTACTGGAGCTACAGACGAGAGCCTTCAAGCCCCCGCTGGCAATAATGGCAGTGGCCAAGTATCTGTATCCAATATTAATATCAGCGCCAATGGAACAGTATCCGTCATAATCGATGCAATGATTAATGCGTCAGTGCCCATGGATTCCGCAATTGATAATACCGCGACCATTACTTACCTGGGTATTAACGATATCTCTGTACAAGCACCAACTGTCTACGTTTCTAGGCCAACCAACCCAGCCACGGGCAATAAACCTTTATATATTCGACAATCGAATACTATTTCACGTATTCAACCAACATCCTCATCTTTCATCTCATTAGCAGACACGTCAGAACAAAATTGGACAATAACTCCTGAGTTTAAAAAGCAATTCCGTTTTTCAGGCTCAACTGTCAACGCCTATTTGTTTCTTCAAAATAGCTATACTTCTGGCTCTTGGGGTCACTCCGTCACCCTGACCTTATTGCACAACAACATAAGCATAGGCAGTGCGAATAGAAGCATTACCGTACCGTCGGCAGGAGTGAGTGGAGACAACGTTGCTTTATTCGAATTTTCTATCCCGTTAACTTCACTCCCCAATATTCAAGCGGGGGATAGTTTATCAATAACCATTAATAACAATTCTGACTACGCTGAAGATAACCTCAGAGTCTATTCGATAGATCCGAATACTAATAATACAGACTCAGTATCTCCCTTTAGCTTGATCAGCCTTCCTGCGGCTACTGTGATAAATATTGATAATATTGAAATCACTGATGACGCGAATTCAACAAGCATAAACAGCGCTACAGCCAATACGAATATTTCTATTGACGCTGTGGTTAGTGATCCGTTTGGTTCATTTGATATCACTTCAGCACTCATTACGATCACCGATACGAATGGAACCGTTCACGTTTCCAATAACAATATGCTCGTAGCTTCTGATTCAGGGAATGCCGAAAAAACATATACCTTCAGTTATTCAATACCAGCTGACGCAGTGCTAGGTGACTGGAGAATAGCGGTTACCGCAAAGGAAGGGGTAGAAGATGAGATTGATCATACGAGTGAATTGATTCTAAATATAAGCGCCCCACTTCCTAATATCCAGATCACAAAATCTGTCGAAGTATTTTCTGACCCAATTCATGGTGCGAGTTCCACTAACAATTACTCTAAAGCACTACCAGGCGCACTGTTAACTTATACATTGACTGCCATAAATACAGGCTCTGGGACAGCGCAAAATAACTCAATCTGGATTAATGACAGTACTCCCCAAAATACGGCCATGTCAGTGGCCGACTTTACTGGAATAGCAGGAACCGGCCCAATTTATGTAGAGCCAGTATCTTCCCCCAGTGGCTTAACTTATAACTTCATCAGCCTTAGCAGCAGTAGTGATGATATTGAATTCTCAAATAATAATGGCACTGACTTTAACTACAGCCCGGTAGCCGACGCGTCTGGGACAGACAAAAACATCACCCATTTTAGAATTAACCCAAAAGGTAGTTTCCTTGCCCCCAGCGGAGCTGAAACTGCAACCCAATTCACCCTTAAATTTCGAGTACAGCTACAGTAGCTCAATTCTATAAAGGAAATAACAATGATGAAAAAACGAATATCCCACCTTCTAACGACATCGATCGTATTAGGTTCTGCAATGTTAAGCGGTAACGCATTTGCAGTCGGTACCGATGCCGGTACGGCGATTAGCAATACTGCGACCGTTAGTTTTACTCGCGGAAGCAGCACCGATAGCGAACAAGCCAGTGTTAGCTTTAACGTTGATGAGATCATTAATGTTAACGTAACCGGTACTCCACCAAGTAGTAATACAACAAATGGCGATAAAGGTGTTGCTGTCACTTATACCGTGACCAATACCGGTAACGGCCCTGAACTATTTAGCTTGTTTGATACGACCAATCTTAACGGCTCAACGAACAACCTCCCTTTATCCGCTAGCGATATAAAAATATATTATGTGCCGACAGCTACCTCTGACGGTATATTTGATCCTAATAATATTAATGAAACGCTCTATACCGGTACGGACATTAGTATTGATAATGACGAGTCCATTACTGTTTATATGGTAACCGATATCCCTAATGGATCAGCCGCTGGCAGCTTTACTGATTTCCAGCTAGAAGCCGTATCTCAAACTGAGTTTGGCGGAGTAAAAGCAGGAGAGTCGATTTTAGGTACTGTTATTCCAACGGCTGGGGAAAATTCTACCAACGCGATAGTTGCTGTTGAACAAGGCCGCCATAGTGCTGTTACTAGACTAATGGTCAATGCCTTTAACCCAGATAAATCTCTTGTGGTCGGTATTAATAAACTGATATTGGGATCCAATTCGTTAATTAATAACGATCCAAGTAAGCAAACAAGTCAGAAAATACCGGGCGCAATGGTAACGTATTTCATTAAAGTTAATGTTGAGAATGATACCGCTACTGCTTTAAGCATTAGCGATATTATCCCTGCTAATATGACTTACGTGCCTAATAGTATTCGCCGTCAAGTAAACCCTGGCGGTACCATTAATACCCCGACCTATATTGCTCCTGTATTACCTGCTGGCACCCCAGTAACTTACTCAAACTTTCTTTCGCTTACCGATTTATCAGACGGAACATCTGATGGCGCTGAAACTATCCCAAATACCGGAACGGTAACCTCGATCAAGGTCGATTTTGGAGACGCTTTAATCGGTGAATATGCGATCTTACTAGACGCCACGATCAATAATTAATTCCTAAAAAATACGAGGAGGAATCAGTATGATGAAAAAAATCACTTTCGCATTAAGCCTCATACTAACGAGCGTGATAGTCAGTGCTGAAGTTACCCTAACGAATACTATTTTCGAAGTGGTCACTATCACTAATAAAGACGGCAGCAAACAAGATCAATGGCAAGAGCCGGATAAATTATTACCCGGTGAGCGTGTTGGCTACCAAATTGAAGTTAATAACCAAGGTACTGAACCTGCTGCGGATATCGTGATTGCGAATCCAATTCCTGAGCATACGATCTATGTTCAAGATTCGGCAAAAGGTTTAAATACCAATATCGAATTTTCTGTTGATAACGGAAAAACCTTCGCATTGCCTGCTCAACTATTTGTTGAAAAAGATGGCAAACGTGTGCAGGCAACCTCAGCGGACTTTACTCAAGTTCGCTGGAAACTTAATCAACCATTGGCTGCGGGTGCTTCGTCAACCGTTCAGTACATTGTAAAAATTAAATAATTAAAATTTAAGAAATAAGGAAAAAGGAAAAAGCTATGAAATTAAAAACCTTAGCGTTGATTGCTGCTAGTTCGGCGATGAGCATGTCGGCAATTGCTCAAACTGAATACAATTTAGATATTAAAAACACTGCCAAGTTGACCTATACATCAGGTTCGGACAATCGTACCGCTGAAAGCTTAGAGGTAGTATTTAAAGTTGATCGCAAAGTCATCTTTAACCTTTCAGGAGGTGTAAATAATGACTTAGATGTTAGTCCAGGTGAAAAGTCAACTGTCGCATACACCTTAACAAATAATAGTAACGCTCCTGTAGACTATGTTTTAAGTACGCCTACTGAAGACAACGTTACTTATTATATCGATGTAAATAGTACGCCAGCTGACTTAACTGATGATATTAAAGTGGTGAAGGGTAACAACCCTACTGAGACTAATCCAATTTCGCTATTACTCAGTGATGGTGTCACTCCTCCAACGGTTGATATCTTTGTTGAGGTAGTAACTGCCGCTATAGCAGTTGATGGAGACTCCACATCCTTTTCATTAGTTGCAAAAGCTGTAGAACCAAGTCAATTTCCTCTCGTAGATATTGACCCAACAGCTGAAGATGAAGCTTGGGTTCAAAATACTGTTCAAACGGTAGTAGATAACAGTGCTCCACTAGCAGGAAATAAAGGCATATTGAGAACAGAATCTGGGACGCACTCGGTTAGAGCTGCAATTATTACTCTTATAAAATCAGTATTAGTTTTAAAAGATCCAATTACGGATTTATCAACTGATATCAACAAAAAAGCTAAAGCAATCCCTGGAGCAACAGTTCAATACTCGTTAACTGTTAAAAATACGGGTCATGCTCCTGCTACTGTTGAGCTCACCGATTTTTTGAGTACTATGTTTGATAAAACAGGGACTATTGCATCTGTTAAAATTAATGGCTCAGACCCTACTGGAACTCAAGTTCCTTCCTTAGTAGCAGACACTTCAACTACTGGCTTTGATCAATTATTGACTGTGCCGAACGTTACCGTTATCGCTGTTCCATCTGATGATACTCCTGCGGAACAAAACACAGTTGTTACCTTTGAGGTTGTATTAAAATAATGACTTATTATTTTAATACTCGTTCTCACAAACTCCAGAGCTCCTGCTCTGGGGTGCGTGAGCACGCCTTAAATATTTCAACCGATTCAAACAATAAAAACGAATCCAGCCATAAATTGTTTAGCAGCTTCATGCTCGAACACTTTATGACTGTGTTTGTTCTATTCTTACTCGCTACAACGCTACCTGTTTTAGCGGTAGAAACTGGTGATATTCTAGATGGCGATGCAACCGTACATTATCGCTATAACGGCCAACTTCTTTCAAAAACAGACAGTTCACCTTTCGTAGTTGAATTCGCAGGCGATCAAGCGCCAGGAGCTCCAGGCACTCCTGCCGCAGTCGATGTTTGGGGTCCTGTTCCAAGCTCTAATTCAGATAAAGATTTATCTCTAAGTCAGTCAGAGTGCAGCAACGGCAACTCAAGTATTGTCGAAACAGAGCTTTCCTATGCTAACGGTTCTGCCTTAAGTCTACCGTCGTCAATTCCATCGCAACAAAGTGATGTATTTAAAGCCGGTAACCCTCTATTAATTCGTATCATCGATCTCGACGAAAATATCGATAACAGCCAAATTGATACTGTTACCGTTACGCTAACTTCAACGAACCCAAGCGATACGGAAGAGCTGGTTTTACGTGAAACAACAACGGATAGCGGAGAGTTTGTCGGTATTATTCAAACGTCAGCTAGTGATAGTAGTAGCGCTAATAATTGTGACCTTGCCCTAACCTCAGCCAGTATTCTTGCTATCGATTACCAAGACCAACAAGATCAAGAAGACTCGTTAAATAAATTATTAAAATTTGATCCTTATAGCAGAGTATTCAATGCTTATACTGGCGATTTAATTGACGGGGTTACAGTTCGCCTAATCGATAACAATACAGGCCAGCTGGCTCAAGTTTATGGCGATGATGGCACCAGTAACTTTCCAGCTGAAATTATTTCTGGGAGTAATGTTCAAGATAGCAGCGGAAAAAGTTATGATTTCCCTACCGGTAGCTATCGCTTTCCTTATGTTACCAATGGTGATTATCGTATAGAAGTTAATAACTCGTTTGCTTTCCGCTTTCCATCACAAACCAATGATCAGGTAATTCAAACGTTACCAACGGCTCCCTACTTATTAACTAATCTATCTCGTGGTTTGAACAATACAACGCAGAATTTATTGCTGAATGCGGATATACCACTAGATCCATTATCTGATCGAATTTTATTAGATAAATCCAGTAACCGAACCACGGCAGGTATTGGGGACTATGTTCCATTCACAATTAAGCTGACCAATATTGAATCTGATATTACCAACATCCAACTGGTTGATACACTGCCTGTTGGCCTAAAATTCATTGCCGGCTCTCTTAAAGTAAATAATGACATTAGTGATCAAGTGACAGTGAGTGATAATGGACAAATAATCACCCTTAACTTCCCGACACTCGGTTCACTTGAAGTCGTTAATATTTCTTATGTCACACAAGTATCCGCTACCGCTAATGGCAAGTTAACCAACCAAGCTGAAATACAACACCCCATTTTAAAATCAAACATCGCCACCGCCATGATTCAGATACAAGATGATTTCATGCGTGAGCATGCTCAAGTCTTTGGCCGTATTATTCTTGATGATTGCGCTGGTAACCTAGACGCCGAAGGATTATCGGGTGTCCGATTATTAATGGAAGATGGTCGTTATGTGGTATCGGATGAAGAAGGCCAATGGCACTTTGAAGGTATAGCTCCAGGTGCTCACGTAATTCAACTGGATACAACCACGTTACCACCCTACCTTGAACTATCGACCTGTGATGGTGAATTCTTCCACGCAGGTCAAAGCTACTCTCAATTTATAGATTTACAGCCAGGTACATTATGGCGCGCAGACTTCCATGTTCAGCCTAGAAAGCCTGAACGTGGGGATGTACTACAGACGCTATTGAATGAATTAGAACCTCTGTCCGAAGAAGAGAAATCATCAAACTTATCGACCCCTGTCACTCAAAAGATCATTTATACCGCTAATATTGGTGGCTCTGGTGTTGCCTTAAATAAAGTAATTGAAGAAATTCGCTTACCGAATGGTGTGCGTATGAAACCAGGCAGCCTCACCTTAGATGGCGAGCCTCATCCGTATGATTACCACGGCAACAAAGTTTTTGTTCATATCGGTGACAAACCAAAAGAGTGGTCTCACGAAATAAAATTCACCGCGTTCATTGGCTTAAACGCTAAAAAAGGAACGCTTTCTGCTAGAGCTATTCTGCACTATGAAATAGGCCCTCTGCTAAAAGACAGCACACCTTTAGCAGAAACTCGAGTTAATTTATTTATTCCGCCAGCGAATGGCAATGCGGATCCGTTAAAAAACCCTAAGTTTGAATCCTTGTCCAATGTATTAACGGCACAAGATAAAAATAATTTATCCGACGTTATCTTTGCCTTAGACGGTTTAAAAGATTTAGAAATCTCTGTTACAGGGCACACGGATAATGTACGCATTGCTAAACGTAACCGTCATATCTACGCAGATAATCAAGCCTTATCCGAAGCCCGCGCCAAAGCCGTGGCCGAATATATTTCGCAACAAATTAATCTTCCAATAGAGAAGATTAAAATTGCGGGTTTAGGTAAAACAGCGCCTTTAAGTTCAAATGGGTCCCGTGAAGGCCGAGCCAAAAACCGTCGCGTTGAAGTTCGAGTATTAAATGCGACACCAGAGGTGGCGTTAGCCAGCTTAGATGTCGATGTTCAACTTGCTCAAACAGAAACCCTCATTCCTGGCTTAGATTTATACCAGCCAACTGCTGCGGGTAATCCAGAAGACCTAATCGTTGTGAAACAACAACCCACTATTAATGATGCTTGGTTTAAGAACAAACGTATTGAAAAGAATTGGGTATGGCCACCAGAAGGCTACAGCCCTGATATTTCTGCAACGAATATTCTCGTTCAACACCCAAAGAATAACCGTATTCGCTTAACCCTAAATGGTGTACCGGTACATAGTATTTATTTTGAGGGCATTAAGCGCGCTAATGGCAAAGCGATCTCGGTGAGTGAATGGCGTGGTATTAATATTGAAGAAGGCGAAAACCAGTTTGTCGCTGAGATTTTAGATCGTGATGAAAATGTAATCGACTATATTGATCACAGCGTTTATTTCTCTGGTGCTCCTGCACAAGCTGAAATGTTGCCAGAAATGAGTACTTTGATTGCCGACGGTATTCAGGTACCGATTATTGCCGTTCGTTTTAAAGACAAAAATGGTTACCCGGTACGTAAGAATACACAAGGTGAAATTCAAATTTCAGAGCCGTATCAATTACTTCAGCGTAGTGAATACGATATCAATCCGCTGAACGATACCAATAAGTTAAGCTATCGTGTCGAAGGCGATGGTATCGCCTTTATTCGCTTACAACCCACGACCCATACCGGTGAGTTAACACTAACTTTTAATCATAATAATGATCTTACTGATGAAGTACGTTCATGGCTTAAACCTTCTCCACGCGATTGGATTCTAGTTGGTTTAGGCGATTTATCCCTAGGGGCTAATGCGGCAAGTAGTAATAGCAGCCGCAATTCAAATGGTTTGGTTGATGAAAACATCTTCCATCAAGGGCGTCTTGCCTTTTATGGAAAAGGCCAAATTCCCGGGGACTATTTATTAACCACCGCTTATGACTCTGCTAAAAAAGAAACGACACCGTTTGCAACCTTAGTACAGCCCGGTGAATACTACACTCTTTATGCTGATGCGAGCCAACAAGGCCAAGATGCAAGTAGTGGCGATAAACTGTATATAAAAATCGAAAAAGAACGTTTCTACGCACTTTATGGTGATTTCAATACCAGCCTAGATAAAACCAAACTGTCTCGCTATGTTCGCAACTTAACTGGTGCTCAGGTTGTTTACCAAAATGATCTTATAGAATTATCAGGATTTGCAAGCGAGGCCGACTCGAGTTTTGTCCGCGATGAAATTCAAGGCAATGGCACATCGGGCCTTTATCAGCTGAACAATAACTTCATTATTCCAAACTCTGAAACCATCCGCATAGAGACTCGAGAACGACTAAATAACCAGATTATTCTGAGCACTAAAACGTTAAAGCGTCATCTAGATTATAGTCTCGACTATAACAACGGTGATTTGTACTTCAAGTCTCCAATCGCCAGTACAGATAATGCATTTAACCCGATTGTTATCGTAGTAGATTATGAAACCGAGAATCCAACTGGAGGTCATTTAGTCGGTGGCCGTACAGGAATCAAGCTGTTCGATCAAGCAATTACTGCCGGAGTTACTGTCATCGACGAAGACAAAAATGAACAGACTAACCAGCTCACGGGTCTTGATGCCAAAATTGAATTAGGTGACCTCACGGTATCTGCTGAAATTGCACAAACTCACCCAAGTCATTCAGATAGCTCAAGCGCAAAAAAAGTGGAAGCAAAATTCCGCACTTCAGACGCAGAAATCAGCGCATATAGTCAGCGTATCGATCAAAATTTTGGCCTTGATCAACAAAACCAAGCTGATTTAGACCAGCAATCAACCGGGATTAGCGCGGCTTTATATTTAACCGAACAAGATCAACTTAAGCTGGATACGCTTTACCAAACTGAAATTTCTAGTGGCCTGGATAAACAACAAGCAGCTGCAGAATGGACGCATAAAATCACCGATAGTAGTTCAGTGAATGCGGGCTTACGTTCAAGTATGCAAGAAACCTCTGAAGGTATTCGTTTTGTTGATGAATTGAGCTTAGGGGCAAGTGCGCCAGTATTGAATCAAGACTTACGCCTAAACATTAACGCAACGACCGACATTACAGAGCGTAGTGAAGAAAATGATCGCATTAAATTAGGTGCCGAATACCGCTGGACGGATTCTCTCTCGACTTTTGCTGATTATGAGCGCTCTTTTAATGGCAACAATTTAGAGCGTTCCTCACTCGGTCTTCGTACTCAACCTTGGCAAGGTGGCCAAGTTGAGCAATCGTTAGTGCAAGAAACTCAAAACGATGGTTATCGCTTATATTCTGAGTCCGGCCTGAGTCACGATTGGAAAGTTGATGAGCATTGGTTAGTGAGCTTTGGCTTTAACCAGAGTAAAAACCTTGAACAAGCCCAACCCGCAGAGCAAAGTGCCAGCGAAGATTTTCATGCTATAAGTACTGGCTGGGGCTATCGCTCACAGCAGTGGCAATGGACAAATCGCTTAGAGCGTCGTATCGCCTTAAGCAGTCAGACCCATAATGCCCATTCGAGCCTTTATCACCCTCTCAATAGTGCAATGGCCATCGGTGGCAGCATGGACTGGTATAAGCAAACAACGACCCCTGGGTTCGAGCAAAATTTTAATGCTACTCTCGACTTTGCCATTCGCCCGCGCAAACAGCCTTTTGCTCTGTTATTACAAACGCGCTGGATACAGGATTCACTTTCCACTGAGGGTAGTCTAGGTACCGACCAAAGTCGCCGTATCATTAATAATGCCCACCTAAACTGGAAGTTTAATCGTCATAACCAGCTTGCGATGCAATATGGTTTTAAACGCAATTTAGATCAATATAGCAACGATGATTACAGCGCAACTGTACATTATCTAGCCGGCGAGTGGCGTCATCAAATCAGCGATTTGTGGGATATTGGCGCTCATGGCCGAGAATTATTAAACTCTGGCGAGCAACAACAGAATAGTTACGGTTTATCAGTCGGTGCTCGCCCAATGAAGAATCTTTGGACAAGTATTGGCTATAACTTCGAAGGCTTTGTTGATAATGATTTCTCTGCAGCTAACTACACTGCCCATGGCGTGTATTTAAAACTGCGCTTTAAAGCGGATCAAGATACCCTGGCTTCCCTTCGCCAAGCATTCAACTGGTAATTAATCCCTTTCGGTGACTTATTACGCCACCCTAGATGGCGAACTGAACCATGGTCAATCCAATTAGTATCTGCCAGAATGATCAGCAATTATAAAAATATTGCTGGCGCAGGAGCCTTTTATGGCTAAAGAAGTACTGATCAATAAAGATGGCCAACCAAGCTTTGGTGTTTTCCCCGATAGCATCGGTGAAATCAATCACATGGATTACGATTTGCGTAATACTATGGATAAACGCCTGGGGAAATTGGCAAAAAAATTAAAGTACAATCAATTTCAGTTCATTGGCCTAACCAGCCCTGAATTGATCGTAGGTATCGCGATCGTCGATTTAAAATTTGCCAGTAATTGCTTTGTCTACGCTTATCACCCTGAAACTGAAAAATTTGAAGAATTCAGCTTCATTCAACCCCTTGCCCGCAATACCAGCATGAGTCCCAAACCTAACGATGGCTCAGCGACATTTATTAAAGGATCAAACAAGGTTGTCATTAAAGCAACTAATACTCCACGCTTAAGGTCCGTTAATGTCGAGCTTGCAGGGGGCTTTAAAGTTGATGCTATCATCGACGAATCCGCAAATTATGACCCACTAGCCGTATGCGCCCGCGCTGGTTATACCGGCTGGGTTTTCACTCAGAAAGCGACGGCTTTAGTATGTAACGGTACCGTCAAATGGGGAGACGAGCAATTCGACCTAGAAAAAATTGGCGCCCTGGCTTCCGTTGATTGGAGCGCGGGCTACATGCGTCGTGAGACGTCCTGGAACTGGGCTAGCTTATCTTGCAAACTCGCTGATGGTCGCCGCCTAGGCTTTAATTTAGCGGCTGGGGTTAATGAAACTGGTTTTACCGAAAATGGATTGTGGTTAGATGGCACATTACACAAGGTCGACATGGTTGATTTCCAGTTTGACCGATATCATCATAATCATGCTTGGGCATTACGCTCTAATGACGGCATTATTAACCTTCACTTTGAACCGGCTGGCCAACGTAAAGAGAAAATGAATTTAATCGTCGCTGCTTCAAATTTCACCCAGCACTTTGGTCGTTTCTATGGGGATATTAATCTCAATGGCGAGCTAATTCATCTTGATGGCGTCTGGGGCTTTACCGAAGACCATTACGCCAAATGGTAAACTAAAGCTATTCCTCCTTGCTTTAATTCAACCTCATTACTGTCTACTCTTAATGAAGCCAATGAATTTCAGCAAGGATGCCCATGAACCCCTCCCTTCCCTCTATACTCTCCCTTGCCTTTGCCTTTGCCTGTTTAATTATTACTAGTCCTGCTCAGAGCGAATTCAAAAATAATTCATACAGCTACCTCGGCTTAGGCTCTGAAACCCTTACTTATTCAGAAACGGACGATAATTTTGGAGGTCAATCTTTTGAGAGCCGCTTCACGGGAACTAATCTCGTGCAAAAATCCGGCGGCTACACGGCAATTGGTGATCAATATGGGTTCTTTATTTCGACGTCCTCTACCCTGCTCACCAATGATGCTAAAGAGAAGTGGGATTTTGAAGGAATTGGAATCGTGCAAGAAGATCATATGACCCTTAAGCGCACAGGAATTGATTTACTGGGGGCCTTCCATCTACAGAACGGGCATTTTTTTAATGCTGGGGTTCATTATAAAAGTGTTAGCTTCTCTCGCTTTGAATTCTCTTCAACGGCTAAAACAGAGGATCTTAATGACGCATTATTTGCCAATCCGGCAGTCCAAACACAACTTCAAACTGACCTAGACAATCGCTTAACTGAAATCAATATACTCAGAGCAGGAAGTAACCCTACCGCTTGCATACGGGATTCCAGCATGGAAAATGCGTGTATTGGCACCATTGATACCAATACAAATCAACAAGTGGTTTCATTATTAGAGTATTGGGAACTGCGTAAATTTAAACCCGAGGAAACCCAAGGAGTCGTATTTGAAGACATGACGTCTTGGAGTAGCTTGATTGGCTGGGGTTACGATAGCTACTTTGTCGACCAATCTCTGGGGATGCGCTACAAACTGGCGACTCGAATAGGCGCTTCTCTATATGAAAACGTATTGAATACCGAGAATAATAAATCCCTTACACGTAATTTTGGCGGCGATTGGGATGTGCATTTATTGGCAGGAGTTGGCTATCAATTTCAGAAAGAAATCGGCGTCGTTTTCACATTAGAACTGAATGGTTCACATCGTTCAAAGCTACAGGTGGGCAATGAGAATACTTTCTTACCCGACAATACTCTGTGGGCACTAAGCCCACAAATCGCCGGTTTTTGGTCATTCTAATTCAGCAATGACCAACAGCAAATTGGTTATTGAACTAGTTAGTTATTGAACAACTTGATCAATAACTAACTCAACCGTCTCTTCAGATTTAACTGAGACTGGCTTTAGAACCCCTTGTAAATCACCAGGATTGGCCATTGGCTGCCCACCCTTAGCAACACGAGCAATGATCTGAACTTCTTCAAATTGGCTTAATGCTAAACCCGGCACCATGCCCTGACTATCATTTAATGTTACGACTTGTGGTAAGTCTTTGGCTAAAATTCTTATCGCCGCAAGTGGCATCACAGGACCCGTAACCGCTTTAGCTAACACAAATACCGCATCGCCTTCTGCCAGTTGAGACTTCAATTCAGCGCTGATCGATACTTTTACTTTAACTTCAGCACGCTTCATCCAGCTTAGATCAACGGTCTTGCCTTGCGCTTCTAAACGAGCAACAACACGCTTAATCCCCTGCTCTAAAGCACCCGCTTCAGGGCTGCTCGACATGTTAAACCAAAGCGCTTTCCAATGAGCAAATGCGTCTTCAGGACGATCTAACTCAAAAGCTATTATTCCGCCTAACCCTAACGCTTGAGAGTTACCTGGCTCTATCGCCAACGCTTTTTCGATATAAGAATAAATCGACTCACTCGGCTTTTGCTCGGCAATATAAAACTTGCCTTGAGCAATCTGAACTAACGTCGCCGCTCGGTCTGCTTTCGCTTCTAACGGCAAGGCTAATAGAATTTTCTCGAAGGTTGCGACACCTTCCCTATACTGACCATCGGCAAATAACATACGCGCATATAAATAAATCCATTCACCATTTTCTGGCTTATTAATCGATGCTTTACGTAAGCTTTCTTTTAATGTTTGCTGCTCTTCATCGCTTAACTTGGCCTGCGACATTTTATTCAGTAATTGAGTGGCGACCATCTCATCTTGCGCCCCCATATCTTGATACAAGAATAAAACACTTGAAACCATCACCACAAAAATACCAAATGCCGTTAGAATTTTGGCTTTTGGGCTAACATCACCAGCACTTTTAGTATCAGTATCGGATGAGACCAACTCATAATCCAACTCCATCAGCATTTGTTCGCGTTCATCATCACCGTAATCTGCCTCAGCGATTTCTTGCTTGCGCTGTTCATATAAGCGTAAGTTTTCCGCTTCTCGGCTTATTTTCAAATTGCGATGAGAAAAAGCAGGCCACACTACAAAACCTAACGTCACCAATAATAGAACTAGAGTAATAATCATGAATCTTGTTTCTCACTTTTCTCAACAGACTGCTTTCGAGCGGCTTGTAACTCAGCCAACTTAGCTTTTTCTTCTTCACTCAACGGCTGTGACTCTTTACGACCACGAGTTAGGCTAATAATCATAATTAACGCAATAAATGCCATAACACCCGGCGCAAACCATAAGAAGAAAGTATTCTCTTGCACTGGCGGATTGTAACGAACGAAATCACCATAACGGTCTACTAGATAAGTGACGATCTCATCATCACTTTGCCCTTCAATCATCAACTCATAAACCTTATCACGCATATCTCCTGCGACAGGCGCATAAGAATCCGCAAGGTTTTGGTTTTGGCATTTAGGGCAGCGTAAATCTTCTGCCAATACATCAAAACGCTTTTTATCCACCTCATTATCAAAAGGATAAAGATGACCATTCACCACGGCAAAGCTGGAAAGAGAAAATAGAGATAAACAAATCGCGAACAACAACTTCATTATTTAGCCTCCCCTTTAGGGGCTATGCCTTTCGAATCAGCAGCTTCAGTATCTGTGCCTTTAATATGTGTCTTCATTTGCTCAAAGACTCCCTTGTACTTCTGCCAAACACGAAGATTTAAATCCCCCACGTGTTTTGCGCGAATAATTCCGTCACCATCAACAAAAAAGGTTTCTGGTGCACCGTATACCCCAAGCTCCAAACCTAACTTACCTTTTGGATCGCTAATATTAAATTCATAAGGATTACCATAATCACGTAGCCATACCTTCGCTTCGTCATCGTCATCTTTATAATTAATACCGATAATTCGTACACCTTCTGCGGCCAGCGTATTTAAAAACTCATGCTCGGCTTTACAAGTAGGACACCAAGTTGCCCAAACATTAACCAGCATGGGTTTACCCTGTAAATCCGACTGGGTTAACTGTTTTTCGGTTTCAACTTGCTGCAAAATAAATTGCGGAAACGGCTTACCAATTAATGGTGAAGGTAAAACGTCTTTATCTTCTCGGCCAATACCGCTTCCCAAGAAGATGGCCATCACCACAAAAATAATCAGCGGAACAAACAACATCGTGCGATTCATATTAACTACCCAATTCCATTCTTCTCTAAGCTAAAGGTCTAAGCTAAACGTTTAAGCGCTTTTAACACGCATGCGATAGCGTTTATCCAATATCGCTAATAAACCACCCAACGACATAAAGAGGGAACCAAGCCATACCCAACGCATATAGGCTTTAACTTGCAAACGCATAGCCCAAGCACCATTTTCTAATGGTTCACCCATGGAAACGTATAGATCACGGAATAATCCCGCATCGATCGCAGCCTCCGTCATCATAGAACCTTTCACTTTATAACGACGCTTTTCAGCATGTAAGGTTGCAACGAGCTCATCACCTTGGAAGATTTCGAAAACACCCACATGAGCACTGTAGTTTGGCCCTTGCTGAGTACCGATTTGAGCAAACTTAAACTCATAACCCGATAACGTAGCGCTTTCACCCGGGTACATTTTCAATGCCTTTTCGACACTGAAGTTACTCACTACAGCAATACCAATAACCGTAATCGCCACACCTAAGTGCGCAATGACCATGCCCCAATAGCTCAAGCTTAACTTCGACAATCGACTCAACTGGCCCTTGGATTTCGTCCAAACATCGCGAACAGTTGTCGCAATCAACAATGTTGCGATAAACATTCCGAAGGCAACTTTAAAATTCATTTCACCGGCATGAACCAAAGGAAATACTGCCGCTACAAAGATGGCTAAGATAACGGAGCCGGCAATTTGACCCAGCAATAACTTACCCGACATTGTTTTCCAGCGCGACATCGCACCAATACCGGCTAAGGCGGTTAATGCCGAAGCCAAAGGAACAAACATGGTATTAAACCAAGCTGCACCTACCGATAATTTCTCTCCAGTTATCGAGTCAACGATTAGTGGATACAAGGTGCCCAATAAGATCGTTAGGGTCGCAACCACCAACAATGCATTATTGGCTAATAAAAAGCTTTCTCGCGACAACAATTTAAACTTACCGGCGGAAGATACTGTCGGTGCTTTCATTGCGAAAAGTGTTAACGAGCCCCCCACACAAAGGCCGAGTAATATAAGAATGAATACTCCACGCTCTGGGTCTGAAGCAAACGCGTGTACAGACGTTAAGACACCAGAACGTACTAGGAAAGTTCCTAACAAGCTCAAAGAGAACGCAAAGATGGCTAATAACACGGTCCAGCTTTTAAAGACCCCACGCTTTTCTGTCACCGCTAGCGAGTGAATCAAGGCAGTACCGACTAACCAAGGCATAAAGGATGCGTTTTCAACCGGATCCCAGAACCACCAGCCGCCCCAGCCAAGCTCATAATATGCCCACCAGCTACCTAAAGAGATACCCAGTGTTAGGAATACCCAAGCAGCGGTTGTCCATGGACGAGACCAGCGCGCCCAAGCCGCGTCTAAACGTCCGCCTAATAAAGCCGCGATAGCAAAAGCAAACGCCACAGAGAAACCCACATAACCCATATACAGGGTTGGTGGGTGAACAATCAAACCAAAATCTTGCAATAAAGGATTTAAATCTGCGCCATCAGTAGGAATGGATGGCAAGCTGCGATCAAATGGATTAGAAGTGAACAAGGTGAAGAGGATGAAACCAACACCCACCATACCCATTACCGCGATCACTCGCGCGACCATGTCTAGCGGTAAAGTACGACTAAAGAGTGCAACAGCAGCGCCCCATAAGCCCAACATCAGAACCCAAAGTAGCAATGAGCCTTCATGAGCCCCCCAAACCGCACTGACTTTAAACTGTGTCGGTAAAAGGCTATTACTGTTATTAGCAACATATGCGACTGAAAAATCGTCAATGACGAAGCAATAAGTTAACGCCGCAAAACTGATCGTTAAGAAAACTGCTTGGCCTAACGCCATAGGTCTTGCGTATTGCATCAACCATTCACGATTGGTTTGCGCCCCGATTAAAGGAACAATAGATTGCACACACGCAAATGCGAGGGCAATTAGGAGTGCTATGTGTCCGTATTCAGCTGCCATTTCTAGTACTGCTTTTCAGAGGTTGGTTGTGTTTGGTATGCAGAAGGTGAATGCTGCACTTTTTCTACAGTATTTTTTTGCAAGTTTTCAACGCCGTCTTTATGAGCTGAATCTAACGCATGCTTCACTTCTGGAGACATATATTCTTCATCGTGCTTAGCTAATACTTCTGAAGCGATCATTACGTTACGCGAGTCGACCTTTCCGAGTGCAACGATGCCCTGACCTTCGCGGAATAAATCCGGCAAGATACCTTCATATTCAACCGTCACATTCACAGCACCATCGGTAATATCGAAGCTTACTTGCAGACCATCGTCACTACGAGTCACACTGCCTTCAACCACAAGGCCACCTGCACGAATTGTTTGTCCAGGCTTCACTTCACCATTAGCTATTTGTGTCGGGGTCATAAATAAATCAATATTCTGACTAAGAGAGAACATCATCAAGCCCACGGCTGCGCCAAGACCGATTACCATGAATAAAATCAGAATCAGTCGATTCTTACGCTTCGGATGCATTTTTCTTCTCCCGACGCTGAAGGCGCGTCTGTTGTTCAATCAATTTTTTACGCTGGCGAATTGGTGCAAGGATATTTGCGATAATCACCAAGGCGGTAATGCCATAACAAAGCCACACATAAAAACCGTGCTTACCCATGGCTAAAAATTCTGCAAAGCTATCAAAAAACATATTAGTACTTTTCCTCTCTACCCTTTATCGCTCTGCTTGCGCCTGAATTAGCTTTTTCACCCAGTTCTTTTTACGCTCATGCCATAACACTTGATTGCGTGTACGCATAAAAATCAAAGTAGCGAATAACAAGTAAAAACCGACAATCATAATCAATAGAGGAATCAACATATCCATGGCCATGGTTGATTCTTCAGTCAGTTTCAACGTCGCAGGTTGATGCAGTGTATTCCACCACTCTACGGAATATTTAATAATAGGAATGTTGACTAGGCCAACCAAGGACAAAATCGCCCCCGCTTTTGCTGCAGTATCTTCAGTATCCATGGCTTTTTGCAGCGCCATCACACCAAAATATAAAAACAGTAATAACAGCATAGAGGTTAGGCGTGCATCCCAAACCCACCAAGTTCCCCAAGTCGGCTTACCCCAGATAGCCCCCGTCATCAGAGCAATAAAACAAAAGCTAGCACCAATCGGCGCAATAGAGGCTGCCACCCAAGCGGCCATTTTCATTCGCCAGATTAAGAAGATAGCCCCAGCGATCGCCATCATGGCATAAGCGCTCTGAGCAAGAATGGCCGCAGGTACGTGAATATAAATAATACGGAAGCTATTACCTTGCTGATAATCAGCTGGTGCAAAAGCAAGGCCCCAAACAGTACCCACGATCATGCACAGCGCCGCTGGAATCGCAAACCAAGGCAACCAGCGTGCTGATATTTCGTAAAACCATTTTGGCGACCCCATTCGGTGATACAGTCGTTTTAACGCTTCCCACATAATCTATATTCCAAATACTATTGTTAAATTAACGTGAAAGATTCAATTTCAATGCACCCGCTACCGCAAACGGAGTAAGGGTCATTGCGATACATAAAAACGAGGCTAAAAAGCCCAATTGTCCAGCATATTCCATTTCAATGCCCGCATGATATACCGCGCTGGCGCCAAAGATGAGTATAGGAATGTAAAGAGGCAAAATAACCAGACTTAATAGCAATCCGCCACTGCGCACTCCTGCCGTTAATGCCGCTCCTACTGCTCCTAATAGACTCAAGATAGGCGTACCTAATAACAAGCTAAAAAATAATGCACTGTAGGCTTCTTCCGGCAAATTCATCATTAAAGCAAGCAAAGGAGCGACTAACGTGAGAGGTAAACCACTGATACACCAATGAACAAAAACCTTACCAAGTGCCATGGCGTACAAGGATTCACCAGACGCTAACCACTGCTCTAAAGTGCCATCTTCAACATCGGCTTTAAATAAAGCATCTAAAGATAATAAGGTCGCTAATAAGGCAGCGACCCAAACCACACCCGCGGCGATTTTAGCTAAGAACTTAGGGTCTGGATCAACCGCCAATGGAAATAGCGCCAATACCATCAAGAAAAACATCAATGGGTTCAGCCATTCTCCAGGGTTCCGCGCAGCAATCACCAAGTCACGCTTTATAGTTGCAACGACTAAACTCATTTGTGCATCCCCAACTCAATTTGGCGCAAAGCAGGAATGTCATTTAAAGCATGGTGACTGGTAATTAAAACAGAGCCGCCAAATTCAACGTGTTTTGCTAGCTGACCCTCTAACCAATCAACTCCCGCTTTATCTAACGCGGTGAAGGGCTCATCTAAAATCCAAAGGGGTGTTGGGGTTACTAATAATCGCGCAAGTGCTACTCGACGCTGCTGCCCAGCGGAAAGCTGCTGACAAGGAACATCTTCATAACCTGCCAAGGTGACTTCTTCTAGCGCCTGCCAAAGATCATCTTCTTTCACTTCTGGCCAACTGCTGACAAACCAACGCAAATTCTCTAAGGGGGTAAGCACTTTTTTTATCGCAGATAGATGACCGATATATAAGCGCTGACGAGCATAATCTTGAAAGCATTCTTGGATATTCTCATCGCACCAACGAACCTCACCTTCAAAATCTTGGTTCAACCCCGCCATTAAACGTAATAAGGTCGTTTTACCCGCCCCATTAGGGCCCACTAATTGAATGAGATCACCTTTTTTCACCGATAAATTAAGATCTTCAAACAAGAGTCGATCATCGCGTTCACAACTCACGTTATGCGCGGATAGATCACAGTGTGTGGTAAACCTGCTTGATGGATCAACAGGTACTGAGCGGGTCATAATATTCCTATAATATTTATGTGCGTTTTATAGCTCGCATTATAAACAGATTCATAGCCTGCAGGTACTAAATGTCGGCCTCAAGATTGATCTAGGTCGGTCGATAGTATGAAATAGTGACCTATGCCCTGTTTATTTATCCCTTTGCGAAGTAAATAAACCCCTATAATCAATATGTTATCGACTAAAGAAGCACTTTAACGATGGATAGAATCCCCCTCATTAACCCGAAATTGATCAAGGTTGTCGCAGCAAATGCACAAAGCCGACCTACATCAGTTCTACAGGCCGAGGTGATCGCATCTGAACCGTTAAAAGACTCCAATAGTCAGCAGTACAAGGTCACTCTAAAAATCGGCCAGCAGCAATTAGAAACCATTAGCTCAGAAAACTTTAAAAAGGGCTCTCAGCTCGAAGTTAAAATAGCCCCTGGACCGGAATTAAAGATACTGCAAAATCAGCCACCAGCAGCAGGAGTTAGTCGTAGCCAGAATACAAGTGCCCCAGCTCAATTGGCGATGCAACAGTTATTAGCGGATCGTATTCCTAATATTCAAACCCAAGAACTGCCTAAGTTGATTGATCAGCTTAGCCAGTTGCTTTCTACAGGAAAAATAGCGCCGCCACTTGGCGCTGCGACGAGCACTACGACAACCAGCACTATAACCAACACAACGACCAGCAATTCCAGCTCAACCAATGCTTCAACGCACATCAATACGATGGGAATAGAAGCTAAACAAGCAGAAAGCAGCTCAGCTAAAAGCAGTACACAACAATCTATTGCAAACCTAGCGTATAAATCGCTCTCGGCTTCCCTAGAGCAGAACACAAAAGCCTCATCATTAACTCAAGCTCAGCCATCGACTAGCGACAATGTGAATAAGACGTCAGACACCACACCATTACAGCAGGTTAAAACCTGGTTACAGCAACTGCCTAAAAGTGAAGATATTGGCCATAGTATCGGTTTACGCAATGCGGTAAATAATGCAGGTCCTAGGGCAGAAATCCAACTAAGTCAGCTTGCCCAGCAACTGATTACTCTAAATCAAAAAGGTGATAATCCCGCAGAAAGACTCAGTGCAAATTCTCTTTTTCAACAATTACAGAAGATTCAACAGCAAGTCCTAACCAGTGCCCCAGAGGCTAGTTCAAAAACAGAGCTTACTAAAACAGAGCTTACTAAAACAGAGTTAGCCCAGACTGATTTAGCAAGCTTGGTTAAAAATACAGCAAAGACCTTAGCCACCAATACACAACAGGTTCTCGAAAGTTTAAAACTCAGCCCAAAGAGAATTGAGGGCCAAGGGCCGACTCCGCTAATGACAACGGCGATGAAGTCGCCTGTAAATACGCCAACAGGCTCTACGGCTAATCCAGCTATATCGAATTGGCAAAACCCATTACTCAATAGCCAAACTTATGCAAACATCAATAACTTAATGCAGGACCCTTTATTACAAAACCCAAGCTCAAATAATAAGTTTGCCTTAAGTCAGATACTGATGACCCAAGGAGAACCGCCACAAGTACCGCTAAACTGGCCAGAACGTTCAGGTAATGACGCGACAATATTACGCACCCTGCAAAATTTATTAGCTCATATTGAACGCGAACAAGGGGTACAAATGCAGAGCTCTGATAACAGCCCTGCCAACTCTCCAGTGCAGCCAACCCCGCAAAATCAACATTGGCTACCGTTATTAATAAACCATCAGCAACAATTACAGTTAATTGAATTTTTTATAGATAAAGAAGAAAGAGAAAATAGCCAAGGTGAGAAAAAAAACCATTGGTTTATCAATCTACATTTTGATTTGCCGCAGCTCGGTAAATTAGGTATTGAAATAACGATGCTTGATAATGAGTGCAATACGACCTTCTGGTCAGAATCATCTTCAACCCTCAACCAGCTATCCCATCACATTCAACCACTACGCCAGCGCCTAACCGATCAAGGGATTATCGTTAGCGATGTGCAATCTCGTCACGGTACTTTAGCTAAGCGTAAACACAACATTCAACAACGTTTAGTGGATATTAAGACCTAAAGCTTGGTCTGAGCGCTCAAAGATATGTACGGAGGTCATAGTGAAAAAAGAAGTTCTTGATGAAATACCGGCAAGTATTTTAAATGCAAAGCAAGCCATTGCTCTGAGTTATGATGGCGAAACTGCACCGACTTTGGCAGCGAAAGGAGATGATGAGTTAGCCCAAGCCATCATTCAGCTGGCTTTACAGGCACAGGTGCCTATTTATGAAAATGCGGAACTGAGTCAATGGTTAAGTAAACTAGAGCTTGGAGACGAAATCCCTCAGGCTTTGTACATTACCATCGCTGAGATTCTTGCCTTCGTTTACCAACTCGAAGGCAAGGAACCTAATAACAAATAAACATCAATCGGGCATCTATACGGCTTATCTAGACGACCTGCTCGGCTTGCTGAGTGACCGCACTCAATAACCAAGCAATATGGCATTCAACCACATCTTCCGGAATCAAATCGACGGCATCCATGAGTGTCGATAAAGCACGATAATGATAACTATCCACCAAGCCATGCAACGATGCAGTAAAAAATAATGCGAGTTGTTTTTGTCGACTATCACTTTGTTCTGCTAAAGATGGAATCGCATCAATAATCAAAGTCATCAGATGGCGCTGCCACTCTTCGACCAAACGCGCTAATTGCATCTCTAGCTCTTGATCTAGCTGCTCCGTATCTTTTAGATTCAACCGTGGCGGCTGAAACATCAACTGGTAATAACCAGGATCTTGCTGGGCAAAGCTGATTAATAATCGAGCGAATTGCTGCAATGCTTGCTCAGCATTTGTCGCTTCCCCCATCTGCTCATTCATTTGAGCAAAGAACATTTCAAAGCCGCGTAAACGCGTTTGAATGAAAAGCACTTCCTTATTGGGAAAGTAGTTATAAATATTACTAGCGGTCATCCCTAACTGACTTGCCAACTTGCGCATGGATAAATGATGAAAACCCACATCAGCCATCACTTGTGATGCACTGTCCATGATTCGTTGACGCTGAGCTGCGACTTCCTCTGGCGTAAATGGCTTCTTTGGCATAAATGCCCCCTGAGATTATTGTTTTTTTTGTTTTAGTCGATAAGCGTTCACTATAAAACGACCGTCTCTTTACAAAATCAAGAGTCTTTTTCATCTTTTTTAAAATAAACGCAAATTTAACCAACATTTACATTCATATAGGTCTTTTTCGGCCGTTATGAGCAAAGCATTAGTACTTTTTTCTAATCATTCTCTTACCCGCCCTTGATGACATAAAAATCAGTTGTTCTCGGCTCAAATACCCCATATTTCGGGGCTGAAGCATTAGAAACTTGATTCAGGACAAGTAGCCAAAAACCACAGGCACTAAAATAATTACCAATTACACAGAAATGCTCAACATAATTACTAGAAGTACTCTCATGACAGAAAAATTACACTGGGATCCAGAGCTGATCCAACGCTATAACCGTTCAGGTCCTCGATACACCTCATACCCTACCGCAGTTGAATTTAAAGTGGTTGAAAGCGACCAAGTTGAAAAGGACTTATTGAGCCAGCGGGATCCGCAAGTTCCACTTTCGTTATATTTGCATATCCCTTTTTGCGCTCACGTTTGCTATTACTGCGGTTGTAATAAAATCGTCACGAAGGATCGCTCGAAATCAGAACCTTATCTCGAGTTATTAAAAACGGAAATTGACCGTAAAGCTGAATTACTAGAAGGTCACCCGATTGTTGAGCAAATGCACTGGGGCGGTGGCACCCCTACGTTTCTTTCTGACGAGCAAATGGTCGACCTGATGGACTATTTGCGTAGCAAGTTCAATTTTAGTAGCGCCGATAGCGCAGACTATTCCATTGAAATCGATCCGCGTGAGCTACGTCCAAATACACTTAAATTATTACGTGAGCTTGGTTTTAACCGCACCAGTTTTGGCGTGCAAGACCTCAATGAAAAAGTTCAACAGGCGGTTAATCGAATTCAACCTGAGAGCATGATTCGTCAAGTCATGGTCGAAGCCAGAGAACTAGGGTTCCGCTCGATCAATATCGACCTTATTTATGGACTACCGCACCAGTCGCAGCAAACCTTTGCTCAGACCCTTGATGTTATTATTGATATGTCTCCAGATCGCTTATCGGTATTTAACTATGCTCACTTACCTGAGCGCTTTAAACCGCAACGCAGAATCAAAGAAGAAGATTTACCAAGCCCTGAAGAAAAGTTGGCCATCTTAGGGAATTGCATTACTACCCTGACAGAGGTGGGCTATCACTACGTGGGAATGGATCACTTTGCTAAAACGGATGATGAGCTATCTCGCGCCCAAGGCAATAAAGTTTTACACCGTAACTTCCAAGGCTATACCACTCACGGTGACTGCGACTTAATCGGCTTTGGCGTATCATCAATCAGCCAGATTAGTGATCGCTATTTACAAAACAGTCCTGACATTAAGGTGTACGAAGAAGCCATTACGAATAATACGTTACCCGTCGTGAAATTAATCGAAACGGATACAGACGACCTTATTCGCCGCCAAGTCATTATGGAGCTGCTTTGTCATGACCAAATGATTTTCTCAGAACTCGATCAAGAGTTTGAAATTAATAGCCGCACGTATTTCTCTGAAGAATTAGCCAAACTAAGCCCAATGGTTGAAGATGCACTATTAACCATCGATGCTAACGGGATTCACATCACAGAGAAAGGGCGTTTATTAGTCCGTAATGCTTGTATGGTTTTTGATACTTATTTGAATGCTAATATTATTCAAAGCTATTCAGCCAGCGCAGACGCGAGTACTCCTGCTAATCGCCCTCGTTTCTCCAAGGCGATTTAAGCAGCATCAGCCCCCACCTTTGATTGACTGGCCAGAAGGCTATAACCCTCCTGGCTGGCCATTCCAAAAGGCCCATTGTTTACTGTCATATTGCAAATAAACACGTTTTTCAAAAGGCTTACGTTTCGACTCTAAGCTGCGCCTCAAGGTTCGCGCCTTATCAAAGGCTGGCGCGTCTACCCAATCTTGTATATCCGTGACATACCATTGTATATACGCCTCGGCATAATACGACTCGCCAATGAGATAAGGTTTAGACAACTGCAATAATTGCTTTAAACGACCATAACCATAATAAAATCCGCCTTGTGACCCTACCCGCAGACTACTTTCTTGATCAGCAAATCCATAGCGGTAATTCATTGAAATGCGTTTACGTTTGCTACCTTCGATATTAACAACCTGAGTTTCTTTCTTACGCACCAATAGTTGGTGGTTGAAAAGCACCTCCAGCATCGCGGCATCTTTGTGCTTGCTAGAGCGCTCAATGCTATAAGGGATTTCAAACCCTTGCCAAAAAAGGGGTTGCTGTTTTAAAGCGGCATCAATAATCCGTATTGCTTGGTTATTGGTAAGAACAGGCTGAGCGTATAGTGTCTCAGTCACCATGACTAACAATAAAGTGGGGAAAAAATAACGGATAAGTGCTTTGGTCATGGCTCATTAAATTTATTCAATTCTTTGTCTCAGCATAGACTGAATTTCGGCTACCTACCGTAAAATTCATCCTTATTATTCATGCTAATGCACAACCCCCCCTGTCACACACCTGTCATCTTGAGATTCTACAGTAGTCGGCATTATCCATTACACGACAGAGATTAGATGATGACAATGCAAAGCCGTTACCAACAAAATGATCTGCGATCGACGCCTAAAACCATCGCGTCGCTAAACAAACCGCTTGAATCGAAACTGATTGCTTGCTTTAGCCAAGATCAAGATGAGATAAGACGTGCCCAACAATTGAGAGCTCGGGTATTTAATCTGGCCGAGTGTGACGATGGCTTAGACAAAGATAGCTTTGATGCAATTTGCTATCACCTTATCGTGAAAGATACCCTCGCCAATAATATTGTCGGTTATAGCCGTATTTTAACCTCAGATTTAATATCTTCTGCCGATCAGTTTTACAGTGCCAGTGAGTTTGATATCAGCCAAATCATCCAAGCGAATAAGCGCTACATGGAGATTGGCCGAACCTGCGTTGACCCGAGCTATCGCAGTGGCGCTGTTATCGGCTTACTCTGGTCAAAGATCGGCAAAACCATGAACGAATTGAATATCGATTATTTAATGGGCTGTGCCAGCATTTCTTTACTGGATGGTGGCGCAAGGGCCATCGCTATCGTTAATCACTTACGCGAAAACCACTTCACTCCCGCCAACAGCAGAGTAGTTCCAAGCATTCCTTTGCCACAATTTGATATAGACCTCGATGGAAAACAACACATACCCGCATTGCTTAAAACCTACTTACGCATGGGAGCAAAAGTATGTGGAGAAGCATTCTTAGATAAAGATTTCAATGTCGCTGACGTATTGGTTCTATTGGCTAAATCCGATATTAAAAGCCGCTACTTACGCCATTTCGCCTAACAAAATCGGTCTATTGATATGGAAAATATTTTCATCAAAACTCAGCTCGATTTGAAAACCGGTCTGAGAACAAGCTATATAGCCATTCGTTCTTTCTGGCGTGGGCTGAGGTTATTATGCTATGTCGTAATTGCCCTATTGATAATCCCTGTAATCTTCAGTTCACTGTTTAAGAATTCACCGCTGGGCAGGCGAATTGCCAGCTTTCTCTATCGGCGCTGTTATCTCAGTTTAAATATTGAAATAAAACAAATCGGCCAACCCATAAATCAACCTGCTTTATGGGTCTGCAATCATATTTCATGGTTAGATATTTTATTATTAGCGGGCAATAATACGGTCGATTTCATTGCCAAAACAGAGGTTGGTCAATGGCCTTTTATCGGCAGCATCATTAGGAAAACAGGCACATTACTCATCGACCGCGGTAATAAGTTTCAGGCGTATCGCTCTTTGCCTTTGCTACAAGATAGAATTCAATCTGGAATTCCGGTTGTAGTCTTCCCTGAAGGCACGACAAGTGATGGTAAATCAACCCTACCTTTCAAACCCATGTTTTATCAAGCGGCGATCCGCGAAGATCTAGTCATACAACCCATTGCTTTGCATTACTTAAATACTAAAGGTGAGCTAATCGACTGCACTGCATTTATTGATGACGATGAGTTTGGCACCAGCTTAAAACGTATATTGAAACAGCCCAAAATCATAGCCGTTATGCATTTTCTTCCCCCTGTGTCGGCCAAGGAATTCCATAGAAAAATACTCGCCAAGAAAAACCAAAGCGATATCGACAATAAAATTAGCCAATACCCACGTTAAAGGCACTTTTCAAACTGTCTTTATTTACAAAAACCATATTTACTGTCTCAACTACGCTGTTAGAATGCGCCTCAATTTTTAAGGTCAAACAGTATGCGTAGTAAGTTTCTAGAATGGATTGCCTCAGCGAAAGGCATTCGACAGTTAATAAATGTCTATGGGCCTTATTTTGGCGCTGGTGTGAAAGTCACTTACATTAATAAGGACTTTCGGCAGGCTAAGGTAAGCCTACCGTTGCGCTGGTATAACCGAAATTATGTGGGTGTGCATTTTGGCGGCAGTCTCTACTCCATGATTGACCCTTTTTACATGCTGCTATTAATGAATAATCTAGGTAAAGACTATATCGTCTGGGACAAGAGTGCTGATATAGAGTTTATAAAACCAGGGAAAGGCACCGTATCGGCCAATTTCATAGTCACTGATGAGATGCTCACTGAAATTAAACAAAAGACCGCCAACGGAGACAAGTTTCTACCGACTTATCCGGTAACCATTGTCGATGAATCTGGGGAAATTGTTGCTAAGGCGAATAAGACACTCTATATCAGACGTAAGCGCTAGATTCTCTGCTAATCTTTTATTATGTTTCCAAATTGGGTAGATAATAATTGTGAAAAATCTCAGTATTGCAGATGCCGTTGAGAATATTAGTGAGCTTAATAAAGTATTAGATGATGCTTATTGGGAAGCTAATAACTGTGAAGAGAAAGACCATGTTTACAATTTAAGCAGCATTTTAGCTACCGAGTATATAGAGCTAAGCAAGCTCAGCGTGCAAGACCATCACTTTGACTACGAAGTGATATCAGTTAGCCAAGAAGCATTAAAACAAGCCCTCGCTCAATTTCAACAAAGGATTCCAAAGCAGATACGCCGTCAATCAACAAAAATCCGTTTGACTGCCCTGCTTAATCAAATGATCGTTGCCCTCGAATCCTGATCCGCTTCCTTTAACTATTCTATAGCGCCCTTCCCAATGTAGAAAACCACCTAGCCTGCTAAGAAAACAGGTTGGTTTTCTACAATAACCACTTCGCTAAATCCGTTTCTGCCAGCATCTTTTGCACTGTATAAGGCTTCGTCAGCAGCTGCGAGTAATTGCTCTGGCTGAAAGTCACTTTCTGGTTCACACCAGGCAAGCCCCATACTCATAGTGACATTGTTGCTCGTACTGGAATAAGCATGAGAAATATTAAGGCTTTCCAAGGCTTGTTTCAGGCGCTCTGCGACAACCACCACACCCTCTGCTTGAATGGATGGCAACAGAACGACAAACTCCTCACCACCATAGCGAGCGACAAAATCTCGAGGTCTTTGTACGACAGCCTTTAACTGCTGAGAAACAGCGGTCAAACACTCATCCCCTGCTAAGTGACCGTAATGATCATTAAAAGCTTTAAAATGATCAATATCCATCATAATTAAGCCCAGACTGCCCTCTTCTCGACATGCACGTCGCCACTCAGCACTAAAAAACTCATCAAAATAGCGGCGATTAGCAATCTGAGTTAGACCGTCGGTCATCGACAGAGAAGATAGACGTCGGTGCTCTTTAACTTGACTCAAGTGCAGTTTAATTCGGGCCAACGTTAGGATTGGTTTAAAAGGTTTAGCAATGAAATCGATGGCACCACAAGTTAGGGCCAGTAGCTCAACTTCATCATTACTAGCCCCCGTTATAATAATAGGTACTTGTCGCATAACGGGATGTGCCAACCAACGTTGGCAGAAAGCATGGGTCTCGGTATCAAAAAAACTGTAATCCAAGATTAATAGACTGGGTAACAATTCGGTATTCTGAAACCAGAAATCTAATTGAGATTCACGGACTATGGTTGAAACTTGAGCTTCTGAACATAACAAGTCTCCCAATAAAGCTTGGTTATTCAGCCCTTTATCCGCTATTAATACTAATGGCTTAGTATCCATACTCACCTTTCCGTAAAAATCGACAACCAGCACAGAAGCTGGAAATATAAAATTACATAGTTATACAGTTCAGTTACTGAACGAACAAGTATTAACTTATCAATTCATTTCATCGACCATAATTAATAAGACTTTAATTATTTCCAATAGACACCTAAAATTAGCTATATCTAAAATAATCAACATTGATAGAGTGAGATCCAACCCAATGACACATACGCTTATATTTAAACCCCTTTTCTTTGTTGCTACTTTAGTGGGCTTAACTTTGTTAACCGCTTGCGAGAAATCCTCAGACATTGCACAAAAGAAAGAAGCACCAAAAGCTCAACCTAATATCAGCGTTAGTGAAAAGAAAGCGAAGTTTTTTGCCTATTTACAACCTATGATTATTCAAGCTAATGGCGAGGTCACGCAACAACGCCAACAGTTGTTAACATTAGCCGCCAATAGCGATTCTTTAAGTTCATCTGAACTTGAGACTTTGTCAGCACTCACTAAAACTTACCGTGTCGATAAAAAGCTAACCCCGAGCGAACAAATCGAACTGTTAAAAACTAAAGTTAATACCATTCCTGCCGCCTTGATTTTAGCTCAAGCGGCTAACGAATCCGCTTGGGGTACTAGCCGTTTTGCCCGTGAAGGTAATAATTTCTTTGGCCAATGGTGCTTTAGTAAAGGTTGTGGAATTGTGCCTAATAGCCGCAATAGCGGTGCTAATCATGAAGTTGCAAGTTTTGACAGCCCATTAGGTTCAGTTAAAAGCTACATTCGCAATTTGAATAGCCACCCGACGTATGCGTTATTACGCACATTACGCCAGCAATCTTTAAATGATGGTCAGCCAGTGAGTGGTGAAATACTCGCCCAAGGTTTAATCGGTTATTCAGAACGCGGGGAAGAGTATGTTAAAGAAATTCAAAGCATGATTCGCTATAACAAACTAAGCCGCTTTGATGCCAGCACGATTGAAGCAAGCTCTACTTCTAATTCGACTGATAAAGGATAAGTTTTGACTACCAAGGAACGACGATTTAGTGACCGCTATCAAGGAGCCAATTTAAAACTTGAATTGAGCCCTTGGCGCTGGCTAAGTTTTAAACGAGAAAAACATCCGGCACTTGTCACTAATTTTGCCGTGGGTGGTGCTGCGATCTCTACCCCGTTAAAGCTTAAAATTGGCCAAAAAGTAATCGTCACCATTCTTAGCGAACACCACAATATTAAGCAACTTCCTGCGGAAGTTGTACGCTTTGATGGTAAAGAAGTTGACTACCATTATGGCTTAAATTTTAGGTTTTCTCAGATCCCTGAAACGGCATCAAATAACGCCTTATTTGTACTCAAACAAATAGAAAACACATTAAAGCAAAATGTCCTAGTTAATTGATCTTACACAATATTTGGTCATCTGGTTGTATTAAGATGGCCGCCACTTCTACTCCGTATACTTTTTTTAAGGCCTCTCATGAGCAGTGCTAATATCCTTGTCCTTAATTGTGGCAGCTCTTCGATTAAATTCGCTATTTTCAACATGGCTAAACAAGACGTTTTAATCAGTGGATTAGCTGAACGTCTTTATGAAGCTCAACCGACCATTAATTGGTCAGGCCAATTCAAAGGCGATGCCACAATCAATGACCAGGGGCATCAGGCTGCCCTCGATAAATTGGCTTCACTATTAGACCAATGGAATATTCTCGGTACTTTAACCGGTATCGGACATCGAGTAGTCCACGGTGGGGAAGCATTTTCAGCCTCCACCTTATTAAACGATGACAACATTAGTGCATTAAAAATGCTTAACCATTTGGCGCCTCTGCATAACCCCGTCAACATGTTGGGTATTGAAGCTTGCCAGAAATTATTACCGAAATTACCTCAAGTCGCTGTTTTTGATACCGCTTTCCATCAGAGCATGCCGGAACACGCATATTTGTATGCGGTTCCTCAAGCCTGGTACCAAGATCATGGGGTCCGTAAATATGGCTTCCACGGAACGAGCTACCGCTATATAACCGGCGCCTGTGCTGAGCAGCTAAATAAGCCCATCAATGAACTCAACATACTTTGTGCTCACCTTGGCAATGGCTGTAGTGCCAGCGCTATATTAAACGGTCAAAGCATTGATACCAGCATGGGTTTAACCCCACTGGATGGCTTAATCATGGGCACACGTTGTGGCAGCATTGATCCTGGTTTAATTGAGTTCATGATGAAAGCTGAAAATGCTTCCATTGAAGACATCATGACCAGCCTCAATAAAAAAAGTGGATTACTCGGACTATCCGGTTGCAGTAATGATATGCGCACCTTATTAGCCGAAGAAGACAGTGGCAATGCGCAAGCAAAGCAAGCGATTGATGCCTTCTGCTATCGTATTGCCCGAGAACTCAGTGCATTATCAGCATCACTGCCAACGGTTGATGCTCTGGTATTTACCGGTGGTATTGGTGAGCACGCAGCTTCCATTCGTCAACGTATCATCAACTTTTGGCCAAACTCACAGATCATTTTAGACCCTGAGTTAAATGCACAAGCCGGAGATCATCAAGGTCTTATTAGCCAAGCTGAAAGCCCTAAAGCTATGGTAATTGCAACAAACGAAGAATTAATGATCGCCCAAGACTGCTACGAGTTATGCAACAATGATTAATATTTTTATCGCACCAACAGGTTTACACAGTGGCTTAAGCAGCATCAGCATCGCCTTACTTCACGCTCTCGATACTCAAGGGATTAAAGCCTCATTTTTTAAGCCCGTCGCCCCCTATGCTGAAGGTGAAGTTGAGCGCTCGACTCAAATGGTTAAGCAAAACTATCCTTTGAATCCACCTCAGCCTATGCCACTCAAACAGGCACAACAGCTAATTAGTACTGGGCAAACGGACCGTTTATTAGAAGATCTTGTTGGCTTACACCATATTGCGACCAGCGGCACCGAAGTCACCATTGTCGAAGGTCTCGTACCTGATCGTAGTGAGCCTTATACCGCCAAAATTAATGCCGAGGTTGCCAAGGCCCTTAATGCCGACGTAATTCTGATCAGCAACGCAGAAGGCCATTCTAATAGCGAAATTCAAGCGGATATCAATTTAAATGCCGCTATATTTGGTGGTTTTAAACAAGGGGGAATTATAGGCGCAATTATAAATAAGTTTGGCACCCCTGAGCAATCTCACTTCATGCTATCCAATACCGATGAAAGTGATGCTCAACGCCTTGAGAACTTACCTAAGGTTGAATTAGATCATTGTCGTTTATTAGGCACAATCCCTTGGCAGCGTAATTTAATTAGCCCAAGAACGTTAGATATTGCCCGTCAACTGCAAGCCGATACCATTCACGAAGGTGACATCACTAGCCGCCGTGTAAATACCATCACCCTTTGTGCTCGAACACTGCCAAACATGCTGAATCGCTTAACCGCTGGCACATTGATCGTAACTCCAGGTGATCGTGACGATATTATTCTAGCCTGCGCCTTAGCAGAAACAAACGGCACACCGCTAGCGGGATTAGTGTTAACCGGGGGCTTATTACCTGGAGATGACGTATTACGCCTGTGTCAGAAAGCCATTAATAGCGGCCTACCGATTTTATCTACGGGAAGCGATACCTTTGCTTGCGCGAGCCAATTAGATCACATCAATACGGCCGTTCCGGAAGATGATTTACAGCGCATTGATCTTATTCGCGCGCACATTGCCGAACATATCGATATTCAGGCCATTCTAAGTGCGATCAATGCTCCACATGCGGTTCGCTTAAGTCCCGCGGCATTTCGTTTTCAATTGGTTGAACGCTCTAGGTCAAATCTTAAACGCATCGTTTTACCAGAAGGCGAAGAACCAAGAACCATCCAAGCAGCCTCTATCTGTCAACAACGCGGTATCGCACAGTGCGTTTTATTGGGTAAAGCTGAAACCATTCAACAAGTTGCCCAAGCTCAAGGCATTGAACTACCTGCGGAGTTAGAGATATTAGACCCAGATCAGGTTAGAGAAGATTACGTTCCTGACATGGTGGAACTGCGTAAACATAAAAATCTAACTGCCCCCATGGCCAGTGCCCAGCTTGAAGATAGTGTTGTATTAGGCACAATGATGCTGGCTCTCGATCATGTTGATGGCTTAGTATCCGGTGCAATTCATACCACTGCGAATACCATTCGACCTGCCATGCAGCTGATTAAAACAGCACCTAGTGCAAAATTAGTCTCTTCAGTATTCTACATGTGCTTACCAGAACAAGTTTTAGTTTATGGTGATTGCGCGGTTAACCCAGACCCTAATGCTGAAGAGCTGGCTGATATTGCGATCCAGAGTGCTGATTCTGCCTTAGCGATGGGGATAGAACCCAAGGTTGCCATGATCAGCTATTCTACTGGGGCATCAGGCTCGGGCAGTGACGTTGAGAAAGTAAAACAAGCGACCGCTATTGCAAAAGAACTACGCCCTGATTTGATAATTGATGGTCCTTTGCAATATGACGCAGCAACAACCGCCTCTGTTGCCAAGAGCAAAGCTCCTAATAGCCCTGTTGCAGGTCAAGCAACGGTGCTGGTTTTCCCTGACCTAAATACCGGTAACACAACTTACAAAGCAGTGCAACGCAGTGCGAACGTCATCAGCGTCGGTCCTATGTTGCAAGGACTGCGTAAACCGGTAAATGATTTATCTAGGGGCGCATTGGTTGAAGACATTGTATACACTATTGCTTTAACCTCCATACAAGCGCAACAACTTAAATCATAGGGAACGATATGAGCGAAAAAATAACGGCAATAATTGCCAGTAGCCTTCTTTTTATTAACGTTATTTTTTGGTGCTCAATCCTCTTTATATTAACGCCAATTAAGTTCATCCTCCCTGAAATAGTGGTCCGCAAGGTAATGGACCCTATTTTCAGCTCAATTGCGGGAGCATGGATTTCTTGCAATAGTGGTTGGATGAAATTAACCCAGCGAACTCGTTGGGATATCAAGCTACCCAACAACCTAGATCCAAAAGGTTGGTATTTTGTTTCCAGTAATCATCAAAGTTGGGTCGATATTTTCGTCCTTCAGCATGTACTAAATGGAAAAATACCTTTTCTTAAATTCTTTCTTAAGCAAGAACTTATCCGCGTGCCTATTATGGGCCAAGCGTGGTGGGCACTGGATTTTCCTTTCATGAAACGTTTTTCCAAGAGTTATTTGGAGAAGCACCCTGAAATGAAAGGTAAAGATATTGAAACAACCCAAAAGGCTTGCGCAAAATTTAAGCACATGCCGACCAGCGTGATGAACTTTTTGGAAGGCACCCGCTTCACACCTGCCAAGCATGAGAAACAAGGCGCTAAGTATCAACATTTACTGAACCCCAAGTCGGGTGGCTTTGCTTTTGCACTTAATGCTATGGGTGATAAGTTTCAGTCTTTATTAGATTGTACGATTGTCTATCCAGAAGGTATCCCTAGCTTCGGTGATTTTATGCATGGCAAAGTACCTGAAGTTATCGTTCGAATTCGTGAAGTCCCTATTCCTGTTGAGTTCAGCCAAGGGGATTACGAAAATGACCCTGCCTTTAAACTTAGTTTTCAAAACTGGATTTCAGATCTTTGGGATGAAAAAGATTTACAAATTGCCGACATCAAACGCGAGTATGCTCAGCAACAAGAGACTTGCAACGCAAGCTTAGCGTCTTACCTTGCTAAATAGCTCTTCTAATTAGGTTAAGCGACTACCTGATTACGACCGTTCGCTTTCGCTTTATAAAGCGCGCGGTCTGCTTCTTTTAATAACAGCTCTTCATCATCATCCAGTTGTGGAATCATAGCCGCCACACCAATACTGATAGTTACTTTCTTTTCTTGAGAGCCTGCATGATCTATATTTAAATGACGTATTTTCTGGCACAAACTTTCGGCAATTCGTTGCGCACCAGCTAATGTCATTCTAGGCAATAAAACCACAAACTCCTCGCCACCATAACGCGCAATCACCTCTCCAGATCGCTGAGCGTATGTTTGAAAAACGTCACTCACTTCACGCAAACACTGGTCACCCGCTTGATGGCCATAATGATCGTTATAGTTTTTAAAATAATCGATATCAATCATAATCAAAGCGATCGAATCTTTCGCGCGCAGTGCTCGTCGCCATTCTGACTCAAAAGTATTCTCAAAATGACGACGATTAGCCAACCCTGTTAGCCCATCCGTGGTGGATAATAAACGTAACTCTTCACTTAGTAAGGTTAATCGCTCAGCATCTAAAGCTAATAAACGATTTTTAACGTAATCAATACGAGCAGATTGCTCCATATAAAAACCAAGGTATATCCCCATGGAAATCAACAGTCCCCAAAACATAATATATAAGGGGCGCAAATCTTGAATTAAACTATCAACTTCGGGGGTATAAGGCTTAAGTTCTTTGCTGTAAGCGAAAAAAATATAAGTGAGAAAAACACTGAGTGAGCTAATGGCAATTGCCCGAACATACGTACGTAATGCTATTAATATGAAGACTTGCCAAGGTATCATTCCTAAATGATAAGCGTAGCTGTAAGGTTCATCCAGCATTAGCATAAATAGAATGACGCTCAAGCCGATGATTATCATGCCAAGCGTCGTCAAGACAACTACCCAGCGAATAAGTTGCCGATTAAATATCAGCACAATTCCAGTAAGCATCACCCCAGACACAGCAACTCGAATAAACCAAAGTGTATCTGCTTGGGCCTGACCTAATGCATAATCGGTGAAGCCAAAAGCGAGGTAGAGTAAAACTCCAAAAGACAAAATACCACGAGATGATTTAATGAACGCGGCATTGATCCGCCAGCGATAATCATTTTCAATATCCATAGGAAATTGAAGATTTTTAAACCCAGATGACAGTAAACTCTGATAGCGGTTGATCTGTTTTTCTAATTGCTCTAATTGTTCATTAAACAAGTGAGTTGAGGCAACCACAAACACTCCCTAGCGTTTATACACAGCACAGCCAAAATCATAATGGCCATATCTTAACTTCAGTGTAGACTCATATTACCGCGAGAAGACATAGTCTTTTACATAAAAATGAGATATATAAACGTTTATTCTTATTACCTTACTCAATTTAACAAAGAAGATACTCACTATGAAGGTTTTTGACGACATCAGCCAATCAATTGGCAATACTCCTTTAGTTCGCATTGGCAAGCTAACTCAACACCCAAAAGTATTTGCTAAAATGGAGAGTCGTAACCCAGCTCAATCAGTAAAGTGCCGTATCGGTGCCAACATGATTTGGCAGGCGGAGCAAGCTGGGACTTTGAAGCCTGGAATGGAAATTATCGAACCAACAAGTGGTAATACAGGGATTGCTTTGGCCATGGTCGGAGCCTCACGAGGTTACAAAGTAACTTTAACCATGCCAGAAACGATGAGTTTAGAGCGTCGTAAAATCATGCAGGCGCTCGGGGCAAACTTAGTACTGACCGAAGGTCCAAAGGGCATGAAGGGTGCCATCGACAAAGCTGATGAATTAGTCGCCGCGGCTGGCGGTAATGCCATCTTGCTACAGCAGTTTACTAACCCAGCTAACCCAGAAATTCATGAGAAAACCACCGGTCCAGAAATCTGGCAAGATACCGATGGTGAAGTTGATATATTCATTGCCGGTGTTGGCACAGGTGGAACCATTTCAGGAGTAAGCCGCTACATAAAGCAGCAGCAAGGTAAAGCTATAACCAGTATTGCTGTTGAACCAGTAGACTCGCCTTTAATTAGCCAAACAAAGGCAGGTGAAACGCTAAAGCCTGCTCCCCATAAAATTCAAGGCATTGGGGCTAACTTTATCCCTGGAAATCTCGATATTGACCTAGTTGATGAAGTCGAAACCGTTGGTAATGACGAAGCGATGGCCATGGCTCACCGTTTAATGGCTGAAGAAGGTATTCTAGCGGGTATTTCAAGCGGCGCGGCCTTGGTGGCAGCACTACGCCAAGCAGAGAAAGCAGAAAATAAAGATAAGTGCATTGTCGTTATTTTACCGGATTCCGGTGAACGTTATTTAAGCTCTCCTCTATTTGCTGGTATGTTTGAAAATTAAACACGACTAGCTCTATAGCCACGACTCACCAGTTTGGGTAAGTCGCGGCTATTGAACTCCGATTAAAGCTTCAAAACGAAACATCAATACGGGAGTAATGTCATATTCGTTATTACTTAATGTTTCTAATTCTGGGCTGATTTCCGCAAACATCCAATTTTGATAGATCTTTCGACGATAGCGCACGCCAACACCATAATTATTAAATGTTGGGTTATCAATAGTATCCCCCCCCGCCCGAAAGTAATAAGCCAGAACCTCTTTTGCATTTAATTCGTGAAATAATGTCAGGCCATAATTTAATGTAAAATAATCATTACTGACTAAATATTGAGCCCCTAAGTTTAAGCGTATGAGTCGATCGATATTCATTGGGCGATTGACTTCAAATGACGTTCTCTCTCCAAGCCCTTCTTGACCAGACCAGAAAAACATTTGCGTCGCTTTAGTACGATAGTTTTCGAAGTATGCATAACGCCTAAAGCGTAAACGAGTGAAGGCATCCGGTGGAAACCCCCACCTAACCCCTGTATCAAAATTAACATTCCAACGCTCAGTTTCTTTAAAGATATAGCGCAGAGCTGTTGAATACTCGACATTTTCAACGGTATTGATAGGATTACTCTCACGATTATCTTCATCATCTTCTGAAGATTGTAATAATAAATTAAATCGCTCATTAGTATTCGGTAATACTAACTTCACACTCAGCCCATAATTATAATCGACAGGCTGTCCAATGACTCGACGAGTAAAAAACGACAACTTTGCACGACTACCACTAACATCATCATCAAGGATGTCATCACCAAAAAAAGTATCAATGAAAAAGCCATCGACATTAAAAGAAAGTGTATCAATGTATTCTTTTAACCAGTCATGAGAATAGTCGATAAAGGTTATTTTACTTTCTATCTCCACTTCGGGCTCTTCAACAACAATAGGGCGATTCCCCCCACCCTCATGAGGATTGACTCCATACAAGACTTGTTCCTCTATTCCCCAGCAAACGAAGCTGAAAAACAAAAGAGGTAAGGCAAACAAGATATTAATCATCAGTTTGAAATTAAGTCTTCAAAACAGGATCATGGTGCACTAAAACATCCGCTCTCGGATAGATACTTAACAGTTGCTCAACAATTTTTTCACCCTCACCATGAGCATTAATAAGAGATATATCCGCAGAAAAATCTAAATGCACTTGAATAAACTGAGTATTACCAGATTGTCGAGTTTTAATGTCATGGCAACCCAAAATGTTGTCATTATTAGCAACCAACCTTTCGACTTCTTCAGCTACTTCAGGATCAAGTGCGTGATCCATTAACATATCCAAAGATTCCTTAGCGATACCATAGGCACTTTTCAATAATGTAAAGACAATCAATATGGCGACAATAGGGTCTAACCAAATTAAACCAAACTGGGCACCAAACAAGGCCGCAATGACCGCTGCTGTAGCAAGAATATCCCCAACATAATGAGCCGAATCTGCTTTAACCGCTAATGAAGCCGTTTTTGAATAAACCCAGCGCTGATATAAGACCAGCAGAATGGTTAAAATCAGTGAAATAGCCATAATCCATGTAGCCGTCTGTAAAGAGCCTATTTCCTGGGGATGAATAAGGCGCTCACCCGCATGTAAAAGCAACACAAAGGCCGAGCCTGAAATAAAAGCCGACTGAATGAGAGCAGCTAACGATTCCGCTTTGCCATGACCAAAAGGGTGTTCTTTATCGGCAGGGGAAAAAGCAAAGCGTATGGCGAAGAAGTTAATCAGGGAGACAATGATGTCTAAGCTCGAGTCGGCAAATGAAGCCAAAATACTAGATGAGTCGGTCTCTGACCAAGCAAACGCCTTTATCAGTATTAAGATGGCGGCAATAACAATGGATAATGCAGCAGCACTTTGTGTCAGCTTCGCATCATTTCTCATAAATGAAGTGTCCTTAATAATCCAATTGGGCCTAGAGGAGACTTTACATTGTACTGCTGCAATAGGAATGCAGCCAGTTAAGCGGTAATAATATTATCTGTTTTAGCATTAATCGGGGTAAATGAGACTTACTTCGTATAAAAGCGCTTCATTTCTATTGACCAATTAGTCGATGCAGGACAATATTGAGCTTACTTTAATAAAGATAACGATTTTGGACAGAATAATGACAATTAAAAATGCCCTCATCGTAGATGATTCAAAATCTGCACGCATGATGCTTCAACGCTTATTGGAGAAAATGAATGTTGTTGCTTTAGCTGTCGAAAGCGCTGAAGAAGCCTTAAGTTATCTTGAAAACCAGCATCCGGATGTGATTTTCATGGATCACATGATGCCCGGAATGGATGGCTTAGAAGCCACTCAAACAATTAAGAACAACCCCAAAACCATGGGCATTCCGACGATTATGTATACGTCTAAAGAAGGTGACGGATACAATACTCTCGCACGTTCTCATGGTGCTTCCGGCGTACTACCTAAACCGGCAAATCAACAAGCCGTAATGGCCGTTATTGATTCATTAGTTGAAAACGCAGCGAATGACGTTCCTGCGAGCCAAGTAGCGAAAAGTGAAGATCAATACGTTCCACTTGAAACTATTGAAAAGATGATTAAGAGCCGCCTAAATAGCTCTGTATTATCGGCAAAAGCAGAAATTGCTGCTGGATTAGACGGTGTCAGTCATCAATTACTACAGTCTCAACAAGAGCAGTTAACGATTGCTGAGCGCAGCTTGAAGCAATTAGTGAAGCCTTTGCAGAGCCAGTTGATTGACCTTCAAGATGACAATTCTTTGTTCAAACGCATTCAGCCACAAATGCAAAAACAGTCGATGGTAATAGCTGACAAAATTAGTCGCAAAAAAATTGAAAGCCTTGCTAAAGAAAGTAATAGCAAAATTAAACAGCTCGAAGAGCAGCAGAAATTATTGATCACTGAGATTGCAGCCCAATCAAAACAAGCGATGATCAAAGGCATCATTGGCGGCACGCTCTTAGGTTCTGCAATTGCTATTGTAACGAGCACCCTGCTATAAACTATTACAATCGTACCAATACTAAAGGGGCTCACAGCCCCTTTTTTTATGCTTGCTTTGTCGCACTATGACCAACCCAAATAGAGCCTAGCCAATTAATACGGCGAATCTTCGATCTAGACTTCTAAAACCCCCCCGCTATCGTTAGACTACAGATATTATTAAAAAAATATTCTCACACTACCAACCATTTTAGGGATGAATACATGAACCTTAGGCTTATTGGTCTTACCTTTCTTGTCATATTTAGCACTGGCTGCTCTATTGCTACTCCACTGGTCGTTGCCGGTGCTGGCGGCCATGCGATTGGACGATATGAAGAAAACATTAATGTCAGAGGGGCTGCTGCGCTTCAGGAAGAGCCGGATCTGTTGACCTATTCGATGCAAGCTATTGCACGCAATCACGTTGACAAAGCGGTAACGACCTACCTTAAAGGCTTGAACGATAAGAACTACAGTGCAAGCATAAAGTCTCTGTCTCTATATCAAATTGGCTTAATGTACATGAGTCGCTATAACGAAAAAAGAGATGATAGTACGGCATTGAGTTACTTCAATCGCCATTTAACTGAGTTCCCTAAATCGCGTTTAAGAAATAAGATTGAAAGTAAAATCGCACTGATTGAAAAACGAAAAAGTGAGAAGGTGCAACTGACTTCCGCTGAATTAATGGACCTTGCTGACCGTTCTGCTTTATTAGCTCAAGTTGATATTCCGTTTGACTCAGAGCTTACCCCAATGAGCGAGCGAGCGATTATGACAGACCGCATTGGCGATGCTGAAAGTGTTTATTTAATTCTCTATGATAATAAAGCTTCTTCCAATACCATGCGTGCAAAAGCTTTATATCAAATCGCACTAATTTATATGAGTGAATACAATACTCATGGCAATAATGCTAAAGCGTTAAACTATTTCCGTAAAATAACGGAAGAGTTCCCAATGAACCCAGTAGCCAAAAAAGCCAGTAAGCGTATGAGCCAGGTAATTAACCGCCAATAAATAGAAAGTGGCGCGCATAAAAAAAGCGGCTTATGCCGCTTTTTTTATGCCTGTTAATCTATTATTTCTTAGTCCAGTAAACATCATCATTCTTATCTGCGCACTCTACCTTGAAGGCGCTGGCCGCTTCGTTACAGATTAAATCTTCAATAATAATAGTCGGAATCTCAGCACTCGTTTCTACAATTGCCTGCAAAACTATAATTCGTTCTTCAGTCTCAGTTGCGTCATCAATGGCATTATTGATATCCGCACATTGATTATTTCGCGCACAGTCAAACTCAAGAGATAAATATTTAATCACATCATTAGACGATTTTTCTAAAGCGCCACCTGCAGTTTGCATGACGAGTTTAAAAGACTCATTAGTCTTTTCATCAATGCTATTTTGCTCAATAAAAGTGGCTGAGATAATATCCCCAGCTTTCTTTGTAGTTTGCACATCAATATCGTATTGCTGCCCCCACTGTGCGGTGAAATCAGTAATATCTAAATCTAATAAGTTCCATTCGGTACTGGCATCCGTATTCTCTTTATAAATAAGGCACCAACTTGGAGTCGCTAAGCCACAATCAGACTGAAAGTGAGCGATATCCCAAGAAAAATCATTGACCCCTTCACATTCAGCCGAAAAGTTATTTTCGGAAGACTGGCACTTAATGCCTAATAGCGTTAATTGATCATTCTCTGCACTGAAATTTAATTGTACTTTTTCGCTATCGGTAAAAGCCTTAGTTAAAGAAGTACAGTCCGTTCCGCTGCAGGTAAAAACCTTACTCCCAGCTATTATCCAGCTAGACCCGGTATTATCCGATGAATTATCAAGCAATATTCCGCTCGACATATTAAAGGTTAAAAGAAAGTTGTTACTTGCTGGGTCCATAATTTCAGTCGCTTCAATACTCTCCAAGGTATAAGCGCTATCTTTACCACTATCCGTTCGCTCGGCTTCGACCTGAACCGTATAACGCTTTCCCCATTCTAAAGAACCAAAGCCTGACATCGGCAAGTTCGTTAAAGCGAAAGCATCTTCTTCACTCGTTCGAATACGAAAACACAAATCAGTACCCGATTCATTGCAGGCCTCTTGATAATAATCAACATAGAGTGTTCGTGTCGTCGGATCAAAACTTGAGCCAAGATCTAAATCACAGGCAATAAGAAAGGTTGATAAGAATAAAACTATGAGATTTTTCATTTTAATAACGCTTGTTTCCGTACAATTGGCTGGGCATACATCGAATAAAGTTGTAATTTCACATCATCACTTTCGTTTTGACAACGAGCTTGAAGTTGCTGAATACCTTCTTCAACATCATCGTATTCTTCAAGTGGTGATAATAAGCCATTATCAGCTAAAAGCTTATGAGCTGCAAAGTTAACTGGATAGCAGGCATATCCGACTACGATTTGGCGATCAATTTCTTCTGCTAATAATTCTGCAGTCGCAAATAAATCTGGAGAGATCTCTTCACCAAAACTGACTTGAACTCGTCCTTTATCTCCCATAAGACCTGTAATGATACTTTCAACATCTTCATTTTCAGATTTTGTATAGCCAACGCCCTTCTTAACCGCCGCGAGTTCTCTCGCTTTTAAAAGGTCGCATGGGTCAAATTCATAACTGATACTGACAGGCAGAGGATTCAGTTGCTGTAAAGCTTGAGGAAATGATTCTTTTAACCCTCTGCCTGCAAGACTCAACATTTTCAATACGGCAGTATCGGTCGTATCGATTCCGTCTTTAGCTCGCCCCTCCCGCTGTGCAATCCAAACAGAGTGTCCATCATCAATTGAGTGGCGAATATAACGAGAGAGTAATTGTAACGCTGAGAATTTTTCTCGCTTAGCCTTAATAGAACGCTTAACAATAAAGCTTTTATTAAGGCGCATAAAATCACCAACAACAGGATGAGTTAATAAATTATCGCCAATTGCAATTCTTCCCGTTGAGCGATCACTCAGGTGCAACGCAAAATTAACAAGAGTTGGATCTAAAGCGATATCTCTATGATTAGACAACCAAGTATAGCTTTTATCATTATCTAATCCTTCAATTCCAGTGACTTTGAAATCAGTGATTGTCTTATTGACTATTTTTTCAATATACCCTGCTAGCCACATTTGAAATTCAGCGATGGACTCAAGGCCTACCAAGTCTTTTTGTAAGCGCCAGCGTACTAATGAGCGAGCGAGTAGTCGTAAAGGGCCACGCCAGCTCGGACGCATAAAGTAAGCTAAACCTTTCACGAGATCGGGCTCAGCTAATAGACGCTCTATTATTTCAGGGAATTCGGTATCGTTATAAGGCCTGATATCGGCAAATTCATCCATTCCATTTTCCTAACAAAAAATGCAAATACTACAAAGATAACTTGTTTCTCGATTTTGAGGCATTAGTATATCCCAGCATAAACACTATCCCTATCCTTAAGAGGCTATAAATTATGGTCGATACCTGGCAACCAACAGCATCAAATACGGTCATCTCTGTTGACATATTGCTTGAACTCTCAACTAAAGTAACGTCACAAGAATCGATCAATGACGATATCAAAACCCTTAACGAAAATGAAATAAACCTCATTGCTAGCTACATCAATGCTCCGCAAGCCGCGTGGGAAAAGGCCATTGAGAATTTTTCTAAAGCTCAAATTTTGAATTTATGCATGATTTTCACTAAGGGAGAGATGCAGTTTTCCAATTGGACTTTTTCAAGTAAAAACCCAACAATCTATTTATTACGCTATTTAAAAGCCCAAAATATCGCCGTAGAAAAAGACTTTGTCCGCTGGCTTAAGAAACAAACGGATAATCGCTACATTCCTTATGGTCCTGCACTATAAATTGCCCGTTATTATCGCTACTGACTGAATTTCGCTAATGCTTTTCTAAGCTCATCCATACGAATGGGCTTAGACATAAAATCATCCATTCCTACCGCGATGCACTCTGCTTTTCTTTCAGATAACACATCCGCAGTGAGTGCTAAAATAGGGGTATGCTTATCATCTTCTTGCATACGAATCATACGAGTCGCTTGCAGCCCATCCATGATTGGCATATGACAATCCATTAATATCACATCATAGTCTTCTCGCTTCCAGGCCGCTAAGGCCTCTTCCCCATCATTCGCCACATCAACATCAAACCCCATTTTTTTCAGCATTTGCGTTGTCACTTTTTGATTGACTAGATTATCTTCCGCCAACAAAATTTTTCCCCGACAATCAGATTTAACTTCAGAAGTAATCAGGGTTCGTTTATAGCGAGTGATCAACGTTTTAGGGTATTCCTGCCAATCATGGGAAAACAGACGTTCCAACATAGAATTTAACTCATGCTGCCCTAGTGGCCATTCCCAAAATGCATGAATACCTTGATCGACCAATTGATTGTAATCAAGGTTGATCGCTTCAACTGTGGTCATAGCAAGATAAGCCGAACTGTTTAAAGCCTTAACTTTATCGAGGATACGGTCTATTTTCTTGCTACCCAGCTCTAAAGAAAAAACTAATAAATCAGGGCCTGACTGATTTTCCAACTCATCGAGCAAATGCGATAGCTGATTAAACTCTCTGACAATAAATCCACTACGTTTGGCAACTTCTTTTAATAGCAGTCGATTAACTTTTACTTCATCGAGGACCCAAGCCACCAAACCCATTGAGGGACTCTGATCATCCGTCGCTATAATCTTGTGATCATAGTGCTTATTGTCACAACTAGTAATCGCTACTTCGAGATCTAACCAAAAATTGGAGCCTAAATTGGGGCTACTCACAACCCCAACACTGCCATCCATCATTTGAGCCAAGCGCTGACATATATTCAAACCTAAGCCTGACCCGCCCATGCGCACAGATTGCTGGCCGTGAGCATCGGTGAACTCATCAAAAACATACGCGGCCTTATCAGCCGACATACCTATCCCTGTATCTTCTACGGAAAAACGTAAACTCACACTACTATCTTTAACTTGCAAAGGCATGACCCGAATAATGACATGGCCTTTCATGGTGAACTTAATTGCATTGGCCAGATAATTCATCAGGATTTGACGTAAGCGAACGGAATCGCTAATGATATAATTAGGGACTTTTTCATCAATAAAGGTTTGTAGATTTAAACCTTTTTCTCGTGCCTTGTTACCAACCATATCCACCAGCGAGCTCATAAACTGATCCAATTCAATGCTTTCGCTCTCGATGGTTAATTTATTCGCTTCTATTTTGGATAAATCTAAAACGTCGTTAATAATCGAAAGTAGATGCTCTGCGGATTGTTGAATGGTTAATACGCATTCTTGTTGCTCATGACTAAGGTCTGTTTGTTCAAGTAAAGAGGCCATACCAAGCATACCTGTCATCGGAGTACGAATTTCATGACTCATACTGGCCAAAAACTGGCTTTTAGCAACATTGGCTTTTTCAGCATTCGATTTCGCGGCAAGCAATACTTCATTCGCTATTTTTTGCTCAGTAATATCCGTAGTGATAATAAGCAGCGAAACAATCTTTTGATGCTCGATAATAGGAACAATTCGATTGGAAATCCAAACAGAAGCCCCCTCTGGGGAGACAATGTTTAATTCATAGCGCTGGACTTCTTGATTCTCTATGGCTTTTTGTAACGACTTAGAAAAAACACGCTGACCTTCCTCCGTTAGGAAGTCAAAGCTAGAGCGGCCGATCAAGTCTTTTTGGGAAAAGCCTTCTACTGCGTGATTCACCGTTAAGATAATACCGTCGCAATCAATTTCCGTAATGATGTCTGGCACATGACGCCATAATAAAGCCAAACGAGGGTCTGGCGATGACGAAGATTGCCGCAATGATCGATATATAAGAAGACAAACCGCACAAAAAAGAACAAGGAATAGAAATATTTCTGTTCCTTGCCAAACAGGAGTCACTGTTAACGCCTGCACACTGAAAGAAAAACCAATAGCCAGCAGGACAATAAGAGCTTTAATGACTTTCAGAACCATCTTGAGTCAAATAGTCCAATAGCAACTGTCGTTGCTCAGGCCATTGAAATGAATCCCAACCATCATGCATCTCCCTTTGATTCCCTTGCAAAAGCGCCATTTTAGGGGCGTCACTGCGATCCTTACTCACATCTTTCATTATTCGTGCCGCAATATCAGCATAATGTAGGTCCATCATTAATAATGCGGATGGCTTATCTTTGGCGATCAAATAACCGAGCTGCACAGGGTCGTCCGCCAGAACAACATCCCAGTTATTACGCCTAAGGTCGGCCGCTAGCTCTCTAGCACGACTATCTTGTAACGAAAATAATAGCAGTCGTCGATCGTCCGCTATTAGTTCATCCGGTACCGGCATATCGTTTTGCCGTAGGAAATCCACAAAGGTATCAACCGGTATACGGTTATCTCCTCTGCCCGGTAGTTTATATGCATCCAAATGTCCTCGCTCGATCCAGCGAATGACGGTTCGGAAATTAACACCACAATACTTTGCGGCTTCACCTGTAGTTAACGCTTGTTTATCTGCCACTGCAACTTCTCAGTTTCTTACTAAACTTATACTAAGTATAGGTACTGACTAACCATACTTGCCTAGGAAGTTGTCACTTTTTCTTAGAACTTATTTTAGCCAGAAGGGATGCTTTAATGAACTCGAGTTATTATGAACCCTACTTTACTGCTTGTAGACGATGAGCCAGCCATTGCGGATGCAATAGAAACCTCTTTATTAGATGAGCATTACACCATCTATAAAGCAGGTTGCGCAGCGGAAGCGCTGAGCATATTAGAACAACATGACATTACTGTGGTGATTACAGACCAGGTAATGCCTGGTATGTCAGGATTAGACCTGTGTACGACAATTCATCAGCGTTGGCCGACAACCTATCGAATATTGCTGTCGAATGAACATGAAACGTCTATAACTCCAGCTTCATTGAATGGCGACGTTCACCAAAACATGGCAAAACCTTGGGATGCAATGTTATTACGCTACAACATTAATGAAGGCATTCGCCAACAGAAAATCTTACAACAAGCTCTGTATTTAAGTGAAAAATTCCAACAAAAAGACCAAGCTTGCCTTATTACCGACAAAAATTGGGTTATTCAAATCGCCAGTCCCAGTACGGCACAATGGCTAGGCTATAACCACGATCAGTTAATCGGTAAGAATCTTTTCTCTAAATCGGTCAGTAACAACTCAATTGAACAAGAAACCCAGCTCATCAATACTCTAGAAGGCCAAAATCACTGGCAGGGAAGCTTTCAGTTAAATACTCAGAGCATCCATGGCAGTGAAGCTTGGATGTGTATCGTGCCATTTGATGAGCAACACTATTTGTGTCTCGCTATTCCTATGATCGATGACATGCTTAATAAGTTAACGGGCAAACAAAAATCGATATTAAAACAAGAGACATTACTCAATATTGATGACAAGTCAGAGTATTCCTATTTAAAAATCATCCCTGAACATGCTAATAAGCTAGACCTTGATTTCATTACGGTCATCAACGAACACTTACAACACGCATCTGACGGCCTGTATCATATTATTGCCACCCTTGAAGGTGACCATATTATTCAACTCCCCAAAACGCTTGAGAAAGCACATTTGGACAACCTTCTCGGCCGTATTCAACAGAATTTTTTAGAGCCCATCTTATTTCAAGGTAGGGAGGCTATGATCAAGTGGAAATCCGAACGGATGCAAAGTGCTGCAATACATTCGGCTAAGCCTCAGACAGACCCCGATATTCAAGACATTCAATCGCAGCATAAGGATCCTTATCAAGGGCATAGTTATTTCTTACCTCATCATTATGAAAAATCAGGGTTTAGCTGTTTACCCCTGTTTGATCAAGATGGAAAAGCCGTCGCGTTAATGCCACCAGCGTGCCCAAATAGAGATAATATTGAGCAATGGTTAAAAGATGCGCTCTATTGCAGTCAGGAGTGGCAGAATTATAGTGATAAACCCATCCATTGGTTTAATGACTTCAGTGACTTGAAGCCTCATCAAAGCTTAAAGGCTTTAGCCGCTATCGTAGCGTTAAGCCGCCAAAAGGGTCAGGAAGACAATACCTGGAAATTGATTCTTAGCAGTGAACAACTACTGGATATAAAGCAGGCCGATAGCCAAATTCAAAGCCATTTAGAGAGTTTAAATACCCAGCTACTGGTTAAAAACCCTGACTATCACTTAAATACGATAAAAGACCTGACTCATCACTTACCCAAGCTATTTACAGGAATTAGCATTGATAGCCATTGGTTATTTGATGGCCGTGAACAGATAAAGCGCCATAGCATGCAGCTTTTAAGTCACCTAAAGAATCAGAACTTGCTCATTGTCGCCCAAGGAATATCCAGTCCACAGCAATTGGCATTACTGCATAAAAGTCCATGTCATTGGCTTGCGGGTGACATATTATCCACTAAATTATTGCCCCAACAAATTTCTTGGTTACATCAATAACCTTCAAGTTAAAGGAGCAATCGCTACAACAATAAAGCTGGAAATAAGGTATCATTCGCCACTAATTCTATTTACCCAATATCAGGAATCAACTGTGAAAAAAGAAAAGCTGTATCATCAAATTGCCCATGCCTGCTTACAAGTACTAAAAACGCCGAAAGCAGAAAGCAAGGAACAAGTAAAAGCGGTTTATGATGCTATCGACCTAGCCTTTCAGAGCCAGTTTGCCTTGTTATCTTCTGAGCTTGAAGACTGTAAGCAGCGCTTACAGCAGATTGAGAATCTTGATGAAACTGAACATAACTTGCAAGATGCACAACAAATTGCACGTCAAGATAACGCGAAACACTGATCTCCAGTGTTATTGTTAGACAAGAATATTAGCAGCAATCTTTAGCGCAACGTCTCAACAAAGCGGCTGCATGGCTCGAAACTCAGTTTCGGGCTATAGAATAATAAGTTTAAATTGGGGTTCTCATGCTTTTTTCCACTCGCTACAGCACCTTCTTGCTGTTGGTTATTTTGGCAGTCGCGACCGCGGCTTATCGGATCAATATGTACTCATCTGCAAACAATATCGTTCAAAGCCCAAATGACCAACGCGAATATCGCTCAGTCATCTTAGATAATGGCCTAAAAGTCGTTTTAGTCTCTGATACCGACGCTGACAAATCAGCCGCATCCTTGGCGGTTAATGTCGGTAGCGGTGATGACCCCCAAGATAGACAAGGTTTAGCCCATTTTCTAGAACATATGCTTTTCCTTGGCACAGAGCCTTTCCCAGATCCCGGTGAGTATCAAGAGTTCATTAGTAAGCATGGAGGCAGTCATAATGCGTTTACTGCTCATGATGTGACCAACTATTATTTTGAAATCGATAATGACGTACTTGAAGAAGCCTTAAATCGATTTGCCCCCTTCTTCATTTCCCCTACCTTCGATAACGAATATGTCGAACGAGAGAAAAATGCAGTCAACGCTGAATACACTTCTAAATCAAAAGATGATGGCCGTCGTATCTATTCCGCTGAAAAACAAGCCATGAACCCAGAGCATCCTTATGCTCATTTTGCTACCGGCAGCTTAGAAACCCTAGCCGATCGACCTGGCAGTCTTATCCGTGATGAATTATTAGAGTTTTACCAACAACACTACTCTGCGAACGAAATGACACTCGCACTGATCGGTAATTACGATCTTGACCTATTAGAAACATGGGTAAAAGAAAAATTCAGTGCAATTCCAAAACGCTCTGTGGTTGTCAAATCGCCTCGACCTGCACTATACCAGCCAGATCAACTGCCTCTCGATTTACAAATTGAGCCCATTAAAGAAATACGCCAGCTCAAATTGACCTTCCCAATGCCGGAGAGCTTGAGCCTTTATCAATACAAGCCACTGCAAATCATTAACCATTTATTGGGCCATGAAGGTGAAGGCAGCTTGCTCGCATTATTCAAACAGCGAGGTTGGGCTGAAGGATTAAGTGCGGGTCGTGGCGTCAGCACTCCTTGGGAATCAACACTCAGTATTCAAATACAGTTAACCATGGTTGGCCTTTATCGCATTGATGAAATAACGGCTGCCGTTTTTGCCTATATCGAGCTATTACAAGATGGCCTTAAAGATCCTGAATTCATTAAACGTATTTATAACGAACAACATCAATTAGCCGAACTGGCTTTTGCTAATCAAGAAAAATCAAAAGCAGGCCACTTTGCCGTTCGCCTAGCGAATAACTTACGTCACTTAGAAGCTAGCCAGGTTATCTATGGTGATTACCAGTGGATTACGCCCAAGGCGGATATATTAAAACCTTTCTTAAATCAGCTTGTGCCAGAGCAATTAGTCCGTGTTCTTATCGCTCCGGAAGTTGAGACCAATACCCTAGATCCGTGGTACGACACTAAAATGATGTTGCGCTCCGCGGTGATTAAAACGCAGTCCGCAACAAAGGAACCAATATTAAAAGAAGAGTATCGTGCTCAACTTTTCTTACCCGTTGAAAACCCCTTCATCCCAGAGGTTTTCAGTTTGACCGATTCCCCGGCTCAAGCCGTCCCTGAAACGCTAATCGATCAACAAGGTTTACGCTTATGGTATTACCCTGAACAGGAATTTCGTCTGCCTAAAGCCAAAGTCTTCATAAATTTGCATAACCAGGACATAGCCGATAATGCAAAAGATCGCATTATCGCCCAACTTTTTAGTCATAGCGTTAATGAGCTGATTAGTAGTTACACCTACCCTGCTTATATTGCGGGTTTAAATTATCAGCTCAATGCGAGTGGTCGTGGCCTAGAGCTTTCCATGTCGGGTTATCACGACAAATTGCACGTTTTGCTGGAAAAAATTGTTGATACCATGGCGGCACTGACTGCTGAAAATATTAGTGAAGAAGAGTTCAAGCGCTATCAAGCCCAACTTAAACGTCGACTTGAGAATCAGCTAAAAGCGAAGCCTTATGAGCGTACCATCAGCGAATTACGTCGTTGGTTACGCAATCCTAGCTTTAGCCAAGAAGAGCTCATCGACGCACTAGAAACCGTTACTCTGACCGATGTACTCACTTTTAATCAACGTCTTAAAAAATCATTGTATATCGATATCTATGTCCACGGCACCTTAGAACCTGAAGCCGCTAGGTCCATCACGGATGTTTTGAAACAGGCTTATCAACCGTCTGCAAATCGAATTCCTCCAGCTAAAATTAGTAAGGTACCGAATTCAGCAACATCCGCCAATGGCAGTCCTACCCAATTTGTCCAGCGTATTGAACAGCAACACCCGGATAGTGCTATAAGCCTCTATATTCAAGGGCAGAAATTTGACTCAATGACTTCTGATAAATCCCGTGCTCATTACGCCCTGTTAGCGCAAATCATTAGCTCACCTTATTACCAGTGGCTACGGACTGAGAAAAAGCTCGGTTATATCGTTTCCGCCTCCCCTTTTCCTCAAAACTCTGTGCCCGGTTTAATATTTATCGTGCAATCACCAACTGCCAGTAGTTCTGAGATTTTAGCCGAGTCAGAATTGTTCTTTAGCGATTTCAAACAGCAATTAGCGGGTTTATCTGAAGAAGAGTTTGAACAGCACAAGCAAGGACTTATCAGTCGTTTGGTCAGTAAAAAGAAAAATATGGCAGAGAAAGTAGGTTACTTTTGGCACAATATCGAAGTTAACCGCTTAACTTTTGATACCAATGAGTCCATTGCCAAGGAAGTTGAATTAATTCAACTCGATGAAATAAAAGCCCTTTTCGATACCAGTATTATTGGCAAAAAAGATCCCCGCTTATTATTTTCCCATAGCGAGAAAGCCCTAGATAACAACTGGGAAGAGTTAAGTAAACTTGATAAAGATGCTCTAGATAAGCTGTAAGCGGCTATCGCTTAAAATCAATTCCTTGTGATAGTTGTGAGTAATTTCTATCACAAGGTACTTCCTAATGCTTACAATAATACCGAGCTTGCTAAATCACCATTTGCCACCATGGCCGCGACTAGTGAGTATTGCAAAAATTCAGCACTGGTTGTTAGGTGATTATGCAGCCAAAGCTGAATCTGCTCTTGCTGATCTTCTTCATTACTCAGATAAGCGTCATAATTCATTAACTTCAGTTGTACTCTATGCTTAGCTAGAAGAGTTTTAGATGGATCGGTAATACTAATGGTTAATGTTTGTTGGGCAAAATCCCAATCAAACAAGCAATACATAGACTCATCTTTGACATTATCATCGAACAAGGAAAATGCGTAATCAGCACTAGCTAATACCGCTATTTTAATTGATTCTTGAGTATTATCAGCGCTTTCTGCCTTATGCAGGATTTGGTCATCACTAATATTGTCTTGAGTCCACATAGTTATGTCTCTGGGCTAGTTAAAGCTGGCATTATGCCTCCCCCTGTCGATTTAGCAAGATTATTACAAACACACTATAATCAACTAAAGCAAATAACCTTAAATAGCGAATATAAGACATTATTATGGACAACAGCTCTGATTGCCCGCTACATCGCCGAATTGCTGAGCTTGAAGAGCAAGTAAAGCAACAGCAGGTGGCGCTCAAGAAACAGCAAGCAGACCAAAGGATTAATAACCGCTATCAAGAGCTTGTGGAACATGCCCCCGTTTGTATTCACGAAATAGACCGCTCAGGAAAGCTGGTTAAAATGAACCCCGCAGGACTAGAAATGCTGGGCCTTAGCCAAGAATCAGAGGTCATTAATACCCCCTACTTAGACTTTGTTGGCGATGCGAATTTAGGTCGTATTCAAGGTCTAATGCAAGAAGCGTTAAAAGGAAATCAGGCATCACATTTTCATTTTACGGTCGAAACCCCTACTGGGGATAAAACTTTTGAATCAAATTTTATTCCTATTTTGGACTCTCGAGGTGATATTTCAAAGCTGATGGGGGTTACTTCTGATATCACGCTAAAACAGCAATCTGAAAGCCACCTAATAAAAGCTAAAGAACGTGCTGAACATGAAAACTTGGCCAAAACTAGAATCACGGCCAATATCAGCCATGAACTGAGGACACCGCTCAATGGCATTCTCGGTGCATCTCAATTATTGTCATTTGAAAATTTATCCGATGAACAAACAGAGCTTGTCGATATCATTCATTCATCCAGTGATATATTACTCGAATTAATTAACGATTTATTGGATATTTCAAGTTTAGAAATCGGCGAGAATCGATTAATTCTAAAAGAAACTAACTTAACCAATCTGATCAAGAACATATTTAATATGTTTTCTATTGATGCTCGAAATAAAGGGCTTTCATACAAGATTAACGGAATTGATGAACTGCCAAAATTCGCCTATATCGATGCCCTTAGAATTACTCAAGTTATCCAAAATATAATATCAAATGCCATAAAATTTACCGATCATGGCAGTATTAATATAAACATTGAAGTCGAGAACTTAAGCACTAGTTCGTTTTTATTCATTGCTAAAATAACCGATACCGGTTTAGGTATCCCTAAAACCAAACAACAAGACATTTTCACTGCATTTACCCAGCTTGATATGGACATGGCTAAACGACAAAAAGGCTCAGGTCTTGGGCTAGCCATATGCCACCAGCTGTGTGAATTAATGTCTGGAAGCATTCAAGTTAAAAGCCAACCAGGGAAAGGATCCATTTTTACGATTAAAATCCCTATGCAAGTAAAAAAACACCAACCCAATGATTCAACCTCGTTAAAACAGCAGTTTGAATTCGAACGTCAATACGACAAAACAATATTATTGGTCGAGGACAATATTGTTAATCAGAAAGTAACAAAAAAATTATTACTAAAATTAGGGCTAAATGTAAAAATTGCACACAATGGTCAAGAAGCCTTAGACCTATGCAAGGGTGAGGTTTTTGATTTGATTCTGATGGATATCCAAATGCCGATTATGGACGGAATACAAGCGGCTGAGTTTATCTCTGTCCTCCCCAATTTCACTCAAACCCCTATTATTGCACTAACCGCATCAGCAACCGAGCAAGAGCAGTTAAAATGCAATGCTGCTGGTATGTCAGGCTTATTAGCTAAGCCAATTAATTTTAAAGCCTTAGTGAAAGAGTTTGATCTATGGTTTTAAACTGCAATCAATATTAATAGATAGTTTAAAAAATGTTACTTACGAATACTATTCGCTAAGGCAGTAATCATATCCTCTCTATCTTTAATCTTTTTGATAGCCATAAATAATTCATTCGCTTCCGGGTATGAGCGACGCATTTGACTTAGCCATTGTTTAACCCGGCTAGAATAGTGATGCCCTTTTGAACCAATAACCTGTACTTTGCGATAATCTAGAATCATCTGAACAACTTCAACCCAGCTCATCTTTTCGCTAATCCCGGCGACCATGGCGGCAAGGTTAGGAGATGCTAAAGCACCACGTCCAATCATAATATCATCACAATTTGATATCTTCCGACAGGCCATAGCATCCTCAACATCCCAAATTTCACCATTCGCAATAATAGAAAATGACTTACCTTCTACGGCCAATCTTTCTTTCACTTTAGCAATGTAATGCCACTTAATCGCTTCCGCTTTATAGCCATCCTCCTTCGTTCGAGCATGAATGGTTAGTTCGTCCGCTCCCGCTTGTACGATGGCATCGACTATTTCATGAACGCAATTCGGATCATCCCAACCCAAACGAATTTTGACCGATAATGTTTTGTCTTTAGGTACGGCTTTGCGCAATTCGTTCACCGCAGCTGAGATAAGCTGTGGTTCTTTTAATAGCACAGCCCCCCCCTTACTTTTATTCACGGCTTTTGCAGGGCAACCAAGATTCAAATCAATACCATGAGAGCCTAGCTCAATCGCGCGCTGAGCATTCATCGCCAAAGTATCGGGCTGAGAACCTAATAATTGCAAGCGCACAGGCACACCGCTGGGGGTAAAACCATTATTCTCTAGTTCTGGTGCTAACTGATAAAAAGTACGCGGAGGCAATAATTGATGGTTAGAGACTCTTAAAAATTCGGTTACGCATAGGTCGTAACCACCTAAACTGGTTAATAATTCACGAACGGTATGATCCATGACCCCTTCAAGTGGGGCTAAAACGATGCGCATAAAACTGATATAACCTAACGAGAATTCAAAAGCGTGATGATATCAATTTCCTTTGCACTTCACTATCGAGATATTAATAGAGCTTTGGCGGTATCTGACATTACCTATTAATGAAAACCTTGATAATCTGGCTATGTTTAAAACAATAACAATACATTTGCATAACATATTCGAATAAGAAGGTTGCTTGATGAATACTCAATTTGATGTGGTCGTTTTTGGTGCCACCAGCTTTGTTGGTCAAATTCTAGCTCAATATTTAACTGATAAATTCAATCATCAAGGGCAAGAGTCGCTTAAATGGGCCATCGCTGGGCGCTCACAGAATAAGCTCGATGAAGTGAAAGTAAAAATCCAACAACCTGAACTAACAACGATCATTGCCGATGCGAATGACGAAGCAGCAATCAAAACGCTTTGCGAGCAAGCTAATGTCGTTATCTCAACCGTAGGCCCTTATGCCTTATACGGTGAAACCCTAGTCAAAGTATGTGCTGAAACGGGCACCGATTATTGCGACTTAACTGGTGAAGTGCAGTGGATTAGCCGCATGCTGAATAAATATGAAGACACAGCAAAAGCCAGTGGTGCCCATATTGTCCATTGCAGTGGTTTTGATTCTATTCCGTCAGATATGGGGGTTTATTTCACCCAACGAGAAGCAAAGAAATCTTGGGGTGAATTTTGTCAAAACATATCTATGCGTGTAAAAGCGGCGAAAGGCGGTGCCTCCGGAGGTACTATCGCCAGTATGCTGAACATTACCAAAGAAGTTGTCGCCAACCCTTCAATGCGTAAAGATTTAGTGAACCCTTATTGGGTCTGCCCACAAGATCATGGTTTTAATGCACGCCAATTCGATACCAAAGGCCCAACGTTCGATAAAAACTTCAATGCTTGGACCGCCCCCTTCATTATGGCGGCCATTAATACCCGAATCGTATTTCGCTCCAATGGCTTAGCAGGCGCCCCTTATGGCAAAGACTTTAAATACGACGAAGCCATGCTGGTTGGTAAGGGTTTAAAAGGTCGCTTAACCGCAACGGCTATTGTGACAGGCTTAGGGGCATTCTTCGTAGGCGCTGCGATTAAACCAACGCGCTGGCTACTGGAAAACTATGTATTACCTAAACCTGGCGAAGGCCCAAGCCCGAAAGAACAAGTAGAAGGCTATTATGATATTCGCTTTGTAGGTAAGACCGCAGACGGCAAAGAAATTCGTACTAAAGTTGTCGGCCAAGGCGACCCAGGATACGGTTCAACGAGCCAGATGCTAGGCCAGGTCGGTGCTTGCTTAGCCCTAGATAAAGACTTAATAGCAAGCAAAGAAGGCGGTTTTTGGACAACCTCAACGTTATTCGGCGATCGCTTAATTGAACGCCTAGAAAAAGACGCAAAACTCAAGTTTGAAGTTTTAAAATAGTAGCCTTTCGCGCTCGCTTTCCTCTGTGAGCTTCACAGAGAAAGCGAGCAATTTAAAACAAAAGATCTCTTAAGCCACTCGCGCGTTCAATTCTTGCAATAATACCTCGCTCTAACACTTCTTGGTCCGCATATAACGAGAAGGTTTTCTTCGCGCGCGTAATCGCGGTATAGATCAATTCTCTAGAAATTACTGGGCTGTAGTTTTCTGGTAATACCAAAGCAACATCTTCGAATTCTGAGCCTTGGCTTTTATGCACTGTCATCGCAAAGGCTGTTTCATGCTCGGGTAAACGCGTCGGTAATAATTGCCTAACTCGTGGCATAGAAACCTCTGAATCACTGGCAACAAAGCAAACCCTTAACTCTTTAGCCCCTGTATTTTTTTTATTGCTGCCTAACCCCGCCTCAACATCCACAAACATGGCAATACCGATATCACCATTAAATAGGTTTAGCTCGTAATCATTACGGCTAATCATCACTGGTCGCCCGGGATACCAACGGTTTTGCTCGATGGCATTAGAATGGCTATCAATATTTAATAAACCACGACTTTGTAATAGTTTTTGCACACGCTCATTCAGAGCTTTTAAACCCGAACTCCCCTGACGTAACGCGCATAATAATTGGAAGTTATTAAATAACTGCAGTACCTCAAATGGACTTTTATTCTGCTCCATCGCCGCTAAATAATGACCATAACCTTGAACCACTTGTTGCTGCCATGCATTTTCTGCAGCCAGTAACGATTCGTTCACATCCTTGCTAAAAGGAGCTGATAAATGGCCCCAGCGCTTTATATCTAGATGATTTATAAAACTCTGATTTACTAGGTCGCCTCGCCCTAAATTAACCGCCTCAGCCAGCCTCCCAATGCCCGAATCACTGGTAAAGCGATAACTCTTTCGCAACTGAGACAAGCTGTTGGCCATCAAAGGTGCATCCACTTCTATAAACTCATTTAATTTCTCTTGCGGCAGGCCACAGAGACGTTCTAACTCAGCGGCTCTGATGTTTGTTAAGCCATGTGCAGGGTAGCTATTCACCATAACGCCACTATCGCACAAATCCCCTAATACACTACCCGCTTCCACTGACGCTAATTGGTCTTTATCCCCGAGTAAAATAAGTCGAGAGCTATCGGCTAATGCCTCAATTAGTTGCGCCATCATAGGTAAATCTACCATGGATGCTTCGTCTACAATCACTAAATCATAGGGTAAGGTTTTTTTATGGTTATACGAAAACCCGTCTGGTCGCCAACCTAATAGTCTATGTAAAGTGAATGAATTAACCGGTATTTTTTCTGCTAAAGGAAAGCTTTCTGCCAGATTAGCTTTTGCCCCCAATATCGATTCAACTAAACGTGCTGCAGCCTTCCCTGTGGGTGCGGCTAAAGCGATGCGTAAATTAGGCTGCTGACTAATTAACGCCGCTAATAAACGGGTAACCGTCGAGGTTTTACCTGTTCCTGGGCCCCCAGTAATAACACTAAAACGATTCAAACAGGCATTTGCCGCGGCTAACATCTGCCAATTTACCCCATCATCTTGATTCTGGCTTGCTGGGAATAATTGCTGCAGTGTAGCGCTGAGTGTATCAACATCAGAAGGCTGAGAGTGAGTATCCGTTAAACGAGTATTAACCGAGAAGAAGACCTGATGTTGATAAAACCAGTAGCGTGAAAAATAAAGCCGCCCTTGCATGTGAACCAAAGGATAGTTTACAACCAAGTCTGAGGGCTTTTTCTCTGTCAGTCGCTGATGATCGATTTCTTTAATCGTTACAAATATACTGATTGCCGAATTAATATTAGCAACGGAAATGCCAATTTTATTTTGCATATCGTAAAGCGCAGAAAGATCAATACAGACTTCCCCGCGACTGAGCGCCTGACTAAGTTTAATAATCAGATACGCATACAGTCTTAAATCTTCTTCTCTATGCTCAAGGTCTAACGTTTGAGATTGCTGCTGGTAGAGGGAGTTTTCGTTAAGACACAAGCTATTCGCGAGCTCTAAATCAATGGCCTTTAAGCTAGGTTCTCTAGCATCAGCCACAAATACCGACTTTAACCAAGGTTTCAGCGTATGAATTTTTAACGTCGTCATTAGAATAAGCCCAACTGCTGGTTACTTTCTATTTCAATAGTATCTTTATTAATCGCATCATCTTCATTATGAGCTGTTTCGCTAATCACCATTTCTTTCGAAGAGTCTGTACCCAATAACCAGAGACGCCACTTCTCTAGCTGCGATTTTTCTGGACGAGTAAAAAACACCCCTTCCCCATCAGTCTTGCCATTCATCCCCCGTAAGAAGAAATAATAAACACCACCAAAATGTTTTTCGTAATCATAATCTGGCATTCGTCGACTCAAATACTGGTCCACCGCGATAGTATAAATCCAATACTGCAAATCATATTGATGATGCTCCATGGCTTCGATTAGAGCGGCAGGTTGATAATCGCTGATCTGATCACCTAAATAATTTGATTTATAATCTGCAACATAATAGCGTCCATCATGGCGGAAGATTAAATCGATGAAACCTTTTAGCTGACCTCGCATAGGCTCAAACGCTAAGCGCCTTCCTCCTAATAATGGCATTACCCCAGAAGCACGAATTTCTGTCATCGGTAAATAGAATTCCATTTCCACTAAGCGATTTTGCTCACTCACATCCGCTAGGCAACAATTAGCCTCTTTCAGTGGCTGCGTTACAACTTGTGTCATCCAATCATTTAAAAGTGGAATAAACGCATCTTCAATACCGTAGAAGGTTAACTGCTGCTCAATTTGCTCTACTAATTGCTCTTGATCGACAAAGTTCCAATTTTCTAAAATACCGTGTAAACAAGTACCAGGGGTTGCGCCTTTAGGAAAATCAAAGGGGGTCAACTGATTTTCCAGATCAACCTCGCCAGCATGAACTTCTTGGTTGAATTGAACTTCTTCAGGCTGCAAATCTTCAGAGTGCAGTTCTTCATGCTGAACGTCATTTTCCAGCATAGGGGCAAGAACCTCGGCTTCCGCATCAAATTGACTGCCAGAGTCTAGGACAAGGTCACTGCTGTGATTTTCATGAGACGGAGAACTCAAATGAGGTTGAATATAGTCCGCATCTAATTTGGCTAATTGGCTATAACTGGTCAAACGCCAGTTATCCCATAACTTTCCATTAAACTGCGCTGCGCTCAGTTCAACCTGCTCCTTAGCTTCTTCTAATGCGACTGAATCAATGGAATCCATTTGCGTTAGCCAATCAGAGTAGTAATTTAACGAAATATTTCCTTCTTTGATTGCTTGAGAAAACCGTTCTCCCAAGCCTTCAATACTGACAGATTCTTGCTCCAACAAATAACCGATAGCGGAGTTCATTAGCAGGCCTTTCGGACCCGCTTTTAATTGTTTAACAATATTTTCTAACTGGATAAAACACGCTTGCTCGGCCCTGGTTAATGCGACGTATAATAAACGCATCGCCTCTGCTCTCACTTCGGCTACATGTTTCTTCTTAGCATCAGCATCGGGTTTGGTATCGATCGTTAATACCGATGATGTATTGTCTTCAGTCGTCGTAGACGGCTTTTCTGTATGGTATATCGCATCGAATTTGACCGAGTTATTATCTTCATCCCAACAAAAAGGTAAAAATACAATAGGGTATTGGAGGCCTTTACTCTTGTGAATCGTCACAATTTGAACCAAGTTCGCATCACTTTCTAAGCGAATCTGTTGTTCTTCTGATTGATTCAAAATAGCATTTTGACAACGTTCAGAATACCAACGTAATAACGTCAACAACCCCTTGCCGTCGGTATTATAAAATCCCGATTGGATCCCTAACTCACGACAGGCTTGCTGCAGTACTTCCCCTAAATGTAAGAAGTTAGTGAGCTTGCGCTCACCATCCGCTTGCTGACGTAAACGTACCGCTAAGGCTTCTGGACTATCTGCTTGCGAAGATAAACTTGGTTTCATCTCCAGCCAAGTTATCAGAAATGCCATAACCCCGCGCTGATTAAAGCGTTCGCGTAATTGATAAAGTTTTGCCAGTTCACCTTCCCACAGTTCCTCATCTTCTAATAACGAAGCTAGATATTGAGCGTCATAATTTAAGCTTTCGCACGCTAGAGCATTGCGTAATAAACGCTCATTTTGCGGCTCTGCAATAGCACTTAACCAGCGCAATAAATCACGGGCTTCGGTTGAATTTAGAACACTGTCACGAGATAAAAAGACACTGTTAATACCGAGCTGCTTTAAATTGTCTTTAACCAGCTTGGCTTGTTTTCGGTTATGTACTAAGACCGCGATATCACCTGCTGTAACAGGTTTCCCGCTTTCTTTAGCACACGCATTATTACTCGCTTTATCGTTTAGACAGCCTTTGAGCAATAGCTGCTGAATACTCTTTGCACACATCTCTGCCGCGCTATAGCGCCCATGATCACGATTTGTCCCCTCTGAATTTAATAACAAGTTCAGCGGTGAACACTTTGCCTGATCATGATAATGAAAGTAGCCATTATCCGACTTTCCCGCTGCGAGCACCGACTGAAACTCAATTTTACCAGGCAATACAAAAGGCTCTGGATGACGAGAAAATAATTCATTGGTGGCCGATACCAGATCACTATGGCTACGCCAGTTGGTATTCAAGGTAAAACGGCTACCTTCAGCGAGAGACTTTCCTGCTTGTAAATAGGTAAAGATATCCGCACCACGGAAACTATAGATAGCCTGCTTTGGATCTCCAATCATATACAAGCCCGAACTTTCTTCGGCGCTGTATACTTGATTAAAGATTTCATACTGCAGGCTATCTGTATCTTGAAACTCATCGATCATGGCAAAGGGGTATTGTCGACGGATATGATCGGCTAAAGCGACTCCATGTGAGCCTCGTAACGCATTGGCCAGTAAGCGTAATAAATCATCCGGATTCATTAAATTCGCTTGTTCCATTGAGGCCCAAAACTTGGCTTTGACTTGTGCCAACATGTGATGAGGTAATACGGCCGACATCTGCTCGCAATCCTGAGCAAGCTGATCAATTAAGCGAAACCCTTGATGTTCTGGCGCCTCGCCTTTTTTAGTTTTAGTAAATAAATTCTCTTGACCCAATTCCAATACATCTTTTGGAATCTTGCCAGTAAAAGAGTTACGTTCACTAAAAAAGGCTTTCGCAGCTGCAATCCGCTTTGGCCGCGTTGACTTGGAGAAACTGCGCTTATCGACTCCCGAGTTTTCGATAAGATCATTAATATCCTCGTTTGCCCAAGGCTGCCAAACCTGCTGAGCTTTGTCATAACTCGCTTTGGCTTGTTGCCAAGCCGATGAAAAATCCAAATCCGCTTTCGCTTTTGGTAACAGTTCAATATTCTCTTGCTGCAGCCAGCCTCTCACTTGCCAGAAAACATCTTCTGGGCTAGATATTTGAGTTAATAACGCCGTTAGCTGCCCTTGGTCCATAGGGTAAGCAAGCTCGCGCCAATAGTCTTGTGCTGCTCTCCTCAAATATTCTTGGGCATCCAAAATCATCTCTGACTCGAAGCCAACCCCACTATCAAAAGCAAACTGTTTTAAAATACGTTGACAGAAACCATGAATGGTAAAAACCGAAGACTCATCCATTTGTGCAAGATTCACTTGTAGCCAATCTGTTAGTTTCAGCTTCTTTGGATGTTGTTCGCTATAGAAATTAGCTTGAGTCCGTAGAATTAAATCTTTGATATATCCATCGAGGTTATTTAAAGCAGGATCAACGGAGCTGTTCTTATTTTGTTCACCGCACTGCTGCAAACGCAATACCGCTTCATACAATTCTTTAATGCGGTCTCGAATTCGCCCACGTAACTCCTCGGTTGCGGCGCGAGTAAAAGTCACTACCAATATACGATCAACGGCTTGCAGACTTAACGGAGTATTCCCATTGGATTGAAAGTCACCAAGCAATAACCGCAAATAAAGATTAGAGATTGTATAGGTTTTACCGGTACCGGCACTGGCTTCGATCAAACGTTTACCTAGTAGAGGAAAGCTATCGGCCTGTAGAATATCCATGATTATTCCTCCTCTTCCTGCTTTTCAACGGTATGATCTAATAACGGCTGCAATAAGGTTTGCCACATCCCTTCTTGGTTTGATAAAAACGCTAGCTCATCCTCTTCCAATGATTGAGAAAAGCAGCGCCAGACGAATTCGTCATTCAGTTCACTGAATTCACTATCTGATGCCTTGATTAAAATAGCTTCACGTTTATCCGTTTCTGCTATCAGGTAGGCCCAAGCAAGCTGCAAGAAAAAGGGCTGAGGTTGGGTATAACAAAGATTCATAAACTCAATCAACTGCAATAGGTATTGCTTGGCCATGTCGCTTGTTATTGAACTGAACTCACATCGTTCAATATCACCTTCTTTATTAACTCCCAGGCCAATACTATTACCCACTGTAATGCCGATGGGTAATTCACTGGCACAAACAAATAGATGTTCTATCCAAAGGTTTATGATTTGCTTCGCTTTAAAGCCGCCACTGCGAAAATGCAGCACTTGCCTTAAACCGTCATTATCAATTAAATGCTCTAACTGACCTGTTAACAGATAATCAGATATTTGCAGACTATTCGTTTGTGGTGGCATTTTACCGATACTGGGCAAATGGCCTTTAACCTCTTCAATGAGCGGCGCAATTTTTTCTTCACTGCGGGTTAAAATATAATCGGCAAAGCCAGCAGCCGGTAAATTTCCCAAAGATTTTTGCTGCTGTTTAAATACGTCCGCCCCCCCTTCTAATTGAGTCTCTAAAATAGATTCATTGAGTAAATAAGACTGCAGACTATCTAGAGCGAAAGGCTCATCGACATCTGTTTCATCCCAGTATTGAACAAGATTAACTTTTAACCGACGCTGCATGAAAAACTTAGCCGGATTGATTAAACATTGCTTAATATCATTCAGCTCTGGATTCAAACGAATGCTGCTATCCCTATCATCAGATAAGGGTTCAGTAATAAATTCTGGCTGCCACTTTATTTTATCGGCGGGTTCATCAGTGCTTGTGGCAACTTGCTGCCATAGCTTTTGATAACTTTGCGGTAAAGAGTTTTCACAATGATCTGTTTTATCAGAGGATGCTGAATTAAAATAATCTCGGTTAAAAGGCTGTAATAACTGCTCTCGAATCAGATGCTTTCGTAGCTTTTTCTCACTTTTATTATGAGGTAATACCTCATCTCCGTTCAAAACATACCCATTGGCAATATAATCGATTAATTCGCTGACCAGCACACAAGGTTGCAGCTCATTATTTTCTCGACTATCGCGGCCTCGATAACTGATATAAAGCTTATTTTGTGCCGCTGTCACGGCTTCTAAAAATAAATAGCGATCATCTTCACGGCGAGAACGGTCGCCTCGGCGATAACCACCTTGCGCCATTAAATCAAATCCTTGTGGCGGCACCCGACGAGGATAATCCTCATCATTCATACCTAGCATGCAAACAATTTTAAACGGAATGCTGCGCATCGGCATTAAAGTACAGAAATTAACCGGACCGGCTAAGAAACGTTGCCAACCAACTTGCTTGGTTAAACAGCCCGTTAAATACTGCAGAACAACACCGTGACTTAAACCTTGATCATAAGCTGCCAGCTCTAACTCTTGCTGCCAACGCTGTATCTGATCGCGGATTTTTTGTAGTACCAGCTGGTCATTTAAGCCAAGCTCATCGATTGCTTGGCTAGGAAAGAAATCCGCAATTAAACGTAACAGTAAATCTTGCCATTCTTGTTTATCCAGTGGCTCTTGATTCATGCTCGCGAGATTATTATGGGTTTGCTGCTTAAGAGCTTGATACCAGTGGCCTAATTGATCTACAAAGCCCATCAATTTACCTAATAACTCACCTTGGCTTCCCATCACCGCCGGCACTGGCCAGTACTGATCTATTGCATGTGCACTATCTGGCATAACGAGCCCCAGCAATAACTGCTGTAAGCCTTTGAACCAACTATTATCATCCCAGCTGGGCAAACCTAAATCACTGCGATGAGACTCATCTAAGCCCCAACGAATATTAGCTTTGGTTAGCCAGTATTTGATTTGATCTAAATCTTTAAGCTCTATTTCAAATTTCTGAGCAATTGCAGGAACTTCTAAAAATTCGAGAATATCGGTAATGGTCAAACGGCTGCTTGGCAGCTGCAGTAGACGCAAAAAAGAGTCAATCACCAGATTTTCTTTATTTAATGCTTGGTCGGCAATGGCCCAAGGGATACGTAAATCATCTGCCGCACTTCCGAATACCGCTTCGATATAAGGAGCATAGACGTCAATATCTGGCACCATTACCAGAATGTCTCTGGGTCTTAATGCATCTTCCCCTTTGTTAGAAAGCGCATCTTGGTCAAACCAGCTCAACATTTGATCGAATAATGTTTGCACTTCTCTTAATGCTGAGTGCGCACTCACTACTTGAATACTTTGATCAGTTTTTTCTATCGTTATTTTTGCATGGCTATTATCTAACGCCGCAATACCAAAGGCTGCTTCACTGCGGTTTTTAAGTTCTAAGAAATCATGTTGAATATTTTGTAATAAATTCCGTTTATATTTCCCGTCTTCACTATCAGGTTCGACATAGGCTTCAATATCTTGAAAATACGCTTCACGCCCACCTTCATTCGCCGCTTCATGAGTTAAAGTTACAAAATCACGCCCTAGTTTTCCCCAAGAAGCCAATAATGGATTACCGACATTAAAATATTCCACTAAAGAAGCATCTTTTTGCAGTAACTTGGCACGAGTTTTTTCACTGACGATATCGCCCCAGTAGTTCCGGCAGGGGTTAAGCAAAAAGAAATGCACATCCACATGTTCGCTGATCGCATTCAATACTTGCCAATAAGTACCCGGTAACGCAGCAATGCCAAAAACAAATATTCGAGCATTCTTCTCAGAAGAACTTGCAGGCAATAATGTTTTTAAACCTTCTTTGCCCGACCGTACGATATCCACCAGTTGATCTGTCAAACGCGCTCGATGATATAAGCTATGCCCAAGCAGATCGCTATCAGTCACTAGTCTTCGCCACAGCTCAGGCTGCCATGGCTGATGACTAATATCACCATCTTCAATTTCATCATTGCCTGCTTCCCAGGTTAATAACCAATCAGGGCGATATACGAGATATTGGTCAAAGGTATCGGCAATTTTTTCAGCAAGGGCAAAGACTTTTTGCTGATTTATGTTGCTTTGGTTAGTAGAGTCTTCATCCGTATGTAAATAATGAGCAATCGGCGCAAACAATTCCTCATTTAATAACGTCGGTAATAAACGCATCAACTTCCACGTCATCGACTCTTTTTCGAAATGAGATCGTTCAGGTAAATCAGGTTTAACTGAGTTGTATACCTTCCAAACAAAACTCGATGGCAGAGGAAACTCAATATTGGCAGCAATGCCCAAGGATTCCGCTACCTGAAGTTTTAACCAATGAGCCATACCTTGGCTTTGCACCAAGATCTGTTCAGGAATGAAAGGGTCACTATCTCCCTGCTTCATTTGGTGAACCAGCAGTTCTTTTAATACATCGAGATCATTGGAATGGTAAAGTCTGAACATCCGTGCGCCGCGCTTGATAACAAATAAGGATACGAAAGGCCTAATTTAGCATTTATTGGTTAACCACGCATTTTATAACGGACATAAAAAAGCCCTACTAGATCTTCATCTAGCAGGGCTTGACTGTTAATAACTAAAATTAATCAACTTGAGTCAGCTTACTCGTTGTTGTTGGTCCATCGGCCAAAACTTCAAATTTAGCTTTAAATGTTGATACTGTTGTATCTGCAGCAATTCTAATGTAGTTGCTATCCGTCGTAATGTTCTCATTTGAAACGATATCACTAACGAATACCCATTCAGCAGTTGCTTTTGCTGGAGTAAAAGTTACTTCCATAAATCCACGACGACTAGCATCCATAAACTTCAGATCATCGACTAAAGAAGTAACAACTCCTTCAAAGGCAGCTGCAGGATTAGTATTATCAAACGTCAAATATTCATCAAAACCAGGAGAGCTTACAGAAGAAGTAGCAAACTCTACTCCAGCACGAATATTGGAAACTGTAGAACCGCCCAGTTCAAGTAAACGTAAGTCGCTTGCCCAAGCGTTGTGGGTATCACCCGCTAATACAACTAGGTTTTTATCAGCTTTAACAGCTTCAATTAGCAACATTTCACGCTCGTAAGCGTAACCATCCCAAGCGTCTAGATTATAAGGTGCTACCGTAGCGATTCGCTCTAGATCATCATCTGTTGCCGGTGTAACACCTGGAGCACTTGGAGTCCAGCCAGCCTTAATCGTTGCCAATTCTGTTAATGTAGTTTTAATACCAGCTTGCAGAGCTGCAATAGCAGCAGCGTCTGCACCTTGTTCAATTGCACCTTGCAGTTGTCCTAATGAGACTAACAATTCAGCAGGAACAAGAATACGCCCCATCAATACTTGCTGTCCTAAAACCTGCCATGTAGCTGAGCTGTTTTTCATACTCGAAGTTACAGTATTATACTGGGTTGCTCCTAAAAGAGTTCGATCAGAAGAACTGATTTCAGCAATGAAAGCATCAGTATCACCTGCTAAAGCCTCAGGAAAATCCCCCACTAAATCGATAGGCTTTGTTCTTGCTACATGACGCGTATCCATCATTTGAAGGTTTACTAAATCACCGATCTCAAATTGACGATAAATATCGGATAAATCATTACCGGTACGAATTGGTAGCCACTCGTGATAAGCCTGGAAAGCCGCTGCGCGACGATCTGCAAACATACCTTCATCACCATCGGTATGATTGGCAGCGCCATCTTTATAAGCATCATTGGCTAATTCATGATCATCCCAAACGCAAATGAAAGGTTTAGCTTTATGCGCCGCTTGCAACATAGAGTCCTGTCGATACTGAGCATAGCGCTGGCGATAATCAGCTAATGTCCAAATTTCTTTTGATGGGCTATGATTTCGGCCCTGATCGATTGTATTTGCAGTTGTACCATATTCACCAACAGCATATTCATAAATATAATCACCCAGGTGCAATACAATAGCGGCATCAGATGCGGCTATCTTGTCATACACATTAAAGTAGCCAGCCGGATAGTTAGCACAAGAACAGACTGCAAGTTTAAGAGATGCCACATTCCCTTCTGGTAATGTTACGGTTTCACCTATCGCACTGGCATCAGTATTCACATTATTGAACTGATAATAATAGATTGTATTTGCATCTAAACCCGTTACATCTACTTTGACGGTGAAGTCTTTTGCTGAGTTAGTTGTCACACTGCCTGTTTTAACAGGGTTTGACATATCAGCGGCTTCAGATACTGCCCAAGTGACTTCTACAGAATCTGAGGAATTTTCACGCTCAGGTGTAATACGCGTCCAAATAATGACACTGTTCGCTAATGGGTCACCACTAGCTACACCGTGGGAAAAGGTTAAAGCACCTAGTTTTACATCATCATCGTCAGCACCACAGCCTGTTAATGCCATAGGTACAGCAGCGGCACTCGCCCCTGCCGCTGCGCTCTTGATAA
>ENA-ORXI01000013-ORXI01000013.1-sediment-metagenome-genome-assembly--contig:-NODE-13-length-108962-cov-10.165551_pt1 | contig 108962 bp, 104 predicted proteins | sample MGYA00237861_ERZ511468 | MGnify/ENA primary metagenome ERZ511468 (study PRJEB26299, sample SAMN06266213) | sediment metagenome | isolation source: Hudson Canyon methane seep mesocosm | place...
CAGTCTGTTAACCGTGCACGTAAGATTGAGCGTTTCTTGTCTCAGCCTTTCCACGTTGCAGAGATCTTCACAGGCGCGCCTGGTAAATACGTTTCTCTGAAAGAAACCATCGCTGGTTTCCAAGGTCTTCTAAACGGTGACTATGATGATCTGCCTGAACAGGCGTTCTACATGGTTGGCGGGATTGATGAAGCCGTTGAGAAGGCTAAGAACCTGTAATCAAAGAGGCGAATACTATGACCATGATAGCTGTCCATTGTGACATCGTTAGTGCAGAGGAAAATCTTTTCTCTGGACTAGTAGAAATGGTAGTAGCAGCCGGTGAGTTGGGTGACCTGGGTATTTCCCGTGGTCACGCTCCTTTGCTTACTGCATTGAAGCCAGGTCCAATCCGCATCATCAAACAAGGTGGTGAGGAAGAAGTGATCTATGTTTCAGGCGGTTATTTAGAAGTTCAGCCAAACAATATTTCTGTTTTGGCTGATACCGCCTTGCGTGCTGCAGACCTCGATGAGGCCGCAGCATTAGAAGCACAGAAACATGCTCAGCAAGCGTTAGAGAATCAGAGTGCAGACTTTGATTACTCACGCGCTATGACTCAGTTGGCAGAGGCCGCAGCTCAGTTGCGTACGATCCAACAGCTTCGTAGTAAGTTGGGTAAGTAATCTAGTTTAACTAGAGTTCTTGCTTCATAAAAAACCGAATCCCAGTAATGGGGTTCGGTTTTTTTATGTCTGAAATATAGATGAGTATTTTTCTTTAGGCTGGAGGGGGTTGTTGATCAACTGATTTGGGTAGCGATTAACTGATCTGACCAGGTATCTAGAAGCTTTCTAAAGGGCTTCTCTAAAAGCTCAAGATCAAACTGATCAAACAAATTTTTAATTTCTAACCCCAATTCGGTATCCCCTGTAATTTTTAATTTTCGATTAAAAAACAACGTATCAGGGTCGACCTTTTGTGAAGCCATTAATACTAAAGCATCTACAGAGGCGCTGAAGACGACATCGGGTTGTGGGCTGATGGAGCGAGATTCGGATAGACCCATCATGATTAGCTGCTGGCCAATTTTACTGAAATACCATTTCGCTGATAAATCTCTAATTTCAACTTCAACAACCTTATCATCTAGGAAGTCTATTTCACCATCATCCATAAATGGCTGACTTAAACGTTTAACTTGATGTAAGACAAAGTAGCTCTCGACCTTAGTCGGCATAATTCGATGCGCTAGTGATAATAGAGAGGAAGAGTTCTCGACCAGTTTTTGTTTGGCCTGTTGTAATAGGCGAGCAGGTAGCCCATCACTCAGCAATATTCTTTGCGGCATCAATTTTTGTAATAGCATAGTAGATCCATAACGCTTAATGAGTTGGTATTTGAGCTAGGACTTGCGGATTAAGTCTACTGGACCTTGTTTACGATGCCTTAATCAAGATCAAGAAACTGTTTGTGTCTTTTAAACAGAGTTCAGAGCTAATTGGGAGTTAATATGGAATTGCTAAGTCCTGCAGGCAGTTTACCGGCGCTTAAAGCGGCGGTGGATGAAGGTGCAGATGCTATTTATCTCGGCTTGAAAAATGATACTAATGCGCGTCATTTTGCGGGCCTAAATTTCACCGATAAAACCATGACTCAGGGGGTTAACTACGCCCATGATAAAAATCGTCGAGTTCATGTCGCGGTCAATACCTTTGCTCACCCAGATCGTAGCCAGGCCTGGTTCGATGCGGTGAAGAAGACCCATGATATAGGGGCGGATGTTTTGATTGCTTCTAATATCGCCGTCTTAGAATACGCTGCCACACATTATCCTGAACTAGAGCTGCACCTTTCGGTACAAGCAGCGGCCACCAATGTGGCGGCGATTAATTTTTTTAATCAATTTGGTGTACAGCGTGTGGTATTACCACGTGTACTTTCCTATCAACAGGTGGCTAACCTTGCTCAAGATACTGATATCGAACTTGAAGTATTCGCCTTTGGCAGCTTGTGTATTATGGCGGAAGGACGCTGTTATTTATCGTCTTATATGACCGGTGAATCCCCCAATACTGTCGGGGCTTGCTCTCCCGCGAAGTTCGTTCGCTGGCAAGAAACGGATCAAGGCTTAGAAAGTCGACTGAACGATGTATTGATTGATCGCTTCGGTGAAGGGGAAAACGCGGGTTATCCCACCTTATGCAAAGGGCGCTTTAACGTCGAAGGGAAGATCAGCCACGTATTAGAAGAGCCAACCAGCCTAAATACCTTAAGCCTTTTACCCCAATTAAATAATATTGGCATCAGTGCCCTGAAAATTGAAGGTCGACAGCGTAGCCCTGCTTATACAAGGCAAGTCACCCAAACTTGGCGTAGGGCGATTGATGCCATGAAGAAGAATCCCGCTGAGTTCCAAGTACAGCAAGAATGGGATAGGTGTTTGAGTAACCTTTCCGAAGGTTCGCAAACGACTTTAGGTGCTTACGAACGCACCTGGCAATAAGATTAAGAGGGAAGACGCTATGGAATTTTCGATGGGGAATATCCAATTTTATTGGGATAAAGAAAGCACCAACGATTTTTATCAAAAGCTCGCCGATTCTAATGTAGAGCATGTTTACTTAGGCGAGTCGGTTTGTTCAAAGCGCCGAGAATTAAGACTAGGTGACTGGATTGAAATAGGCAGTGAACTGTCAAAGAAAGATAAATCTGTTGTGTTATCGAGTCTTGCCTTATTGGAAGCCAAGAGTGAGTTAGCTACCTTGAAGAAGGTTTGTCTCAATGGTGAGTTGAGCGTTGAAGCGAATGACTTTGGTGCTGTGGAAATATTATCGCAAGCGAAAATCCCTTTTGTTGCCGGTGCTGCGTTGAATATTTATAACCAGTATGACTTGAAAATCTTATTAGACCGAGGGATGCAACGCTGGGTCGCGCCGGTTGAACTATCGAGAGACTGGTTATTAAACGTCTCAAATGGCTGCGAAGAGTTAGGAATTAAAGATAAATTTGAAACGGAAGTATACGGCTATGGCTATTTGCCGTTAGCGTATTCAGCGCGCTGCTTTACTGCACGGTCAGAAAATCGACCGAAGGATCAATGTGGTTTGTGCTGTATTAAATATCCCGAAGGTCGCAAGGTCGATAGCCAAGAAGGGGCGGAGTTATTCCGTATGAATGGTATCCAAACCATGTCGGGAACGATTCAAAATTTGATCAATGATTTGCCTTCGATGACGGGGTTGGTGGATATTGTACGAATGAGCCCGCATTCATTAGAAGTATTTGATTGGCTGGATAAATTTCAGAGCGCTTTGGTAAACCATAGTCGTATATCGCTAGAGGGTTTTTGTAATGGTTATTGGCATAAAATTGAAGGAATGAAGACCGTATAATCGGTCTTCTGAAATCGATAGAGTTAATAAAGCGCATTAACCGTCTTGGTTAATTCGCTTTATTAACTCGGCTAAGACATCTGAATATTTGTCATTATCAACCTGACAAGTCCCTGCATTACGATGGCCTCCGCCTGCATGCTCTAAGCAAAGTTCACCAATATGGGTTTTATGACTGCGGTTGATGATAGAGCCGCCTATGGCGAATACGGTATTTTGCTTTTTCAAACCCCAAAGCACATGGATAGAAATGTTTTGCTCAGGGAAAAGGGCATAAATCATAAAGCGATTGCCCGCGTAGATGATTTCTTCGTCACGTAAATCTAATACAACTAAGTTGTTATGCACTGAGGTGCAGCGTCTTAATTGATCTTCAAATTGCTGGCGATGATCATTATAAAGTTCTACGCGTTCTTTAACGTCATCGAGTTGTAGGATCTGATCGATATTATGGTCGCGACAATAATCAATCAGCTCCATCATTAACTGGTAATTACTAACACGGAATTCGCGGAAACGGCCTAAGCCTGTACGAGAGTCCATAAGGAAATTCAGCAATACCCAACCTGTGGGGTTCAGGATTTCATCTTTGCTGAATTGAGCAGAATCCGATTTATCAACGGCATCCATCATTTCTAGAGATATTTCTGGAAAGCGAGTACGGCCACCATAGTAGTCATACACAACTCGAGCAGCAGAAGGGGCCTCAGTATCAATAATGTGATTTTCAGGATCGTTATCGCCTCGACGCTTTACTTCAGAGGCGTGGTGATCAAAGCTCAAGTGGCAACCTGCAACATAGGGCAAATTAGTGGTGATATCGTTGGGACCAATATCAATTATGCCGTCTTGCATGTCTTTCGGGTGAACAAAAAGGATGTCATCGATCATCCCTAAATCTTTGAATAGTACGGCACATACTAGGCCATCAAAATCACTGCGGGTTACTAAACGAAACTTTTGCTCTGCCACTATGTTCTCCAGAAAAACAATATCCTTTGGATTGAGCATAGTCTAATTTTTCTAAAGAGCCTTCCACAAAGTATCGAACATCATCTGGTGCGTACCAGATATGGCATCACTATCAATCACTACGGCAACTGGAAAGTCATTTTTGGTTAAGCTGATCATGGCGACTTTAGGTGGATAAATGGCAATGTATGAGGCATCCCCTTCGCCTTTCATCCATTTTCGCTCTGCTAATTCAGCTTCGTCGCCACCTTCACCAATTGCGAGTACCCTTACAAAAATACCTTTAGCAATGCGCTGCTTAGTAAATGTTGGGAAAGGGCGGTACAGGTGTTCACGTAAGGCTTGGGTAGAGATGACCGAGTAAGATTTGTCCGCCTTATCGGTTGAGCTAAGGATGTCTTTTAAAACATACTCGACTCCCTCATCTCCTTCGTAGAAACGAACATTACTGGTCGCAAATTCTGGCTTTAAATGACGTAAGGCAGGAATGATATCGGTCTTTAAACTGGCTAGCGTCGATTCCAGTTCTTGCTGCTTTTCTTCAGCAAGATCTAATAATCTTGAAGGGTCTTCGGCCTGAAAGATTCGGCGTTTGCCCTTGGGGAGATAATTGACGATGCCTTTTTTGACCAATACTTTTAAGGTTTCGTAAGTGCTGCCACGGTTAATATCTGCTTTAGCTGCGAGGTCGCGAATAGAGGCAGGGCCGAGTTCTAGTAATGCAAGGTAGACGGCAATCTCTCGATCAGTTAAATCCAAAGATTTAAGAGAGGTTAGGTTCATGGTTTCGTATTCATTATGTATATAACGAGATGATAATTCATTGTCATTTTATTTGTGACAAAATCAATTGTAAATGTTTTCAAAACCCCTAGACTGACCGATTATTACAAAATTGTGTTGCTTAGCTATATTTATATCTTTTATAGGCAACACGTTGTCCAATACATGGAAGCAAAGAATAATAATGACTATCGATGTCGTAGTACTCGCAGCCGGCCAAGGCTCGCGCATGAAATCACAACTCCCTAAAGTTCTACACCCTATCGCGGGTAAGCCAATGCTTGCTCACGTATTAGACAGCGCTAAAGCCGTTCAAGCGGATGCGATGCATGTGGTCATTGGTCATGGTGCTGAAAAAGTTAAAACAGCATTTGCAGATGAAGAAAACCTGACTTGGGCGTTGCAGGCTGAGCAAAAAGGTACAGGTCATGCGGTAATGATGGCTTTGGATAGCCTAGCGGCAGAAGGCACAACGCTAATTCTTTATGGTGATGTCCCTTTGACTCAGCCATCTACGTTAAAAGAATTAATCGCGCTGGCGAATGACCAACAGTTGGGTTTATTAACCGTTAATATGGCCGATAGTACGGGCTATGGTCGTATCGTTCGCGATGCCGAGCATAAAGTGACCGCGATTGTTGAGCATAAAGATGCCAATGAAGCGCAGCTCGAAATTAAAGAAGTGAATACCGGCATTTTGGCGGTACCCACCGCAAAACTTCATCAATGGTTACCAACCTTGAGTAATGATAATGCTCAAGGCGAATATTATTTAACCGATATCATTGCCATGGCGGTTGCCAATGGTTTAACAGTAGAAACATTACAGCCTGCCAATGAACAAGAAACCTACGGCGTAAACAACCGTCAGCAACAAGCTGAGCTTGAGCGTTGGTATCAAGCTCAGCAGGTGAATAACTTGATGGCTAATGGGGTGACGATTTTGGACCCTGCTCGTCTGGATATTCGTCTAGGTGACAATAAGAATACAGGGTTAACCGTAGGTAATGACGTCGTAATTGATGTGAATGTGATCATCGAAGGCCAAGTGATTTTAGGTGACGGTGTTGAAGTCGGTCCGAATTGTATTATTAAAAATTCAACCTTAGCGGCGGGTACGAAAGTAGAAGCCTTCTCGCATATAGAAGATGCTCAAGTCGCGGAATCTTGCGTGATTGGACCTTATGCACGTTTACGCCCGGGGGCTGAGCTAGCCGATGGCGCTAAAGTCGGTAATTTCTGTGAAGTGAAAAAATCTCAAATAGGCGCCGGGGCTAAGGTAAATCATCTAACCTATATAGGTGATGCGAGCATTGGTGCCGGATCTAATATCGGTGCTGGTACGATCACTTGCAATTACGACGGTGTGAACAAGTTTAAAACTGAAATTGGTGAAAATGCCTTTATTGGTTCTAATACGTCATTAGTTGCACCTATTAACGTCGGTGCAAACGCCACCGTCGCTGCAGGCTCTACGATAACAAAAGACGTCGCGGCGGAAGAGTTGGCCGTCGCCCGCAGCAAGCAAAGAAATATCAGTGGCTGGCAGCGTCCAGTGAAAACTGAAAAATAATTTAAGCGGAATAATAAGAATATGTGCGGAATTGTTGGTGCTATTGCTCAGCGTAATGTTAGTGAGATTTTATTAGAAGGCCTGCGTCGCCTTGAATACCGTGGTTATGATTCAGCGGGATTAGCGGTATTAAATAATGAAGGCGATATTCAGCGTACTCGTGCTCTGGGTAAGGTCATTGAATTAGAAAAAGCGATACAAGCGGAAAAAGGCGAGCAGGGTTTACAGGGCAATATTGGTATTGCTCATACTCGCTGGGCAACTCACGGTGTGCCAAGCGAAGCGAATGCGCATCCACATATGTCGTCGGATGATGTGGTATTAGTGCATAACGGCATCATTGAAAACTACCAAGAATTGAAAACTGAGTTAAAAGCTCAGGGTTATGTTTTCAACTCTGAAACGGATTCAGAAGTGGTTGTGCATTTGATTCATCGTGAGTTACAGCAGCACGATTTTGCTCAATCGGTTAAAAATGCAATCGCTCATCTTGAGGGGGCTTATGCTCTCGCGATTATGCAAAAGGGCAATCAAGACGAGTTGTGGGTTGCTCGCCAAGGATCTCCCTTGGTTATTGGTGTAGGTATGCATGAGCATTATGTGGGTTCTGATCCGCTGGCGTTATTGCAAGTGACTGATCGTTTTATCTATTTAGAAGAAGGCGATTTGGCTCACGTTCGTCGCGATGCGCTAACAATTTTTGATAAAACACAGCAGATAGTTGAGCGTGAAATCAGCGTCTTCGATTATAAAATCGGTACCGCAGACAAAGGTGAATATAAGCATTATATGCTGAAAGAAACCTTTGAGCAGCCAACTGTGATCAAGCAATGCTTAGAAGGCCGTATTTCTGAAACTAAAGTTTTGGATCAGGCTTTTGGTGTTAATGCCGGTGAATTACTCGATAAAGTTGAAGCTGTGCAGATCATTGCCTGCGGCACCAGTTATCATTCCGGTATGGTGACTAAATACTGGATTGAGAAATATGCGGGTATACCTTGTCAGGTTGAAGTGGCCAGTGAGTATCGCTATCGTCATACGGTATTAGCGAAAAACACCTTATTGATTACCATTTCTCAGTCTGGGGAAACCGCCGATACATTAGCCGCTTTAAGAAAAGCGAAAGAAAAAGGTCTGCTGGCGAGCATGACAGTTTGTAACGTACCTGGGTCTTCTTTGGTACGTGAATCTGATCTATGTTTAATGACCAATGCTGGTCCTGAGATTGGCGTTGCATCAACGAAAGCTTTTACAACGCAACTAACGGCCTTGTTGCTGCTGACAGTTGCGCTTGCCAAGCGCAATGGTATGAGTGAAGAGACGGAAACTGAAATTGTCACGGCTTTGCATCAATTGCCTAGCTTCGTTGATCAGGCCTTGGTTCTTGATCCTGCCATTAAGAAAATCAGTCAGTTATTTGCCGATAAGCAGCACAGTTTATTCTTAGGTCGTGGTCCTATGTACCCGATTGCTCAAGAAGGCGCTTTGAAGCTGAAAGAGATTTCTTATATTCATGCAGAAGCTTATCCTGCGGGTGAGTTGAAACACGGACCTTTAGCCTTGGTTGATGAGAATATGCCCATCGTTACCGTGGCTCCGAAAAATGACTTGCTAGAAAAACTCATTTCTAACTTAGAAGAAGTGAAGGCTCGTGGTGGTGAGTTGTTTGTTTTTGCGGATGAGTCAGTGAATCTGCATGATCTTGATGATCAGCACCTATTGCCTTTGCCTACTGTGCCTAGCTGCATAGAGCCAATAGTATATTGTGTTCCGTTGCAGTTATTGTCATACCACGTTGCGGTTTTAAAAGGCACAGATGTAGACCAGCCGCGTAACCTAGCAAAATCGGTTACGGTTGAGTAAGTAAAAAATTGAGTAACTCATTGAATGGTTATTCAATTTTCTGTAGACCAAAAACGTAAAAGCCCAGTTCAATGACTGGGCTTTTTTCTAGACGCGAAGAGTAACTACTGGGATTAAACCCCTTCGAAATAATATTCGTCTAAATCTTTCTCTAGTGTTTTACGTTCAAGGTGAGCTTCAATAGCACGTCGTGCCATAAGCTTGTTGGATGCAGAGGATTCTTTGTTGACTACAACATTGCCTTCTTTATCGAAAGAAACAACTTGTTCAATTGATTTTTCATGTGCACTTAATGCGCTTTTAGCTACCTTAGCCATGTCCATCTCCTTGGGTCTTGCAAATTCGCAGTCTTAAATAAAATTCAAGCTACGATTGTTATTTTTATTGTTTACAAAATCATGACAGTATTTGTATTAATTGCAATAGGTTAATTTTCTAATCTTAGTGATTTAATACTTTCTTTAATTGCGTTCAAATGTTCGACAAAATCTGGTCCACGACGCTGTGTGACAGCAATAGCAAGCATATCGATCACCATCAGATGGGCAATGCGGGAAGTCATTGGGGTGAATTGGTCAGTATCTTCATCAATATTGATGTGAATTGGTATATCCGCAGCCAAGCTAATGGGTGTTCCCTCGGGTGCCAAAGTGATTACGCTGGCGTTATAGGTCTGAGCCAATTTAATCGAATGTAATAGATCTTTGGTGCGACCACTTTGCGAGATAGCAACAATGACATCTTGTTCATTTAGAGTAACAGCGGACATTGATTGCATGTGGGGGTCGCTATACGTCGCAGTAGCAATCTGCAGGCGAAAGAATTTGTGCAAAGCATCGGTTGCAACGGCAGCGGATGCACCAAAGCCGTAAAACTCTAATCGTCGAGCGCGACTGATCACAGAGGAAGCTTTTGCGATTTGGTTCGGCAATAATTGCTCTTTAACTTCATGCAATCTTTGTATGGTGGTATCGGCGACTTTTTCACAGATGACTTCAATGGAGTCGTCTTCCGCAATGGCAAACTGGCCGATGTTATTCGCTACTGCTAAGTCTTGCGCCAGCTTTACTTTAAATTCTTGAAAACCATTACATTGAATAGCACGACAGAAACGCACAATCGTCGGCTCACTCACAAGGGCCTCTTGTGCTAAATCGACAATTCGCATGTGGATGACATGAGCAGAATGTTGAATGACATAATCGGCCACTTTAACTTCTGATTTACGCATGCTGCTACGATATTGCTCAATGGTGGCAATAATTCCGTGACTGCTACTGGCTGATTTTGACACTGCGCTATCCAATTTAGAGATAGAGTCAGTATAACAGGGGTCTGCTAAATTCGGGTCTGTATAAATAACCAGTTCTTTTTATAGCCAACTATGGAGCTAAGCGAGCATTCTGGTACACTGCTGAGTTATGGACGTATCAAGTATTTTAGATCATTTAAATGATCCGCAGCGCAATGCCGTTGCCGCTAATAGCAAGCATCAAATGGTTCTCGCCGGAGCTGGAACAGGTAAGACTCGAGTGCTTGTGCACCGCATCGCCTGGTTATTGCAGGTCGAGAATGTCTCGCCTTTCTCCATTATGGCGGTGACCTTTACTAATAAAGCCGCTAAAGAAATGCGTGCGCGTTTGGAAAACCTGATCCAAGTGCCGGTGAACGGACTTTGGGTTGGGACTTTCCATGGCCTTGCGCACCGATTATTAAAGCAGCATTGGCGTGAAGCGGGCTTACCGCAAAATTTTCAGATTCTCGATAGTGATGACCAATTAAGACTGGTTAAGCGAATTTTGAAAGCGACTGGTGTAGACGAAACTAAATATCCGCCCAAGCAGTTGCAGTGGTATATCAACGGTCAGAAAGATGAAGGTCGCCGTGCTGCCCACGTAGTACCTTCTGCTGATCCTTTTAGCCGAACACAACTTGCCGTTTATCAAGCCTACGAGCAAGCTTGCCAGCAAGGCGGCATGGTTGATTTTGGTGAGATCTTATTACGCGCTCACGAGCTATGGTTACATCACCCTGATTTATTAGCTCATTACCAAGGTCGTTTCCGTAATATTCTTGTCGACGAGTTTCAGGATACCAACGACATTCAATACGCTTGGATTCGCATGTTAGCGGGAGACCAAGTGTCTGTAATGGCGGTGGGGGATGATGATCAGTCTATTTATGGCTGGCGTGGGGCTAAAATTGCCAATATTCGCAACTTCCAGAATGATTACCCTGGTGCTGAGCTGATTAAGCTGGAGCATAATTATCGCTCAACCGCGACCATTCTAGATGCCGCCAACTCGGTCATCGAGAATAACCAAGGCCGTATGGGTAAAGAGTTAAAAACGGATGGTGATTTAGGCGAAAAAATTGCCGTCTATTCGGCATTTAATGAGCAGGATGAAGCACGCTATATCGCGGATCAGATTGAGACGTTTTCCGGCACGGGTCGTGCCCGCAAAGACATCGCCATTCTATATCGCTCGAATGCACAATCGCGCACTTTAGAAGAATCTTTAATTCGCCAAGGTATCCCTTACCGTATCTATGGTGGCCAGCGTTTCTACGATCGCCTAGAAATTAAAAATGCCTTAGCTTATTTGCGTTTAATCTTAAATCGCCATGATGATGCCGCTGTAGAGCGCGTGATTAACGTGCCTGCACGTGCGTTAGGCGATAAAACCGTGGCGACGATTCGTGCCCATGCTCGTCAGCAAGGTTGCTCTATGTGGCAGGCGGTTTGTGAATCGGCTTCCTTAGGTATTTTGCCTAAAAGAGCGAGTACAGCAGCCCAAGGTTTTGTTGATCTAATAGAGACAATGTCATCAGGTGCTGGCGAATTAGAACTGCATGAAGTTATTGATCATGTGATTGCTCAATCCGGTTTGATTGAACACCATAAAAAAGAAAAAGGTGAAAAGGCGCAAGCGCGCTTAGATAACCTGGATGAATTGATCAACGCTGCGCGCCAGTTTATTACCCAAGATGGGGTTGATATGGCGATGATGGCCGAAGAGGCTGCAGAAGAATCGGGAGTTGATCCAGAAAGTTTGGGTGATAGCTTATACGATCTCGCGGTTTTCTTAGATACTGCTGCATTGGATGCCGGCGATACTCAGGCCAGTGAGCATGATGATGCCGTGCAATTAATGACGTTGCACTCGGCAAAAGGTTTAGAGTTCCCACTGGTCTTTTTGGCAGGACTAGAAGAAGGCTTATTCCCGCATAAAATGTCGATGGACAGTGCTGATGGTTTGGAAGAAGAGCGTCGCTTAGCGTATGTCGGTATTACTCGTGCGATGGAGCGACTGGTCATCACCTATGCCGAAAATCGTCGTTTGCATGGGCAAGAGAATTTCAGTACGCCATCGCGCTTTATTCGTGAAATTCCAACGGAACTAGTACAAGAAGTCCGCTTGAAGAATACGGTAACTCGCCCCGTGACAGCCTCAAGCTCATCCAATTTAAGTTTTGCCGAAGATGCGCCAGAGGGTGTGCCGTTTAAACTAGGCCAGCGTGTATACCATGCGAAGTTTGGTGAAGGACAGGTTTTACAGTTTGAAGGCAGTGGCGCCAGTGCCAGAATCCAAGTGAATTTCGATTGGGAAGGTTCCAAGTGGCTGGTGGTCGCTTATGCCAAGCTGCAGTCGATGGACGAAGAATTTTAGAATTAAAATAATACGGAGAAATATCATGCAGGCAAAGAATGCCTTTTCAATATTGAAGTTGGGCTTAATCAGCTTAGTTGCCGCCAGTTTGATGGCGTGCGGACCGGAAAAACAAACCGCCTCAAGTGGTGAAGCTGCGACTCAGCAAACTTATAAATGGAAGATGGTCACTTCTTGGCCAAAGAACTTTCCCGGTTTAGGTACGGCGCCAGAGCGTTTTTCTAAAATGGTTGATGAAATGTCAGCGGGCCGTTTAAAAGTGAAAGTTTACGGTGCAGGAGAATTGGTGCCTGCGTTACAGGTATTTGATGCGGTTTCTCAGGGTACCGCAGAGATGGGCCATAGTGGCGCTTATTATTGGAAAGGAAAAACAGCGGCGGCACAGTTTTTCACTTCAGTGCCTTTTGGCTTAACTGCCCAAGAAATGAATGGTTGGATTTACCACGGTGGTGGTTTGCAGCTGTGGCAAGAATTGTACGCACCCTTTAACCTAATTCCATTAGCAGCGGGAAATACCGGAGTGCAGATGGCGGGTTGGTTTAATAAAGAAATCAATTCAGTCGACGACCTTAAAGGTCTTAAAATGCGTATCCCTGGCTTAGGCGGTGAAGTCTTAAAGCGCGCTGGAGGTACTCCGGTGACTTTACCAGGCGGTGAGCTATTTACTTCCTTACAAACCGGCGCGATTGATGCGACTGAATGGGTAGGGCCTTATAACGACCTTGCGTTTGGTTTATATAAAGCGGCCAAGCACTATTATTACCCAGGCTGGCATGAGCCGGGTTCTATGATGGAACTTACCGTCAATAAACCTGCTTTTGAATCTTTGCCAAAAGACCTGCAAGCGATCGTAACTACGGCGGCTAAAGCGATCAATGCGGATATGCTAGCGGAATATACGGCGCGTAATAATGCGGCATTAACTGAGTTAGTTGAAAAACATGGTGTTGATGTGCGTGAATTGCCGGCGGATGTATTGACTAAGTTGCGTGAGTTATCCGATCAGGTTGTTGCTGAAGTCGCAGCCCAAGACCCGGCTGCGCAAAAGGTCTATGACTCTTATATCAAGTACCGTGATGGAGTGGTGAAGTACCACGCGATTAGCGAACAATCTTTTATTAACGCTCGTTAATAGTAAAAATAGCCGTTATTGCACTTTAGCAGTAACGGCTGACACTTCCTTGCTATCTTCTGCTTTCAATACTGCCAATGTGCCATTAAATGATGCTATGCTATTTGGCCAAATTATTATTCGTTTTCTTGTTAAGTAGCTATTTAATGTCACCAACCTCAATGTCTTTCCTTTCCGAGCAAACCCTTGCCACCGATAAATTAGTCGCACTGCGCTCGTACCTGATTATGATTGCATTGATCGTGTTAGCGTTCGTCTTATTACAGGCTTTCGATCTTAACCAGCCGTTGTTTTTTGCGATTAATGAAGCTTCAAAGAACCTGCTGCCCGATGCGTTATCCGCTCATTTAACTGAGCTAGGTAATGGGTCTATCGTGGGCATTATGGCATTAGCCTTAACGGTAAAGTTTCCCGCGATCGCCAAACGCTTTTTATTGATCACGATTATCGCTGGTATTTTGATTGCTGGATTCAAGCAGTTTTTTGCTGACCCTAGGCCTGCCGGTGTTTTAGCTCAAACTGATTTTCATATCATTGGTGACGTGCTGAAAAAATACAGTTTTCCTTCAGGTCATTCGACAACTGCGTTTGCCATGGCTGGATTTATCATGCTGACTTTTGCAAGTTTGTCGATTAGAGTTTTGGTTTTGGCTTTGGCTGTTTTGGCGGGGGTATCTCGAATTTCTGTCGGGGCTCATTGGCCAGAAGACGTACTCGCCGGTGCAGCATTAGGTTTATTAATTGCCTATGTTGGGTGCCTGCTAAGTTTGAAACCTTTCAGTACTTTAGGGAATTATTTGGCAGCGGCGTTCTTGGCGTTAGCCGCTTTGATCGGCAACCTCACGACTCCTGCAGACTTTCCTGAGATCACCACCATTGCTGATGTGCGCTTAATCTGTGCCGCCTTAGCGATCGCCGCACTAGTCTATTATGCGGTGCGCTTAGGTCAGTTATTTGTTAATCGAAAGCACGAGAAATGAACTGCGCTGGTTAAGTATTCGCTAGCGCGGCACGCTGCGAATTCGACCTAGTTCATCAATCGCAACATACACGAAGGTTGCATCCACTACCTTACGCCGCTCTTGCTCTTCTAAATTACGAGTCCACACTTCGACGTTAATCTTGATTGAGGATTTACCAATTTCTTCAAGCTGGGTATAAACGCACAATGCGGCGCCGACTCGAATAGGCGACATGAAAACCATGGAGTCCATTGAAACATTAGCTACTCGGCCATGAGCAATCTTACTGGCCACACTCTCCGCGGCTTCATCCATGCGAGCGGTTACCCAACCCCCAGAAATTCCTCCATGCATATTGGTATCCTGACGCCCAGGGATTAAGCGTAAGCTTAATTCACCACTTGGGGCAGGTTCTTGGTCTTCCGTGACGGTGTCATTATTCATAGCGATAGCTTCTTGTTTATCTGCAATATTGTTGGCGAAAATGGTCATTATTCTTATTGTCCTAAACGTTAACTTTTATGGTTAACCGTATAATTTATCGGGTAGCCAGGTTGCTAATTCTGGAACAAAACTGAGCAAGACAAGCATTCCCACTTGAATTGCAATAAAGGGGATGACCCCCCGATAGATTGCACTGGTTGGCAGTTCCTTCGGGGCCACACCGCGTAAATAAAATAGCGCAAAACCAAACGGTGGGGTTAAAAATGAAGTCTGTAAGTTAATGGCAATCATAATGCCTAGCCACACAGGATCAATGCCCATAGCTAATAGAATGGGTGCCACAATCGGGACAACGACAAACGTAATTTCAATGAAGTCGAGGATGAAACCGAGTAAGAAGATAACCAGCATGACAACGAGCATGGCACCGAGTTTTCCACCCGGCATGGCTTCAAATAGTGCCTGCACTTGCTCATCACCGCCAAAGCCGCGGAAAACTAAAGAAAAGATAGCGGCTCCGATGAAGATCATAAAGATCATACTGGTGACCTTTAATGTGCCATCCATCACCTCTTTTAAGCGCGTTAGGGTCAATTGGCCGTAGACCAAAGCTAAGATAGTTGCACCCGCAGCACCGACCGCTGCGGCTTCAGTCGGTGTGGCGATACCCGTCAAAATAGAACCCAGTACAGCAAGAATTAAAGCCAGCGGTGGTAATAGCCCCGCCAGTAGTTGCTTAACAAATTTCCCATCCAACTCTGGGCGGTCTATGACTGCAGGAGCAGCGTGCGGATCGCGCCAAGCAGTAAAGGCCATGTAAGTCATATAGAAGACAACTAATAACAGGCCTGGAATTAAAGCGCCAACAAACAAATCAGCAACGGAAACAGTATCCGGACTAAAGATGCCCATACTCAACTGGGCTTGTTGGTATGCACTTGAGAGTACATCACCCAGAATAATGAGTGCTGTTGAGGGGGGAATGATTTGGCCTAAAGTACCTGTTGCGCAGATATTACCAGCCGCCAAAGAAGGGCTATAACCATTCTTCATCATCGCGGGTAATGAAATTAAGCCCATAGTTACAACAGTTGCGCCAATAATGCCTGTGCTGGCTGCCATGAGCATGCCGACTAGAATAACTGAAATGCCTAAACCACCGCGTAATGGGCCAAATAATAGCGCCATGTTTTGCAGTAAGCGTTCCGCAATACGAGACTTCTCAAGCATGATGCCCATAAAGACGAACAAGGGCACGGCGATTAATATTTGATTGCTTAAGATACCAAATATGCGATTCGGCAAGGCACTTAGAAAAGCGCCATCGAAGCTGCCGGCTAGATAGCCAAAACCAGCAACGATGAGGGAGGTACCCGCTAGAGAGAAGGCGACGGGAAAGCCGAGCATTAATACTAGGCAAACCATGACGAATAAAATCAGTGGCATCCATTCCATTAGGAGTTTCCTCCTGCTGGCATCTCTTTGTTCTGGCTAAGAGGGATGTTAAACACGCTAGCAAGAATATTGGTCGCCGCTTGTACCAGTAGCAAGATGGGTAATACGACGATTAAAGTTTTCAGCAAATAAACAAAGGGTAGGCCGCCAGCCTCGTGAGATTTTTCACCATTGGCCCAAGCCATCATGACGTAATCCCAGCTGATGTAGAGTAGAAATAAACAGGTTGGTAGCAAGAGCAATAAGGTCCCCGCGAGATCGATGCGTTGCTGTATGAATCTAGGCCATTTGTGATACAGCACGTCTACACGCACATGGCCTTGTTGCTGCCAGGTATAGGCGGCACCCAACATAAAGAGCGAGGCGTGTAGGTACATGACGGTTTCTTGCATTGCGATGGATGAATAGTCAAAGATATAACGCAAGATAACGACTAAACAGGTAACAATGACCATGGCGAGGGAGAACCAGCGGCAGGTTTTACCAATGAGCTGGGTGAAAGCTTGTAAGCCGTTAACAAAGGCATGGATAGACAAGGACATGAGAGCCTTATTTAAATCTTATTATTGAATGGGCGGAATTATACCTAAGCTGTTCCTGTATCCCAGTAATAACGCGAGCTAACCTCATAATTTCTTATCTATCAGTGACAACAGCAAGGGAATCAATAAGTTAGCGGTTATAGAATATTTAAATAAATATTAGAAATAATGAAAAAAGACGTTGACGAGTAGGCACTTGCTCTATAATATTCCGCACCAGTTAGCCGACATAGCTCAGTTGGTAGAGCAACTGACTTGTAATCAGTAGGTCCCGAGTTCGACTCTTGGTGTCGGCACCAAATACTAAAACCTCGTTATCGTAAGATAACGGGGTTTTTTTATGCCTGCTGATAAAGAATTACATCCCTGTCGCTAATCTTTAGGGATTCAGCTAAGTTAAACTCCGCTAGAAATGCATCTGCATGGATACCGAGTAGCCAGAGCCTGCCCCCTGTTTGGATAAACTGTATTGCCACTCGCCTGCTTCAGGTTCACCTTGATATATTCCCCAGGCAGCTTCTGCCGCGACTTTTAAAACATCAATACTCGCGAGTTGATCGCCAGCTAAATGAACGGTCTGAGACCAATTGCTATAAGGGTCATGTTGCTCTGTCCAGTCTTGATTTGTTATATGAGAGGTATCATTGGCGAAGCAAGGTGAGAAAGTAAAGGGAGCGCATAAACAGGTTAAGCATGCCGCGCAAGGTTTTAGCCAGCTCTGACGACGCAGGGCTCGATCTAAGACCTTTTGATCAATAAAACCTAATGCTAATAGGCAATGGCCAATAGGCTCGCCATGGAGGGCTTGATACTCTAATGCCAACTCTAGCTGATGATCGCTGATCGCTTGCTTAGCCATTAGTATTTGGCCAAGGCGCATTGGTGCTGCTGCCATCAGAACCCCCTTATTATTAATAATCTTGATAAATTCCATCTATCTACAGACTGGCATAGCAATGGAATTAAACCAGTTGCTTTGCTTAACAATTAGTAACCCAATGTAATGGTAAAGAGTTTAATGGGACGCTAGGCTAACTTGGTAAGTAATTGGGACTTAAGGTGGAACAATAGATGGTAGATTCCCTAAGCTGGCAGCAACCTATTATTTGGCTGGCGGAAATAATGCGCCCGCATAATAAAGAGATTGTACTGGCAATGATTGCGACGTTATTGGTCATTTTTGGTGATGTTATTAATCGAACGTTAAGGCATATTGTCCGTAAGCAGCCGGTTTGGCTACGTATAGGGGCCTTTATTGCGTTGTGTGCATTTGGCTATGGTGCTATTTCAGTTTGGCTGACACCGATTTTAGCTAGTTTTTTGTTAAGTCAGAGCGCAACGGTGTATGTCGCGACGATTGTGTTGAGTTTTCTATGTGTTGGCATTATGGCTGAGCGTTTTCAGAAATCGAAATGATTGGCGGTTATCTGCTTGATAATAGAGAGGATCAATATGGGAAAAAGAGGAAGCAGTGCGTTATTTTAATCCGTTAAAATAAAGACGGGAGAACATCCTGTTCAACCCGTCTCAGCACCCTAGCAGCCATCCAATTGGCTAACAATCTTCCTTGAAGCAGTCCGTGGCAAAGTCGTTATCCTTAACCGTTACATCCTGTAACGCTGCCGTCCTTGCGCTATTAAAGTTAGCAGAATGTAAAAAAGTGAAAAGTGGCTTATTTTAGGTTAATACCGGAAAAACAGTTTTATCATTTAAAATTTCCTTATATATCAGTATGTTAGATAATTACTCAATAGTAATTGGCGATTAGTTATAAGCAATTGGTGGTATAGTCTTACTGCCCCTGTGAGATATATCTCACACAGCGCATGGGTGATGTCGCACAGTTAAAAAACGGCCGTTTGCTGAAAGTTGTCCATAATGTAGTAACGGCATGTATCTGAGGCTCTGTTGAGTGAATTCTTTATATTGTTATTTGGCATCTGAAGGGCTTACTTTCTTAAAAAAAGGCTTTTTACCATTTCAATCTCTTGAGCAAATGCCTGAGCCTTGGTTGCAAACGAATACTTGTTATAAGGAACAGCAAACTTCTCAATTGAGTGCTAAAGAATATCAGCGCCATCTTCAGCAGCAATATCAGCAATTGCCTGAGCATTTACGGGCAATGGTCAGCTTTGAATATTTTGTCCAGCAGTCGCAAGCCAAACGTGGCCAAATAGAAAAAGCACTAGCTCAGCAGCAGGCAGTATCGTCAGCGGAATCGTTATTCGATCTCTCTCGCTTGCAGGATTGGAGAATATTAAGGCTATATAGCCAATGGAATGATGTCGATTTATGGCAGGTCGCGGGTGCGCAAGGTCAAGGTATGTTGTTGGAAATCGATGTCGTGAAAACTGGATTTCAAACCACTGATTATAACCAACAGGCGCAACACTTCTCTAAGGTGACCCGTGTAAGTCCCTGGCAGCCATTGGATGATCTTTATTATTTATTTAATCGTCCAGTCTCTAATACCGAGAGTATGAGTGAGCTAGCTGATAAAGAAGGAGTTGAGGAGTGGCGCCTAGTGCGTTCGATACACTCTGCAGATCGGAAAATTGACGTTCAGGGAGCCAGTCGAGCTATGTATCGCTTACCAGCCAAAGCGATTAAACGAGTAATATTGGGGTATCGCAGCCAACAAGCTGATTGTCAGAAAGTTAAAAGCTACTTAAAGCAAGATATTCATTATCGCCATGTTGAGTGTGTGCAAGCTCAACTTGATCTCGATACCATGCAGCTACAGCTAGTCCCCATTTAACGGCGACTAGCGGTAAACAGGAACTATCTAAACTTAACCCCTGATTCGTTAACCTTTTTGGAGAATCCTTGCGGATCTGCAAGGTCGCCGTCTTCATTGGTTTCAGGGTATTCCCAGCCTTGGCTTTTACAGATGCGGGTATAGAGAGGGTGGCTCCATTCAAATATTAAACGTTCAAAATCTTCATCAGGGATACGTCTTTGATCAAACATACCTTTTATCGAGCGTTGACGTTCAGCTTCCGATAGTAATAATGCAGCAGCCACTGAGACGTTAAACGATTGCACCATTCCAAGCATAGGAATGGTTAAATGTTCATCAGCCATTTCAGCAGCAATATCAGTCACTCCCGTTTTTTCATTACCCATCATGATGGCAGTCGGCTGGGTAAAGTCATAATCACGGAAATCGATGGCACGTTCGCTGAAGTTAGCAACACACACTTTGAAACCCTGGCCCTGTAATTGGCCAATGGCGTCTTCTGTGGTGCGATAAGTTTCTACATCTACCCAGTGTTGGCTGCCTTGAGCGCGGCCGCGAAAAGTACGATAGTTGTCATAAGGCCATATCGCATGAACTTTAGGAACGGCAAAGGCATCACAGGTACGAATGATGGCCGATAAATTATGGGCTTTATGGACTTCATCGGTGACCACCGCAAGGTCAGGCTGGCGACGATTCAGTGTTTCTTTAATGCGAGCAAGGCGTTCTGGTGTCATAGATTGGGTCTTTTAGCTGGCCATTATTACGGCGGATATTGTATAAATGAGCGCGATTTTAGCGACTAGCAGAGAAAAAGGAAATTATTATGCGCGGTAACCCCCTATTAGGCTTCCAATATTTCCGCCGAGGGTTTTCATTATTAGCCAATAAAGGATTAAAGCGTTACGTTGCTTTACCCATATTACTTAACGCTCTACTAATGATGGCGTTGATATATTTTGGCGGTGGCTACCTGCTGGACAAGATTCAGTGGCTGGTGGATTGGTTACCCAGCTGGCTATCTTGGTTAACCTGGCTAATTACCCCTGTCGCCGCGCTGACACTGATTTCGATCACACTCTATTTTTTCAGTGCGGTATTAAACTTAGTCGCCAGTCCATTTAACGGTTTGTTGAGTGAGGCTGTGGAAACTAACGTTTGTGGTGCTGAGATACCTGATGAGCCTATCGGTCAATTAATTTCACGTACCTTACAGCGAGAGTTAAAAAAGTTGGGTTATTTCATTCCGCGTTATATTGGTTTGTTAATAATCAGCTTTATCCCTGTGATTAATGTTGTTAGCCCCGTGCTCTGGTTTGTATTCGGGGCTTGGGTATTAACTTTGCAGTATCTTGATTATGCCCTAGATAATAATGGCCACAGCTTTGATGATTTACATAAAGCCCTTAAATTACAACCACTTACGACTTTGGGGTTTGGTGTTTTAGTGGCGGTAGCGTTCATGATTCCGGTGCTAAATTTGTTTGTAATGCCCGCGGCGGTTTGTGGCGCTGCTTTGTATTGGAGCGAGCAAATTAAAGGGCAGCTGCAAACGGCGTAATGGCGATATTAAGCTATGCTAAAGATATGATTATTAGCATAGATTTTAGGGGGTGCCGATGAAGGCGCTCAATGTTTTGGTTGTGGATGATGCTGCTTTTATCCGTGACCTGATTAAAAAAGCCATGCGCGACAACTATCCCAGCTTCAAAATTCATGAAGCCATCGATGGTCGTAAAGCTCAGAGTATTCTTAAAAGTAATTCTATTGATCTCGTCTTATGTGATTGGGAAATGCCAGAAATGTCTGGTCTTGAACTCATTACCTGGATGCGGAGCGAAGAGCGTTATACTAAAACGCCTTTTATGATGATCACCAGCCGCGGAGAGCGTGATCATGTTATTAAAGCGGTAACAGCAGGGGTGAGTGATTATATTGGCAAGCCTTTTACTCGGGATAATTTTCTGGGCAAGGTGAATAAATTATTGGCAAAGCACTATGGCTTAAGCAGTAAAGAAGCTCAGCAAGCTTCATCTCAACCTCTAGATGCGAGTGTTTCTGCTCTTACTGGAGGCGGTTCCAGCTCTTCTACTAAGCCTGCAGCCAAGGTTGAAAGTCAAAGTTCAGCCTCTGCTCTCATGGCAAATCCATTGGTCGCAAAAGCCGAACAGGCTACAAAGCCAGTTGCTAAGTCTGGGCCAAAAGCTAAGGGCATTGCAGAATTACGCTTTGGTTCAGGGGGAACGGCTAAGTGCGTGATTAAAGATATTAATTTACAAGAAATGTCTGGAGTATTTAAACGCGAGGGAGATATCCCTCAACTGTTAGAGCAAGCGGTGCTAGACATTGTGGATCAGGATGCTGGCCAGGTTGCACGGATTAATTGTTATATCCGAATGCTGCAGGCGGTGGAAAATAGCGCCGATGCGACCACCATTAAGATCGTGATTCGGTATGTCGATGATGATCCTGAGAAACTAGATACCTTGTCGCGTTTTATTGCCAAGGTGCGTTAAATAGCGCGTTAAAAAACTGGATCTCGTTCAGCACTATAAAGCCAAGTTACGAGGTCTTGGTAGAAAAACGATAACCTGTGCCGCGCACGGTTTGGATTAGATGCTCATGAGCACTGCCTAAAGCTTTGCGTAAGCGACGAATATGAACATCGACGGTTCTTTCTTCCACATACACATTCCCACCCCATACTTGATCCAGCAGTTGCGTGCGAGAATAAGCGCGCTCTTGGTGAGTCATAAAAAATTGTAATAGGCGATATTCAGTAGGGCCGATGTCGACGGGGTTCTGGCTGGCAGTGACTCTATGACAGGCAGGGTCTAGAACTAAGCCTTGAACTTCAATTGCTTCTTCTATCCCTAATGGCGTTGCGCGACGTAATACGGCTTTTAAGCGTGCAACCAGCTCCCGTGGAGAGAAGGGTTTGGTAATGTAATCATCGGCGCCAGAGTCTAACCCTTGCACCTTGTTATCTTCTTCGCCCTTAGCGGTTAATAAGATAATCGGCATTTCTTTAGTCAGGTCATCGCGCTTTAAACGACGAGCAAATTCAAGACCTGAGGTACCGGGCAACATCCAATCAAGCAAGATCATATCGGGTTTGCTATCAATGATACTGGCGTGGGCATCCTGACAGTTACTAGCTTCAAGGCAATGGTAACCGGCCATTTCTAAGGCGACGGCGATCATTTCACGAATCGCTGATTCATCATCAACGATTAAAACTGTCTTGCCAGGTGTAGTCATAGGCTGGTCGTCATCTAGCTGTCATAAATTGAGAGTTTTATTACAACTGATGTTTGTTACAGCTATGTGACAAGAAGGAAGTATTTAGCGAGTTATTTATAAATACGCTAGAACAAGGCCAATCCATACGGCTACGCCGACCCAGTGGCTAGTAATGAAACCGGCAAAGCAGCCTGCTCGATCACGGGCACGGATCAGCCACTGTTGATGAACCATTAAGCCAATAGCGACAAAAAGGCCTAGGTAGTAAAAATAATTTAACGACAATTCAGAGCCTAATAAGAATAAACAGAAAATCGCGATGGCTTGTAAAATAGCAATCATCACCTTATCGGCATCGGCGAATAGGATAGCGGTCGATTTAACCCCAATCTTTAAGTCATCATCGCGATCAACCATGGCGTACATCGTATCGTATGCAACGGTCCAGCTTAGATTCGCAATGTAGATCAGCCAGATGTATTTTGGCAGTTCATCCGCTTGAGCAGCAAATGCCATGGGGATTGCCCAAGAGAACGCTGCGCCCAGAAAAACCTGGGGCAAGTGGGTATGGCGCTTCATAAACGGATAAATCGCCGCTAGGGCCGCGCCCGCAAAGGACAGCTGAATTGTTAGGGTATTGGTGAATAATACCAGCAGAAAAGAAACGACTAATAAGCTAAAAAACAGAATCAGCGCTTGCTTGCTGGTCACCGCGCCAGTGATGAGTGGGCGGTTTAAGGTACGCTCCACATGGCCATCGACTTTACGGTCGGCATAATCATTGATTACACAGCCCGCCGAGCGCATGAAAATTACCCCTAGGGTGAAGATCACTAATACGGAGAAATCAGGCACACCTTGAGCCGCAACCCATAATGCCCAGAGAGTGGGCCACAGTAATAAATAGATGCCTACCGGTTTATCAAGACGCATTAGCTGGATAAAAGGTTTAATTTTAGGCCAGTGCTCTGCTATCAAAGGTTTGTCTAATAGGGTTTGAATAGATGCCATAACGAGTCTTTAAACTTATAGTTCTTTAACTTTGGAATATTTGAATCAGCTAAATCGATTTAACAGGGTGGGCAGTATAGCAGGCTATTCGCGAGGAAGTGGCTGAGTAAAGGCTTCTGTTACCAAAATAGGTTTATGATTTAAGTAGAAAACAGAGCGCCGTGCCCAAGACAAGGATAGTTCATTCTTGGGGATTCGATAAGCACTCATCTCTCCTCGGCTCATATGAGGGTGATTAAAAAGATAAGCCCCTAAGGGTTTATTGCCTAAGTTTTTCAGCTGACTTTCATGCCCATTCAAAGTGCTTTTGGGCATGCAGGTACGTGCGTAGACTCGCGGTTCACCCTTGACGAGTAAAGCAACATCACGACACCAGGCGATGGCTTGATTTCCCTTGCAGCCTAATAACTCAGCTTCTTGCTGACTCAGCTTACGCCAACCTTGCCATAATACTCGCACCGAGAAATCTCCCTCTGCAAGGACTATCAACTGTGCCGTGAGAGAGCGTGTATCAAACAAAGTCTGACGCCAAGCAAGAGGCACCGCGAAGTATTCACGCTTATTACGTGCAGACCAAGATGGGAAAGACTGAGATAAATAACGGCTGCTAATAGACTGATGTTTCATGGCGCGGAGCATGGATGAAAACTGGGCTAAAGGCAAGATGACTAATCATTTGTGTTGATTTTTTAGCCGATGAACAGTAGGTTACGCCTGCTTTAATAGCGTTATTATAAACAGAAGAGAGTTGTTCTGATGAAAAAGTGGGAATGTGTTGTTTGTGGTTGGGTATACGACGAAGAAGAAGGCTGCCCTGAAGAAGGTTTAGCGCCAGGCACTGCTTGGGCTGATGTCCCTGACGATTTTATCTGCCCTGATTGTGGCGTAGGTAAAGACGATTTCGAAATGGTTGAGATTTAATCTCAGCCTTTTCCAGAAAAATATTCCACCACTACGAAGATTAAAATTATGTCTCAAGCCAATGCACCTGTCATTGTTATCGGAACCGGTTTAGCGGGTTATAACCTAGTTAAAGAATTCCGTAAGCAAGATACTGAAACCCCAGTTTTAATGATTACGGCCGACGATGGTCGTAACTATTCTAAGCCAATGCTATCCACGGGCTTTACCAAAGGCAAAAGCGCGGGCGAATTGGCGATGGCTGATGCAGGTAAAATGGCAGATCAGTTGAATGTCACTATCCGTACTAATACGCGGGTGACAGGCATTGATGGTCCGGGACATAAAGTCTTCGTTGGTGAAGAACCTATTGAATATAGCAAGCTGGTATTGGCTTGGGGTGCAGAGCCGGTTGCTGTTCGCATCGAAGGTGATGCTGGGGAACACGTATTTGCCATTAACGATTTACAAGACTATGCCAATTTCCGTGCTGAACTAGACGGTAAGAAGCGAGTTCTGGTGATGGGTGCCGGTCTTATCGGGTGTGAATATGCCAATGACTTAACCAATGGTGAGTACCAGGTTGATGTTGTTGCGCCAAGCAATCAAGTTTTGCCAAATCTATTACCTGAGCCAGCGGCCAATGCCGTGCAGCAAGGTCTTGAAAGCTTAGGGGTTAACTTCCATTTAGGGCCTTTAGTGACACGCGTTAATCAAACTGACAAGGGTTTGGTTGCGGATCTTTCTAACGGTGAACAGATTGAAACGGATATCGTCGTTTCCGCCATTGGTCTACGCCCACGCTTAGACCTAGCGGTGAAAGCGGGTCTACAGGTGAATCAAGGTATCTGTGTAGATCGCTCATTGCAGACCAGTGAAGCTGATATTTATGCTTTAGGTGACTGTGCTGAAGTGGAAGGCAAGGTCTTACTGTATGTGATGCCGTTGATGGCTGGAGCTCGTGCTCTTGCTAAGACGTTAGCCGGAAATACTACCGACGTTACCTATGGTGCTATGCCAGTAGCAGTAAAAACCCCTGTAGTACCTGTGGTCGTTTCGCCACCGATGGCTGATGGTGAATGGTCTATTGAAAGCAATGGCGCTGATGTAAAAGCGTTATGCCGTGATGATGCCGGTGCATTATTAGGGTATGCTCTCACCGGAGCTTGTGTTGCTGATAAATTAGCGCTTAATAAAGAGCTTCCAGCTATCTTGAAATAGCTTATAAAGAAAACAAAAATCAAGGATTAAGACATGCGTAAACCTGAATTAGCCGCAGCAATTGCTGAAGAAACGGGTCTGACTAAAGAAAAATCAAGCGAAGTGATTACGGTTATTACCGATCAAATCGCAAAAGCACTGAGTGAAGACGACAGCGTAAGCTTGATCGGATTTGGTACTTTTAGCCGTCGTTCACGTGCTGAACGTAAAGGCAAAAACCCACAAACGGGTGCTGAGTTGATCATTCCTGCTAGCAATACTGCAGCATTTAAGCCGGGTAAAGGCTTGAAGGATAAAGTTCAATAATCGTGACTGAGCCATTATCGCCAGAGCCATTATCGAACAAAGCTTTAACCCATTTATGGGTCGAAAAGCTCGTGGTGGGTGAAGGACTATGTCCTTTTGCTCACCCGGTTATGGAAAACCTCCATATCGAAGAATGTACAAGCCAAGATTTAGAGCAAGTTACCCGCGCATTTTTATCGTTATTAAATGAAATGCAGCTAGCGGATGAAGACGACCTGCCTACGGCCCTGTTCATTGTGACGCAGGCATTAGCGGATTTTGATGATTATCTTAATTGGCTGTTTCTGTGTGAAGACCTGTTAGAACAAGTAGGTCTTGAAGGTGAAATTCAACTAGCTAGCTTTCATCCCGATTACGAGTTTGAGGGTGAAGACGCTGATGCAATGACCAATTATTCAAATCGCTCTCCGTTTCCTATGATTCACTTTATCCGTGAAAATCATATCAGCGAAGCATTAAAAACGGTGACTAAACCGGAAGCGATCCCTGAGCGCAATAAACGCCATATGCAGCGCTTAGGAAAAGAAGGATTATTGGACTTGATGCCGGAGCTGGCAGACAGTGCAATTTTTGTGAAAAAGTAAGCAAGCTTGAAGCAATGGCTTGCCGATTAGTGATTCGATTCAAATTGATTAAACTTTAAAGGTAGAAATACTATGAAATTCCGTATGTTGCTTTGGGCTCTAGGCCTAATGATGAAAAAAGCCAGCAAGAACAATCCTGATTTTCAGAAGCAGTTAGCGGGCAAAGACTTCGCTTTCCAAATTCAAACTCAAGACGGCAAGCTTGCTCGCCACTTCATCGTTAAAGATGAGCGTATTAAGTCAAAGGGTGGCGCGGCTAAAGATCCAGCGTTCAGTATTTCTTTTAAAGATGCTGATACGGGTATGTACATCATGACTGCTAAAGACAAAAATGCGTTCATGAAAGGCATTCAGGAAAAAGACATCAAGATTGATGGCGATTTGTCCTTAGTAATGTGGTTCCAAAGCATTGTTAAGCATGTAAAACCAAAAGGTAAAAAGAAGAAGTAATTCTTTTTCTCTAGTATTGTAGAAACGGTATTAATAACAGCTCAGCGCGAATAATAAGGATAGCCAGATGAACCTCACCCAAAGGATACTATTGGCGATGGCAGCCGCCATCTTGTTAGGTAGCGCAACTCAGCAGTTGTTATTATGGCCGGCATTGCCCGCAAATCTTTCGATATTCTTAAGCGAAGGCCTTGCGGGTGGTCTCTTTTATGTAGGTGGCAAAATCTTTGTTGCTAGCCTGAAAGTACTTGTTGTTCCTCTTGTTTTTATTTCTCTAGTATGCGGAACCTGTCAGCTACAGGGCCAAAGCTCATTAGGTCGTTTAAGTGCGAAAGCCATTGGTTTATATTTATTAACGACCGCCATTGCGATCTCAATCGCAATCTTCATTGCTGAGCTTTTACAGCCAGGAATGGGCATTGAAATGAACACGGCTGCGGAGTTTACCGCTCCCGCCGCTCAGCCTTTAAGCCAAGTATTTATTAACATCTTTCCAAATAATCCCGTTAAAGCCATGGCCGAAGGCAATATGTTGCAGGTAATTGTTTTTGCTATCTTGATCGGTTTGGCCATCAGCCGTAGTGGTGAACATGGAGAACGTTTAGCCAAGCAGTTCAATGATTGGAACGAGATTATGATGACCCTAGTTACGTTGTTGATGAAGCTCGCACCGTATGGGGTATTCTGTTTATTGTTTAGCTTGTTTGCTAAGCAGGGCCTTGGGGTAATAGGCGACCTCGCCTTATACATGTTCACAGTGTTATTTGTATTATTGATACATGCCGCGGGAGTTTATCCGCTGTTATTGAAAGCATTCTCTGGCTTAAGCCCCGTAATGTTCTTGCGTAAAATGCGTAATACTCAGCTGTTTGCTTTCAGCACCGCTTCGAGTTCAGCAACAATTCCTGTGACCTTACGTGCGGTTGAGCAACGCTTGGGTGTGAGTAATCGTATTGCGTCTTTTACCGTTCCTTTAGGCGCGACCATCAACATGGATGGTACTGCGATTATGCAAGGTGTCGCGACTGTATTTATTGCTCAAGCCTTTGGTTTAGAGTTGGGCTTAACCGATTATTTGTTAGTGATTGCGACGGCGACCTTAGCGTCAGTCGGTACTGCCGGGGTTCCTGGTGTTGGCTTAGTGACCTTAGCCATGGTATTGCAGCAAGTGGGTCTACCAGTAGAAGGTATTGCCTTAATCATTGGTGTGGATAGAATTTTGGATATGGTCCGTACAGCGGTGAATGTCACCGGTGATGCGACTGTTTCTTGTATTGTGGCGAACTCTGAAAACGCCATAGATAAAACTACGTTTAATAATCGTGAGGCTGGGTTAGTTGATCCTCACGCACGCGCTACGGAAACTTCGTCTTAATGTTACGTTTATTTATTGGTTTATTCCTTTCATTATCATTTTTAAGTGCGTCGGTGGCTTTGCCGTCTACAAGCACTCAGCTAGCTCAAGCCGAAGGTCAGCCGACAAACTTTCAAGAGACAGATCTTCAAGGTTCGGAGGGTGAAGAGTTAGAGCTGCAAGAATACAGCCCGCTGGAATATCAAATCATTACTGCGTCTGGTTTATTGAGTCTTTCTGAGCAAGTTAAATACAGTGCACAGCAAATCATTGCTCAATCTTCAGAAGCATTACTTGCCAGCGAAGCAGCTAAGAAATCCAGTGATGAAAGAAATCTGGAAGCGGGGGCAGTAGAGGAAATTATCCCGATTAAGCATGCTCAGCATTTTGCGATTGCTAAAAACTTAGCCAAAAATTGGACTCAAGAAGTTTGGCAGCAGCGCTTATTAGCCCTAGTTCATAGTATTCCTTTAGAAACCCAGCTTGTGATTCAGCAGCAGTTATCGGCGCCGATGATTCTTCGCGCTCAACAAAAAGAACAGGCGGCTATTAGTGTTCAACATAGTGTTGAATATCAGCTTTATATGAATAAGTTAAGGCAGCGCCCACCTTCCGCTGCTCGCTGGCAGTTAGTAGAGAACCTCGATCAACAATCAGGGTTTTCTAAAATAATCATTCAGGCGCGAAAGGTTGTTTTTCAAGAGATTGCTTTGCAGGTCGAAGGTTGGAAGCCGAATGAGTTCTGGCAAAATCAAACACGTCAGGAAGTATTAGAGTTTCTCTTTTATGCTTATCGAAAAACCCCAAATGCTGAACTGAAGCAGATTACCGATAACTATAACCAAGAAGAATTAAAGTCCTTATTCGCAACGGTTAGCCGCGGCTTATAAACCATTACAAATAAGAACGCATTAAAGCGAAGAATAAATAGCGAAGGAAAATCGCTATTTATTCAACATTTGCACCAGCTCACCTAAATCATCTATTTTCTCTAATAGCGTCTCGGTGACGGTATTGATACCTTCTAAAGTAATCCCTAAGCGCTGTAAAATCTCTTCGTTTGGCTCTTCCCAAGCACCATCGCCAAAGCCGCGGCTACGTAATGCCCGAGTCGCAACGTAAAGCAGGTTCGCACAAGTACTGTATTCGCCGTCATAAGTCGGGTTGTGCTGACTGCGCAAAGCGACAACCACCTCTTCCGGCATCCGCCATTGCTGCATCAATAAACTGCTGACTTGTTCACGGCTTAAGCCCATCAGGTGTTTTTCGATCAGACTACGATTAACGTGAGTATTGGCTTCAATGTGACGGTTCACTAGTGAAAACTGGGGAGGAAAGACATGACCCAGAATTAAGTAGCCAAAGTTATGCAGCAAGCCGCATAGATACGCCGTGCCAGTATTTGGTCGCTCTTTCGCAGGCATCAAGCGCGCTAGCTCACCCATGAGTGCTGCTGTGACAACCGCTTGTTGCCAAAAAGGGGCATAACCATTAGGCCCTTCTTTTGGTACCGAGAGAGTTCGACCTAAAGCTAAACCTAGGGCTAGATTAATCACCAGGTCAAAACCCAGAACTCGAATGACGGCATCTTCGACGGACTTAATTTCGCCTTTTACACCATAATACGGAGAGCGTGCCCAGCTCACTACTTGAGCAGCCATGCCTGGATCCATTTCAACGACGTTAGCCAGTTCTGTAGTATCAGCATTAGGATCGACACGGAGTTCGATGATCTTCCGTGCCGTCTCAGGTAGTGGAGGTAGATCTAATGTTTCTTCTAAGCGTTGCTTAATGCGTAGAGGCGTAAATTGTTTAATCGCCGCATGGACATCATCTAAATCTTGGGTCGCGCTCTGCTCATAACTGGGGATCGGCAAAGCCACCGTGAACTCGCCCATAGTGGAGCTGGTGGTTAATGATTTGAAGCTATCACCAGGTAGCTTAATCCATTCGTGATTATCACCGGAGGTAATGAATAACTGCTCTTCATCGAGCAAATTCTGATCAACCAAGCTATCTATCTGAGTCACTTGCGGTAGCGCTGGGAAGTCATCAATACCGAACTTATTTTTTAAGCGCGCAAGTTCATCGATGTTTAGCGCGTTAAATTGTCGGCCGCATTGCTGGGACAGGCGATTCAAGTCTAAAATCCGGTTGCTTGGAATGACCACTTGCACTTGGCCAATACTATCTTTTAGAAATACGACTCGAGCGAGCTGGCTAGAGTAGTTTGTTATTGGATTGCCCTGCATAAGCTGAAAGGTATCCTCGTCGTCCGTCAATTGGTAGTCAATTTTCCAGTCATCTAAAACTTTTAATACTGTGGCTGGGATGGTCATCTATAGGCCTTCATCATTAAATCCTTGTCTATTGAATATAGATCAGAATTGGATTTTTGCTGTTGAGAAAGGCCAATACTCAGGTATTTATTTTTCTAAGCCTGAGCAAATTGCTCAGCATTCCCCATCCAGCGTTTAATGATGGCATCAACATGCTGCGGATGCTGGCCTATCAGTTGTTCAGCCATGATTTTAACTTGCGGGAGCAAGTGGCTGTCACGTTCCAAATCGGCGACAGAAAGCTGTTGCAGGCCGGTTTGACGGCTGCCGAGCAGTTCACCAGGACCGCGAATCAATAAATCTTGTTCAGCGATATAAAAACCATCATTACTTTCACGCATCACCCCTAAACGCTGCTTGCTGACATCCCCCAGCGGCGCTTGATACAGTAATACACAGTGTGACTGTTGGTTGCCGCGACCTACTCGGCCACGTAATTGATGCAATTGCGCTAAACCAAGACGCTCTGGGTTCTCAATGATGATCAGATTGGAGTTAGGTACATCAACCCCGACTTCAATGACCGTGGTTGCGACTAATAAATCTAATTCATGGTTTTTGAATCGCTGCATAATGTCGGCTTTTTCTTGTGCCTTCATGCGTCCGTGAATCAAGCCAATACGCAGCTTGGGCAAGGCATCCGCTAGCTGTTGAGCTGTTACTTCTGCGGCTTGGCATTGTAAGGTTTCACTTTCTTCAATCAAGGTGCAAACCCAATAAGCCTGAGTACCTCCTTGGCAGACCTCATCAATACGGTGAATGATCTCATTTCGTCTTTGATTACTCACTACTAGGGTATTGATAGGAATTCGCCCTTTGGGCAGTTCATCAATGATGGATACGTCTAGGTCGGCATAGGCACTCATGGCCAAGGTTCGGGGTATTGGGGTAGCGGTCATGATGAGCTGATGAGGAGCGAGTTCTTTACCTTTCCCTCTAAGGGCGAGTCTTTGATGAACCCCAAATCGATGCTGTTCATCAATGATGGCTAATGCGAGCTGATCGAATTCAACCTCTGCTTGAAAAAGCGCATGAGTACCAATAATTAATTTGGCTTCACCACTGGCAATTTGAGCGAGTACTTTTTCTCGCGCTTTGCCTTTTACCTTGCCGGTTAACCATGCGATTTTATGGCCCTGTTGGGCGAATAAAGGCTCAAACCAAGCGCTGAAGTTAACCAGGTGTTGCTCGGCAAGGATTTCAGTTGGTGCCATGATGGCTACCTGATAACCCTCGTCGACCATAGGAGCCGCGGCGAGGGCTGCGACTAAGGTTTTACCCGAGCCCACGTCACCCTGTACTAAGCGTAACATAGGATGTGGCTGATTGAGGTCGAATTGAATCTCTTCGACCACCCGTTTTTGAGCATCGGTCGGGGTGAAGGGTAATGAGTCGATGACCTTTTGCTGGCTAGGACCCATAAATTGAATCTGTGCCGCATTCTCTTGCTTTACTTTTAACCGAGCTCGATGCATGGACAGCTGGTGGGCTAATAATTCTTCTAAAATGAGTCGACGCTGACAAGGATGTTGTCCGGCTTCTAGTTGCTCTAGGTTAGCTTCTGTTGGCGGTTGATGCAGATACTGTAAAGCTTGGGTTAGGGAAGGCAATTGCCATTCTTGTAACCAGCTTGCAGGCAGTAACTCACGTAATTGAAACGTATCGGCGGCGAGCAACTCTAGCGCTTGGCTGATCATGCTGCGCAAACGGCTTTGACTGATACCTTCGGTCGCGGGATAGACAGGGGTCAGGGTTTGCTCCAACTCCTCTTCATCATTGGCAACTAACTGATACTCGGGGTGATATATTTCTAAGCCACTGGCGCCACGACGAGCTTCACCATAACAACGGATCTCTGCACCTTCATCAAACTGCTTTTTTTGGCTAGCGGTAAAATGATAAAAGCGTAAGCCCAAACTACCACTTTGATCTTGAATCCTGACACTTAGGCTACGGCGTTTGCCAAACAGGATCTGGCTGCTACGGACAAACCCCTGGGCTACGTATGTTTGCTGAGGTCTCATCATTGCAATGGGGGTAATGCGAGTACGGTCTTCGTAACGAAAGGGCAAATGAAAGAGTAAGTTCACTAGATCATGAATACCCCAATCACTAAATTGCTGAGCGAGCTTAGGGCCCACACCTTTCAGCTGGGTTAATGCGAGCTGTTTATCGATTAAGGATTGATGAGACATTTACCCGCCGTATCCAATAATAAGTCGATGGCTTGGCCACGAGGGAAGCTAGCACGCCACGCAAGGGCGACAGTGCGAAAAGGCGCTGGGCCCGCGAAGGGTCGTGTCGTGATGCGTTTGGAATCTAAGTTACCCACGGCAGACTCGGGTAATACGGTGATCCCCAGTCCCGTTGCCACCATGTACTTGAGAGTTTCTAATGAGCTGCCCTGGGTCACACTGCCTAGACGCCCGCTTTGTTGTTGGCTTAATGCAGGACACAGCTCTAATACTTGGTCGCGGAAGCAATGACCTTCGCCGAGTAATAACAGGTCTTGATCTGGCAGCATTTCAGCTTTTATATGACTGAGCTGGGCGAGTTCATGATCTTTTGGCATAACAACAACAAAAGGCTCATCATAGAGCGCGCGCACCATGACGTCCGGTTCATTAAAGGGCAGGGCAATAATAATGGCATCCAGTTCGCCTTCTCTTAGCTGGCGGCGTAAAACAGCGGTATAGCTCTCTTCAATGAATAGCGACATTTCGGGTGCTTGCTGAAAAGTCTCAGGCACCAAATGCGGGAATAAGTAAGGGCCGATGGTGAAGATGGCGCCGACTTTCAATGGACTATTAAGCTGATCGGTACCGGCATCCGCGAGTTCTTTCAACGTGCGAGCTTCGGTTAAAATCTTTTCCGCTTGCTGAACGATCTTTTCGCCCAAGGGGGTTGGGCTAACGGCACTTTTGCTGCGTTCAAAGATGGCGATGTTCAGTTCGCCTTCTAACTTCTTTACCGCTACGCTCAAAGTAGGCTGGCTGACAAAACACTTTTCGGCGGCACGGCCAAAATGACGTTCTTGGGCTAGGGTTACTATATAGCGCAGTTCAGTTAAGGTCATAAGCTTATACCAGCCATAATTAGATACTTTTAATTAGAGTTGTTGTTTTGATTTATATTAACTATTGCGATTAAGAATGAAAAGCCTGCTTTCAACTAGACTCATTATAACGAGTTGAAAGACAGAGCAATTGAGGAGCAGCAAATGGCGCGAATTTTAGTCGTCGGCGCGGGGGATATTGGTGGTCAGTTAGCGATTAAACTGGTCCAATCAGGTCATGAAGTTTGGGCGATGCGTCGCTCTGAGTCACAAATAGGGCAGGGTGTTAAAACGGTTCAAGGGGATGTATCTGAACCGGAAACATTACTCGATATCCCTGAGGGTATTGATATTCTCGTCTATAGCGTCGCTTCTCCAGAATTCTCGAAAGAGGGTTATCATAAGTATTATTACCGCGGTATTCGTCATGTTCTACATGCCTTAAAGGCTCAAGGGCAGAAACCCAAATATGCCTTTTTTACCTCTAGCTCTAGTGTTTATCATCAAATGGATGCTTCTTGGGTGGATGAAAACAGCCCGACAGAACCGACCAGTTTTGCTGGCAAAGAATTATTGTTAGCAGAGTCTGCACTAGCGAAAGGGTATATCCCAGCGACCTCCGTGCGCTTTCCAGGTATCTATGGGCCTGGACGTAACCGTATGATTGAGCAAGCACGTCAAGGAGGTCATTGTGACCCAACCCCTGAAGTATGGACGAATCGGATTCATCGTGATGACTGCGTCGGGGTATTACACTTTTTAATTGAAAAGGTATTAGCGGGAGAAACCATAGAGCCTATTTATCTAGCATGTGATTGTCAGCCGACCACCTTATACGACATTTTAGAGTGGATGAAAGATAGAATTGGGGATGTTGAACCAGACTATGATTTACCAGAAGCGACACGTCGAGCTAATCGACGTTGCAATAATAAGCGTTTGATTGATGCAGGATATCAATTCAAATTTAACAACTTTCAAGAAGGTTATGATTTTGTCCTGAAAGAAATGAACCTGTAGCTTAGCTACAGGTTTTAACGGCGAGCATTTAGCAGCAGTCTTCATCCAGCTCAAGAATACCATCCATTTCTACATTGGCATCTTTAGGTAGCTGAGCAACACCAATCGCGGCACGCGCAGGGTAAGGCTGTTCAAAATACTCTGCCATGATGACGTTCACTGTGGCGAAGTTGCTAAGGTCGGTTAAGAAAATGTTCAACTTAGCGATATCTTGTAATTTACCCCCAGCCGCTTCACAAACTGCAGTCAAATTGTCGAATACACGACGAATCTGAGCTTCGATATCACCGTTAACCATTTCCATTGTTTCTGGAACCAAAGGAATCTGACCCGATAGATAAACCGTATTATTAACTTTTACGGCCTGTGAATAAGTGCCGATCGCTTGCGGGGCTTTGTCTGTGTTGATAATGGTTTTAGCCATGATGATTCCTTATTAATGGTTAATAAATTTATGCTAATGGATTAGTTCTTCACGCGGACGATTTTATTGACCCCACGGATAGTACGTAGGCGACGAATAACCCGTGCTAGGTGCTTACGGCCTTGCACGCTGAGCTGCAGCTGAGTAACACTCAATTTAGCGTCTCTATCTTCCATGCTAATGCCTTCAATATTAGCATCGGCTTGAGTGATTGCAGAAGCCAGTTCAGCAACAACACCTTTACGATTTTCTAGATAGACGCGTAAATCGACCGAGAACTCACTATCAATATCTTTATCCCAACTAAGGATGATGCACTTCTCTGAGTTACCGCGAATTTCTTGAACATTTTTACAGGTCTCAGTATGAATAACGAGACCACGACCGGTACTGGTATTACCGACAATAGGATCACCCGGAATCGGGCTACAACATTTAGCAAAACTAACTACTAGGCCTTCGGTACCTTTAATCGCCAGAGGTGCATCGTCATTAAAAGCTTCTAGATCGATATCGGTATCACGGTTAGCCACTAATAATCGGCGTGCAACCAACGAGGCCATTCGATTACCTAAGCCAATATCCTCCATTATATCTTCGAAGAAACCTAGGCCAGTCTCCTCCAAAACGAGGTCAATATGGGCTTGGTCTATGTCATCTATCGATTTACCTAAAGAAGCGAGGGCTTTATCGAGTAAGCGTTCGCCGAGGGTAACCGATTCAGAACGACGCTGACTTTTCAAAAAGTGGCGTATGTTAGAACGTGCTTTACCTGTTACTACAAAACTCAACCAAGCCGGGTTAGGTTGCGCGCCGGGTGCGGTGACGATTTGTACTGTCTGGCCATTTTGCAACTTGGAACTTAACGGTGCGAGTTGGCGATCAATACGACATGCGATGCAGGAGTTACCAACATCAGTATGCACCGCATAGGCGAAGTCGACGGTCGTAGAGCCCTTAGGTAATTCCATGATTCGCCCTTTTGGAGTAAAAACATAGATTTCATCAGGGAATAAATCGACTTTAACGTGCTCAATGAACTCAATCGGGCTGCCTGCGCTTTTCTGCAGTTCTAGCAGGTTTTGAACCCACTGCTGAGCATGCTGGCTACCGGCTACTTCGTTATTATCGGTTTTATATAACCAATGAGAGGCAATACCATGATTTGCCATGGCATCCATTTCTTCGGTGCGAATTTGAATTTCAATCGGCACACCACTGATACCGATGAGCGTCGTATGCAAGGATTGATAACCATTGGTTTTGGGGATTGCGATATAGTCTTTGAATCGGCCAGGGATCGGCTTATATAAATTATGCACAGCACCTAGTACGCGATAACACATATCCACGGACTCAACGACGATACGGAAGCCGTAAACATCTAGGATATCGCTGAGAGATTTGCGCTGTTCTTTCATCTTGGTATAGATGCTGAACATGTGTTTCTCTCGGCCTAATACCCGAGTTGGCAAATTTTCTTCATTCAGACGCCCACGTAATGAGGTCGCTATCTTGTCGACCAGCTCACTACGATTACCTCGAGCTGTGGCGACGGCTTTACGAATCAAACCTGAGCGCATGGGGTACATGGCATCAAAACAGAGTTCTTCCATTTCAACACGTACGCTATTTAAACCTAAGCGGTGTGCAACCGGGGCATAAATATCTAGCGTTTCGCGACCAATGCGACGGCGTTTATCAGGGCGCAGTGCTCCTAGCGTTCGCAAGTTATGCAATCGATCCGCAAGCTTTACTAGCATGACACGAATATCTTTCGCCATGGCCAGAACCATTTTTTGAAAATTCTCGGCTTGCTGCTCTTCTTTTGTCTCAAACTTTATATGCGTTAGCTTACTGACGCCATCAACCAACTCGGTGACCACATCCCCAAATTGTTCCGCTAAAGCGATTTTGGGAATACCCGTATCTTCAATCACATCGTGCAGCATGGCTGCCATCAAGCTTTGATAGTCGAGGCGCATGTCAGCCAGAATACTAGCCACTGCTAAAGGGTGAATGATATAGGGTTCGCCACTGCGTCGGCGTTGGCCGGTATGCGCTTGTTCAGCATAAAAATATGCGCGGCGTACCTGCTGGATTTGTTCGCGAGAAAGATAAGTGGAGAGTCGATCGGATAAGGCGTCTATTGTTGACACGAGTGAGCCCTGAAATGGTGAAATTTCAAACCGAGCGGATTGTCTCCAGCTCGGTTTGCGATAGCTAAGGTCAGACTTTTAGTCTAGTACCCTGTCTAACGGTTTAAAAGCCACTACCGGCTAATTTATAGCCGGTAAGCGCTTTTATTATTCAGCGTCTTCAGCTTCTTGAGCACGCATGCTCTCAGTAGAAACTAGTCCTTCCGCGATTTCACGTAAGGCGATTACCGTTGGCTTATCACCTTCAACCGGTACTAATGGCTCAGCACCTTGAACAGCAATTTGGCGAGCACGTTTTGTGGCCAACATGACCAATTCAAAACGGTTATCAACGTTTTCTAAACAATCTTCAACGGTTACGCGAGCCATGAATTAATTTCCTGCGGGTAATACAAATTTGGGTTCGTTGTCTGAGTTTATCGCTCATCGACAATGATGACCCTGTAGTTTAGCGAAAGCAGGGCCATGATTGAAGACTCAGATGCAGATATTTGGTTGTTTTTTGGCTAATTCAGCAAGTTTTCTAGTAAAACTTGTTGTTTTTGGCTCTGTGCCGAGATTCTTTGGCGTCGAGCGAGGACAACTGAGCGTAATTCATGCAATGCAGATTCGAAGTCGTCATTGATGATTAAATAATCAAATTCACCGTAATGGCTCATTTCGCTGACTGCATCTTGCATACGACGAGCGATGACTTCTTCACTATCAGTGCCGCGGCCGGTTAAGCGTTTTAGCAGTTCTTCGCGGCTCGGTGGCAGAATAAAGACGCTCACCATATCCGGCATTTGTTGGCGAATTTGCTGGGCACCCTGCCAATCAATTTCTAGGATGACATCACGCCCTGCGTCGAGTTCTTGCTCTACCCAGATTTGAGAAGTGCCGTAGAAGTTATCAAATACCTGCGCATGCTCTAAAAAGGCATTGGCCGAGATTAAGTCTTTAAACTCATCTTGGCTGACAAAGTTGTAATCTTTACCGTTAACTTCACCGTCTCTTGGGTCGCGAGTTGTATGAGAAACAGACACTCCAATGTCGCTGGTTTGCTCTAAAAGCGCTTTTACTAATGTCGTTTTGCCTGCGCCAGAAGGGGCAGAGAAAACATAAAGTGTACCTGTGGAGGTCTTTTGCATGAGGCTCTCAAATCTTAATCGAACAAGGTTATTGCGGTTATTTTAACCTGTGAAAGCAATTGCTCAAATAAGTTGTTACAAATTGGGCGGAATTAACCCGATGAAGGGCCACTTTCTCAATAAGATGGCGTTATAATGCGCGCTTTATTTTTAAGACAAAATGACTCTCGAATGAGAGTATTGTGGAGAAGTTGTAATGAGACCGAGCGGCCGCCAAGTGAACGAATTACGTGAAGTGCGTATTACTCGAAATTTTACTAAACATGCTGAAGGCTCTGTTCTGGTTGAGTTTGGCGATACTAAGGTGATCTGTACAGCGAGTGTTGATAAGGGTGTTCCTCGCTTTATGCGCGGCGAAGGTAAAGGTTGGGTGAGTGCTGAATATGGCATGTTACCGCGCTCGACAGGTTCTCGCATGATTCGTGAAGCGGCTAAAGGCAAGCAAAGCGGCCGTACCGTTGAAATATCTCGCTTAATCGCTCGTTGCTTACGTGCAGCTGTTGATATGAAAGCTTTAGGTGAATTCACTATTCAATTGGATTGTGATGTGATTCAAGCCGATGGAGGTACGCGTACCGCGGCGATTACTGGTGCATTTGTTGCTTTGCAAGATGCTCTTAATGGCTTAATTGAAGCGGGTAAAATCAAAATCAATCCAGTTAAGAGTCCAATCGCGGCAGTCTCCGTGGGTATTTATGAAGGTACTGCGGTTATCGACTTGGATTACGCAGAAGACTCAGTCGCGGAAACCGATTTAAATGTGATTATGACGGAGGCGGGTGGTTTTGTTGAAATTCAAGGTACCGCTGAGCAAGAAGCCTTTTCTCCAGAAGAGCTAGCGGCTATGTTAGCGCTCGCCAAAGACGGTATCAGTGAGTTGTGTGAAATACAGCAGCAAGCACTCAATAGCTAGCCTAGATTTTCAATAGATTCACCAAGTATAAAAAAGCCCAAGCTAGCAATCTAGTTTGGGCTTTTAGCGACTGTGTTGCTTACTCGTCGTCAAACTCGTATTCAACTAAAACCGGAGCGTGATTACTGAAAACTTGGTTTTTCAATATCTTTGATTCCACCACAAACTGGCGAATATCTGGGGTACAAATCTGGTAGTCAAAGCGAAAGCCTTCAGTATTGCGACGGCGAGCTTCTTCATTCGGCCAGTAAGTGAACTGGTTTTCGCCAAAATTCGCTTCACGAAATGCGTCGACAAAACCCACCGGACCAAAGGCTTGATCCAAGAAAGCGCGTTCTTCTAATAAGAAGCCTGCTTGATCTTGCTGTTGACGCCAGTCGGCTACATCGATGGTTTTATGAGCGGCCTCAAAATTGCCACAGAAAATAAAATCACGACGTTTACGGCGCGTCTTTTTCAGATGGCTAAGGAATTCTTGCTGGAAAGCGAGCTTGTCTTCTAGGCTATGGAAAGCATCTTCTTTTGGAAAAAGAACACTACCAATGCTGACATTCTCAAAGTCTGCTTGGATATAGCGACCTTGAAAATCACACGCAGGAAAGCCTAGCCCAGTCATAATTGCTTTTGGCAATTCGCGGGTATAGATAGCGACACCTGAATAGTCGTCCGTTTCCCCTTCAAAGAAATAACCATTAAATCCATCAGGATATAATACGCTGTCGGGCAGCTTATATTCTCTATCTAGGGTATTCTGGATGCATACAACATCCGCTTGCTCTTCATTCAGCCATTCGAAGAGCCCTTGTTCGGCGGCTTTTTTTAAGCCGTCAACGTGTAGGCTGATGATCCTCATACATGGTTCCTGCATACTGAAGAGTGTATGATACCTGATCCTAGGGGATCTAGGGTAACTTCTGGTAAGGATTCTCTGTTGCTGAAACCAGAACAGCAGTATTTATTAAGGCTTATTATGCAAAATTATCAACGTGACTTTATCGAATTTGCCATTAAACAAGGCGTTTTGAAGTTTGGTGAGTTTACTCTTAAATCGGGTCGAGTAAGCCCATACTTCTTCAATGCGGGTTTGTTTAATACCGGTAAAGCCTTAGCAGAAATTGGCCGTTTCTATGCTGCTGCCCTTGAAGATGCTGGGGTTGATTATGATGTTATCTTTGGCCCAGCTTACAAAGGGATTCCTTTAGCAACTACCTTGAGCGTAGCCTTGTTTGATAAATATGGAAAAGATGTTCCATATGTTTTCAACCGTAAAGAAGCTAAAGCTCACGGTGAAGGCGGCACATTGGTGGGTTCGGCGTTAGAAGGCCGAGTTTTGATTGTTGATGATGTGATTACTGCGGGAACTGCCATCCGTGAAGTGATGTCTATGATAGAAGCCGCGCCGGATGCTAAGCCAGCGGCAACATTGATTGCCCTTGATCGTCAGGAAAAAGGCAAAGCAGAAGCATCTGCGATTCAAGAAGTTGAACGTGACTATGGCATTCCAGTGATTAGTATTGTTAAGCTAGAGCAAGTATTAGCCTATGTTGCTGATCAGCCAGAATTAAAGCAATATGCTGCATCGATTGAAGCATATCGCGAAAAATACGGAGTATAGGTATGAGGCTCGTAACGGGCGCTTTAATATTAGCTTTATTAAGCCCTGCGGCTTTTGCAGCTAAATTGTATCGTTTTAAGGTGGATGGACAGCTGATCATCAAAGATCACATTCCACCGGAATATGCACAGATGGGCTATGATATTTTAAATGATCAAGGTCTTATGGTTAAGCATATCCAGCCAGCACCAACGGCGGAAGAACTTGCCGATATTGCAGCAAAGAAGGCGATCAAAGAAGCCCGACTCGAGCGCATACGTATTAGACGCGAGGCAGATCAGGCTTTATTAAGAGTCTATTCAAAGCCTGCGGATGTTGAGCGTGCTCGCCAGCGTAAAGTTGATAACATTGATGGCTATATTAGTTTGCAGCAACGTCGCATTGTTGATTTAACCGAGAAATTGGAGCGGGCCCAAGGGCGTGCTGCAAATCAAGAGCGTTCAGGAATGGAAATTCCGGTGGACATGCGTTTGGAAATTGCTCAATTGCAAAACCAGATTCGTGAAAGCCACGCTAATATTAAGGTTCGTAAAACGGAGAAGATTGAAAGCACTAAGATCTTTGCTGATGAGTATGCACGCATGCAGGTCTTGTTAAAATACCCTCCCGGGACTTTGGAAAGTGATATTCCCTTAGAGCAGGAAGATTCAGAAATTAGTGATAACGATAGTTAAGCTAGTGTGAATCACAGAGCATAAAAATAGGAGCCTAGGCTCCTTTTTTTATGCTCTGATTTTATCGACTTAGACTTAGCTCGATTAAATTAGTTAGCCGCTCGCAATAATTGGGCACTGATTAAGCTCCACTGCTCTTGCCAGTGCTGAGTCGGTTTGATACTGAATTCGGTGCGGACGTATTGGCGAATTCGACCTTCTACTAATGCTGTTAGCATATTTGCGCTAGCGACGAGTGGGATGTTGCTAACTTTTTGTTCGCGCAACTCCGCTTCCCGTAGGATCTGTTTGAATTGCGTTTCTAAGCGTTCAAAGAACTGATGGATGCGTTGACGTAAACGGTCAGTTTCACCCGCAAGAGCATCACCCGCTAATAAACGGCACATCCCAGGGTTTTTCTCAGCAAACGTCAGTACTAACGTCATCGTCTTTTCACAGCGAATATCTGCTTGTGGGAAGTCTTGTAGGATTCGATTAGTGCGAGAAAAAATAGCGTCTTCGATGAACTCAATCAGACCTTCAAACATCTTGGCTTTACTTGGAAAGTGGCGATAAAGTGCCGCTTCCGATACGCCCACTGTTTTGGCTATATTCGCTGTCGTAATTTTTCCGCCGGGGTTGCTTTCTAGCATGTGTACGACCGCTTGCAGTATCTGCTCGCGGCGAGAAATTTTAACTTCCGTATCGCTCATCATCTATCCCCGATTAGGCTTTCTTGTTGGTAATCAAGGTGCCCACACCTTCATCGGTGAATAGCTCTAATAAAGTAGAGTTGGGTACACGACCATCAATAATATGAGCGCTGGTCACACCCGCATGTACGGCATCAAGAGCGCACTGAATTTTAGGTAGCATGCCACCATAAATCGTTTCGTCGGCAATTAATTCATCAACCTGCTGAGTACTTAGGCCCGTTAGCACTTCGCCACTCTTATCCTGTAAACCAGAGATGTTGGTCAGTAAAATGAGTTTTTCGGCACGCAGTACTTCAGCTACTTTACCGGCCACTAGGTCAGCGTTGATATTGTAAGATGCGCCTTCAGCATCAACACCAATCGGTGCGATAACAGGAATGAAATCACTTTGAGAAAGCATGTCTAAAACTTGGGTATTTACTCGGGTTACTTCACCCACATGGCCAATGTCGATAATTTCTGGCTGCTGCATTTCAGGAGATTTTTTCGTGACGTGCAATTTCTTTGCATGTAATAGTTGGCCGTCTTTACCCGTTAGGCCGATCGCTTTACCGCCATTTTGGTTAATTAGGTTAACGATGTCTTTGTTAACTAAGCCACCTAGAACCATCTCTACAACGTCCATGGCTTCGGTTGTTGTAACTCGCATGCCATTAACAAACTCACTTTTAATGTTGAGCTTATCTAATAGGTCGCCAATCTGAGGGCCACCACCGTGAACCACAATGGGATTAATACCAATGAGCTTCAGCATAACCATGTCACGAGCAAAACTATTCTTCAGCGTATCATCGGTCATGGCATTACCGCCGTATTTAACGACGATGGTCTTACCACTGAACTTTTGCAGGTAAGGCAGGGCTTCACTAAGTACTTTGGTCGTGATCACTGCTTCTTTGCGAGTTAGCGGCATGAGAATAATTTCCTAAATAAAAGTAACAAAATAAAAACTAGGCGGCGCATTATAGCTTGGCCGCCTATGAGAATCATCTATCGAATGATGATGAAGGGGAATAAATACGGCGACCTAAGCTAGAAAGGTAAATCTAGCTCAGGTGCATGGCGTTGTAATACTTCTTTATACAGGTGTTGGATGCGGTCTAAAGCTTGCTGATCATCACCGGCAAAGCGCAAAGTCAATTTCGGCGTTGTATTGGACGCTCTCACTAAGCCCCAGCCATCCTTGAAGTCAGAGCGTATGCCATCAATTGTAGAAACTCGGGCTTCGTGTTGCAGGCTCGGCTCCGCTGCTAGCTGCTGAATGATGGCAAACTTACGATGTTCATCCGTATTAATGGTTATTTCGGCGGTTGTAATGTCATCAGGGAATTCAGCAAATATCTGAGACACGGTTTCAAACTGATGGCTGAGAAGCTCTAATAATCGAGCGCTGGCGTAAAGACTATCGTCGAAACCATACCAGCGATCGCGGAAGTAAAGGTGGCCACTGAGCTCCCCACCTAATACGGCATTCAATTCCGTCATTTTAGCTTTCATCAAACTATGGCCGGTCTTCCACATAGTCGGTCGACCACCAAATTGAGCGATAAAATGATTTAAGCGGCGTGAAGATTTAATATCGTAAATGACATCAGCTCCTGGCTGGCGGCTAATGATATCTTTCGCTAAAAACATTAATAAGCGGTCAGGTAAGATAATATTACCTAGCTCATCAACCACGCCAATTCGGTCACCATCACCATCATAGGCGATACCAATATCAGCTTTGTGTTCTTTAACGGCATTTTGTAATGCGATTAGATTTTCTAGATTGCTAGGGTCTGGGTGATGATTGGGGAAATTACCATCAACATCACAAAAGATAGGAATAACGTCTAACCCCATGGTTTTCAGTAGTTGAACCCCTATTGGCCCAGCCACACCATTACCGGCATCCAATACAACTTTTAAGGGACGGCTTAACTGAATATCGCCTTGAATGCGATCTAGGTAATCATGGCTAATCGCTTTCTCTTCTAGTTGTCCTTGACCATGGCGAAAGTCTTGGCGCTGAATTCTATGGTAGAGTGCCATCAACTGCTCTTTTGATAGTGTCTGGCGGTTGATTACAATCTTAAAACCGTTGTAATCGGCGGGGTTATGGCTTCCCGTTACGATAATACCATTTTCTGTTTCGAGCTCATGGCAGGTGTAATACATGGCTCCCGTGGTGACTGAGCCAATGCTAATCACGTCAGTGCCCGTGGCTAATAAACCGCGTTGTAATGCGCTGGCGAACTCAGGGCTGGATAAACGTCCATCCCAGCCGAGTATTATTTTTTGTTCACCACGGATTTGTAGTTCACTACCTAGCGCTAGGCCAACTTGCTCAGCGACTTCTGGGCTAATATCCAGGCCAATTGTGCCGCGAATATCATACGCTCGGAAGATATCTTTTGAGACTTCAACTTTATTATGCTCGACTTCTTCTACCATGACCTGAGGAATAGGGGCACTACTATGGCTGTGCGGACTATTGCTTGGTGTCGCTTTAGTCACAGGTTGAGTCAATTCAATTTGCTGTTTTTCGCGGTCTACGTTTTCTTCAACTTTATCAAGCTTAACGGTCGCTATGCTTTTTGAATTCGCTAAGTGTTCCATGGCTTTACCTAAGTCATGAAAGATCTTGATATTAAATGAAGGCCATTCATTTTCACCTTTACGAAACAGGTGGCGGACATAATTAAACAGGATCAATTGGTTATGATCTATTTCGCGTTTTTGTAGCCAGGTGATGACGAATAAAGATATTAGTGTGCCGAGCAGTGCGACGATCCACGGAGTGACGATGGTGGTAGTGGCTAGCTGAGGACGAGTATCGGCAGGTATAAAAGTAAGGAACCAATAATCGTTAATGGATTCGGTGACTACCGTTAGACGGTTATCGGTTCTAGCACCCACTTCAAAGACTTGTAAGCCTTTATCTGGGTTATCGCGTAAAACTTGACGCGTTGAAATTAATCCGTGTTTTGCTGCCGCACCGGAACGTAATTGGTCAAGCCAATCGGTGCCATATTCGATCAACAAAATTCCTTTAATAGTTTGGCTGTAATCTTTGATTGGAGTCGCGAGGTAAAAATGAATTTTGCCATTGCGCTGAACGGCTTCCAAAGGAAACTCTTTGCCCTTTAAGGTACTGGTTGCGAGTTCTTGTACGGCATAGCCTAATTGATCTTGCAGGCCGAGGGCACTAATACTATCGAGGATGAATATTTGCTCTGAACCCGTAATTAATGATTTTAACGTACGTTTCCAGCTAAGATTTTCTTCGGATAAATAATCGATGGTATTGGCATGGCGAGCAGCGTTCTTTTGCTGCATCTGGGTTTCGGCGAGTTTAGTTCGTAAACCGTTAGCCATTTGCTGAGCCATCGCTTCAGCATATTCTTTATCAAGAGTTGCCTGGGCAAACATGTTTACTTGCAGGCTTTGCATGGATAGGCCAAGGGAAATAAATAATAACGCTACCCAAATTCCGAGTCGGTTATAAAACGCGAGCGTGCGCCTAGGTGCTTTCATTTCCACAGCCATCATGTTTCCTTCTTTTATTATAGGTTAGCAGGAGACGGTGATATTGGTGCTCTTCTGGCCCCTTATTTTATATCTCCTGCTATTTTTAGTTAGGCTCGACCTGAATGGCCAAACCCTCCTTCGCCACGGTCTGTCGCGTTAAATTCTTCAACGATATCAAACTCGGCTTGCACCACGGGAACAATAATTAATTGGGCTAACCTTTCGCCGATTTCGATTGTAAAGGCTTGTTGGCCACGATTCCAGCAAGAAACCATTAATTCGCCTTGGTAATCAGAATCGATTAACCCTACAAGGTTGCCTAATACAATGCCATGTTTATGACCTAGGCCCGAACGCGGTAAAATCATAGCGGCAATGCTAGGGTCTTCTAAGAAAATAGAAAGGCCTGTTGGGATCAGTTGAGTTTCACCTGGGTGCAGTGTTAAAGGGGCATCTAAGCACGCGCGTAAGTCTAAACCCGCAGAGCCCGTCGTTGCATACTCCGGCATAGGGATTTCATTACCGATACGTGGGTCGAGTACTTTAACTTGTAGTTGTTTCATTAAATCTATTTCTTCTTAAGTGTAATTCTTGGTTTAACAAAAGTGATTCGGTTGCACTATTCAGCTGAATATTTATGAGCAATCAAATCCACTAATTCATTGGCCAAAGCGGACTTTGACATGCGGGGGAAGTCTTGTTGATTCTCTCCCCAAAAAACGGTGACGGCATTACTATCACTATTAAATCCGATGTCGGTATTAGAAACATCATTGGCGATGATCATATCCAAATTCTTTTTCTCTAGCTTACCGCGCGCATAGGTGGCTACATCTTGTGTCTCGGCGGCAAAACCAACAACAAAAGGTTTCTCTTCTAGCTTCGCAATAGTAGCAACTATGTCTGGATTTTTGACTAATGCAATCTGCATTTGCTCACCCGACTTTTTGATTTTTTGTTGCGCAACCTGCAAAGGACGGTAATCAGCAACGGCCGCTGCCGCGACAAAAATATCACAATTCTTCTGTTGTTCTAGGCTCGCTTCAAGCATTTCACTGGCGCTATTCACCGCAATTACGTTCACCTTGTCTGGTGCTGGTAAGCGCACCGGGCCGCTAATAATCGTTACGCGAGCACCCGCATCGCGTGCAGCTTCTGCAAGGGCGTAACCCATCTTGCCAGAACTATGATTACTGATGAAGCGTACAGGGTCGATTGCCTCACGAGTCGGTCCTGCGGTAATCACAACATCCAAACCGGATAATGAATCGGAGGTGAACAGATTAGCGCACTGCTCTGCGATTAAGCTGGGCTCTAACATACGGCCAGGGCCGATATCGCCGCAGGCTTGCTCGCCATCGGCGGGGCCAAAGTAATGAAACTTTTTACCTTTCAAATCCGTTAAACGCTCAATATTGGCTTGAGTCATTTCATCTCGCCACATGGCTTGATTCATCGCAGGGCAAATCGCTAATGGCGCATCACTGGCTAAGCAAAGGGTGGTTAGCAGATCGTTACCCATGCCTTGAGTTAGGCGGGCAATGAAGTCGGCACTGGCCGGAGCTACTAAAATAATATCAGCCCAGCGTGCTAATTCGATGTGTCCCATGCCAGCTTCGGCTTCAGGGTCTAGCATTGAATAATGGACAGGGTTTCCCGATAACGCTTGCAGTGTTAATGGCGTAATAAATTCTTGTGCGGCAGTCGTCATCACAATACGCACTTCCGCCTTGGCCTTACGTAATTCACGTACCAGCTCTGCGGCTTTATACGCGGCGATGCCGCCGGTGATACCTAATAAAATGCGTTTATTACAGAGTTGAGATAAATGCTGCTGCATAAGAATGCCCTTTTAATGTATGTGGGCAGTATATCAGCCACCACAGGCAAAAGGGATAGGAGGAAGGATGGCAATATCGGATTGGCCGGCGGATGAACGACCACGAGAGAAATTATTATCCCGTGGTGCCGTACACCTATCGGACGCGGAGCTCTTGGCGATCTTTCTACGCACTGGGGTGAGTGGTAAAAGCGCTGTGGATTTGGCGAGGGACTTGTTGACGGGGTTTGGTGGTTTGCGACAACTGCTGGTCGCGGATCAGCAATCCTTTACTCAGCAGCATGGTTTAGGCCCAGCCAAATACGCTCAATTACAAGCGGTGCTAGAAATGGCCAATCGCCATCTAGAGCAAACCTTGCAGAAGGAGGGGGTATTAACCAGCCCGCAGCTAACGCAGCGATATTTAATGGCGCGTTTACGCGATAAGCAAAGTGAAGCCTTTGTCGGCCTCTTTTTAGATAGTCAGCACCGAGTTATTGAATATGTGGAATTAGCACATGGCACCATTGATGGTGCTGCTGTTTACCCACGAGAAGTTGTAAAAAAGGCCTTGGCTAAGAATGCGGCGGCGGTTATTTTTGCTCATAATCATCCGTCCGGAATAGCGGAAGCCAGTCAGGCGGATAAAGCGATTACTGAGCGCTTAGTGAAAGCATTATCTTTGCTCGATATTCGGGTTTTGGATCATATAATTGTGGGGGAGGGTGAATTTACCTCTTTTGCAGAAAAAGGCTGGTTATAACGCTTATGTATGACTAATATGACGAATTAACGGTTAAAAAGGGCTGTTTGAGTAAAAAACAGTCCATTAACCTTGCACACAACCCTGATTTTTTGGTATAAAGCGCAACCCTTTTTTAAGGTCGTCGTGTTTTAGAGGCTTGGCCTTGGTAAATACCGCTTAAAAAATTTGGGAACTAATGGTTTCAACTGGCATATTATAAGCTCGGTTGATAACAAGATTTTTCATTGGATTCTTCGTGACGAAGGTCTGATATTTAATGACTCGGGGCGAGTAGCAATGTCTAAAGTTTGTCAGGTTACAGGTAAGCGCCCTGTAACAGGAAATAATGTATCTCACTCAAATATTAAAAGTAAGCGTCGTTTTTTACCGAACTTACAATCCCATCGTTTTTGGGTTGAGACTGAGAACCGTTTTGTACGTTTACGTTTGACTACCAAAGGTATGCGTATCATTGACAAGAAGGGTATCGATGCCGTTCTTAAAGAAATCCGCGCACGCGGCGAAAAAGTTTAAAGGAGCAGTATTATGCCACGCGATAAGATTCGTTTAGTTTCAAGTGCCGGTACTGGTCACTTCTACACAACTGATAAAAACAAACGTACGATGCCTGAAAAAATGGAAATCAAAAAGTTTGATCCAGTTGTACGTAAGCACGTAATGTATAAAGAAGCTAAAATTAAGTAAGCTTTTTTATCATTGAAAAACCCAATCTTGTTGGCTTGAAAGAGTTAACAACATTGGGTTTTTTTATGTCTTGCATCCATGCAGTCCACCCTGCGGGTTTCTGCGAAATTCAAAATTGCTATCCTGCAATTTAGTATGCCTGCTGTTTTATTTATAGGTCGGAAATCATGCCTGAACTCCCAGAAGTAGAAACCACCAAACGTGGCATCGAGGGCTATCTCAAGGGTTATATTGTGGAGGATGTGGAAATCCGTCAGGGGCGTTTACGCTGGCCCGTGAGTGACGAAATCCTAGCCTTACAAGGTCAGGTAATTAAGTCAGTGACTCGACGCGCTAAATACATTCTGGTGGAGTTTGATTCAGGTTATGCGCTTTGGCATTTAGGCATGTCGGGCTCATTGCGCTTAGTAGAGCCAAGTGATGCTGAGGCTTATGGCAAGCACGATCATATTGATTGGCAGCTTTCGAGTGGCAAGATATTACGCTACCACGATCCGCGTCGCTTTGGGGCTTTGCTCTGGGTAGAAGATCCTGTGGATAATAACTACATCAATCATCTTGGTCCTGAACCCCTTAGCGCTGAATTTGATGCGGCTTATTTGTATGAAAAAAGTCGCGGTAAAAAAGCTCCTGTTAAAACCTTCATTATGGATGGCAAGGTCGTTGTCGGTGTGGGTAACATCTACGCCAACGAAAGTTTATTCCTCGCAGGTATTAAACCCACGACACCTGCAGGTAAAATCAGCAAAGTGCGTATAGAAAAACTGGTTACTCATATCAAGCAAGTATTGGCGGCCGCCATTGAACAAGGTGGCACGACGTTGAAGGACTTTGTCGGTGGTGATGGTAAGCCAGGGTATTTCGCTCAGCAGCTGAATGTCTATGGCCGTGGTGGTGAAGAGTGCTTGCACTGTAAAAAGACCTTGAAAGAAATTCGCCAAGGGCAAAGAGCCACAGTCTATTGCCCTAGCTGCCAAAAATAACGCTTTTAGGTTTTCGTGAGTAGACCTTAGCTTTTAATCTTCGCCCAAATGCGGCCTAAGATTTCATACCAAGAGCGCTCTGTTTTTAGCAGGGCGCTAGTCTCTATCTTCCAGTTTGAAGAATCGTTAGGCGCCCCAAAATGCGCCGGTGCCGCAATAGGCTGTAAATGCTGCCCTTCAACTTTCTGCTGCTTAAACCAGTTTATCGATCGCTGCATATGAGAAGAAGAAGTGACTAGAGCAAAGGTTTTTCCCTTAAGAAAAGGCGCTGTCAGCTCGGCTTCTTGCTGGGTATCTTGTGCCGTTGGGAATAAATGTATTTTATCTTCAGGAACTCCTAAGCTTAAAGCGATTTCCCCACTTACTTCAGCATAAGGTCGGCTTTCGTCACCGGCATAACCTGATAGCAACAATTCGGCTTTTGGGTTCGCTTGCCAAATGCGATAGCCTTCCATTAATCGATAAAGCCCTGTACCGCATAACTGTGCCATCGGAGGAATATCCTCACTCACTTGATGGCAGTTGCCTAATACCACAATGGCATCAACAGGCTGCTCGAGGTCGAAGCTTGGGTGATTATGTTCTAACGGGTAAAGCACAAAGGTCGCAAAAGGCTGCCAGCTAAATAACATCAGCAAAGCCACTCCAGCGAAGGCAATAGCGCGGCCAATATGCGCGCGCCAATAACTTAGCACTAAGCCAAATATAATTACCAAGCAGCAAAAAGGCAGTGGCATTAGCCACATGCTAATGAGCTTTTTTAGTAGAAAACCGAGTTCCATGCCTTACCTTTCTGCAATATTGAATGGTTCTTCTTATTGAGAAACCTGAGCTTCACCAAACGCTCTTGGATCCGAAGCGGCAGTCACTTCACCGGTTTTCTTATCCCATAAAATTGCCTGCATATTGCCATATTCGCGGCCGATATTTTTTAGCTGATGGCCTTTGCTTTCTAAGGCATTAATCTCTGCGGCGCTGAAGGTATTCGGTTCGTGTTGGATGACATCCGGAAGGTATTGATGGTGGAAGCGTGAACGGCCAACCCAGTCGTTCACCGGGTTTTCATCAAAGTGCTCCAGCATACCGAGCATTACCATTGTAATAATACGGCTACCACCGGGAGTTCCGATTAAGGCAACAGCATTATCGCTTTCAACAAAGGAAGGGCTCATGCTTGAAAGCGGGCGCTTATTGGGGGCAATAGCATTGGCGGCATTACCGACTAGACCATACGCATTCGGCTCACCGGGTTTAGCGGAGAAATCGTCCATTTCGTTATTTAATACGACGCCGGTATTAGCCACAGTAAAGGCTGAACCAAAAGGTAGGTTAATACTTAATGTCGCCGAAACACGGTTACCTTGTTTATCAATGACCGAAAGGTGGGTGGTGTGGAAACCTTCTTTTATATTCTTCGGGCCTTTTAAGCTCAAGCTGCTGGTAGCCTTGTTCATATCAATACTCGCAGCATAGGTTTTAGCACGCTCTAGGCTAATTAACTCAGCGGTCGGTACATCGACAAAATCAGGATCGCCTAAAAACTCAGCGCGGTCTTTATAAGCGCGGCGCATCGCTTCCACAATTAAGTGTGTTTTGTCGGCGTTATTGAGCTGAGCTAAATCGTATTGAGAAAGCATATTCAGCATCGCGGCAATCGCAATACCACCAGAGGAAGGCGGTGGTGCACTAATAACCTTGTGGCCTTTATAGTCAATCTCGATTGGCTGACGCTCAACAATATTGTAATTAGCAAGGTCTTCCATGGTCCAAATGCCATTCGCCGCTTGAACTCCCGCGACTAAGCGACGCGCACTTTCGCCTTTATAGAAGCCATCAAAACCCTTATCGGCAACTTGCTGCAGTGTCCAAGCAAGATCAGGCTGCTTAATTAAATGCCCTACCTCAGGAATATTTTGCTGTGTATCGAGAAAGGTTTTAGCACTGGTTGGGTAACGCTTTAGGTTTTCGAGACGATAGCCTGCTAACTTCTGATAATGATGATAAACCGGGAAGCCTTCATTGGCTTGCTGTATGGCGGCCGCTAATGTTTTCTTCAGCGGCAACTGGCCATACTTATCTGCTAAATGAACAAAGGCTGCGGCTTGTCCTGGAATGCCTGCGGCTAACGCCCCATTAACCGCAATATCGCGATTAACACTGCCGTCTTTATTCAAGTATAAATCTGCATGAGCCGCCGCCGGAGCTTTTTCACGGGCGTCGATGAAGGTATTTTTATTCGCTTTAGCATCATGAATTAACCAAAAACCGCCACCGCCGATACCAGCGCTGAAAGGTTCGACAACGCCTAAAGAGGCCGCGACAGCGATGGCCGCGTCAAAGGCATTTCCACCTGAGGCCAAAATGTCCATTCCCGCTTGGGTCGCTAAAGGGTGAGCGCTGGCAATGGCGGCTTGAGTTGGCGACGATGCTGTTAAGGGCTTTGGCTGAGGAACGTGTTCAGAGGTATCTGTCTGTGAGCAGGCGCTTAATCCGACTAAGGCAGTAATGCCAAGGGTTGAAGCTAGAAGTTTAAACGAAGCAGGCAGCATGGAAGATAATTCCTTTCAGCAAAATAATTGCAGCTACTTTGGCAAGAACTTGCCCCGAAGGCAAGAGAATGAAGTATTGAATAAGAGTGTTGCTAGTCAGCAACACTCAATCGTGAAGATTAAATGCTTTTGCCCGTTAGCAACTCATATTTAGCTTCAAGTTCGGCTTGGCTCTCTTCGTTATCTTCATCTTTTGGAATGCAGTCAACAGGGCAGACTAATACGCACTGAGGTTCGTCGTAGTGACCAATACACTCGGTACATTTTGCTGGATCGATTTCGTAAATTTCTTCCCCAGGCGTAATCGCCTCGTTAGGACACTCGGGTTCGCAAACATCGCAGTTAATGCATTCATCTGTGATGATTAAAGACATGATCTTTTCCTTACAGCGGTTTTATTAGCGCTGTCTTCTAAAGTTGTTCTTTTAAGGCTTTAGCAACAGCCGGATGAACAAACTTGGTAATGTCGCCATCAAGGGCGGCGATTTCACGAACCAATGTTGATGAAATGTAAGAGTATTGCTCCGCAGGGGTGAGGAACATACTTTCTACATTCGGTGCTAATACACGGTTCATATTGGCCAGTTGGAATTCGTATTCAAAATCCGAAACTGCGCGTAGGCCACGCAAAATGATATTGGCATTTTTTTCTTGCACAAAGTCAGCCAGCAAGTTGCTGAAACCGACGACTTCAACGTTGTGTAAATGACCTAGCACTTCGTTGGCTAGGTCGACACGGGTATCAATATCAAGCGTCGGCTTTTTCTTTGGATTATCAGCAACGGCCAGAATAATGTGGTCAAACATGCGAGCAGCCCGTTCAACAAGGTCAGTATGGCCGTTGGTGATCGGGTCAAATGTTCCAGGATAGACAACTATGTTCATAGTGGGCTCATCATTCTGTATGTTGGATAGTGAGTTTGAAACTATTTCTAATATCAACTCAGTTAAATAATGCGGCGTATTTTAACTGAATTGGCTAAAAAACGATAGCGCACTATGTGTCTTGGCAGCACCGAAGATATAGGCAAAAGATACCAATGCGGCAACGAATGCCCAAGTTTTTCCTTGTTTAATCGCGATAGTACCAAAAGCAATGTAACCCACTAGGCCGATGACTTTTGCCGTTAACCAGTGATCGGTAAGTGGATATTGGCTGATGATGGTACATAACCAGATAGCGAATACCAGTAAGAAGGTATCAATCACATGAGGCAGGATTTTAAGCAGCTTGTTGCTTTTAAGTACCGGCTTAAATTTGAATAACGCAAAGCGAATGATGAACAATAAAATACTTAAGTAAGCGATGCCGATATGGGCATGTTTGATCGCGCTATAATCCATGGCTTTTTCTCGATTAATTGTAGGAGTTGGGAGTTAGATTGAGAGTTGCTGCAAAGTACCTTGTTTGTTCTAACTTGCCAAGTGTGTATCGTGTCTTGAATGGTAAATGGGCTGGTTGCACTGGCCATTACGCTTGTGATCGATATTGGGTGAGTGGACTAATATCGAGTTAGGAAGGGTATTTGGATCTATGAAAAAGCAATCAAACTTTCCATCCTTGGAACACCTTCCGGCCTAGCCTTCCTTGGCTAGTCGCTCACTGAGCTGCGAAACTTCGTTTCGGTCACGTTCGCCCAGTTAGTTTCTCCGCTAGCCCTGTTGCCAAACGACAAGCCATTCCGTAAATAGAAAGCTGTGGATTGGCACCAATACTGGTTGGGAATACTGAACCGTCGATGACGTAAAGGTTATCGAGGTAATGATATTTACCCTTACTATCAACCACGCAGCGTTCTAAATCTTCGCCCATCGTCATACCACCCATCACGTGAGCACTGCCTACGAGTGCACGACTAGCTGAGTAAGAGAGGTTGTTAATCGCGGCTTTGGCATCTTCCCAAGAGGTCTCCCACTTAGCTTCGGTATGCGCTGGCTTAACCGCTTTTGCACCGGCGGCAAATTGCAGTTCAGCCATAGATAAATGCGTACGCTTAATGCCTTCCCAAAGATAATCATTAATGGGGTAATCGATAATGGCCGAACCATCATCGGCTAACTCAATAGCACCACCTTGGCTTTCGTCATTAAAACCATCACGCAATAAGGCAATCATTGAGCTCAAGTTGGGTAGCTTATTCATCTCTTCAAACTGAGATTCACCATGACCCATTAATAATACCGACGTTAAACCTGGGTGTAGCGGCGGTACTTCTAATTTGTAGCCGACAGGCCCATCAACACTGTCCCATTGGAAATGGTCGGAATAAATCGACTGTGGGGCGCCGTAATACGGGTTAATTTCGTTTTCAAATGAGGCAAATGAAAAGATGGTTGGGTGGAAGAAGGTGCGCTTACCGACAAGGCCTCTTGGATCGGGGGCTTTTGAACGCAGCATCATCGCTGGGCCATTAATGCCGCCCGCGGCTAGAACAACCGTATCGGCTTTAACCGTTAGCTTCACACCGGTAGGGCGGTAGCCTTTATCTAACGCAGTTACCTCAATGCCGGTGACTTTATCATTTTCCATAATCAAGCGTTCGGCGCGGGCGCTGTATAAAAGCTGACTACCTTCGTCCATAGCACTTGGAATAGTGGTGACTAGCATGGATTGTTTCGCATTCGTCGGGCAACCCGTGCCGCAATAACCTAAGTTCCAGCAACCCGCCACATTACGTGGAATTACTTTCCAAGGGATATCTAACGCATCAGCGCCACGGCTTAATACGGCATTATTCTCATTAGCCGGAAATGCCCAAGGCGCAATGTTTAAACGTTTTTCCATCTTATCGAACCAAGGCGCCATTTCTTCTTTCGAAACCCCTTGGGTATCGAACTGCTCACCCCAGTATTGCAAAGTTTGCTCAGGTGTACGGAAACTAGAGGTCCAGTTAATCACGGTCGTACCGCCAACACAGCGACCTTGTAAAATCGACATGCTGCCGTCTTTATTCATTCGCCCCGCATTTTCTTGGTACAAATCTTTGTAGGCTTGGCGTTCGTCCATCTTAAAGTCGTTAGTACTTTTTAATGGCCCCTCTTCAATTAATAAAACCTTCAACCCGGCTTTTGCTAGAATCTCAGCGGTGGTCCCACCGCCAGCGCCCGTACCAATAATGGCAACGTCAGCTTCTAAAGTCGCAGGTTCTTTATAATCACCGGCATTCAATGTAGCCCAGCCATTGCTGATGCCTTCTAAGATTGGATCTGTGATCCCGCGGATTTCTTCAAATACTTTCTTAGCCATTAGCTATTCTCCGCAGATGTTGAGTTAATTTTAGGAGTGACGGGGGTTGGAATTTTTGTTGGTGGTCCAGGGTAACCTGTGGATGCATAAGACTCGGGTTGAGCGTACCAGCTAATGCCAATCAACTTGCTCAGGGAGACATACCCCATACGTTTAGGTTGAATCATGCTATCGCGCCAACCGATCAAAAAGTCATTGATCTGCTCTGGGCTCATATCTTTCCAGTCTGCCCAAGCAGCGCCTGCGGCTACACGAATCGGGGCCATGGAAAGTGCATCGAATAACTGACGCATTTGAATTCGATTATGGTATTGCAGGGTATAGATTAAATCGTCTAGGGCTAATAATGTGCGCTTCATGGCAGCATCATGACTCAACTCGCCGGGAAAGCTGTTATTTAATACCACAGGAATTAGCGCGGCAAAAAACTCACGGTCATTGGGCTGTAGGAATTTATATTCTGAATTTACTTCTAAAGGGGCTGAGCACCCTGTCAATGTTGCAATAGTACTACCTAAAGCTAATGTCGCGCTGCCCATGAGCCCCAGCTGTAAAAATCCACGGCGGGTAGTGGGTAGTGCCTGATCGATTGGCGTTTTCATTATCGTTCTCGAAATCAAGGTTGATTTAATAGAATTATTTTATTTTTTATAATGTTTTTTTACGCAAAAGCCCATCGTTTTGATGGGCTATATAGCAATGAAGTATCGATTAACGAATAAAGAACTTATAGATCAATTTACGAATCGAGTTGTCATAAGGAGGATAAGCTAGGTTACCAGTCGAAAAACGACCTTTACGGTGTACCGCTTTCGCTTTTGAGAAAGTGATAAAGCCTTCTTGGCCATGATAGTGGCCCATGCCTGAATCACCGACACCACCAAATGGCATATCTTCTTGAGCTAAATGCATCAGAGTATCGTTTACGCTGACACCACCAGAATGAGTATGATCCAAAACATAATCTTGTTCGGTTTTTTCATAGCCAAAATAATACAAAGCGAGTGGGCGAGGGCGATCGTTGATATGAGCAATGGCTTCATCAATGGATTCGTAAGTAATGATCGGCAGAATAGGGCCAAACAGCTCTTCTTCTGCAATGGTCATATTATCGCGAAGACCTTGAACCAGAACAGGGGCTAGTTTACGGCCAGAAGACAGGTCTTCATTGGCGGGGTTGATCTTGGTTAAGCGCGCGCCTTTATCCTCAGCATCTTGTAACCAGTTCGTTAGGCGCTGATATTGACGGTCGTTAATGATGGCACTGTAATCGTTATTATCTTTTAGCGTTGGGTACATCTTAGTGAACGCATCGATGTAGGCCTTAATGAATTCTTTTTCTTTCGCTTTCGGTACCAAAATGTAATCTGGCGCGACACAGGTTTGACCGGCATTCATTGATTTACCGAAACAAATACGTTCAGCGGCATCTTTCATCGGTATATGGTCAGAAACGATGACGGGGGATTTACCGCCGAGCTCTAACGTTACTGGGGTTAAGTTTTTAGCGGCTGCGGCCATAACAAAACGACCCACAGCGGTCGAGCCAGTAAATAAAATGTGATCGAAAGGCTGTTCGGTAAATGCAATTGCGGCATCCGCTTCACCTTCAATAACGCAGACTCGGTTTTCGTCAAAGGCATCGGCAATCATCGCTTTGAAGACTTTGTTAAGATTCGGGGTGAACTCCGACATCTTGATCATCGCACGGTTACCCGCGGCTAAAGCCGCTACTAAGGGTCCTAAGGCTAAGAAAATGGGGTAGTTCCATGGCACGATAATGCCGACAACCCCTAGTGGCTGATAGCGTACTTCGTTCTTGGCTGGCGCGAATAACATGCCAACCCCACGTTTACTGGGCTTCATCCACTTACGGGTTTTCTTGATTGCCATGTTGATGCCTTCAATGCTGGTAAGGATCTCAGCGATTAAGGTTTCATCTTTAGAGCGACAACTAAAATCTTCATTGACCGCCGCGGCAAGCTGATCTTGGAACTTAAGTGTGACGTCCTTTAAGGCTTTCAGGTGGCCAATACGTTGTTCAGCACTTGGCATCAGTGCATTGTTATAGGCGCTCTTCTGGCGACCAAACAATTCTTTTAACCGTACGATTTCAGCATCCTGTTCAGTAGTAAGTGGGGATACTTCTGCGGTATTGGCAACCATAGTGAAACTCCAAAAAGAGTGGTTAATATTTATTCTATGGCTATTATTAGAGTTATTACTCTAAACTGTCAATAGGTGATGCGATTATTGGCACTAACGTTTACAATGCAGCCGCCTTTGATCTTCATCAAAAGCTATCGATGAATGACTGTCGATTAAACAGGAAATGTAATAATTGTATGAAGACCCGTGACCGTATATTAGCCGCTGCCTTAGAGCTGTTTAACCAACAAGGCGAGCGCAAAGTGACAACCAATCATATTGCAGCACACTTAAACATGTCACCGGGTAACTTGTATTATCACTTTAAAAACAAACAAGAAATCATCTATGAACTGTTCCTCAATTATGAAGAAACCGTGGATGGTTATTTGAATGTGCCAGTGGGCCGAAAGCTGACCGTCGAAGATAAGCTCAATTATTTGCAAAAAGTCTTTCAAGGCTTGTGGGAATACCGCTTTATCCACAGGGATATGGAGCACCTAGTATTAGCGGAAGAACGCTTACATGCTCGGTATCGTGACTTTTTCCGTCGTTGTCAGAAGAAAACAGAAGCCATCTATCAAGGCTTGAGTGATGCCAATATCATCAATATTGAGCAGGGAGATCTAGAAGGCTTGGCCTTGAATACCTGGATTGTGGTCACTAGCTGGTTTTCATTTTTACAATGCAATTTATTGTCGGATGCCGATGAAAACATTACGCTGGATATGCTGAAAGGGGGGATATATCAAATCTTTCAGCTTGAACGCCCGTATTTGAGTGATGAATATCGTGAACAAGTACAAGCGATGCAAGAAGCCTTTATTCCTAAGCCAGATTGGCTCTAGCTGGAGTTGAGGTGGTTTATTCCACCTCAAATAGCATAAAGCTAAACTCTTTGCCGTCTTTACGCTTACTCTCTAACCAGTTGGCTGGAATGCAAGATAGATCCGCTTTGGCTTCTACTTCTACGTAAACTAAGCAACCCGGTTTTACTTTTTCAGCGATCTGATCAACGGCTGGTGCTAGCAACTCTTGTCCGAAAGGCGGATCGAGAAAGATCACATCAAACTGCTCTAAGCTTTCTTGCTGACTCAGCCAAACAATAGCGTCGGCTTGCCATACTTGCGCATTGCTTGCGTTTAAAGATTGTAAAGATTCACGAATACAGCTGGCAGCTTTGGCATTGAGTTCAATAAAGGAGACTTCTTTAGCGCCGCGGCTTAACGCTTCGTAACCTAAGGCACCACTGCCGGCAAAGCAATCTAAGATCAGCTTACCTTCGACATCCCACTGCAACCAGTTAAAAACCGTTTCTCGGACTCGGTCCATGGTAGGGCGTAACCCAGGAGCATCGGCAAAACGTATACGACGTGAACGCCAGTCGCCGCCAATAACACGCAGCTCTCGTGGGCCTTTGCGTTGGTTTTCTTTACTTTTGCTTTTATCGTTGCTCATCGCAACAAAGCCTTTCTTTCTCGGCATTGGGTTACCTAACATCTTTACGGCACTGGGCTAGGTAATCTTCTAGCACAGAGGGGGTTAACTCATTGATCTGCCAATAACCTTGCAGTAGGTAATTCGCGGGTAGGCGATAGTATGCGAGGTCGCTTAGCATGTCGAACTGCTTTTGTGGATTTTGCCAGCTCACTGACCACTGCTGAATGAATACCTGTTTCCAACTATTTAAAGATGCTGCTGAAATGGTATTGAATTTGGGGAGCTGCTGGATCTGCCAAGATTGGTCGATGATATTAGGGCGTCTTAGATTATTCGTTGTAAGCTGATCTTGCAGCCAAAACTGAGCACTTACCGGCTGCCATGGACAATGGAAATGACGGGAGCTGGGGTTTGAATTTATATTGGGCGCTGACTCCCCCCGAACTAGCGGCTGTCCTCGTAGTTGCAAATCTTTAATGATGCGGGCACTGCTTAAGCGCGCAATTTCAGGGCTCCAAGGGCCTTGTAAAATAATACTGCCAGCTTGCCCTTTTAACTCGTTAGGGAAGTCTTGCAATTGCTGGCTGAACTTATTCAAGCCTGACTCAAAATCCGTTCCTATGCTGAGGTCCCATTGCCAATAATCCGCTAGCCAGCTGATATTAGGATTATTAACCGTCTCAGTAATCATAGGGCGGTTACCGCGAACGCGAATTAAAAAGTCGGTATCTAATCGGCTTTGCCAAATAACTTGGATGCCTTCTTGGCTCGTCCAAGACTGCTGATTTAGCGGCTCTAATTGAGTGAGTTCGATAAGATGATTAACTGAACTGGTATCCTCATTGAGGGCTTCTAATTTGCTATTTTTATCAATGCTTGCCCAGCCAATGAGGATGATGCAGCTAAAAATGATCAGATTGAGGGAGGAACGGCTGAATCTCAGCTTCATTCTGCGTCCTTGTATTATTCACAACAGTAGATAGATGATAGGATAGACCCCAAATAATTCATATAGAAGATGGTTGCGTTATTTTGGCTATAACCTTTTATTAAAGGCGAGGCGAAATAATACGGCTGATGTTTGAGAAAACTCCATGTTTGATATTTTTAAACGTAAGAAAAAACAAGCTGAAACTGACGTTAAAGCGAATGAGCAAATCGATGAGCAGGTTCTACCAACGGAAGAAAACCGTGAGCAAGAAGCCGCACAACAAAATACTGCCGAAGCTGCTATTGAATCGATTCAGCCAGCATCAGAGCCAGCGCTAGAATCAACAACCGTTGAAGCAACTGCTGTCAAAGAAACTGCTGTCAAAGAAACTGATAGTAACGAAAGTCCTGCAGAAATGAAAAAAGCAGGAATTCCAGCCAGCGAAGAAACTGTCTTTTTCCAAGATATGGCTGATCAAAATGACGAAACGAAAACTGAGAAGAAGAAAGGTTTCTTCTCGCGTTTAGCTACGGGCTTAAGCAAAACCCGCTCTGGTTTCAGTGATGGCGTTGCCAACCTGCTATTAGGTAAAAAAGAGATTGATGACGATCTGCTTGAAGACTTAGAGACCCAGCTAGTAATGGCGGATGTCGGTGTTGAAGCCACGCGTGAAATCATGGCCAAACTGACAGAGCGTGTAGGTCGTAAAGAACTAACCGATTCCGATGCGCTATTTGAAGCTTTGATTGAAGAATTACAAGGCATGCTGTCTGTTTGTCAGCAGCCTTTAATCGTCGACTCAAGTAAAAAGCCTTATGTCATTCTAATGGTAGGTATCAACGGTGTAGGTAAAACCACAACCATTGGTAAGCTGGCTAAGCAATTCCAAGCCAAGGGTAAAACGGTCATGCTTGCGGCAGGTGATACTTTCCGTGCGGCGGCGGTTGAGCAGCTTCAAGTATGGGGCGAACGAAATGACGTGCCTGTTGTTGCTCAGCATACCGGCGCTGATAGTGCTTCGGTATTATACGATGCCGTAGAAGCCGCTACTGCTCGTGGTGTGGATATTCTAATTGCTGATACCGCGGGTCGTTTACATACTAAAGACAACCTGATGGGCGAGCTAGAAAAAGTCGTTCGTGTGATGAAAAAAATTGATCCGGAAGCGCCTCACGAAGTGATGCTGGTTTTGGATGCAGGGACTGGGCAGAATGCTCTGAATCAAGCGACTCAATTCCAGAAATCAGTTGGCGTGACGGGCTTAACCCTGACCAAACTCGATGGGACTGCAAAGGGTGGAGTGATCTTCGCTCTTGCTAAGCAGCTTGGTTTACCTGTTCGTTTTATCGGTATTGGTGAAGGCATTAATGATTTGCGCCCATTTGACGCTAATGACTTCACTCGTGCGCTTTTTGACAAAGAAAGCTTATAGCAATAAATAGCGCAGGCGAAACTCGTATTTAGCAAGGAGAGCATATTTTGCCAATGGTTCGTTTTGATCGTGTCAGCAAGCGCTACCCGTCAGGGAATGAAGCACTGAGTGGGGTTAGCTTTGAGCTAGACCACGGTGAAATGGCTTTCCTTACCGGCCATTCCGGTGCGGGCAAAAGTACCTTGTTGAAGCTCATGATGCGGATGGAAGTTCCTACTCGCGGTGAAGTCATCGTTGATGGCAGCAACTTATCTCGTTTACGTGAAGGGCTTGTGCCTTACCACCGGCGCAAGGTGGGTGTTGTTTTCCAAAATCACCAATTGCTGTTTGATCGCAGCGTGTTCGAAAATGTCGCGTTGCCATTATTAATCGCTGGCACTTCATTAAAAGAAACGGGTCGACGCGTGCGTGCTGCGCTCGACAAAGTCGGCTTACTAGGCAAGGAAAAGCTCAACCCTATTCAACTCTCGGGTGGTGAACAGCAACGTATCGGTATTGCCCGTGCAGTCGTGAACAAGCCTGCGCTACTGATTGCCGATGAGCCTACTGGTAACCTAGACCCTGAACTCTCCGCGGAAATCATGAATCTGTTTTGTCAGTTTCAACAGGTGGGTGTGACTGTGCTGATTGCGACCCACGACATTGCATTAGTCGAGCGCATGAATAAGCGCCGACTGATCTTGCAAGATGGCCAAATGATTGCGGGTCAGCATGGCGACATTCATCAGGGAGGTCAGTATGTCTGAGAAATCTTTAAATCAGCAAGGAGCCTCCGCAGCAACTCTAGGTACTGGAGAGAAATTCAGTGCCTACTTCCGTAATCATCAAATGGTCGCGGTGGAATCATTAGCAAAGCTATTGTCTACACCACTTTCCAGCTTATTAACCTGGCTCGTGATTGCTATTGCTTTAACGCTTCCCGGTGCTCTTTATATGGCTGTGAATAATCTGCAACAGCTTAGTGGTCACTTTGAAGCATCGGGTCAGATGACGGTCTTTTTATCCACGGACATCCGTGAATCTGATAGTAGCGCCTTACGACTGAAAGTCAGTTCTCTCGATCAGGTCAATAAAGTTGTATACATCTCACCAGAACAAGCCTTGGAAGAATTTAAGCAATACGGTGGAATTGCCGACGCCTTAAGCTTTTTAGATGAAAACCCTTTACCGGCGGTTTTGTTGGTGGAGCCGCCTTTAGGTATTAATAAAGGCGAGCTAAATGTTTTGGTCGCTCAAATTAAATCTTTAGAGAATGTGGATAGTGTGCAAGTTGATATGGCTTGGGTTGAGCGTTTATTAGCGTTGCTAGCCTTGGCACAACGCCTAGTGGCAGTGGTGGGAGCTCTACTCGCTCTAGCGATTGTGCTGGTGGTCGGGAATACGATACGACTAGCCATTGCTGCGCGCACCGATGAAATTAGAGTGATTAAGCTAGTCGGGGGCACCAATGCCTATGTTCGACGTCCCTTTTTATACTCCGGTCTTTGGTATGGCGCTATTGGTGGAATTCTCGCTTGGTTGATGCTCGGTTTGTGTTGGATTCTCTTACAAGGTCCTGTCGCAGATATTGCTGCATTATATGGGGCTGACTTTAATCTACAGCCCCTTCCCTTTACCCCTACTTGTTGGCTAATATTGAGTGCAGCGATACTAGGCCTGCTGGGTTCTTGGTGGTCTGTGCAGCGTCATTTAGTAGCGATTGAGCCTTAAGTAAAGAAGGTCAATCCAATTTGGGTTAATGCAAAGAAAAGTAAAAGGACTGTTCCATAAATGAACTTAATATCACCATGGTGCTCAATAAAGACGAGTGCTACACTCCATGTGTCCTTTGTTAATTGAATAGGAAAAGTTGATGAACACTGCCTTGCAATCTATTGATGCTCTAAGCCCTGGTGCTAACCTAGAAGCCTATTTGGCTCGGGTTAACTCTGTACCTGTGCTAAGTATCGCAGAAGAGCGAGAGTTAACCGGTCGTCTTCATTATGAAGAAGATCTAGAGGCTGCGCGCCGTTTAATTATGTCGCATCTGCGCTTTGTTGCACACATTGCAAAAAGCTACTCGGGTTATGGTTTGAACCAAGGTGATCTGATTCAAGAAGGTAATGTAGGCTTAATGAAAGCGGTTAAGCGCTTCGATCCTACTGTGGGTGTACGTTTGGTCTCCTTTGCTGTGCATTGGATCAAAGCCGAAATGCACGAATTCATCTTGCGCAACTGGCGCATCGTGAAAGTTGCGACCACTAAGGCGCAACGTAAAATGTTCTTTAACCTACGTAGCTCTAAGAAAAAGCTAGGTTGGTTATCTCAGACTGAAGCATCCGATATTGCTGAAGCTTTGGGTGTAGAACAAAAAACCGTATTTGAAATGGAAGGCCGCTTACAAGCGCGTGATGCCGCTTTCGATGCTGGCGCTGATGATGACGACGAAACTGCGTATCAAGCTCCAGCCCATTATTTAGAAGACAAGCGTTTTGATCCGGCTATGGTGGTTGAGAATACCAGTCATGAGCAAGCCGCTAGCACTAGCCTACATTCGGCACTAGCGAATCTGGATGAGCGTAGTCGAGATATTTTACAGCAGCGTTGGTTGAGTGATGACAAAGCCACCCTGCATGAACTAGCCGCAGAATACGACGTATCAGCTGAACGTATTCGTCAGCTAGAAAAGAATGCAATGAAGAAAGTTCGTGACGCCATGGAGGCAGAAGCGGCTTAATTCAGCATAAAGACGACAGTCTCAGCACCCTGGCATTGTCTTTTAAAGGAACCGCTATCGAAAGATCAGCGGTTTTTTTATGCCTGATTATTAATTCAATAATGCTTTAAAAACGTGAAACACTAAAAAGCCCGATTAGCATAAGCGAATCGGGCTTTTTAGTGTTTCACTAGCGAGAGTAAAGCGACTACTTCTTCTTAGTAGCTGCTTTACCACCACGCATCGAGTCGAAGAACTCATTATTCGATTCGCTTTGACGCAGCTTATCCAGCAAGAACTCAATAGCAGGAACATCTTCCATTTCGGCAAGTAGACGGCGTAAGATCCATAGACGCTGAAGATCAGCTTCAGGCATCAATAGGTCTTCACGACGAGTACCAGAACGACGAACGTTGATCGCTGGGTAAATGCGCTTCTCAGCCACTTTACGATCAAGGTGTAGTTCTTGGTTACCGGTACCTTTAAATTCTTCGTAGATCACTTCGTCCATCTTAGAGCCCGTGTCTACCAATGCGGTAGCAATGATGGTTAAAGAACCACCTTCTTCGATATTACGTGCCGCACCGAAGAAACGTTTTGGCTTTTCTAATGCGTGAGCATCAACACCACCGGTTAGTACCTTACCAGAGGAAGGTACTACGGTATTGTATGCACGAGCTAGACGAGTAATGGAGTCTAATAGAATCACTACGTCACGCTTGTGTTCAACCAAACGCTTAGCTTTCTCGATAACCATTTCGGCTACTTGAACGTGACGGGAAGGCGGTTCATCAAAGGTCGATGCCACAACTTCACCACGTACAGAGCGAGTCATTTCAGTTACTTCTTCTGGACGTTCGTCGATCAATAATACGATCAATTCACACTCAGGGTTGTTGCGGGAGATTGCTTGGGCAATGCTCTGTAGCAACATGGTCTTACCGGCTTTTGGTGGTGCAACGATTAAACCACGCTGACCTTTACCAATTGGCGCTACTAGATCGATAACACGGGATGATAAGTCATCCGCTGAGCCGTTACCGACTTCTAAAACTAACGCGTCATTTGGAAATAATGGCGTTAGGTTTTCAAAAAGTGTCTTGTTCTTAACGTTCTCTGGCTTATCGTTGTTGATCTCATTGACCTTCAACATAGCAAAGTAACGTTCGCCTTCTTTTGGCGGGCGGATCTTACCCGCAATCGTATCACCCTTACGCAAGTTGAAGCGTCGGATCTGACTTGGGGATACATAGATGTCATCTGGGCCGGCCAGATAAGAAGAGGTTGCACTTCGTAAGAAGCCGAAACCATCTTGTAAGATTTCTAAAATGCCATCGCCGTAGATGTCTTCGCCGCTTTTAGCGTGCTTTTTTAAGACTGCGAAAATGATGTCTTGTTTACGAGAACGGCTTACGTGCTCGATGCCCATTTCCTTGGCGATATCCAGTAATTCTGGAACGGATTTTTGCTTTAATTCGGTAAGATTCATAGATAGGATAAGAAGTTTTAATGCTTATTAAGAATGAAATATATACCTAAGAGGTCGGTATACTTCGGGGAATTGTCGGTTAAGACTAAATATTGAACAAATTTAATATAGACGGTTTGCTATGCACTGTCTAGGGAAAGACAGAGATAAAGCGTGATAAGTCATGCTTTATCTCTATTTGCAGCCAATTAAGTGTCGGCTGCAAAGAAATTAGATGCTTTGCTCGATGAAAGCGACTAATTCAGACTTGCTCAAAGCACCTACCTTAGTGGCTTCGGCGTTGCCGTCTTTGAAGATCATCAACGTAGGGATGCTACGGATACCGAACTTAGGTGCAGTCGCTTCGTTCTGATCGATGTTCAACTTAGCAACTTTGATTTTGCCAGCGAATTCTTCAGCGATCTCTTCAAGAACTGGAGCGATCATTTTACATGGACCACACCACTCAGCCCAGAAATCAACCAATACAGGTAGATCAGAACCAAGAACGTCAGCATCAAAAGAATCGTCAGAAACGGTTAGGATATTATCACTCATGGATTATCTCCGGAAATTGGTTAACTAAAATTATAAAGGTGTGCATTGTACGGAGCCAGATTAAGGACGCAAGTCAAAAAGTGTAGAACTAGCATAAAACTGCTATTCCGTAACATTGTCACAATCACGTATGATTCAATATAGTGACTGTTATATAAGACCTTAAGATAAGAATTCAACTATGCCAGATATTGAAGAGTATGAAGATAGCCTAGAAATCGCTCCTGAGGGAAAGGTGGCGGCCATCGATCTAGGGTCTAACAGCTTTCATATGATCATTGCTCAGCAGCTGCAAGGTGAATTGCGTACACTAGATAAGCGTGGCGAAAAAGTGCAGCTAGCGGCGGGCTTAAATGAACGGGGCTATTTGAGCGAAGAGTCCATGCAGCGAGGACTTGAGTGTTTGCGTGGTTTTGCCAAGCATTTACAAGGTTTTCAACCGGAAGCGGTGACTATCTTAGCGACCAATGCTTTGCGGGTAGCGCGAAACCGTAGCGAATTCATTGTGCGGGCGGAAGAAATCTTAGGTTTTCAAATTGAAGTGATTGCGGGGCGTGAAGAAGCGCGATTAATCTATTTAGGTGTTAGCCATACCCAAGCGGATGATGAAGGAAAGCGTTTAGTCGTCGATATCGGTGGCGGTAGTACCGAGTTCATCATTGGTGAACGTTTTGAATCGAAGGCATTAGAAAGTCTATTTATGGGGTGTGTGTCTTATACCCGCCAATTTTTTCCTGAAGGTGAGATCACCGAACTCAATTTTCATCGTGCGGTGGCCCGAGCACGGCGTGAGTTATTAGAAATTCAACAAGCCTATAAGGCCATTGGCTGGAATGAAGTCATTGGGTCGTCAGGGACTATCCGTGCGACCGAGCAGGTGCTGATCAAACAAGGATGGAGTGATCAAGGTATCACTCGAGAAGGTCTAAACAAGTTGTGCCAATGGCTTACGTCTCATAAAACCATCTCTGATATTGAATTACCGGGCTTTAAACCCCAGCGCCAGCAGGTATTTATTGCCGGAGTTGCGATCTTAAAAGGCATTTTTGATACCTTTAAAATCAAAAAAATGGATTATTCCGATGGCGCTCTGCGTGAAGGAGCCTTATGGGATTTGATAGGTCGCTCTGGCCACGAAGATGTACGTCAACGCACGGTTAGTTCGATGCAAGAACGATTTCACGTTGATCAAGCGCAAGCCAATCGAGTGAAAAGCTGTGCACAAATGATGCTGCAGCAACTAGAGAAAGATTGGAAATTACCCAGTACTGCGCAAAACTGGTTATTGTGGTCGGCAGAATTGCATGAAGTCGGTTTGAGTATTACTCATCACCAGTTTCAAAAACATGGTGCTTATTTGGTGCAGCATAGTGATATGGCGGGTTTTACTCGTCAGGGGCAAGAGTTGCTGGCGGTATTGCTGAAAGGCCATCGACGTAAGTTTCCTTTGTCAGGTATTGAGAGCCTGAATCCTGTCGTGCGTCGCCAAGCGCGCTATATTTGTATGTTGCTGCGTTTGTCTGCGGTATTAAATCACAGTCGCGGCGCAGTAGACTTGCCAGAGATAGAATGCCAAGCCAAGCACGCCTCGATCACATTAATCTTCCCAGAGGGTTGGTTTAAGCAGCATCCGCTTACGCGTGAAGATTTAAAAGTAGAAGCGAATTATTTACAGGCTGCTGGATTGGAATTGGTCATAGCAGAGAGCTAAAACGATATGACTGCGCCTTAATATATAAGGCGCATCATAAACACTGCAGCGGAATCTGAAACAGGCTATTTAGCCGCGGCTAGTTTCTCTAATAGAAGCTGTTGGGCACGGATAACGTCTAATTCACCGGTCTCTTCATTCTTCTCTGGCTGAGCCAGAATATAATGGCCATCGCTATCTAAGTTCCAAGCTTGGCTATTATCGGCGAGATAAAATTCAAACTCTTCTTTCATACGGCTGCGCAGTTTATTACCCTCAATCGGGAAACAGGTTTCTACGCGGTTCAACAAGTTGCGCTCCATCCAGTCGGCACTGGCGGCATAAAATTCGTCTTTACCGTCATTGCAGAAAGAATAAACCCGGGTATGTTCTAAGAAACGGCCAACGATTGAGCGTACGCGAATATTTTCCGAGACACCGGGAATGCCTGGGCGTAGGCAGCACATGCCACGAATAATCAAATCTATTTGCACGCCCGATTGAGATGCTTTGTAGAGTGCACGGATGACTTTAGTTTCTGTTAACCCATTGGCCTTTACGCGGATGTAAGCTGGCTTGCCTTCTTCTGCATGTAAGCGTTCACGTTCGATCAGTTCTAATAATTTCTTATGCAGCGTGAAGGGGGCGTGGAAGAGCTTTTTAATGCGCAGTGCTTTACCCATTCCCGTAAGCTGTTGGAATACCTTGTGCACATCTTCGCCGATGGAGTTGTCAGCGGTTAAGAAGCTGTAGTCAGTATAAACTCGAGCATTACCTGCGTGGTAGTTGCCCGTACCTAGGTGAACATAGCGGCGTAATTTGTTTTGCTCTTTGCGCACAATCAGCATCATTTTAGCGTGGGTTTTATAGCCTACTACGCCATATACCACGACGGCTCCCGCTTCTTGAAGACGGTTAGCAAGATAGAGGTTTTCTTCTTCGTCAAAACGGGCACGCAGCTCAATCACTACGGTGACTTCTTTACCGCTTCTAGCAGCGTCCACTAAGGCATTTACAATTTCAGATTTAGCCCCAGTACGATACAAGGTTTGCTTAATTGCCAGTACCGAAGGATCTTTGGCGGCTTCGCGAAGCATATCCACAACCGGAGTGAAGGATTCAAATGGGTGCATAAGCAAAGTATCTTTTTCACGAATTGCTTCGAAGATGCTCTTTTTAAAACTCAAATGTTTTGGCAGGCCAGGAGTGAATGGCGGGTAGCGTAAATCGGGGCGTTTGATCTGCCCGACGACTTCCATCATTCGCCCAAGGTTCACTGGGCCGTTAACTTGATAAAGGTCGCTTTCTTTCAGGGCGAACTTGGTTAACAAAAATTCAACCAGCTCTGGCGGACAATTGTCGGCCACTTCTAAGCGCATTTCTTCGCCGAAATTACGGGAATGCAATTCGTCTTCCAAGGCACTGGCAAGATCGACGGTATCATCATGGTCGATTTCTAAATCGGCGTTTCGAGTAACGCGGAATTGATAGCAGCCTTTAATTGTCATGCCCGGGAAGAGTTCATCGGCAAAATGGTGAATGATGGACGATAGAAATACGAAGTTATCTCCATCTTCACACAGTTCATCCGGTAGACGAATAATTCGGGGCAGTGAACGTGGTGCTGGAATTAATGCTAATCCCGTTTCGCGACCAAAGGCATCTTTGCCTTCGAGGCTGACGATAAAGTTGAGGCTTTTATTTACCAAGCGTGGAAATGGGTGTGATGGGTCGAGTCCAATCGGGCTACAAATTGGCAGCACGTTATTATCGAAATACTCTTTTACCCAGGCTTGTTGTTCTTCGGTCCAGGTGGAGCGACGTAGGAAGCGAATGTTCTCTTCCGCTAATGCGGGAAACATCACGTCGTTTAAAATGTCGTACTGACGCTCTAGAGTATTGGTGCAGATTTCGTTAATTTGCTTCAGCACTTGTTCAGCGTGTAGGCCATCAGCGCCAGCGGTCTCACGGCCAAAGGCGAGTTGTTGCTTTAAACCGGCAACGCGGACTTCAAAGAACTCATCGAGGTTACTGCTGAAGATACAAAGGAAGAATAGACGCTCTAATAATGGGTGCGTCTCATCCAGCGCTTGCTCTAATACGCGAATGTTGAACTGCAAGTGGCTCAGTTCCCGGTTGATATAATATTCCGGGTTTTGCAGATCGATCACTGTATCGTCATTCGCTGACATTGTTATTCCTTATTTATTGAATCTTATACTTTAAGCCGTGGAGCAAACGCTTTTGTAAGCGACGAATTGAGTAATTCCTTTTTGAGTACGCCGTGAATACGTCCCTGTAGGCTCGACCCCCGCATCCATGCGGCGTGAACGCCCCATAAATGAACCACTCAACACTTCGCTATGAATAGTTAGTTTAATTATAAACCTAGCTATTATTTAATATCTGACGGCTAAGTTTTTGTGTAATTAACCAGTAAGCCGTCATCTCTATTTTATTCGGATGTTCGTCAATCTAAGTCAATGTTCTTGGCAATGTATTAGGTTGTTTGTTTCAGGTGGCGTCATTTCGCAGGGATGCGAAATACGAGGCTCCTTGGACGGATTCACGCCGTCCCCAGAAACGAATAACCTAATGCATAGCATTCCAAAGATTCTCACCTCGGCGTCTTTCATCAAGCTCTAAACTTACTTATTAAGCTCTTCAGCAAACTGCTTAGCGTAATAAGTCAAAATCGCATTAGCCCCAGCACGTTTAATGCAAGTCAAAGACTCGTGCATCACGGCAATATCATCTAACCAACCATTTTGCGCCGCAGCTTTATGCATCGCGTATTCGCCACTTACTTGGTATACAAACGTTGGCACACCAAACTCTTGCTTAATACGGCGCACGATATCCAAATACGGCATGCCCGGCTTAATCATCACCATGTCGGCGCCTTCGGCCAAATCCATTGCAACTTCATGAAGCGCTTCGTCGGTATTGGCGGGATCCATTTGATAGGTTTTCTTGTCCGCTTTGCCCAAGCTTGCCGCTGAACCTACCGCATCACGGAAAGGACCATAATACGCGGAAGCGTATTTAGCAGAATAGGCGAGAATGCGGGTATTCACATGGCCATCGTCTTCTAACACACCGCGGATATCACCTATACGGCCATCCATCATATCGCTTGGAGCAACTACATCCGCACCAGCTTCGGCGTGGGAAAGTGCTTGTTTGACTAGGGTATCAATCGTACGGTCATTCAATACATAACCGTTTGCATCCAAGATGCCGTCTTGGCCATGAATGGTAAAAGGATCCAATGCAACGTCAGTGATCACCCCTAATGTTGGGCAAGCATCTTTAATTGCACGTACAGCGCGCTGAGCTAAGCCATTAGGGTTGAAGGCTTCTTCTGCGAATTCAGTTTTTGCACTGACAGCCGTCACAGGAAAAAGAGCAACCGCTGGAATCCCGATTTTAACGAGATGCTTACATTCTTCGATTAATAAATCGACAGAAAGACGCTCAATACCTGGCATTGATGGAATGGCTTCACGCTCACCAAGGCCTTCTATAACGAACATTGGGTAAATTAAATCGTCCGTTGTCAGTGTCGTCTCACGCATTAGGCGGCGTGAAAAATCATCACGACGGTTACGACGAAGACGAGTTTCTGGATAAAAGCGTTGCGCATCATTAAAAGCCACGGGTATTCTCCAAGCGGTAGGCTATGGGTAGCCATCTATAGATCATAAAAATATAACTACTATTCTAGCGGACTCAGGCGCTCAATTCGCTGATTTATGACAGATTTAATAAGAAAATTAATACCCGTTTAATATTGAGCAGCATTAAAAACGATGCTGAAAGTGAACCAGACAAGGAATCACTGTACTAAAAGTACAGATTGTAAGGATGAATTATGAAGAAAATATTACTGCTGTTTATTATCGTAGCGTTACTGGTTGGCTTTTATTTAACCGGTGGGCAGCAATGGTTGTTACCCGCGACTTATCAAGAGCTCTACCAACAAGCACCTCAGCAAACGGCCGGATTGTTTTTTATCATTTACGTCTTAGTTGCCGCACTTTCAATTCCTGGGGCGGCGTTAATGACGTTAATCGCCGGAGCGGTATTTGGCTTGAGCCAAGGGTTATTAATCGCCTCTTTTGCGAGTTCCATTGGTGCGTCATTAGCCTTTTTAATGTCGCGCTTATTACTGAAAGATTGGGTGCAGAGCAAGTTTTCGACGTATTTGAATACGATTAACCAAGGCATAAAAAAAGACGGCCCCTTCTACTTGTTTACCTTGCGATTGATTCCCGCAGTCCCCTTCTTTGCGATTAATTTATTAATGGGGCTAATGCCTATTTCACTTTGGCGTTTTTATTGGGTCAGTCAGCTAGGCATGCTGGCGGGTACTGCTGTATATGTAAATGCAGGGGCTGAGTTTGCTGCGCTATTAAACCAAGGCGGCGAAGGTGGGTTTTCTTTAGTAGGCATTATGACGCCCGGCTTATTAGGCGCTTTAGTTTTATTAGCGATCTTCCCTTGGATTGCTCGTGCGCTGATTCAACGACTCCAACAGCAGCGAGCATTAAAACTTTTGGCCAAAGGTCGCAAAAAACCGAAAAAATTCGATGATAACTTGATCGTGATTGGAGGTGGAGCCGCGGGTTTAGTCAGCTCGATTATCGGCTCCGCGGTGAAAGCACAGGTGACTCTGATTGAAAAACATAAGATGGGTGGTGATTGTTTAAATACCGGCTGCGTACCGAGTAAAGCTTTGATTCATGCGGCTAAGGTTGCCCATGCAAGTCAGCAAGGCTATCACTCTGGGTTATTGCAAGGTGAGGCTCCTGATATCAACTTCTCCCAAGTGATGAAGCATGTTCATGGCTCTATTGAAGCGATTGAACCTCATGATTCTATTGAGCGTTTTACAAGTTTGGGCGTTAACTGCTTAACCGGCCAGGCGAATATCATTTCTCCTTGGGAAGTCGAGGTTATCCAGCCAGATGGCTCTTCTGAAATCCGTAGTGCCGCCAATATCATCATCGCTAGTGGTGGTCGTCCTAGGATTCCAAAAATCCCAGGCTTAGATAGTGTGCTGCATTATAGTTCGGATACCTTGTGGCAAATTGAAACTCTGCCCAAGCGTTTATTGGTATTAGGAGCAGGCCCCATTGGCTGCGAATTGGGCCAAGCTTTTGCTCGCTTAGGGTCACAAGTGACCTTAGTCGATAAAGGTGAGTTCCTTATGCCAAGAGAAGATGAAGATGTAAGCCTGCTGGTGGCTGAGTCGATGGCAAGGGATGGGTTGATTCATAAGGCAGGGCGAGAAATTGCTGAGCTCAGCGTCATTCAAGGAGGTTATCAAGCGCGGCTAGATAATGGTGATCTGATTGAGTTTGATGCCTTGTTATTAGCCATTGGCAGAATCGGCAATACGTCAGAAATGGGATTAGAAAATATAGGTATCGAAACCGATGTTAATGGCTTTATTCATGTCGATGAATATTTGCAAACCGCTTGCCCCAGCACTTATGCGTGTGGTGATGTGATTGGTGGTTATCAGTTTACGCACGTTTCATCCCACGAAGCTTGGTTTGCGTCAGTAAACAGTTTGTTCGGTCGCTTTAAGCGTTTTAAAGCCGATTATCGCGTTATACCTTGGGCAACGTTTACTAGTCCAGAAGTGGGTCGAGTCGGAATTAACGAGAAAGACGCCCAGATACAAAACATACCCTATGAGAGCACCCAATATGGTTTGGATGACCTGGATCGTGCGATTACTGATGATGCGGCCATAGGCTTTGTGCGAGTGCTGACAGTTCCCGGTAAAGATAAGATTCTAGGCGCGACTATTGTTGGCCCAAGAGCAGATGACCTTATTGCTATTTTTGTCATTGCGATGAAACATGGCTTGGGTCTGAACAAGGTATTGGGTACTATCCATGCTTACCCAACGTATATGGAAGCCAATAAATTCGTTGCTGGGCAGTGGAAACGCAAGCAGGTTTCACCCAGATTATTGGCGTGGTTGGGTAAATTTCACAACTTAATAATAAAAGAAAAAAACTGAAGCAACCTAAGCTCAGATCGATGTACCCCCAGAAGATGCCTCTATTGTTTTTGAGCTTCTGGTGATAATTGTCGGCGGTAAATTGAGCTAGGTTTTTGTCATATCGGCAAGCTTCAAAATAAGACAGGAACTTCGCATGAGCACAGAAAACACTGTAGATGAAAAGACGACGGAAGTTGATACTCAAGGGTTTAACCCAAGTGAGTACAACATAGCGATTAATTTTCTTGAGCAAATACCCTTCAATAAAGTTCTAGGGCTAAAGCCGACCAAGCTAAGCCAAGACTATTGTGAATTCACCATGAATATGAAAGATGACCTGATCGGGAATTTCCTGCAGGGCATTCTTCATGGTGGCGCTATTTCAACCGCATTGGATGTAACCGGTGGTGCGATGGCGATGGTTGCAGCTTGGCAGCGATTGAAAGATCAAAAAGTGCCTTCTTCCGAGCGACCAAAAACCTTATCTAAATTAGGTACCATTGATATGCGTGTCGATTTTTTGCAGCCAGGCAAAGGTAAAGAATTCACTATTGGTGCGACTTTATTAAGAATTGGTAACAAGGTGGCGGTTACTCGGATGGAATTTAAAAACGAGAAAGGCGATTTAATCGCCGTGGGCACAGGCACTTACCTGTGTGGTTAGTCAGCTTTTTGACTTGAATGATTATTCAATCGGTTCAATAGTCATTAAATATTGAAAATACAGAGAATTAGCCATTGTTTTCACCGAATAGTGTTGACAATGGCTGAGATGAGCATAGAATTTAGTCGTCTGAAAGTTAGTCTTAGTTTTATGTACACCGTTTCGATATCCTGTATTTCGTCCTGTTTCATAAATTTATTGGCAGCACTTCAGCCTTAATGGCTCCTAGAGCCGCAAATTTTTTCTGAATTTACAGGATATTAATTATGTCTACTACTACTGGTACAGTTAAGTGGTTCAACGAATCTAAAGGTTTTGGTTTCATCGAGCAGGAAAACGGCCCTGACGTTTTCGCTCACTTCCGTGCTATCCAAGGTACTGGTTTCAAAACTCTTGCTGAAGGCCAAAAAGTTGAGTTCACTGTAACTCAAGGTCAAAAAGGCCCACAAGCTGAGAACATCGTACCTTTATAGTCTAAAGGTAACGGCTAGAAGTTTTCATTAATTTCTACGCAGTTCTAGTTTGAAGAAGGTTAAACCGAAAGGTTTAGCCTTTTTTTTTGCCTGTTATTTATTAATGTTAGAAGCAAAAAAATCCCCAGCTATGGCTAGGGATATAAAGTTTTTTAGTTTCTGTATTAGCTAGTTCGGACGGCGGCTTGGTTTATGGCGCTGGCCATTGCTATTACCCCAAGGATTCTCACTGGAGGAGCCACTCGATTTCCCGCTTGCGTTTTGAGCAGGGCGGCGATTTGTATTTCTTGCCGCACCGTTACCATTGGCTTTAGGTTTATGCTGCTTAGTGCTATTGGCCGCATGCTGACCATCGTGGTGCTCGCCTTGAGGTCGAGGTTTCTTCGGCTTTTTAGCTCGGATAGGGCGAGTATTCAATTTCGACTCTGGCAAGCGATTATCAGGTTCAAAACCCGCGAGGATTTCACGCTCTAATAATTCACCAATCACGCGCTCAATGGCGAATAATTCTTTGGTTTCATCCGCGCAGACTAAAGAAACGGCATGGCCTTCTGCACCTGCACGGCCAGTACGGCCGATGCGGTGGACATAATCCTCAGGAACATTCGGCAGATCAAAGTTGACGACTTGTGGCAGTTGATCGATATCGATACCACGGGCGGCAATATCGGTAGCTACCAGAATACGCACTTCGCCACTTTTAAAATCGGCTAATGCGCGGGTACGAGCCCCTTGGCTTTTATTACCATGAATTGCTGCGGCGGTAATGCCACGAGCATCTAAAAATTTGGTTAGCTTATTAGCACCGTGTTTGGTGCGGCTGAAAACTAAGGCTTGTTTCCAATTACCCTCTTCAATCAACTTAGCGAGAGCAGCAGGCTTTTGTTTTTTATCAACCGGATAAATCCATTGCTTCACCAGCTTAGTGGTGACATTTGGTGGCGCTACCGAAATCTCAACGGGGTTATTCACTAAGCCTTTCGCCAATGCGCGAATGTCATTAGAGAATGTGGCTGAGAATAATAAATTCTGACGCTGCTTAGGCAGAACTTTTAAAATCTTTTTAATGTCGTGAATAAAGCCCATGTCCAACATACGGTCGGCTTCATCCAGCACCAATACTTCTAGCTGAGAAAACTTAATCGCACCCTGGTTAAACAAATCTAATAAACGCCCTGGAGTAGCGACTAAAACATCGGCCCCTTTACGCATACGCATCATTTGTGGGTTGGCTTTTACACCACCAAAGATGACGCAAGATGTTAGGTGAGTATTCTTGGAATACTTGTCGACGTTATCTGCAACTTGAGCGGCAAGTTCGCGGGTTGGAGTTAAAACGAGAGCACGAACTTGGTTGCTTTGGACTCGTGGTCCTTTAGAAAGCATTTCTAAAATAGGCAGGGTGAAGCCTGCGGTTTTGCCTGTGCCGGTTTGTGCGGCCGCCATAATATCTTTGCCTTCAAGTACGGCAGGAATTGCTGCGGCTTGAATTGGAGAGGGTGTTGAATAGCCTTGTTCAGCTACGGCTTCAAGAATGGCAGGGGAAAGGCCCAAAGAGGCAAAACTCATAGAAAACTCACTTGATTTAGCGGGGGTGCAGCTTACAGCATAGCGGGTTCTAGAGCTATGACTGGTTTTAGGATAAGAGAGTCATTAATTAACCCCCCTGTCACCGAACTGTCATAATTGCCGCCTACTATGCGCGCTGTTAATACTAAAAGCTTATAACTAAAAAATAACGCTTAACCGAAGACATTCTTTAAGCGACGTCAAAACAGAAGGGGCATACGAATGCGTTCACTAATTAAATTATCCTCAGCTATCTTAGCTGCAAGCTTATTAAGTGCTTGTGGCGGCGATGACTCTAGTTCAAATAACGATTCATCATCTCAATCGGGGCAAATTAAAAATGTCATCATGATGATTGGTGATGGCATGGGTCCTCAGCAAATGGGCTTACTGGAAGAGTACGTAAACCGCGCACCGAGTAATCCTTATAATGGCAAAGCCAGTGCGATTTCAACCTTCACCCAAGAAGGTGTGATGGGCCTTTCGATGAATGGTCCAGATGGAAGCCTAGTTGTTGATTCTGCTTGTTCAGCTTCGCAGCTTGCAACGGGCATAGCGTCAGGCAGTGAAATGATTGGCCTGGATACTAATGGTGACAAAGTTGAAACGATTCTTGAAAAAGCGAAAGCGTTAGGAAAAGCAACGGGTCTTGTGTCTGATACCCGTATGACCCACGCGACACCTGCTGCGTTTGCTGCTCACCAAGCGCACCGTTCTCTAGAGAATGAGATTGCCGAAGAAATGCTTAAAGATACGGGCGTAGACGTGATGCTTTCCGGTGGTTTGCGCTACTGGATTCCTCAAGGTTCTCATGATGACAATGCCGCAGATAATGCACTTGTTGACTTGATTAATGAGCCCAGCATGAAGCTTAAATCTAAGCGTAAAGATGATAAAAACTTGTTAGCGGATGCCCAAGGTTTAGGTTATGACTTAGCGTTTAACCGCAGTCAGCTTGCAGCAGCAGAAGGTGACAAGCTTCTTGGTTTGTTTGCTTATTCAGGTATGAATAACGGTATTGTTTACAGTGCAGAAAAAGATTCAGCAGAACGCATTCAGCCTAGCCTAGCGGAAATGACCAAGAAAGCTTTAGATGTCTTATCAAAAGATGAAGACGGTTTCTTCTTAATGATTGAAGGTGGACAAATTGACTGGGCTGCTCACAGTAATGATGCCGGCCAGATGCTGCATGAACTGTTAAAGTTTGATGAGTCGGTGCAAGCGGTATACGACTGGGTTAAAGATCGTCAAGATACGCTAGTGATTATTACTGCTGACCATGAAACCGGCAGCTTTGGTTTCTCTTATAGCCGTACTAATTTACCAGAAGCTCAAGCATTAACCGGCGAGATGTTTGCTGATCGTAACTACCAGCCAAACTTCAACTTTGGTCCTTTAGAAACGTTAGACAAATTGCATATGCAAAAGCAAAGCTTCTACGATTTTTATGAAGAGCACATGTACGATGCGGAAGGTACGGTCACGGCTGCTGAATTAATGACTGAATTTAACAAAATCAGTGAATTCAATATTACTGAAGCGCAAGCGGCTGAGCTTTTGGTTCATGTACCTAACAGCTCCAAAGCAGAAGCGGATACTAAGTACGCAGATGGCCATAAGTACCTAGGGGCTGCTGAGCTACCTAAGATTACTGATTTCAGTGAATTCTATGTGTATGTAGAAGAAGATCACGCGCCACAGATGGCACGTCAAGTCGCAGCAGGCCAGAATACCGTTTGGGGTACCGGAACTCATACTTCTACTCCGGTTGCTGTGATTGCTTGGGGACCTGAAAGCGTGATCAAAAACTACGGCAGCATGATGCATCATGTAAACGTGGGTGAGAAAACGATTAAGGCAATGAATAACGAGCTTTAATCGCGGAATTAAAGACGAAAAAAAGGCCGCTTCCCTGCGGCCTTTTTTGTTTTCCTACTGCATGTTTTTCTACTGCATTTCATACGGCTATCTCTATAAAGCAGAGAGGGCTAGGGTGATGAAATTTTTTACTTCCGAAGCTTATTCAGTTTTAAAAGTATACTCGCTGACAATTGGGTAGTGGTCAGAGGGGAATACTTCTTCACTATTTGAATAGCCTTGGTATTTGTTTTTATCGATAGTAGATTTCACTCGACGGAATTCTGTTCCCGTCGCATCTTTACCGCCACTATAAGTCCAATCAACCGGGTAAACAGGCTTACCAAATTTACCTTCGATCGTACCAAAAGCGTGATAGCTCTCAGACTCATCCGGCAAGGTGCCGAGTGCCCACCAGCGAGCATTCAAACGGAAATAATCGTCGTTGATTGCCTGGCCATTCTTCATCGCAGACAGTGCTATCGACATTGGTAGGTTTAAGTAGTTCGCACCAAAGTTACCCATTAATACGACAGGTTGCAGTTGACCGTCGACCATGGCTTTTTCAAACATGAATTTACGCAGTTGATCGATGGCAAAAGTACGCGCAGCGGTGACGATTAAAGCGTGGCCCGCATCTTCTGGACGTTTATTCTCGTACATCTGGGTATTGAATAACCACAGTTCCCGATTCGTGCCTTTATCGCGTACTTTGGTGTAGGTGAACATGCGGTTTTCGAACTCACCAAAATCAATGGCGATGGTTTTTAGTTCAGGAATGATTTCAGTGCCGATATTGATCGCAATCTCCGCGATGCCTTTCTCTACTGCGGCAGCGATGGCGTTATCTTTTAAGCCTTCAAAGCTGTACCAACGGTTGCCTTTTTCTAAGACTTCAAAGCGATTTTTATTGTAATAAATAGCGTTGAATTTACCGATGGTCAGGCCATCATCACCTTGGCCTATGCGTGAATAATCATCACTTAATTTGGTTTCGGTATTGTGCCAAAGCTCGATGATGGAAGCGCCAATCTTACCACCAACATGATGGTAACCTGTATCCAACGATTGCAGTTGAGAATGGTAACCTTCTTGCGTCCCCACAAAGTCGGGCTGATTAGATTCGATACTACGAATGACAGCACCAAAACGATTCTTCCAGATCTCATTACCCACATCGCTTTCCGGCTCTTTATCTCGGATGTTAAAGGTCATGGCCTTATAATCATCGGAAATTGGAACCGGGGCTTCACTCATGGCTTGGGTTTGCCATGATGACAATAGAGTTGAACCTGCCACTAAGCTGGCGAGCAAGGTGCTGTTGATTTTCATACGAATCCTTTTGCGCTACTTCTAGGCAAGGCGATACCTAGGCGAGCTATGTTTAGACGGTGAGTCTGAGCTGTACACTATTAATTTTTTTATAAGTGGTACATATGTGCAGAAATAGTCTAGAGAGATTTGTTGGAAATGAACAGCTCAAAAAAGCGCCAAAATTGGTAAAAAAACGCCGACTTATCGATGAACATCAATTAAGTCGGCAAAGGGGTCGATCAGACTTCGGTTGGTAAAAATTTAAAGCGTTTGGCCATTTTGATTAATGGCATTGAGCTGGTGGTTGTCCACCGCTTCGTTTGTCGTGGGAATCCAGTCGCTCATACAATCACGGCTTTCTACACAGGGGTCCGTTAAGGCTTCAAGGAAACTTACTAATTGATTTACTTCATTATCATTCAAACGAATACGCCCTAGACGACTGGTACCTGCTTGCTGCTCTTGGGTTAATTTATTGGCTGCTTGCTGACTGTTCATCGCCGCACTGGGGTACAAGTTTGCACAGCTTGTATGGCCGGCTTGGATAAGGTCTGCGAACTGATCAAGTTGACAGTGTTCATCTCGCTGGAAGTAGCCTTGCACTGAGCCTTGAGGGTTGATGTAGTGACGCACGATACGTTCTAGAGAATCAAAGCTACCGGCGTGACCATAGGGAGCTGTTACGGTGAGATTCAGCAAGGAAGCTGTGCGGAAGTGATATCTGTCGTCATCATTGCCGGTTTCTCGAGCGCGGCCAAAGTCATCGCTACCCTCTTGGCCATTAATACTTGAGTCGTCACCTTTACCCGAGCCGATTTGTGGGAAAGCAACAACATGATGTTGTTCATCACTAAAGAGCTGGCCGTTATGGCAAGCCGCACAACCCGCGCCACCATCTTGAGGGGCGCTGAAGAATAATATCGCCCCTTGTTTTTGCTGCTCTGTCATGGCGCTTATATCGCCATCCATATAGTTCTGCCAAGGGTGATCAGTAAATTGCATCGAACGCTCATATTCGCCGATGGCGTGGGCGATATTGTCGAAGCTAATGACTTCTTCTGCGCTGGCGTTGGTGGCATAAGCTTGTTGAAACTCAATCAGCCATGCGTTATCTCCAAGCTCACCAGCCCCTTCGCCGTAATCGCCGATGCGGGCCGCAAGATGATTGCGAATGTCTTCGTTGCTATTGCCTTCTTCAAAGCTTGTGCCACGCATTTCTTCCGCAGACGTTACTGGGAAGCGTGCTTGAGCGGCTGCCATATTCTGACCTGCATTCGCATCGTTGGTATTGAAGTTTGAATCTGGAGTACGGATGTTGCCATTAGCACCATTGGTACCGGCGATAAAGTTCAGTGACTCTACACGTGAATCATGGAACATGCCTCTATCCCACAAGCCAATATTAAATACCGTGGGTGCATTTCTAGGGACTTCTGGTAGGCCATTATTATGAATACGCCCACGGCCTAATAGGTCTGGACTTTGGGCATCAACCCCAACGGATAATGATAGCTGGTCGGCACCGCCTAATGCTGGGTGGTGACAAGTCACACACGCACTATCAAAATCTCCACCGAGGCCTTTGCTGAAGAATAATTTTTTACCGAGTTGAGGTAAGGCTTCATTAATATTTGGAAGGTCACGTTGTGGGTGCTGATTTAGATTGAACTGGGCAATCATTTGATTGAGTTGGATATCCAGCATCGTGACGATGGGGTCGTTTGGCTGAGGGGCTTCTTGATCAGGTCTTTGTGGACGTTCTGGATGAGGAGGTCGTTGGTCATTCTCTTGCTCTTCTGGCGGCTGGTTTTCTTCTGCCAACTGCTCGGCCTGTTCAATAACTTCTTCTCTTGAAGGTAGGTTACAACCGCTTAATGCGAGGGCTAAGCCCATACTAATACTGGTTTTAATAATTGACTGTGCCATGAGATTCTTTGCCTCTTTTGACTTGTGATCATTTTGTGATGCTGAGTCTCAGGTTAGAGCTCCAATGTGCAAGTCCGATGGATCAAATGTGCAGGCAATGTGTAAGTGTTGCTATTTCTGTGGATTAAGGCAGAAAATGTGATGGGCTTCTCGTATAGTATTGATTCCTCTTTTCTATATATGATTGAGAACAAATACCGTGCGGGTTCAATACAAGTTATTTGCGATTACGTTATTAGCGTCTTTATTGCTTGTCTCTCTTATGATGGCTCTGGCGCAATGGAGTTTTGATCGTGGTTTATTAGCGCACGTTAATAAGCGGGCTTTACAGCAATACCAGAATCTATCGTTGCAGCTAGCGGAGCATTATCAGCAGCAAGGGGATTGGCAAGTATTACAAGCTTCACGCTATCGCTGGCTACAAATGCAGACTGACGCTGGCATTGATATTCAGCCGAGAGAATTAGAGCGTGCTCGTGCAAAGGAAGCGCGTCAGCAAGCAGAACAGTCGCAAGCAGATCGCAGAAAAATAAGGCGTAATGGAGATCATCGCCCACCTGAGCATCACCGATTTGAGGATCATAATGACTTTCGGCCTGATCGAAAGTCCCGTGATCATAGGCCTCCTCAACGGCCACACAGAGATTTCAGGCCACCGAGAGATTATCGAGCAGAGAGCGATAGAAGAGAGCCTAGACCAGACAAGCGTCCGCCTCCGCGTAAAAAAGATAAGCAAGACCCGTTGGCTTTATTAAATGCGGATAAAGAGTTAATTACCGGTTTTCTGGCTAAGCCTGAGCATCGGCAATACTTAGCAGTTTATAGTCATGTTATCTCAAAAGAAGCCTCCGCTAGTGAGCAAGTAGGTCATATTATTGGTTATTTAAGCTATACCAATAGAGAGCGCTTATTAGATGATTATGATCTAGATTTATCGGCAGAGCTGAGTCGTAATTTATGGTGGATTGCGGTATTGATGGTCTTGCTCTCTGCTTCGTTAGCATTACCCTTTGCTAAATTATTATTACGACCCTTAAGGCCGATCGTTGATTCGTTACACACCTTAGCCAAGGGAGATTTTTCGCATCGCACGCCAGTAGAGAGTAAAGATGAAATTGGGCGTATAGCAGAAGATATTAATCATCTCGCACAACAGCTCGAAGAAATCGATAGCAGCCGAAAAACCTGGCTTGCAAATATCTCTCATGAATTACGCACGCCACTTGCGGTTATGCGTGGCGAGCTTGAAGCGATGTTGGATGGCATTCGTGAGATGAATAAAGATAACCTAGGATCGGCACATCAAGAGGCACTGCATTTACAGCGTTTAGTCGAAGATTTATATCAGCTGACCAGCAGTGATTTGGCTAGTGGTGATGTGGCCGCGATGAGTTATCAAAAACAGGAATTAGATTTTTCGGCTCTGGTTGAAGATGATCTTGAGCGCTTTCAGCCACTGATTGATAAAGCCGGATTAAGCTTCAATTTTGTCAATCACATTGAAGAAAGTCGCGAGGAAGCTTGGGTCAATGGTGATGCTAGCCGGTTATCACAGCTAATACACAATTTGGTGAATAACAGCATTAAGTATACTCATGCGCCGGGAACTTTAGTGGCTGATTTGGTATTGAAAAATGATGTGATTATATTCACTCTGATAGATTCAGCCCCCTGTGTGAAAGAACAAGAGCTGGATAAAATCTTTGATCACTTATATCGGGCTGAGCAATCCCGGAATCGTAAAACCGGAGGTTCAGGTCTTGGGTTAGCCATTTGTAAAAAAATTGCACAAAATCATGGTGGTGAACTGAGCGCTAGCTTGTCAGATTTAGGTGGAATTAAAATGGTGCTCTGTTTGCCCCGTTACTAGCAGGGTAGGGTATTAGAATCAAAAGGAAAGACAATGGCCGATAAAATTTTAATTGTTGAAGATGAGCCAAAGTTAGCGCAACTGCTGGTGGATTATCTCACTCAAAGTGGTTTTGAAACTCAAGTAATTTCTGATGGGCAGCAGGCCTTAGATTGGATTGATCAGCATCACCAAGAGATCGATCTGATGGTTCTTGATCTTATGCTGCCTAACTTAAATGGGATGGAAATCTGTAAAGCCGTTCGCAAGTACTCTAGTCTGCCGATATTAATGGCGACGGCGCGGGTAGAAGAAATAGATCGCTTAATTGGCTTAGAGTTTGGTGCCGATGATTATTTGTGTAAGCCCTATAGTCCAAGGGAAGTCGTCGCGCGGGTTAAAGCTATTATTCGTCGTAGCCAGCTGATGCAATCTCATAAGCAAGGCGGGGTCGATGAAAAGCCGGTGGCTGAACTGTTAGCGGGCTTGGTATTAGAAGAAGAGAAATACAAAGCTATCTTGAATGGCCAGGAGCTTGATCTTACCGCGGTAGAATTTCAACTATTGGCAATTTTAGCTAATGAGCCTGGACGCATATTTAGTCGCCAGCAGTTGATGGATGGAGGTTACCAAGACCATCGAGTCGTCAGTGACCGCACCATCGACAGTCATATTCGTAAACTACGCAAACGCATTAGTGAAAAGTGCCCAGAGACAGAGATTATTCACTCCGTCTATGGGGTTGGCTATAAGTTTGAGCTGCTTTAAGGGCGCCAGTTTCTTAGTAATTCCTGAATTGCTTGGCCACGATGGCTCAATGCGTTTTTACGTTCTTTGCTTAACTCAGCCGAGCTACACGCTTCGTTAGGGATTAAAAAGATAGGATCATAACCAAAGCCTTCCGCACCAGATGGTTCGAAAAGAATCTGACCTTCCCAGCTACCTTGAAAGACCTGGGGCGTAGGGTCATTTTCGTGGCGCATATATACAAGTACACACTGGAAGCGCGCAGTCCGCTTCTCCGCCGGTACATCTTTCAGCGCTTCTAGCAACTTCAAATAGTTATCTTCATCACTGGCATTAATACCTGCATAACGAGCACTGTAGATACCTGGAGCGCCGAGCAATGCATCAACTTCTAAACCAGAATCATCGGCGAGGGAAGGTAGTCCCGAGAACTTACAGGCGTTACGTGCTTTTATGATCGCGTTTTCAACAAAGCTTAAACCTGTCTCTTCTGCTTCTAAGGTATCGAATTCATTTTGGGGGATGACTTGAATGTCTTTATCAGCAAAAAGCTGCGAGAACTCACGCAGCTTACCTTGGTTGCCACTGGCTAGAACGAGTTTTTCAATCATATTGTTGTCTGTTTTTTACTTACTTTCGTTTGTTTCTAATCTTCTTCGTAGAAGCGCTGGCTAAACTTCACATCAAAGTTTTTCTGACGGGCATTACTAGGTACCACATCGAGATCGAAGTTATACATGTCACCATCATCAAAACGGAAGGTGCTGATGTAATAGATGGCCTGACCTTCACGGACACGGCGGAATTCTAGTTCGCGGCTTTGGCCTATGAGGTTGCGAATACTGCCTGTTAATTCAGCATCGAGGGCAGCAGGGACTTGGCCACCTTTGGTTTTTTGCAATACGGATATATTTAAGAAGCCTAGCGAACGCGAGCGAGGAATGTCATAAATTTTGGCAACTTCCGGGGTGAGGAAATCGCTGCTCAGGCCCATGTAGTGTACTTCATATTCACCAAATACCAGTTTCTGTTCCGCGCTTGCACTAATAGAAACCAAGCACAGTAAAAATGCACCGATAACATAAGGTAAGCGGGTTAGCAGAGAGCCATTTTCGAACTTAGACATATTGTGCCTCCTATCGGCTGATATGATAAACCGCAGTTTCACCGAGCATAGAAGGCCAAAGGCCAATGCTCCAATGTTCATTATGCTGGTCATCCACTACTGTTTTATTCAATATGCGGATGCCTTTACTGTGGCAAAGCTGTTCAAAATCTTTAAAAGTACACAAGTGGATGTTCGGAGTATCGTACCAATTATACGGTAACGATTCGGACATCGGCATGCGGCCCTTCAATAACAAGTATAGGCGTGTTCGCCAGTAACCGAAGTTAGGGAATGTAACAATTGCTTGATTACCAATGCGTAACATTTCTTCCACAAGGACATCGGGCTGCTGAACCGCTTGCAGTGCTTGCGCCATGATGACGGTATCGATGCTGTTATCTTTGAAGTTACTTAGTCCTGAGTCCAGGTTCTGTTCAATGACATTGATACCGTTAGAGATGCAGTGGGTGATTTTTTCTGGGCTGATTTCTAAGCCGTAACCGCGTACACTTTTCTCGGCTTTCAAAAAGCTTAACAGTTCACCTTTACCGCAACCTAGATCGAGTACTTGGCTATTGGGTTTTACCCATTGCTGAATAATGGATAGATCAGGACGTAAATTATCGAGAGCAGTACTCATGTTATTGACCTCCTGCTTGAGTGATCGCGGGAATGTCGGCTTCTACTCGGCTCATATAGGCGCTGAATACGTCTAGGTAACGAGGAATCGGTAATAAGAACGCATCGTGGCCATTTTCAGATTCAATACAGGCGTAGCTCACGTCTTTATCCGCTTGCATTAAGGCATTAACAATTTCTTCCGAACGATCTGGAGCAAAGCGCCAGTCCGTGGTGAAAGAGGTAACAAAGAATTTGCACTGAGCCTGACTTAAGCATTTCACTAAGTCGCCATCATGATCGACGGTTGGGTCAAAATAATCCAACGCCTTGGTCATTAATAGGTAGGTATTCGCATCAAACTGAGTGCTAAATTTTTGCCCTTGATAATGCAAATAGCTTTCGACCTGAAATTCTGGATTGAAACTAAAGCTGAGTTCTTCGGTTTTTAGTTCTCGACCGAATTTCTCTTTCATCGCATCGCCGGACATATAGGTTAGATGGCCCAGCATACGAGCTTGGGATAAACCCGTTTTAGGCACGACCCCATGGTCCATATAGCGGCCTTGGTGAAAGTCGGGGTCTTTACTGATGGCCTGACGAGCCACTTCATTAAAGGCGATGTTTTGTGCGCTTAATTTAGGTGCAGAGGCAATTACTAATGCGTGACGTAGACGATCAGGGTATTGAATCGACCAACGTAGAACTTGCATGCCGCCCAATGATCCACCGACAACGGCGGCCCATTGTTGAATATTTAAGAAATCCGCCAGGCGTTTTTGGCTTCGGACCCAGTCACGTACCGCAACGATTGGGAAGTCGGGGCCGTAGGCTTTGCCGGTTTCAGGATTAATGCTGGTTGGGCCTGTGGAGCCAGAGCAGCCGCCTAAGTTATTCAGGCAAACAACAAAGAATTTATTGGTATCAATAGCTTTACCGGGACCAATGCAGGTATCCCACCAACCTGGGCGTTTGTCTTCCATGCTGTGATAACCGGCCGCATGGTGGTCACCACTTAAGGCGTGGCAAATTAGGATGGCATTGCTGGCATCCGCATTGAGCTCGCCATAAGTTTCGTAGATCAGTTCATAAGACTCTAGAACTCGGCCGCTACGGAGCGTAAGAGGTTCATCAAAACGTTGAATTTTAGGGCTGATGATACCGACGCTATCGTCTGGAATTTGTGCTGGCATGGATGCTTGTACACTTAAGACAGTTTGAATGTGGGGGATTATAGCGAGATTTGGTCAGAAGATCAGGGGCAATCTGCCCCTGGTAGTTTTTTTAGAATATAACTTGGCTTGAAGGTTAAATCCCTAAAACTAAGCCTGAGGGCATACCGCTCATCTGGGCTAGTCCTTTGACCACTAGAATCTCTAAAACTTGAATCAATAAGAAGGCGATAATCGGAGAAATATCGATGCCGCCCATATCCGGCATTAGCTTACGTACTGGCTTAATGGCTGGCTCTAAAATTTGGTTAATTAAAATCAGCGCCGGATTGTAAGAGTTAGGCGCAATCCAAGAGGCGATGACGGTAATGAGTAAGCCCCAGAAGTAGATCTTTAAAACTAAACTCAACACCCCAATGACGGCCCATATAGCGACCTGAATAGGAGGCTGAATACCATTTAGCAGTAATATTAAGACGATCGCGATCGCTTGTACTAATAGCGCTAATACCAAGGATGCGATGTCGATGCCGCCCCAGCCTGGAATGAACTTACGCAATGGCAGTAGAGGTGGATTGGTCGCTTTAACAATAAACTGAGAAATCGGATTGTAAAAGTCAGCGCGAACTAGCTGTAATAAAAAGCGCAATACCACGACCAAAAGATACAGGCCAACGAGGGTATTGATTACTAACATGCCCACTTGGGTAAGAGGGGTCATATACATCTCCGAAACGATAATGAGGTTTATAAAACACGGCTAATAATCCGTGTTATTAATGCTGCTATAAAGATAGGGGCGAAAAGGATAATTTTCTACCCTCATTCTGTCCTTATCTGTGAATACAGCAGCCTATCTATAAAAAATATTACTACACAAATTCTTACTTTTTACTTGGCATCTCTTCGCCCAACATTTCCGCCAGCTCACCCGAGCGGCGATTAGCCGCGTTTAACGCTGCTTTTACGATGTCGCGTAGATGAGCGCCTTCAAATGTTTTGATCGCCTGTTCCGTCGTGCCACCTGGGGAGGTCACACGGCGGCGTAGCTCAGCGGTATCCACATCACTTTCTTTTGCCATTTGTGCGGCACCGATGGCGGTTTGAATGGTCAGTTCGCTAGCGGTTTCACGACTTAAGCCTAATTCAGTACCGGCATCAATCATGGCTTCCATTAATAGGAAATAATACGCTGGGCCACTTCCAGACACTGCGGTGACGGCATCAATCTCGGCTTCACTCTGAACCCACTGTACTATTCCCGCGGCTTTCAATACGGTTTCAGCTAGGTTCTTTTGTACAATACTGGTATGTTCGTTGGCGAATAAACCACTGGCGCCTAATTGGATTAGAGAAGGGGTATTCGGCATGCAACGTACGATGGCTTGCTCTTCACCTAACCAAGTTTGCAGAGAAAATAAATTAATCCCCGCGGCAATGGAAACGAATAGTGGCTGTTTGGCGGTGGCATTCATGGCAGCGCTAATGCTTAAAGCAACGTCTTTCATGACTTGAGGTTTAACCGCAAGCACAACGATATCCGCATCTTGAATCGCCGTACTGGCATCAGCGAAAGTATTCACTGAGAACTGCTGCTCTAATTGGCTGCGCTGAGTTTCATTGGGATCACTGACGCTGATTGAGTAAGCTGCATGCCCTTGAGCGATTAAACCACCAATAAGGCTGGTGGCCATGTTGCCGCCGCCAATAAAACAAATGTTGCTCATGTAAATTCCTTCGATTCTCAATAATAAATTCTACTGCGACGGGATAATAATTAGTCGCGGGCACCAAATATATCGGTGCCAATTCTTACTTCGCTACTGCCGTGTTTTACCGCTAATTCTAAATCATTCGACATGCCCATGGATAATACTGTGCATTGCGGATGATTGTTAGCCAGTTGCTTTAATAGTTGCTGCATTTCGTCAAACTGCGCCGCGAGCTTTTCTTCTTCGTCGGTCGCTTCGGGTATGCACATCAGTCCTTGTAATGACAATTGTGGTAATTGCTCAATAATATTAGCAAAGCTTTCAATCTGTTCTGGTGATATACCATTCTTTTGCACTTCTCGAGAAATATTGACTTGAATTAGAATATTTAACGGGGGCAGTTGGTCTGGCCTTTGATCGTTTAAGCGCTGCGCGATTTTTTCTCGGTCCAGGGTTTCCACCCATTGAAAATGCTCGGCAATGGTTCGAGTTTTATTGGATTGTATCGGGCCAATAAAGTGCCATTCAATATCGTTCAAGTGGGCTAAAGTGGTTATTTTCTCAACGGCATCTTGCAGATAATTTTCACCAAACGAGCGCTGGCCAAGTTGATAGAGAGTTTCGACCATGTGGGCGGGTTTGGTTTTACTGACGGCCAGCAGTTTTACTTCGTCAATGGAACGGTGCGTTTGTTCACAAGCTGAGCAAATATGGGCTTTAACGTCTTTATATCGCTGCTCTAGTGTAGACATTCTTAATAACTGCTTTAGGATTAGTTAATTGGTATTAGATACAGTGGCGGATCATTCTCTATACTGAATCTTAAGTGTCCACATTTAGCGACACAAATGAGTATAAGCGAAATCCCCGGTTAGGTTGAGGAACAAGTATGGATATTACTGAGTTATTGGCATTTAGTGCGAAGCAAGGCGCTTCGGATCTACATTTATCAGCTGATATGCCACCCATGATTCGAGTTGATGGTGATGTTCGCCGTATTAACTTGCCGGCGCTGGACCATAAAGAAGTGCATTCTTTGGTCTATGAAATTATGAATGATAAACAGCGTAAGGATTTTGAAGAATTCTTAGAGACTGATTTCTCGTTTGAAGTGCCGGGTGTCGCTCGTTTCCGTGTGAACGCGTTCAACCATAACCGCGGTGCGGGCGCGGTATTCCGTACTATTCCATCGAAAATATTGAGCATGGATGACTTGGGTATGGGGCAGATCTTTAAAGATTTAGCCATGACCCCTCGCGGTATCGTATTGGTAACCGGCCCAACAGGTTCGGGTAAGTCTACCACCCTAGCAGCGATGGTCGATTTTATTAACGATACTAAATATGACCATATCCTAACCGTAGAAGACCCGATCGAATTCGTACACGAATCGAAAAAAAGTCTAGTTAACCAACGTGAAGTTCACCGCGATACGTTAGGCTTTAACGAAGCTCTACGTTCGGCACTGCGTGAAGATCCCGATGTCATTCTGGTGGGGGAAATGCGAGATTTAGAAACTATTCGTTTGGCACTTTCTGCAGCAGAAACGGGTCACGTAGTATTTGGTACCTTGCACACCAGTTCAGCCGCTAAGACCATTGACCGTATTGTCGATGTATTCCCAGCAGAGGAAAAAGAGATGGTTCGTTCGATGTTATCGGAGTCCCTACAAGGGGTAATCTCGCAAACGTTATTGAAAAAGAACGGTGGTGGGCGAGTTGCCGCCCATGAAATTATGATTGGCACCCCAGCGATCCGTAACTTGATTCGTGAAGCTAAAGTTGCGCAAATGTATTCTGCCATTCAAACCGGTGGTTCGTTAGGAATGCAAACCATGGATCAATGTTTACAGACTATGTTGAGTAAAGGCTTGATCTCACGAGAAGTAGCTCGCGATAAAGCCAAGATGCCAGAAAACTTTTAAATAATATTCGTTCAATACTTAGAACTTTATACGCTCGGAGTTATAGCTCATGTCGATGGAAAAATTCTTGCGGGTCATGGTGGAAAAAAACGCCTCTGACTTATTTATTACCGCGGGAGTACCGGCTTCTATTAAAGTGCATGGTCGCATTATGCCGTTAACCAAGAGTCCATTAGCGGCGGAGCAGAGCCGGGATATTGTTTTGGGCTTAATGAATCAGCGCCAGCGTGATGAGTTCGATGAGCATAAAGAGTGTAATTTCGCGATTAATGCCACTGGTATTGGTCGTTTTCGCGCCAGTGCTTTTTATCAGCGTAATGTGATTGGCATGGTACTGCGTCGTATCGAAACTAAGATTCCAACAGTTGATGAGCTGGGTTTGCCGGATGTGGTAAAAGATTTAGCCATGGCTAAACGGGGCTTGATCCTATTCGTTGGTGCGACGGGGGCGGGTAAGTCAACGTCTCTAGCGGCAATGATTGGTCACCGTAACTGTAATAGTAAGGGCCATATTCTAAGTGTTGAAGATCCGATTGAATTTATTCACCAACATCAAGGTTGCATTGTAACCCAGCGTGAAGTTGGCCTGGATACTGAAACCTTTGAAGTTGGCTTGAAGAATGCGTTACGCCAAGCCCCTGATGTAATCATGATCGGTGAGGTGCGAAGTTCGGATGTTATGTCTAATGCAGTAACATTTGCCGAAACGGGTCACTTAGCACTGGCGACTTTGCACGCGAACAACGCTAACCAAGCGCTAGACCGAGTATTGCACTTCTTTCCACCCGAGCGCCATCAGCAAATTTGGATGGATTTATCATTAAACTTACGAGCGATTGTTGCTCAGCAACTGATTCCGACCCCCGACGGTAAAGGCCGCCGTGCGGTCGTTGAAGTATTAGTGAATACTCCATTAGTATCCGACATGATTCGTAAAGGTGAGGTTCATGAGCTGAAAAGTTTAATGAGCCGGCAGAATGATGAAGGCATGCAGACGTTCGATCAGGCTTTATATGCCTTGTATGAGTCGGGTGAGATCACTTATGAAGATGCGATTTCTCATGCGGACTCTCCAAACGATCTGCGCTTAATGATTAAGTTAGGGTCAGAGACGGATAGTGATCAATTAGATGGTGCAACCAAAGGGTTAACACTACAGGATTAAGATTCATCCTAGGTGTAGTTACAAAATGATACTGTTTGAAGGTTAGCATTTAACTATGCTTGGATGATGAGCCATAAGGCTAAGTAAATATTATAGGAAGTAACTTGCGGGCGATATCAAATACGATATTCAACATGGTAGCGGGAGCGTTGTCTCAGCATTGGTGGGTTCCTAGCCTATTAATTCTAATTCTAATCCCTATTGGCCAGCTTAATTTTCTACTGTTTCATACCCTAGTAGAATTATTTGCCATCACAATTGCTGTTATCAGTGCCATTGTGGCTTGGCACACCTATACGTTAGCGAAAAATCATTATTTACTCTTGCTCGGATGCGGCTATTTCTTTATTGGGGGTTTGGATTTATCCCATACTTTAACGTTCAAGGGCTTACCCTTTCTAGAGCACGAGGCGGGTAATGTTAGTCTCCAGTTTTGGATTTTAGCGCGTTTTTTCGAAGCAACTTTATTATTAATCGCCCCTCTATTTATTAAATCGGTTATCTATCCGCGTTATCTCATTGTCTTTTTTAGTGTAGTGACCATTTCAGCTACAGTTGCGGTGTTATATGGCTTATTTCCTGATTTGTATGTCGATGGTAAGGGGTTAACCCAAGCCAAGGTCGTTTCAGAATACTTAATCATCTTACTCTTATGTGGCGCACTTTTTACTTTGTGGCAGCAACGTAACGAGATGGAGAAAGCTAATTTTTGGTTAATTAATTTCTCTATCGTAATGACCATGGGAGCCGAGTTCTGTTTTACCTTATACAGTAATTTTAGTGATCTCATGATTATGCTGGGTCACATGTTGAAGCTGATTTCCTTTTGGGCGATTTATATCGCGTTAATCGAATCCAGCTTGCGTCGTCCTTTTCGTAATCTAGCCCGAGATGCCAATACTTATGATGCGGTTCCCGATGAAACCTTAGTCGTTGATCGTTCGGGTGCTGTACGCCAGGTAAATCGCGCTATTCGTGATATTTCTCAATTAGACCAGGACCGTGATTATATCGGTATGTCGTGTCATGAATTGCAGCACGATATTACGGTGAGTGAGCAGCAATGCGAAATCTGTCAAAGTATTCGCACAGGTCAAGCGTTAAGCGCTTATGAGTTTTTTAGTGGCCTGAATCTACAGTGGTATGAGGTTAGTTTATCACCTGTAGGTTATGGCGATGAATCTGTCGCTATGGTGCATGTGCGACGCAATATCTCCGAGGCGAAACTAGCTCAAGCGCGTTCAGATACCTTTAATCGTTTATATACGGTGTTAAGCCATACCAATAAAGCCATTGCTGATGCGAGCTCTCGCCAGCGTATGTTTGTTGATATTTGCGATATTGCTGTGCGACATGGTGGTTTTAAAATGGCTTGGATTGGCTTGATTAATCAAAAAGTTGTAAAGCCACAAGCTCACTCTGGTGATGAACATGGTTATTTATCTACAATGGAAATCAGAGTGGATGAATCAGCATTAGCACGGGGACCGGTAGGTCGTGCTGCTAAATCAAATCAAGTCATGTGTGTTAATGATACTCGCCAAGATCCAGATTTTGCACCTTGGCGTGATGCCGCGGAAGAGCGTGGTTTTAAGGCGTTGGCAGCTGTGCCGTTAAGCTTAAACAATAAAGTCATTGGTATCTTTTCAGTTTACTCAGAGCAAGCCCATGTCTTTGATGAGAAAATGCTGTCGTTATTTTCTTCATTAGGCCGAGATATTAGTGCGGCGATGTTGCGCTTGCAGGAAAAGCAGAAGCGAGAACAGGCTGAAGTTAAAATTCATCAGTTATCTCAAGTAGTGGAGCAAAATGCTCATGCGATATTAATTACCGACACTGATTTCAAAATTGAATATGCGAATAGAGCTTTTACCGTATTAACAGGGTATCTACAGCAAGAGCTGATCAATAAAACGCCGGCAATTCTACGCAGCCGCTATACTGATGATGATACTTATGATGAGATTAGACGTACCCTGAATGCGGGACGTGAATGGAGCGGACAAATTCGGAATCAGCGAAAAGATGGTTCATTATATTGGGCGCTGCAGTCCATTGTACCGATTAAAAACGATGATGGTGAAGTGACTCACTATGTTTCAACCTCCGAAGATAATACCGATCTACATGACGCTCAACAGACGATTGAGCAGCTCGCTTTTTATGATCCGTTAACGAACTTACCTAATCGCCGATTATTGTCTGACCGCTTGCAGCAAGCCCTAGAGCATGCTCAGCGAACCCCTGGGCAAATGGTCGCTGTCATGGTTTTTGATTTAGATAATTTCAAAACAGTGAATGATTCTCTGGGTCATAATTATGGTGATGACTTATTAAAACATGTGGCGCAGATCTTTCAGTCGCAAGTTCGAAGTGAGGATACCGTTTCACGCCAAGGTGGAGATGAATTTACTATTGTGCTAGCAGGCATGAGGCAGATTGAAAAAATTGCTGAAATTGCCGATGGTATTCTGCAAAAGTTATCGCAGCCGATTAATATTTCGGGCCATCAGGTGGTTATTGGTACCAGTATTGGTATTGCGGTATATCCCAATGATGCTGCTAGTTATGATGAGCTATTGCGCAATGCCGATATGGCGATGTATCACGCCAAAGAAGAGGGTAAGAACAACTTTCAATTCTTCATGCCGGCGATGAATAAACAAGCGCACCATCGTTTATTGCTAGAAAATAAGTTACGTAATGCCATTGAGCAAAACCACTTTAAATTATTTTATCAGCCGCAAATGGATTTGAGCACGGGTGAAATCATTGGTACCGAAGCCTTGATTCGTTGGTTTGATCCAGAAGAAGGCATGATATCCCCGGCGGAATTTATTCCGTTAGCAGAAGATACGGGGTTAATCGGACAAATTGGCGATTGGGTTATCGAGACAGCCTGTCGGGAAATGAAAGCCTTACAAGATCAAGGTTTTCCAAAAATCAAAGTGGCGATTAATGTTTCAGCGTTCCAGTTCCGCCATGGCAAACACTTAACAGAAGTCATTTGTAAGGCGTTAGAGGATTATGATTTTCCTGCCGAGTTATTAGCACTTGAGCTGACGGAGAGTATTTTAATTGATGATATTAAGGAGACCCTAAATATCTTAAATACTATGAGAGGGTTGGACATAACTCTGGCGATTGACGATTTTGGTACCGGCTATTCTTCGTTGAGTTATTTAAAACAATTCCCCATTGATGTGCTAAAGATCGACCAATCTTTTATTCGTGATATCACCACGGATATGAGTGATAAGGCCATTGTCAGTGCGATCATCGCGATGGCGAAGCAGTTGGAAATTGATGTGCTGGCAGAAGGCGTTGAAACCTTAGAGCATCAAGCCTTCTTACAAACGCAAGGTTGTGATTATGTGCAAGGCTATTTGTACTGTAAGCCCATCCCGGCGGATGAGCTGTTTCAATACTGGCAGAAAGAAGAGCTTACGGTTCAATAAGCTCTGTTTAAGCTCGTAATGAGCTGAGTATTAGGCGCGGAAAACCTCACAACCATAGCTAAGGGTTAAGCATACCTTACCTTTTAAAGGCTCTCCTAGTACCGGATTATTTTTGCCGATAGAAGCCAGATCATCAGCGCCAAAGCAAACATCAGCAGCTTGATCAACAATAACAAGGTTCGCTTGTTGCTGTTCTTTTAACCCAGCTTCTAGCCCTAAAATCTTTGCCGGTAGAATCGAGCATGCATTGATCATCGAGTTCAATTCAAGTTCGCCTTTTGCTACCAGTGTAAGCATCATTGATAACCAGCTATCGAGTGTACTCATACCAGGCTCTGCTGCGGCAAAAGGGGCTTTTTTGGCGGCAATGTCTCGCGCTTGATGATTCGAGCAAATAGCGAGGATGCCGTCATTAATCCCGGCTAATAAGGCTTTTCGGTCTTGTTCGCTACGTAATGGTGGCTGTACATGAAAAGTACTATCAAAGCCATTTACATCACAATCGCTATACAGAAGATTCGCAATCGCTACGTCGGCGCTGATGGGCAGCCCTTTATCTTGGGCGGCTTTAATCATCTCAACCGAGCGCGCACAGCTAATTTGGCTGAAGTGAACGCGGCAACCTGTTAGCTCCACCAGTAATATTTGCTGGGCTAGGGCTGTTGTTTCAGCGACTTCCGCAATACCGGCAAGGCCTAAGCGATTCGCGGTAGGTCCTTCGTGCATTTTTCCGTTAGCGCTTAAATCATGATCTTCGGCGGTTAGCATGATCAAAATGTCGTGAGTCTTGGCGTATTCCATAATGCGTCTGAGTACCAGAGCATTTTTGATCGGTGCGCGGGCGTTCGATAAGGCAATGCATCCTGCTTGCTTGAGGCTCACCATATTAGCCAGTTGATCGCCTTCTAAGCCTTGAGTCAGTGCCCCTAAAGGTAGTATTTGGCTATTATTAGCTTGGTCTGACGCTTGTTGAATTGAACTTACATCGGCAGGAGTATCGACGATTGGCTTACTGTTTGGCTGCGTGCAGAGTAAGCTTACTCCTCCTCGAGCGGCGGCTCGGGTCTCGCTCACAATGCTATTAATATGGCAACTTAGATCAATTAGGCCCGGTAATAATAGAGTGTTTTGGGCATCAAATTGATGGCTAGATGGCTCAGTACTTCCAGCTTTACTGATCTTGGAAATGACTCCATCTTCAATAATAATGTCGCTAAGCTCGTTCAATCCCTGACTAGGATCCATCAGCTGTGCACGGGTTATCGTGAATGTGCTCATGCGTCGTCTCCTGTCGTTTCTTGGCTTTCATTTTTCTGGGCGGCCTGTTCGGCGGCTTGACCACTCATGGCCATGGCCATTACCGCCATACGAACGGCAATACCATAGCTTACTTGGTTAAGAATAACGGATTGGTCACCGTCGGCGACAGCAGAATCAATTTCAACGCCGCGGTTAATCGGGCCAGGGTGCATGACGATAGCGTCGGGTTTTGCTAGCGTCAGCTTGGCTTCGGTTAAACCATAGAGCTTGAAGTATTCCCCTTCACTTGGCAGTAGCGCGTCGGACATGCGTTCTTTTTGTAGGCGTAACATGATGACGACGTCGACATCTGCAAGGCCTTGCTCCATGTCGAAATAGATCTTCGCGCCCAGCTCTTCCATTTCTTTAGGAACCAGTGTGGCTGGACCAATGACTCGAATTTCTTTCGCGCCTAACGTATGTAAGGCGTGGATCTGAGAGCGGGCAACCCGAGAGTGCAAAATGTCACCGACGATGGCAACCGTCTGACCTTCAAGAGTGCCTTTATGACGACGAATTGTCAGCATGTCCAGCATGGCTTGCGTTGGGTGCGCATGACGGCCGTCACCGGCATTAATAATCGCCACTCCTGGGGTTACTTGCTCGGCGATAAAGTGTGCCGCGCCACTATCTGCATGGCGAACTACAAACATGTCGCTATACATAGCTTCAAGATTCCACAACGTATCCATTAAGGTTTCACCCTTAGATGTTGCTGAGCGTGCAATATCAAGGTTTAAAATATCAGCACTTAAGCGTTTTGCTGCGAGTTCAAACGTTGAGCGTGTACGTGTGGAATTTTCAAAAAATAAGTTAACAACGGTTTTACCCCGTAATAAGGGTACTTTTTTTACCGCACGCTCTTGTGTGCTAATAAACGAATCGGCAAGGTCCAATATTTCAGTTAGTAAGTCTTTGCTTAAGCCTTCGGTGGTGAGGAAGTGTTTTAAGCGACCATCAGCAGTAAGCTGCACCTGAGTAGGATCTGAGTGGCGTGTCATAATAGATAGCTCTTAATAAATTTGTTATCCGATGGACAGTTGCAGCGGGTTCGGTCCCGATAATTTGATTTTCTGTTCAGGGTTTATAGTGATTGAGGCACCGACTAAATCAGCTTGTATGGGGAGCTGGCGTTGACCAATATCGAGAAGGCTCACTAGGTGTATGCTGGTCGGGCGGCCATAATCAAAAATTTCATTCATGGCTGCACGTATGGTGCGGCCACTCATTAACACATCATCTACCAATATAATTGCGCGGTCTTCAATGGAATCAGGCAGCTCAGAGCCTTTCGCTTGAGTCGCTAGGCCACGCTCATCAAAATCATCGCGGTAAAAGCTGATGTCTAATATCCCAAGCTCAGGTAACTCTAATGATTGCTGTAGACGTTGAGCTAACCAAGCGCCACCGGTTCGAATGCCAATTAATAGTGGCTGCTTTAGCTCTTTTTCTACAATGAGTTGTTTAATATCCGAGCTTAGCTGCTGACAGAGTGCTTCTGCGTCAGGTAATGCCGTGGCTGAAGAGGTCATGATTTGGAATCCTTATTCGCTTTGCTCAGCATTATACTGGTTCAAAAAGCTTTCTAAAATGAGTTGCGCAGCAATACCATCGACTGAGTTTTCACCAAAATTACGATTGCCGCCCATTTCAATGACTCGGCCTTTGGCTTCATAGCTGGTTAGGCGCTCATCATGAGTAAAAGAAGGGCGATGAAAACGGCCTTCGAGGCGATTAGCGAATTTATTGGCGCGACGACTGAGGTCACTTGGGCTGCCGTCCATATTCAAAGGTAGGCCAGTGAGAAAGGCTTGCGGTTGCCATTCTTCAATAATTTTTCCCAGCTGCTCCCAATTAGGAATACCATCACGGGCTTTTATGGGGTCAATGGGTGTGGCTTTTCCTGTAATTCTTTGGCCAACAGCAATACCGATACGCTGGGTACCAAAATCAAATGCCATCCAATGATCGTATATTTGTGCCATTACGCGTGCCCTGCATCGGAACTGAGAAAGCCTTCATCGATACCCAGCAGCTTAAGTGCCGCTGAATACATGTCTTTTTCTGGAGTATTGAAAATAATGTCTTCGCTTGCTTCGACGGTTAACCAAGAGTTATCGATAAGTTCTTGTTCAAGCTGACCTGCATCCCAGCCGGCATAGCCTAAAGCCACCTTATAATGGGTCGGCCCGGTGCCTTGGGCGAGCGAGGTTAAAATATCTTTAGAGGTGCTTATATGGACATTGTCGGTGACGGATAATGTCGAGCGCCAATCGCCTTTCCCTTGGTGAAGTATGAAACCATGCTCTTGATGTACCGGGCCGCCGAGTAAAACGGGGCGATCGTGGCCGTGAGGACCTTCAATTTCAAGTTGCTCTAATACTTCACTCAGATCTAAATCCGTCGGCTGGTTTAAAACTAAGCCCATTGCGCCATTATCATCATGGCTGCAAATGTAGGTGATGCTGTGTTCAAAGTTAGAATCTTTGAGGGCGGGCATAGCAATTAGAAAGTGATGTTTTAAGCTGCTGAAAGAATCATTACCAGCCATTAGTTTACGTCTGTCATATAGCGGTTACCTTTGAATTGCCAGGTTCTGATGATCTCTAATAAGTCGATTTCGCGCTTCATTTCTTCTGTGAAAGGGGCGAATGGTGCTGAGCGACGGACGATACGGATTGCCGCGTCATCGAGAACTTTTTTACCTGAGGATTCAAGGACTTTTAAGTTATTGATCGTACCATTGGGATTAATCGAAACTAATAAGCGTAGCGAGCAGTCATTAAAGCAGCCTTCTGCTTCGCGAGGGTAATTAATACGACCCATACTCTCAATTTTCCGACGCCAGCTATTAACATAATAGGCATCGTTAGCTTTCATCGTCGATGCCGCTGTTAAGCGTTGAATGCGTGGTGCTTTGGCATAGATCTGACGCTGGGTATCGAGCTTAGCTTCTAAACTGGCAATTTCTAAGCTGCGTTCTAGTAAGGATTTCTTAGGTCCATCGGGAATATCGGTCGGCTCAGTCGCTTCTTGTTCGCGGTTTAGCTGAGTTTTGAATCGGTTCTCGTTGATAGAAGAGATCAACGCCGCTTGTTCGGGTTTAACTTGTGGTGAGCTGGCTTGTTGCTCTAGTGGCGAAGATTGCTGGATGCTGTTGGCATCAAATTCAGCATCGATATCTGTGGTGAGCATTTTGGCTTCATCGAGGGTGCCACTGCCCTGCTGATTTTCTTGGGCAAGAAAATCAGCTTCTTTAGGGGCTTGATCGCTTTTGTAACTTGCTAAAGTGACTTCTAGCGTTTGTGACGTTTGATTGGGATCGGTCGTAGTAAAACTAATACCTAGTATGACCGCTGCGTGCAACAAAGCAGCTAAGAAGCCGGTGAAGGTTAAGCGGTCAGCACTGGTAACGGTAGCAGTGCTACTCATGGGCGATCTCACATTCGTTATTAGTGTAATGAATGCCCTAGTTTAACAGCGCACCTTCTGTAGTAAACAGTCGATTAGCATGTCGGCGACATCAATCCCAGAATCGCGACTAATTTCACGAACACAGGTCGGGCTGGTAACGTTAATTTCAGTGACATAATCACCAATAACGTCTAAGCCGACAAAATACAGTCCCTTCTCTTTTAATTTAGGGCCTATTTCATCTGCGATGGCTTTTTCTTTATCGGAAAGTGGCATGGTGACTCCGGAGCCACCGGCGGCTAGATTGCCGCGGGTTTCGCCATTCGCAGGGATTCGGGCGAGAGTAAACGGCACGGCTTCACCATCAATCATTAATATGCGTTTATCACCGAGTGTTATTTCTGGGATGAAGCGCTGAGCCATTATTTGCTGCTGGCCATGATTGGTTAGTGTCTCAATGATAACGCTGACATTAGGGTCGTCTTTCTTTAAGCGAAAGATAGAAGAACCACCCATACCGTCTAAAGGTTTAAATATGACGTCGCCATGCTCTGCATGAAAAGCCTTTAATAAACCGGGGCGGCGGGTCACTGTGGTAGGGCTCATAAGGTGAGCAAATTCGGTGGCGAATACTTTCTCATTGCAGTCGCGTAAGCTTTGCGGGTTATTGGCAATGACGACACCCTGCTGTGCTGCGCGCTCTAGAATATAGGTGCTATAAATAAATTCGCTATCGAAGGGCGGATCTTTGCGCATCAAGATTAGTTGTAAGTCACTTAATGGGCGATCAATAGCTTCTTCTTTCTCGAACCAATTCTCTGGATCCATTGCTACTTTAATCGCGGACATGCGGCCATAGGCTTCGCCATTCTGAATGGAGAGGTCTTGCTGCTCCATGTAAAACAATTCACAGCCACGTAATTGGGCAGCAAACATTAACGCGAGCGAGGTATCCTTGTGAAAACTGATCTGTTCAATGGGATCCATAACGATGCCAACTTTGATGCTCATGTTTGCTCCTAAAGCTTAAAAAATATTGTGAAAATGATTTTACCCTAAGTATTTGCTATTGCAGTGGAATTATTTGTTCCAACCAGTTCTAAGTTTTAGCCTAATGCGTTGTTAAGGCCTACAATTGTATGTTACAAAGGTTGTAACCAGCGTCGTACGAGTCTTAAACGACCGCTATTCTAAGAAAAATTATTAATGTGGATGGTTTAAGGCCCTTATATGGACGATAACTTTGATAACCTGAAAGTTATGGTTATTGACGATAGTAAAACTATTCGTCGTACCGCCGAGACCTTATTGAAGAAGGTTGGTTGCGAGGTAATAACTGCAACTGATGGCTTCGATGCGTTAGCGAAAATCGCAGATACTCACCCGAATATTATCTTTGTGGACATCATGATGCCTAGACTAGACGGCTATCAGACGTGTGCGCTAATTAAAAATAATTCTAAATTCAAAGATACTCCGGTCATTATGTTGTCGAGTAAGGACGGTCTTTTTGATAAAGCGAAAGGTCGTATCGTAGGTTCGGATCAATATTTAACCAAGCCGTTTAGTAAAGATGAGTTGCTGAGTGCAATTCGTAATTACGTTAAATAGTTTGTGTATAGAATTATAATTTAGAGGTGATTTGAGAATGGCTCGTGTACTTGTAGTTGACGATTCTCCAACAGAAACTCAAGCTTTTAAAACGATGCTGGAACAGCATGGGCATGAAGTTTTGAATGCAGAAAACGGTGCTGATGGTGTGGCGCTGGCGCGACAGGAGCTACCTGATGTAGTTCTAATGGATATCGTGATGCCTGGGCTGAATGGATTTCAAGCAACACGTCAGCTTACCAAGGATCCGGATACTAAACATATCCCTGTTATTATCGTGACTACCAAAGATCAAGAAACGGATCGTGTATGGGGTAAGCGTCAAGGTGCGAGTGGCTATTTAGTTAAGCCTGTGCCTGCTCCACGATTGATGGAAGAAATTGAATCGGTGATGGCGGGTTAATGATGTCGCCATTCGCTCTGTTAGCGGAAATCGCTAAGAAAAGCCGTCGTAATGCAAATGAACTACCTCAAAAATCTGAGGCGGTTACTTATTGGCGTGGCATTGGTTTTATGTTGGCAGGGCAAAAATTTGTTGCGCCTATGGGGGAGGTGGGAGAAATCTTGCAAACTCCAAGGGTGACAAAGGTACCTGGTGTACGAAATTGGATGCTTGGGGTGTCTAATATTCGTGGTCGTCTGGTGCCTATTTTGGATTTGGCGGGTTTGTTAACGGTGCCTTCTAAGGCTAGTTGGAAAACACGTCGAGTTTTGGTTATTGGTCAAGGTGATCATCAACATGGCTTATTGGTTGATGCGGTCTTGGGGATGCAGCAGTTTCCATCCCACCTGATGAGTAATCAGATGTATGTAGAATCAAATTATGCACCTTTCGTGCGTGGTGGTTTTGAGCGAGATGGTGCTAATTGGCCCATTTTTAGTTTTACTGACCTGTCGCAAGCGGATGAATTTCTGCAGGTGGCAGTTTAAAAAAGTAGTTTGTTGCGATTCAGTTCATGGATTGCGCTGAATCTTAAGAATAACAAACGTGCAGATAAGTACGGAGAGATTGGAATGAGTAAAGAGACGGGAAGCGTTTGGTCCGCGGTATTTGGTAACCCACGAGCGGGTTTCTTTACTGTGATACTGATTGTTTCAATCCTGGCTTTCTTGGGTGTGACGGTTTTCGTAAACAACCAGGCAAACCAAGATAAAGAATATATTAGTCACGCAGGTGAACTTCGAGTTCTTTCGCAGGAATTGGCAAAGAACGCCGTGGAAGCCGCCGGTGGTAAAGCAGAGGCTTTCTCATTATTACGTAATGCGCGTGATAATTTTGAAACTCGCTGGAACTATCTATCTAAAGGTAATTCTGCAACTGGCTTGCCGCCAGCTGAAATTGCCGATATGACGAATGTACAGGGCTTATGGAATAAGGTGTCTAATAACGCCGACCAGATTGTAGAAGCTCAAGATATTATTCTCTCTTTACACGAAGTTGCCGCGACATTGGCAGAAACAATTCCTCAACTGCAGGTTGAGTATGATGAGATTGTAGAAATCTTACTGGACAGTGGTGCTCCTGCTGATCAGGTTGCTGTTGCACAGCGTCAGTCTTGGTTAGCAGAACGTATTGTACGCTCGGTAAACAAAGTACTTGGCGGTGGTGAAGATGCCGTGATGGCTGCTGATGCGTTCGGTCGAGATGCTTCCTTATTCGGTCGAGTATTGAACGGTATGATCGAAGGCAATGTTGCCATGAACTTGAGTCAGGTAACTGACGAAGAAGCTATTTTTGCCTTGGCCGAAATTGCTGAGCTGTTTGAATTCGTATCCGGTTCGGTTGATGAAATTCTTGAAACTTCTCCTGAGCTCTTCCAAGTACGTGAAGCATCGGATGCGATTTTTGCTGACTCTCAATTACTTCTTAATGAAACCTCTGTTTTGACTAATGGCTTCCAGACCAGTACTGAAGGTTTGGGCTTGTTGCAGTTAGTTGCTTATTTATCGGCTCTAATGGCTGTTGTCGGTATGGTTGGTTTGGGTGTTATCTCTTATCAGGATACGCGCAAAGATTTATCTGAAACTGCTTATAAGAACGAACAAAACCAGATCGCTATTTTGCGTCTACTGGATGAAATTGCCGACCTTGCAGATGGTGACTTAACCACTCAGGCGACGGTAACGGAAGACTTTACCGGTGCGATTGCTGACTCCATCAACTACGCAATCGACCAAATGCGCTCACTGGTATCGGCGATTAACGAAACAGCGGTACAGGTATCCTCCGCTGCTCAAGAAACTCAAGCAACGGCAATGCATCTTGCTGAAGCATCAGAACACCAAGCACAAGAAATTGCTGGGGCATCTGCGGCCATTAACGAAATGGCAGTGTCGATTGACCAAGTATCTGCAAACGCCTCGGAATCATCCGCGGTAGCAGAGCGATCGGTTGCGATCGCCAACAAAGGTGCTGAGGTGGTACAGGCAACGATTCACGGCATGGATAACATTCGTGAACAGATTCAAGAGACTTCTAAGCGTATTAAACGTCTGGGTGAATCGTCTCAGGAAATTGGAGATATTGTATCCCTAATTACCGATATTGCTGACCAAACAAACATTCTATCTCTTAACGCGGCAATTCAGGCATCCATGGCCGGTGACGCAGGTCGAGGCTTCGCGGTTGTTGCCGATGAAGTACAGAGACTGGCAGAACGTTCTGCTGCGGCAACCAAACAGATTGAAGCACTGGTTAAAACGATTCAGAACGATACGAACGAAGCCGTTATCTCGATGGAAACTACAACTTCGGAAGTGGTACGAGGCGCACGCTTAGCACAAGATGCAGGTGTGGCACTGGAAGAAATTGAGAACGTATCGAAAAACTTAGCAGATTTGATTCAGAATATTTCCAACGCTGCACGTCAGCAGGCATCTTCTGCAGGTCATATCTCGAATACGATGAACGTTATTCAAGAGATTACTTCGCAAACTTCTGCAGGTACAACCGCGACGGCTAAGTCGATTGGTAACCTTGCGGATATGGCGAACAAGTTACGTGAATCGGTTGCAGGCTTTAAGCTTCCTGAGAGTGAACAGACTCTTTAGGTTGAAGTTTAAATGAGCAATCCTTCAGATTTCTTCTCAAATAAGCGCTCCGGTTTTGGCATGATGCCAGATATGGAAGAAGAGCAATTTCTGCGTTGGCAGAACTTGCTCGAAGAGCGCACAGGCATGTGCCTGGCTCCTCAGCGTAAATCATTTTTACAAACTAGCTTGGGCATTCGTATGCGTGAGCTGGGTTGTGATGATTACGAAGATTATTACCAGAGGGTAACGACAGGGTCAGGCGGCGCTATTGAATGGGCAACTCTCTCAGATCGCTTAACCGTACAGGAAACACGATTTTTCCGTGATCCTGATGCCATGATGTTTGTGAAAAACCATTTATTAAAAATGGCAAAAACATCAGCGCAGAATAAACCGTTTGAGCTCTGGAGTATGGGCTGCTCATCAGGGGAAGAGGTTTACAGCTTAGCTATGCTGGCTGATGAATGCTTGTCTCCTATGGGAATTAATTACTCGGTAACAGGGACTGATCTATCAACAGTCGTCTTACGAAAAGCGCGTCAGGGTATTTACCCTATTCGCAAGCTTGAGACCTTGCCTGTTTCCTATCGCCAGCGTTATTGCACGGCGATAGAAAATAATGAATATCAGATTGCGCCGTTATTGCGTGATCGCACCTGCTTTACGCAGGTTAATGCTTTGAATTTAGATGCTTTTCCTGTTGAAGGGTTAAGCGTTATCTATTGTCAGAACTTATTGATTTATTTCCGTCGCTGGCGTCGTCGAGAGATCCTTAACGCGTTAGCGGAGCGCTTAGTTCCAGGTGGCATTTTAGTCACAGGGCTAGGAGAGATGGTGGATTGGCAGCATCCTGATTTAATTCAAGTTGAGAGTAATAAACTTTCAATTTATGTTCGACGTGATAGTAACAAACAAATAGGAGACCGCTAGGCGATGAGCCATGACTACATCGCGCTGGAATGGGTTAAAGGGGAGATTGAAGAAACCCTACAGCAGGCGCAGCAAGCATTAGAAGCTTACGTTGAAAATACGCAAGACCGTACTCGTCTCAAATTTTGTTTGAGTTACTTGCATCAAGTGCATGGCACTTTGCAAATGGTTGAGTTTTACGGCGCGGCTTTATTGGCAGAAGAAATGGAAGCTTTGGCTAAGGAATTAGCTGAAGGTGATATGGCCAATGAAAGAGACGTGCTTGAAGTATTAATGCAGGCCATTCTCCAACTACCTAGCTATCTTGAGCATATCAAGGTGGGTCGTCGCGACTTGCCTGTCGTCTTATTGCCTATTTTGAATGAGTTACGTGCGGCCCGTGGCGAGAGCTTGATGTCGGAGACGGCACTATTTGCCCCGAACATCGATGCCCCTGTTGCCCTAACGGACGCCGAATTAAATAAATTCAATGATCCTGGTTTTAGTCCTTGGCTGAAAAAACTACGTCAGATGCAGCAAACCGCTATCTTGCATATTCTGCGCGGTGAGCAAGAAGAGCTGGCGATAGACTATTTACACAAAGTATTTGGCCGTTTATATAAATCACTAGGCAAAACGCCTCAGGGCCTTGTTTGGTTGCCAGCATTGGCATTTATCGAATATTTGAAAACGCAAAAAAGTATTCCGAAAAGCGCAAAGCCTTTATTACGCCAGTTAGATCATCAGCTAAAACTGCTTCAAGACCAGGGTCTTAGTGTTTTAAATCAATCTGTACCAACAGAATTGCTGAAAAACCTCTTATATTATATCGCTAAGTCCCCGTTAGAAAATGGGGCGGTTGCTGCAGTAAAAGCTAAGTTCAATTTAGCCGCTGCGTTACCGAATGAAGAAGAATTAAAACATCAGCGTGATGCCTTATCAGGTCCTGATAAAGCAACAGTTGGTAGCGTTATTGGTGCGCTAATAGAAGAGATTACTAACCTAAAAGATCAGTTTGATCTATTGGTTCGTGGTGATGAAGAGCGCAGTGAAGCTTTGCAAAAAATGCTGCCGTTATTTAAGCAAATTGCCGATACTATGGGCATTTTGGGCTTAGGTATGCCACGCCGAGTTTTACAAGAGCAGCAGAGTAATGTTGCTCGCTTGATGGATCAGCAAGTCATCACCGATGCTGAGTTAATGGATGCGGCGGGTGCTTTATTATATGTCGAAGCAACCCTTAATGGCATGCAAACTGAAGGCACGTTAGTAGAAACTCGTCCTGAGGATGCATCGGTTAGCAGTGCCCAAAAAGCGGTATTACATGAAGCGCGAAATGTACTTGAACAAGTTAAAGACTCAATTGTTGAATACATTGCTAAGCAATGGGATGCCAGTGAGTTAGAAGATGCGCCGCAGTGGTTAAGATCGATCGAAGGCTCGATTAATATGATCCCACTGCCACGGGTTGCAAAGATTTTAGAATCAGCGGCTAATTTTGTAGAGCAGCAGTTGATTGCTGAGCAGTTAAAAGCTCAGTGGAGTGTGATGGATAATTTTGCTGATATCCTCACTAGTGTTGAATATTACATTGAGCGTTATAGTAATAGCCCTCTTGAAGCAGATGAAAACCTGTTGCAAAGAGCCGAGTTAGCACTTTCTCAATTACCTGGTCAAAATGAAGTTGTTGAAGCTGAGACTGAATCTGAAGTAACAGCTGATATGGAATTAGCGGCTGCATTGGATCAAATTGATTTATCGGAAGACCAATCCGATCAAGTTGAAGTTGATCTGGCTGCAGTATTAGATGCGGCAGAAGAGCCAGAAGTTTCAACGGCTGAAACGATTCCTGTATTAGAAAATATCGTTGAAGATATTGTTGAGGATATTTCTGAGCAAGATAGTTCGCTCGTCGAAGATTCACCGGTGGTTGATGACGTTGAACTAGAAGTTGCGGTTCTTGAAGATGGGATTGAAGAGACTCTAGAAGAAAATGCTGAAGAGAACATTGTAGAGAGCGATGAGAAATTAGTTGCCGAGCCAGTTGAAGAAATTTCTTTAGAGGTGAGCGCAGAGGAAGAAAGTGATTCCGAAGATGATTTGATTGATGATGAAATCATTGAAATATTTTTGGAAGAAGCGGAAGAAGTATTAGAAACCCTGCAAGAGTTTTGGCCTCAATATAAAACCAATAACGATGATACAGAAGCCCAATCTACCGTTCGGCGTGCTTTCCACACACTGAAAGGCAGTGGTCGTATGGTGCAAGCTGCTGTAATCGGTGAGCTTGCATGGTCGATAGAAAATTTATTAAATCGGGTAATCGACCAAACGGTTAACCTAGAAGAAAATGCGTGTGCACTTATTGATCAGGTGATGGAATGTATACCTGAGTTAATTGAAGACTTCCGTTTACGACGTACTGGAAATATAGATACTGCGCCATTAATGGCTTATGCCGAGGCCTTATCTCAAGGTGAATCTGTTGCTGCATTTTCAATTGCAAGCAGTGAGACTGTTGAAGCAGTTGAAGCAGTTGAAGCAGTTGAAGCAGTTGAAGCAGTTGAAGCAGTTGAAGCAGTTGAAGCAGTTGA
>ENA-ORXI01000014-ORXI01000014.1-sediment-metagenome-genome-assembly--contig:-NODE-14-length-107087-cov-10.216998_pt1 | contig 107087 bp, 96 predicted proteins | sample MGYA00237861_ERZ511468 | MGnify/ENA primary metagenome ERZ511468 (study PRJEB26299, sample SAMN06266213) | sediment metagenome | isolation source: Hudson Canyon methane seep mesocosm | place...
TGAATGGTGGCATGAACATGGGTTAATGAACTTAGGAAGTAGAACATGAGTAACATCGAAGAACGCGTAAAGAAAATTGTAATCGAACAACTAGGCGTTAAAGAAGAAGAAGTTAAATCTTCATCTTCTTTCGTTAATGATTTAGGTGCTGATTCTTTAGATACTGTTGAATTAGTTATGGCGCTAGAAGAAGAATTTGAAACTGAAATTCCAGATGAAGATGCTGAGAAGTTGACCAGCGTTCAAGAAGCAATTGATTACATTATCGCACACCTATAATTGTGTGTTTTAACGTAAAATATTGATACTGGAATGATCAAATAATTGACTAGTTTTAGTGAATGATTTGATGTTTCATAAAAAGCCGCCTCTTCATCAGATCGCGGCTTTTTTATTATCTGAGTTAGAAAAACACAGCTCAATACTGTGTAGAAATATTTTAGAAATACTAATTTAATAGCATGCGTTTAATAACATACGCTTTATAGAATCACGTGTTATAGAATTTCGTTTTTGGTTTTAAAGTTATTGAGAAGGATCGGGAGATCATCTTATGAGTTCACGTCGAATCGTTGTCACAGGTTTAGGCATGGTTTCTCCATTAGGAAATACCGTGGAAGATAGCTGGCAAGCATTAATTGCCGGTAAAAGTGGCATAGGTAAAATTGATTCGTTTGATACCGAAGGTTTTGCTACTCAAATTGCAGGTCAGATCAAAGATTTTGATATTACCCAATATGGTTTAACGTCAAAAGATGCCCGTAAGTTAGATATCTTTATCCAGTATGCATTGGCAGCCAGCCATCAAGCGATGAGAGATGCCAAGCTAGACGATAATATTAATACGGATGCGATTGATGCTAATCGTATCGGTGTCGCGGTTGGTTCAGGTATTGGTGGTATCAGTACTATTGAAAATACAGTGCTCGATATTGAGAAAAAAGGTCCACGCCGAGTATCGCCTTTTTTCATTCCCGCCACCGTGGTTAACATGGCTGCAGGAAATATTGCGATAACGTATGGACTAAAGGGCCCTAATTTTGCTATCGCCACGGCGTGTACGACCGGAACGCATAATATTGGTTATGGTGCACGAACCATTGCTTATGGTGATGCGGATATTATGGTTGTTGGTGGTGCTGAAATGGCGACCTGTGCTGCAGGCGTAGGTGGTTTTGCCGCAGCTCGTGCTATGTCGACCCGCAATGATGATCCAGAAAAAGCCAGTCGACCTTGGGATAAGGATCGCGATGGTTTTGTTTTGGGCGACGGGGCCGGGGTACTCGTATTAGAAGAGTATGAGCATGCGAAAAAACGCGGTGCGACGATCTATGCTGAATTAGCTGGGTTTGGTATGAGTGATGATGCGCATCATATTACCAGTCCGCCAGAGAATGGCAGTGGTGCACAAGCGGCGATGCAAAACGCTCTTAATGATGCGGGCATGAAGCCAGAAGAGGTACAGTATATTAATGCTCATGGTACTTCGACTCATGCTGGCGATATTGCAGAAACGTCGGCGGTACGCGGTCTATTTGCCGAACATGCCGATAAAGTGGCGGTATCATCAACTAAGTCGATGACGGGGCATTTGTTAGGTGCAGCAGGAGCGGTTGAAGCCATTTTTACAATTAAGGCCATTACTGACAGCATTGCTCCAGCAACGATCAACCTGGATGAAGCGGGAGAAGGTTGTGATCTAGATTATATTCCTAATGTCGCGCGTAAGATGAATATTGAAGCCGCTATTTCAAATTCATTTGGATTTGGTGGTACAAATGGCTCGTTGCTTTTCAAAAAGGTAAATTAATTTCAAATGGATTTATTCTTCGCCAATGGTGTTCTGATTGAAAATCATAAAGCTGACGGGCCACAAGTTGGTTTTAATGATAGAGCATTGCAATATGGTGATGGTGTCTTTGAAACCCTGCGAATTTATAGTGGTGAAATTCCCATGTGGGAATTCCACCAGCAGCGGTTAATAAAAGCTCAACAAGTACTCGGCCTTCCATTGGATGACTTCATTGCGCAGTGGTCGAGTTTTATGCAGAAAAATTTAGCCAGCATTGAAAATGCTTGTGCAAAATTAGTTATCAGTCGAGGAGAAGGGCCTAGAGGGTATAAAATACCTAGGCACGCTCAGTTGAACTGGTGGTTGAAGATAACGGACTTGCCTGCAAGCTGTTTAGCGCCAAGAAACCCCTTTCGTTTAACCTTATGCCAGCATGCCATTTCACGTCAGCCTGCGCTTGCAGGGCTAAAGCACCTTAATCGTATCGATCAAGTTATGGCGCGCTCTGAATGGAGTGAGCAGGAAGGATTTGATGATGGCATTATGTTTAATCTTGATGGTGATGTGATAGAAGGCACGACGTCGAATATATTTTGGTTAAAGGGAGAGCAGTTATATACTACGGACCTTAGCCAAGAAGGTATTGATGGCTGTGTTCGACGTTGGTTAATTGCTCTGCAAAAAAATAGTCTTCCTGTAAAAATTGAGAAGCAGGTTAAACTTGATCAATTATTGACTGCGGATGGTGTTTTTGTAACCAATAGTTTAATAGGAATACAGGTCGTTGGTGAAATTGATGGTCAAAGCATTGTGCAGAATAGTCGAATTGATGAGATCGACAGAGAGTTTAATCGCCAATACATTAATGCAGAATAAGTAAAAGATTTAGCTTGAACTCATTTCTCAACATTATAATTTTAAAAGCCAGACAATAGGCAATCATCTTACATGTTAAAAAAATTATTCATATTATCGCTCATTAGCATTGCCATTTTGGTCTCTGGAGCAGCTTATCTAGTTCAACAACCGATTGTATTGGCTGAAGGCGAAAGCAGCTTAATAATTGAGGTTAATAAAGGACAAAATTTATCTCAACTGGCATATGCGTGGGAAAAACAAGGCTGGCTGCCGTCGGCAAAAGTCTTATTAATTCAGGCACGTCTATTTGATAGTGCTAGAAAGATTAAGCCTGGTGAATTTGAAATTCCAGCCAATGCGACTAGTTTTGAAATCTTAACACGATTAACGAAAGGCTCGAGTAAGCGTTATAAGGTTAGTTTCATTGAAGGGACGCGTTTAAAAGATGCACTTATTCGGCTCCAGCAAGCACCTAAATTAATACAAGATGTGCAACCACTGACAAGCGCTAAGGTCCAAACGTTACTCGGTCTCGAAAGCCTAGCGGAAGGTTGGGTTTATCCGGATACCTATGTTTATCAAGCGGGTGACTCCGTTTCCTCTATTTTAAAACAAGCTCATCAGCGAATGAAATCAGTCTTGGCCGAGGAATGGGAAATCTACCTCGCTCAGATAGCACAAAAAAAGATTGAAAAATTGCCCTACCGTTCGGCATACGAAGCTTTAGTGATGGCTTCTATCGTTGAAAAAGAAACAGGGCAAGTCAGCGAGCGCCCAGAGATTGCGGGTGTTTTTGTCAGGCGCTTACAAAAAAATATGCGCTTAGAAACGGACCCTACGGTAATTTATGGTTTAGGCGAAGCGTACAAAGGCAATTTAAGAAAGAAGCATTTGCGAGATCGCTCTAACCCTTATAATACCTATCGTAATAAAGGCTTACCTCCCACACCAATTGCATTAGCAGGGCGTGCAGCGATCAATGCCACATTGAATCCCGCGAGTAGTAAAAATTTATACTTTGTTGCTAAAGGTGATGGTAGCCACTATTTTTCTGCATCATTAGCTGAACATAACCGTGCGGTACGTAAATACCAGATTTTTAGACGCAGTAAAGAATATCGTTCTGCGCCGGCGACGAATTAAGTCGTATTGATATTAAGTAGAAATAGAAATGAGTAATAATACGAAACATTTAGGCCAGTTCATTACTTTTGAAGGTGGTGAAGGGGTTGGTAAATCGACCAATATTGAATTTTGTCGCCAGTTGTTAGAGCAGCAGGGAATCGATGTGATCGTTACCCGTGAGCCGGGTGGTACTGAAATTGCCGAAATAATTCGCGAAGAGCTACTGAAGAAGCCGCACGATGAGCGCATGTGTGATGTCACTGAGTTATTATTAGTATTTGCTGCTCGCGCACAGCATATCGAAGCATTAGTAAAGCCAGCGCTGGAGCGAGGCAGCTGGGTTTTATGTGATCGCTTTACCGATTCAACTATTGCCTATCAAGGTTATGGGCGAGGTTTAGAGCTCAGCCTCATTGAGCAGCTGAGAAGTATTGCGCAATTAGGCATTGAAGCTAATAAAACTTTCCTATTGGATGCCCCCGTCGATGTGGGAATGGGACGCGCAAGAGCGCGAGGGCCCGCAGATCGATTTGAAGTTGAGCAGCTGGATTTCTTTAGCCGAGTACGAGAAGGATTTTTGGCCATTGCAGAACAATCTCCAGGTCGGGTTCAGTTGATTAATGCTGGGCAAGCGCTCGATCTAGTGCAGGCTGACCTTGAGGTTGCGCTGACGCAACTACTTTCACAAGCGGAGAAAGGTTAATGGCTGTTGATGAAGCCGAGGTTGCAGAGCAAGGGCGCTTAGCAAGACAAGTATTATTGCAAGATATCCCTTGGAATATCGAATTGTGGCAAGGCCTGATTGAACGCTATCATGCTTCAGGCTTACCTCACGCATCATTGCTATTGGGTAATGAAGGCACGGGAAAGCGTCCGTTAGCGTTTAAACTGGCTAAATTTCTTTTGTGCCAAGCCCCGGATAAGAGGACGGCCAGAAATACGACTTCTTGCAATACCTGTCATAGTTGCAAATTGATTGATGCGGGTAGCCATCCGGACTATTTTGTCTGCGATCAAGAGGCAAAGGGGAAGCAAATTAAAGTCGATTTGGTGCGTGAGCTGAATGACTTCTTATCGAAGACGCCACAAATTTCCGCCTGCCAGGTGGTTCAAATCTATCCGATTGAAGCGATGAATATCAATGCTTCTAACGCGTTATTAAAAACTTTAGAAGAGCCATCAGGTGAATCCTATTTGTTGTTAATGGCTGAGCGTTTAGGTTCGGTTCTGCCGACAATACGCAGTCGTACTCAACGTATTAGTTTACATCCTCCTAGCACTGAAAATGCATTAGCCTGGCTCGCAGAGAGGATGCCTAATGCAGCAGCGGAGGATCTTGCTTTAGCATTACGACAATGTGGCGGTGGCCCATTAAAAGCAGAGAACTGGTTGCGAGAAGGTTTGCTAGCACAAGATACGGCCTATACCGAGCTGATGAGAAACTGGTTATCGGGTCAGCAGCAATTGCAGGATGTCAGTAAAGCTCTAGCGAAGTTTGACCTGTTGGATACCATTAATTGGTGGACGGGGTTAAGCTTAGATATTATGAAGTTAGGCATGGGCGCTGATGACAACCAAATTAGTCACCCTTTGCAAGCTGAATGGATAAGGGAGTTGGTCGCTACCGTATCTAAGCTAAAGCTGTTAACCTTACAGCAGAAACTACAAGAAATTGCAGGTCGTCTTGCTGCAGGGCAAGGCAATTACAATGCATCGTTATTAATTGAATCTGTATTATTAGATTGGCAGCAATCATTTTCATCATAAGAGGCCAGCATGAATCCAAGAAGTGGTATTTTATCGCTCACTATTAAAGACAAAGCCGTTTTATACGCCGCTTATATGCCTTTTATTCAAGGTGGGGGCTTATTCATTCCAACCAATAAGCAGTATCAGTTAGGTGAAGAAGTTTTCATGCTATTAAAACTGATGGAAGAACCTGAGAAAATTCCGGTGGCCGGTAAGGTTATCTGGGTAACACCTAAAGGCGCGCAAGGTAATAAAGTTGCGGGTATTGGTGTGCAATTCACCGGTGAAGACAGTATGGCGAAAGATAAAGTTGAAACTTATCTTGCCGGTGCTCTGCAAGCGGACCGACTAACGCATACTATGTAAATAGTAATCTTATCGCAGCCCTAAAACCTAAAAGGGCTGTCTGAGCCTGTCTTCTAAATACATCACTATCCTTAAATCATTCTACCTATTGAACCTCTCTTTCATGCTATGAATTAGACTTCATCCGCATATACATTAGGAAAATCTTTCATGTCGCTTTTATTTAAAGAAATTGATAGTCAAACCTCGTCTATTGGTCAGATCTCATTGCGTAGACGTCGTATGCCTGCTTTTGGCGATAGAGACATCTATGAAGTTAAGCTCGGGGATGAGTTTTTAATGTCGAGCATGTTTGTTGAGGCAGAAGAAGCGCTTTCAACTCTTGGATTAGCGGCAGTTGAAGGTGACAATCTGAATGTGGTAGTTGGTGGTCTCGGTTTAGGTTATACGGCTGTCACGGCCTTAAAAGATGAACGGATTGCTGAATTATTAGTAGTTGATGCCCTCGATACCGTCATTAACTGGCACAAAGATGAACTCGTTCCTTTGGGAAAGCTGCTCAATGCAGATAGTAGAAATCGTTATGTTCATGGTAGCTTTTTCGATCTTGCTACGGCCCCTGAAACGGGTTTCGATACTGCTAATCCAGGGCAAAAGTTTGATGCTATCCTGTTGGATATCGATCATTCACCGACTGAGTTTTTAGACGTTGCTAACGCAAGTTTCTATACAACAGAAAACCTATCATTGATGGCGCAGCAGTTAAAATCTCAGGGTGTTTTTGCTATGTGGTCGCAGAATTTGCCAGAGAAAGATTTTGAAGCCCTGTTAGCAACCGTATTTGACGAGGTTGAGTCTCATGTGGTCTCTTTTTTCAACCCAATGCAAAATAACGTATCAACCAACTCAGTTTATGTCTGTGTAAAAAGAACATGAATGAAACTTTGAGAGTCTAGGTGATCAAATTACTTAATGTACGGATTGCCTTATCCATGGACTCTTTTGTGGTATGAAAATGCGGTGAAAAACGCACGCCACCACCTCTGTTGGCACAGACCACATCATTTGCCATTAATTTTTGATATAGCTGAGCAGAATTTATTCCTGAAAATCGGAAGGTTAAAATACCCGCGCGGACATTGGGTTCAATAGGAGAAAGGATTTCTGCTCCGAGGCCTTGTAGTTTAGCTAGAAGATAGGCATGGTTGACTTCAATCGCAGCGGCGACATTGTCTAATCCTACTTGCAATAATAAATCGGTGCTGGCTTCTAAGGCGTATCCGGCGAGCATATTCGGGCTGCCGCACTCGAAGCGCTTGGCATTTTTAGCGGGTTGCCAATCTTTAATTGAAAAATCCCCAGCCCCTTCAATCATATGCCAGCCATATTGATATAATTTTAATTTTTTAATATGGGTTTCTTTCACAAAGAAGAAGCCAAGGCCTTCTGGCCCAAGCATCCATTTATGTCCATCTGCCATGGCGAAATCAATGTGCCACTCGTCGCACTTAAATTCCATCGCACCGACAGCCTGAATGGCATCGACACAGAATAAAACGTTATTTTCTTTGCAGGCCAGGCCTAGCTTTTCGAGGTTCAGTTTTATGCCAGAAGCGTATTGAACGGCACTCACTGAGATCATCTTCGGTTTATCAGTTTTCGAATTGATAGCGGCTAAAATTTCAGCTTCAGGATGTTGTGCATTAATAGCTACTTGCTTAACGATAATGCCGAATTTTTGTGCGAGTGACTCCCAGACGATACGATTGGATGGAAATTCATCATCACTGATTAGAATGATATCTCCGGCTTGCCATTCGAGCCCATAAGCTACTATGGAAAGTGCTTCGGAAGTATTCTTTACCAGTGCGACACACTCTTCATTCTTACTGCCAACAAGCTTCGCTAATTTTGACCTTAAGCTTTGTTCTTTTTTTAACCAGGTTAAGTAACCTTGAGCCCCGGTTTGGCAATTTTCCTTGGCGAATTCCTGAACAGCTTCACTCGTGCACTTAGGCCAAGGTGCTACCGCCGCGTGGTTTAAATACATGCATTGTTCGTTCACTGGAAACTGGTCGGCTACAAATTCGGCTTGGGTTTTAAAGTTTTCAGGGGATAAAGGCATATATTTAGAACTCATTTCCACGGACTCATTGATTATCAAGGCGGTAACAAAGATACTTGTGCTTTCTATTACGCACCCCCATATAGCTTTAACATTAAAGCACAGAAAGAGGCACAGCAAGGTATGACTCAGGTTAAGTCTGCATTTGAATTTATCAGCAGTACAGAAGTTAGCTCCCTTAATTTAACCGTTGAGCATTATCAGCATACGCAAACCGGTGCCGTTCATTATCACCTTGCCGCCGACAACCAAGAGAAAGTCTTCATGGTTGCATTGCGTACTATGCCAAAAGACAGTACGGGTGTTGCCCATATTCTGGAGCATACCGCCTTGTGCGGGAGTGATAAATACCCTGTGCGTGATCCGTTTTTTATGATGACGCGCCGTTCGCTAAATACCTTTATGAATGCCATGACCAGTAGCGACTGGACGGCTTATCCTTTTGCATCACAAAACGATAAAGACTTCGACAATCTATTAAGTGTGTATCTAGACGCCGTATTCTTCGCCCGCTTAGATGAGTTAGATTTTGCTCAAGAGGGCCATCGGGTAGAATTTGAGCAGATGGAAGACCCTACCTCAGACCTTGTCTATAAAGGGGTGGTATTTAACGAAATGAAAGGGGCCATGTCTTCCCCAGTTAGCCAGTTATGGCAGAAAATCAGCAAGCATTTATTCCCGACCAATACTTATCATTATAATAGTGGTGGTGAGCCATCTGAAATTACCAACTTATCTTATGAGCAATTAAAATCTTTTTACGCCAGTCACTATCACCCCAGTAACGCCATTTTCATGACCTTTGGCGATATGGATGTGAATGAGTTGCACGAAAAATTTGATAAGCAAGCCTTAGCCAAATTCGAGAAACAAGATCAGCAGTGGTCTGTGCCATTAGAGCAACGCCTTGCTGCGCCAATGCGTATTGAAGAATCTTATTCAGTTGAAACAGACGATACGGATGAGCTGACAGATAAAACCCACCATGTTATTGCCTGGTTATTAGGCGAATCAGCTAATTTAAAAGAGCAGCTGGAAGCTCATTTATTGTCCCAGTTATTACTCGACAATAGTGCCTCTCCATTACGTAAAGCCCTTGAAAAATGTGAGTTTGCCACGGCACCTTCTCCTATGTGTGGTTTGGAAGACTCAAACCGTGAAATGAGCTTTATGTGCGGTGTTGAAGGCAGTAATGTTGCTGATGCTGATGCATTTGAACAGCTTGTATTTGAAGTTTTAAATGACGTTGCGGAAAAGGGTGTCGAGCAAGAAGAAATTGATTCTGTATTACACCAGTTAGAATTTCACCAGCGTGAAATCGGTGGTGATAGCCATCCTTATGGCATGCAATTAATCTTTAGTGGTATGAGCGCCGCAACTCATTATGGTGATCCGGTTGCCATGATTAATATAGAGCCTGCATTAGAAGCGTTAAAAGAAGATGTTAAAAATCCTGACTTTGTTCAGGGATTAGTGAAAAACTTATTACTCAGCAATCGCCATTTTATTCGTTTATCCCTGCGTCCAGATCGCGAACTAGGCGCTGAAGAATTACGCATCGAAAAAGATAAACTGGCGAAAATGAAAGCTGAGTTGAGTGAGCAAGATGCACAAAAGATCATTAAACAGTCGCTAGACTTGAAGGCGCGCCAGGAGCAAGAAGATGATAGCGAACTGCTTCCTTCGGTAGGTCTTGAAGATGTACCGGCTGAGATTAAATATCCAGAAGCTGACAGTGAAGATGTTCGTCAACAAGCCAAACTTGCGGATAATTTCGTTAGTTACAGCACCGGAACTAATGGCATTGTCTACCAACAGCTGATTACCAACTTACCCGCATTGAATGCGCAAGAGCTGCAGTTATTGCCATTATTAGGCTATACCTGGACTGAGGTTGGCGCGTCAGGCAATTATTTAGAACAGCAGCAAAAACAAGCGGCTTATTGTGGTGGAATTTCTAGTTATGCCAGTATCAAGCCGAAAGCATTAACAGCGGATAACCAGCAAGATGAAATGTTGGGGTATTATACTTTTTCAGCGAAAGCTCTTGCGAGTAATCAGCAAGACTTTAGTGAATTGGTTCGTGATACCGCAGTGAATGCCGATTTTTCCGATGCCGAACGAATTAATGAATTGGTTGAGCAAGTCAGTGCACGCCGTTTGCAAGGCATAACGGGTAATGGTCATGGTTTAGCCATGCAGGTTGCTGCCGCTCAAGTGAGCGAGCATGCGGCTATGATGAGCGATATTTCTGGCCTGCCACTGACTCAGCGCCTGAAGCAGGCTCAGCTAGCGAACTCGGATACTCGCGGCGAATTGATTGCGAAAGATCTGCAAGCTTTGCAGCAAAAAGTGATCAGTCAGCCAACGGAAGTCTTATTGATTCAAGATAAAGAGCAGTTGGCCAGCCATGCGCAATCAGCTTCTGCTTGGCAGCAAAATTATTCAGAATCCGCGTTTGAGATTGCTAAGGCCGATGCAAGTATTCTGGCCAGCAGTGCGCTGCATAATTATTGGATGGTTGATAGCCAGGTGAATTTCTGTGCGATGGCATTCCCTACGGTTAATCAACTACACCCTGATGCACCCGCATTAGCGGTCGCGGCAGGTATATTGCGTAATGGCTTCTTGCATACGGCCATTCGTGAGCAAGGTGGAGCCTACGGTGCTGGCGCAAGTCAGGATTCTAACTTGGGTATTTTTAAGTTTTATTCCTACCGTGATCCTCGCATCGAAGGAACGTTTGATGACTTTAATGGGTCTATCTCATGGATATTGAATGATGCAAAAGATGAGAGCTTAGTTGAGCAATCAATTTTAGGCATCATTGGCTCGATGGATCGTCCTAGCTCTCCAGCGGGTGAAGCTAAATTGATTCACCATGCATTGAAAGCAGGACGAACCCCAGAACGCCGTTTGGCGTATCGCCAAGGCCTATTAGCAGTTACCTTGGCTGATGTTAAACGAGTCATTGAGACTTACTTATTAGCCGGGAAAGGCAAAAAAGCAGTACTGGCACCTAAGGGCACAGCGGATATTGCAGAGAAATTAGGATTGAATGCAATCGAACTCTAGATTAGAATGATTCTCATCAAGATTTTGCGGCCGTAGGTGATTTAACCTGCGGCTTTTTATATTTACAGTAGGAAATTCCATGGAAATGTCTTGGCAGAAGACAGTTGCAGCTTTTTTAGTAACGTCAGGTTTGATCACCCTTCCTTATTTCGCAAACGCAAATAAAGATAATTTATCGACAGCCCGATCAGAAACGTCGAATGTGATTCAGCAAGGTGCGCAATCACAAAAGAAAGTTGATCAGCTTGATGATGAATACCAAGGTTTATTACAGGATTTTCGTACCACCAATGGCGAAATTGATCAGCTAACCCTTTATAACAAGCAGATGTCGGCGATTGTTAAAAACCAACAAGCTGAGATTAAAAAGATTGATCAGCAAATTCGTGATATTGAATTCACTGAACAAGGCATCTTGCCGCTAATGAGTCAGATGCTGGATTCCTTAGAGCAATTTAATCAATTGGATCTGCCTTTCTTGCAAAAAGAACGCGCAACTCGCCTAGCAAAACTGCGTGAATTGATGGTGCGTGCTGATATTACAATTTCTGAAAAATATCGCCGGGTATTAGAAGCTTTTCAAATTGAAGTGGAATATGGTCGCACTCTGGAAACTTATCGTGAGAAAGCAGACGATAATATCGTCTATGACTTCCTCCGAATCGGACGCACCGCGCTTTATCGTTTAACCCTTTCAGCGGACCATGCTTGGATATGGAACAAAGCTTCTTCACAATGGACTGCTTTAGATTCGTCCTTATTGCGTGATGTTCGTAAAGCCCAAGATGTTGCTCGTCAGACTGCGGCGCCGGAATTATTAACCCTGCCTTTGATTTCACCCCATGACTCCTTGCGTGTGTCTAAAGAAGGAGAGCAGTAATATGAATTTCTCTCAATTATCTGTCAGTTTTATTACGGTATCAGCATTAATATTTTCGCCACTGGCATCAAGTGAAGTGACGGCGACTGAAACCAAACCGACTGAAATAAAAAGTTTAGAAGGCCTGTTGCAACAGGTTGAACAGTTTCAAAAACAAGAAACTGAAATTAACCAGCAGCGTGAATCTCAATTTAAACAAAATAAACAAGATCAAAAGGCACTGCTAAGCAAAGCGAAAGCTGAATTAAAGGCTGAACAAAAAACAGCCGATGAATTAAAAGCTAGCTTTGATCTTAATGAAAAAAGTTTGGCACAAAAAGAAGACCAACTGCGATTACGCATTGGTAATCTTGGCGAAATGTTTGGCGTAGTGCGTCAGGTTGCTGATGACTTGAATGGTACCTTACATACCAGTTTAACCCGAGCTGAAAAACCAACTCGTGCGGCCGATTTAGACAAGCTTTCTCAAGCAAAAGAACTGCCTAATATTCAAGAGCTGCAATCTTTGTGGTTAACCCTGCAAGAAGAAATGACGTTAACAGGGCAAATAAGCCAGTTTAAAGCTCCGGTCGTGCAAAATGATGGCAGTGAAATTGAACAGCTTGTAACTCGAATTGGTGCGTTTAATGCGATTAATGATCAAGGTTATTTACGCTTTGATGAAGAAACTGGGCGCTTAATTTCAATGACCCGCCAGCCTGACCACGCGAACTTTATTGCAGATTTTCTTGAATCAGATAAAGAGCTAAACGCTATAGGAATAGACCCAACCCGCGGAGCGCTATTAGGCTTAGTGCTTTCGAATCCAGACCTTGTGGGTCGAATTAAACAAGGAGCTTTGGTAGGTTATATTATTATTGGTCTGGCGATTATTGGTTTAATGCTAGCGGCTTGGCGTTTAACCAGTTTGTTTTCGATCCGTAAAAAGGTCGAAGCTCAAATCGCTAACCTTGATCAGCCTAATAACAATAACCCGTTAGGGCGCGTATTAGGGACAGCAAAAGACTTGGAAGATTCTGATCAAGAATTGGAAACTTTGGAGTTGAAAATTGATGAAGCTATTTTAAAAGAAGTACCTCAACTAGAAAAAGCTCAATCTATGATCAAGTTATTTGCGGCCATCGCGCCGTTACTGGGTTTATTAGGTACCGTAACTGGCATGATCGCAACGTTCCAAGCCATTACCAACTTTGGTACTGGCGATCCTAAATTAATGGCGGGTGGTATTTCACAAGCCTTGATCACAACCGTACTCGGTTTAGTGGCAGCCATTCCATTGCTACTTTCTCATAACTTGGTCAGCGGGCAGAGTAAGCGTTTGGTGCAAATACTGGATGAGCAAGCGGCAGGATTGATTGCTACGGCAATGGAAGGGCGTAACTCTAAATCAGCTAATAAAGAAGGCTAATCATGCTAGCTTGGTTATTTGATTTTTTAGATCGTGGCGGCCCAGTACTGTATGTCATTTTAGTCGTCTGCGTTTTGTTATGGACCTTGATATTAGAACGCTTATGGTTCTTTTATCGGACTATGCCTGGACGGATAAAAAAATACCGCAAGAATTGGAATCATCGTAGCGAGCGGAACTCTTGGACCGCGCGCCAAATTAGGCGTTATATGATCAGTCAGTTCAAATTAGAAACTCAGACTTGGCTGTCTTTTATTACGCTGTTGATTGCGATTTGCCCTTTATTAGGGTTGCTCGGAACCGTGACCGGGATGATTAGTGTATTTGATGTATTGGCGATCACAGGGACGGGTAACGCCCGTGCGATGGCAGCAGGTATATCTAAAGCAACGTTGCCGACGATGGCGGGTTTATTAATAGCATTGACTGGCTTGTATTTTAAAGCGCGCTTTCAACGTTTAGCGCAACAAGGCCATCAAAGGCTCGCAGACATATTAATTACAGATTAGTGATTACGGATTAGGGTTGCTAATTAGCAGTAATGGATAAAATATATGAGTAGAAGACGACATACCGCCACAGAGACTGATGAGAGTGATATCGACATAACACCCATGTTGGATATTGTTTTTATCATGTTGATTTTCTTTATTGTGACGACCTCTTTTGTCAAAGAATCTGGCGTCACTGTCAGCCGCCCTAGTGCGGAAACTGCAGTGCAGCAAAAAGGCAGCAACATCTTGGTTGCGATTCGCCCAAATGGAGAAATCTGGATTGATCGACGCTCTATTGATGTTAGAGCTGTGCGCGCCAATATCGAACGCCTAAAAGCTGAAAATCCAGAAGGAGCCGTGATCATTCAGGCTGACGAATATTCCAATACGGGTTTATTGGTTAAGGTGATGGATCAAGTTCGGCTAGCAGGAGTGAGTAATATCTCAATTTCTGCTGAAGTTGCAGGAAGCTAGATTCTGATGAAATTGATATTAGCTTTCTTCTGCTCCATCTTCGTTACGGGCAGTATATTTGCCGTTATGAATGGCATGGTCAGTAGTGAAGGTGCTAAAAATGGCAACCGTGGTGAGCAGACGGTGATCGATTTTGTTCGGCTGAAGCAAGATAGTGAAAGTCGAATAAAACAACGAGAAAAGAAAGAGCCGCCAAAGCCTAAGAAGCCGCCAATGCCACCACAGCAAGCGGCGCAGCAAAATACACCGATGAAGCAGATCGCAATGCGCATGCCGAATATCAGCCCTGACTTATCGCTGGCGAATAAAAGCTTGTTAGGTGATGCTCAAGTCGGAATGGGCTTTGGTGATGGCGACGTGATTCCTTTGGTGCGAATGCCTGCTCAATATCCGAACAAGGCAAAGCGTCGGAATATTGAGGGTTTTGTGAAAGCACGTTTAGAAGTTAATGCCCAAGGTACGGTTGATTCAGTCGAAATTATCGATGCGAAACCTAAGGGTGTATTTGAACGTTCGGCTATTCGAGCCCTATACAAATATAAATTTAAGCCGCAGATGATTGATGGCAAAGCTCAGCCACAAACTGTGACTCAAACTCTAGAATATAGCTTGGATAAGGGCTGATATGTTAAGCCGTCTATTATTAGTTGTTAGCCTTTTTGTTTTCACTTCAGTGAATGCTTTTGCCGCGAATCAGTCGTTATCACCAAAGACTTATCAGGCTTTGAATGATATTCAAACGCTATTAATCGAAGAGAAATACTCTGAAGTTGAAGAAGGATTGAAAGAGTTAGAAGAAAATCTAACACCGGGTTTTGGCTTGGCCCTGACCTATCAAATTCATGCGCAATTATTTTTAGCGCAAGAAGATAGTGCTCAAGCCTTAGTTTTCTTCAATAAAGCCCTTGAACTAGAAGCCATGAAAGCCGTTCAGGCAGTATCACTGGCAACCAATGTTGCCCAACTCTATCTTGCGAGCAGTAACGTTGCTGGAGCAATAAAAGTATTGCAGCCTAGAATTGAAGCGGCAGAAGAAGAAAAGCCAGGATCAACCAACGCCATGGCTTTCATTACACTGGGCTCTGCTTTCCAGGTTAAACAGGATTTCATCAATGCCATTATCTGGTTGAAGCAAGGGATTGCTCGAGCTAAATCCCCACGAGAAAATTGGTTGCAGATGTTAATGGCCGCACATTATCAATTAAAGCAGTATCCGCAAGCGATCAGTGTATTGGATCAGTTGATCGCGATAAATGAAAGCAAAGAAGAATACTGGCTACAACAAGCCTCTTTGAATCAACTGCTGAATAGCCCTAAGGAAGCATTGAAAGTATTGCAGCTGGCTCATGTGCGAAATATCTTAGAAAAAGAAGATGGTTTAATAACTTTGGTGCAATTATTAATAACCCAAGGTGTGCCTGAGAGAGCGGGACGTACATTACATGACTTACTCAAGCAGGGAAAAATTGAATTAACTGAAGATAATTGGAAATTATTAGCTTCAGCTTGGCTACAAAGCCGAGAGCGTAAACAAGCCATCGTTGCATTTATAAAAGCGGCACAAATTTCTCTTGCCAGCGATAAAAAAGCGGCGGCGAAATTGTATTATCGTGCAGCGCAACTGCAGTTCGATGAGTCTGATTTTGTTGGCGCTATTACAAGTTATTCAGAATCCCGAAAACTCGGTATTAATGGTAAAAAAGCGGGAATGACCTTGCTGATGCAAGGCAATGCATATTTCGAACTTGAAGATTATGTCAACGCTAAGTTGTATTTCTCGAAGGCGCTTAAAGAACCAAACACGACCAATAGTGCCCGTGCTTGGTTAGATTATATGGAGCAGCTGGAGTTGTTCTAATCCGGCTAGCTTGTTTGAGTATTTTCTTCACGCAAAAGATTTACTAATCCCGCGACTTTCTCATTCCAAGTATGATGCTCTATCTTCAGTTGTTTGTTCTCTTCCGCTAGCTCGATATTCTTTTGTTTTTCTTCTTCTAATTCTAAGTTTAATAACTCCATTGTCTCTAGGGTCGATTGGATTTTTTCTTCTAATGTTACTAATAATTCTAAGCTCATGGTCTGCCTTACTCTAATGCGGATAGTTTAATATTGAAAATTGGATAATATATATACGAGATCGATATAAATAGGTAGTTAGTTTAACACCTGTTTAATTGGCAGTCGTATGCTTATTTTGTACAAAGGAATAACTCATAGCCGCACTATTGTAAGCGTGGTGTTCTGAAGACTATGAGTTATAGAATGAAGAGGCTAGGGGCTAGAGGCTGGCTAGATCAAAGTCAGACCAGATTGGAGCATGATCCGAAGGCTTTTCCATAGCGCGAATATCATAGCTAATGTCGGCGCTTGTACAGGCATCCGTTAATGCCGGAGTGGTTAGGATGTGATCTATGCGCAGTCCACGCTTAGGCTCGTCAGCAAAACCTTTTGAGCGGTAATCAAACCAGCTGAATTTATCATTGCTGGTTGGGTAATGTTTACGGTAAGTATCGGTTAAATTTCTCGATAGTAAATCTTGATACCATTCGCGTTCAATCGGTAAGAAAGAACATTTTTTAGTTTTTAGCCAGCGTTTACGGTTTGGCTCGCCAATACCAATATCCGTATCTTCTGGGGAAATATTCATATCCCCCATAATAAGAATGTTATCGGCATCTTTAAGTTCATTATCGATATAGCTATTCAGGTCGACATAGAATTTAGCTTTGGCTGGAAACTTGGTTTCGTGGGTTTCACTTTCACCTTGTGGGAAGTAACCATTAAGAACATCGATCGCTTTTCCATCAATCTCGTAACGACAATGAATTAAGCGTTTTTGATCGTCTTCACTATCGCCTGGAAAGCCTTTTTGTACGAATACCGGTTTAGTTTTTGAAACCAAGGCAACACCATAGTGGCTCTTCTGGCCGAAGTATTCGACGTGCCAGCCAATAGATTCAACATCGGCTATTGGAAACTGCTCGTCATGAACTTTCGTTTCTTGTAGGCCCATAACGTCTGGATCAAGTTGTTCTTTGATCGCTTCTAGCTGATGTTGACGTGCACGAATGCCATTAATATTGAAACTGATAAAACGAGCCATGATGCTCTCCTTAAAAACTTTAGCCGATTCTAACAGGTCAAAACCTTGATAACATCCGTTTGCCAGTAACATTGCTTTATCTGGATATAAGAACTGGGTAGGATGTGCGAATTATTTTTATAGTTCGGAATTTATTATGTGGCGCTTAATTGCAGTATCCATCATTTGGGCTTTTTCATTCGGGCTTATTAAAGGCAAGTTAACGGGTTTAGATTCAGGCTTAGTGGCGAGTATTCGTCTAATTTTATGTTTTTTATGCTTCGCCCCCTTCATATTTAAAATTGCTGAAGCCAAGATGCGAGGGCGCTTATTACTGCTGGGTATGGTGCAGTTTGGCATCATGTATTTAGCCTATATTCAGTCGTATCAGTATTTGCCAGGCTATCTGGTCGCGGTATTCACTATTTTCACCCCATTTTATGTTCTAGCGTTAAACTTAGTATTCGATGCCACTAGTCGAAAGGGGCGTACTTTAATATTGGCTTTGGCAGCGGTTGTGATCAGCATTATTGGCGCGGCTGTGATTGTATTTAAAGCTCCAGGGCAAGAAGAATATATTATTGGCTTCTTAATACTGCAATTGGCGAATATCTCATTTGCCATTGGTCAGTGGAACTATCAGCGCTGGGCAGGAGAAGAGTCGCATGCGGGTAACATGGCTTGGATGTATTTAGGCGCCGCGACTTTTGCCAGTTTAATGAGTTTTCCGCAATTGGAATGGTCGACAATATCGATTTCAAATGAGCAGGTATTGGTCTTACTTTATTTGGGAGTTATTGCTTCTGGCTTATGTTTCTATCTGTGGAATAGCGGCAGTAAGCAAGTAGCGCCCGCGACATTGGCGGTGATGAATAATGGCTATATTCCAGTGGCTGTTATTGCATCGATCGTACTCTTTTCTGAAGAAGCTGATCTAGGTCGCCTCATGATTGGAGGCGTCTTGATTTTGCTATCTGTATTTGTTTCTTACCGAAGTACTGCTGATCTTTCGAAAGCATGATCGTAATATGATCAGCTGATTACTTTTTTATTGAATTGGCCATCAAATTAACCGTTAGAACTGTTAATATTGGCCTAATTAATAATCATAATTTACAGAATCTATTTTTATGAATCATTCTTCACGTTTGTTGTTATCTCTAACCATCTCTTCGGTGAGTTTATCTCTTACATCAGTACAGGTCAGTGCAGCTGATGATTTTGAGCTAGATGCTCAGGTTGTTAGCGGCAGTTTATATTCTGACCCCGTGGCGGCCGCTGCATTTAATGTCACTGTATTAGAGCAATCAGATTTACAGCAACTGCCCGTTAATAATGTCATTGATGCCCTTGAGTATGTATCCGGAATTGATGTACGTAAGCGTGGTATTTCAGGAGTGCAGGCTGATGTCGGTATTCGTGGTAGCACTTATGAACAAACCTTAGTTTTGCTTGATGGCGTTCGTATGAATGACCCGCAAACAGGGCATCATAACTTTGATTTACCCATCGCTTTTGAAGATATTGAGCGCATAGAAATTGTTAAAGGCCCTGGTGCGGCCCAATACGGTCCAAGCTCTAACGGTGGCGTTATCAATGTTGTTAGTCGAAAAGAAATTACAACTGAAACTGGCCGTAAAGCGAAAGTAAATGTGCAGCGTGGTAGCTATGATTATGAGCGCTATGCATTAAGTTTGGCTAAAACAGAAGGTGAATACAGCCAGTTCTTGAGTGGTTATCACTCCGCAGCGGATACCTATATTCGTGATGAAGCACTGGACTCTCGACAGGGACAGGGTAGCTATCGCGTTGTTCATCAGGGGGAAAAGACAACGACTCAAGTAGCTTTTGGTTATGTCGAAAAAGATTTTGGCGCTTATCGTTTTTACGTGCCTACCGAAGCCGCATCAACAGAGAGCACTTCTCAGCGTCACGCTTATGGTATTCACCAGTATCGCTTAAATAATGGTGGTCAGATTGAAGCAAGCCTAAACTGGCGCAATCATTTTGATTCGTTCAAATATTTACCAACTTCTTCTGCTTCAGAGCATGAAACAGAAGCTTTACAGTCACGACTGGTCTTTTCTCAAGGCGCATTAATTACAGGCCTTGAGTACAATCAAGAAAATATGGACAGTAATCGTGATGGTCAGCAAGGTCGTCATTTTTCCAGTATGTTTGCCAACTATAAAAAGATGGTCGGGAATAATATTAGCTTAACGGGGAATGTCTCTTATCTGGATTACGATAGTGAAAAACAGCATTGGCTACCTGTTGTCGGCATTGATGCTTTGATTTCAGAGAATGTAGAAGTCTATGCAAATGCCGGACAATCGGTAAGAACCCCTACATTAAATGATCTATATCTCAATATGTCGAGTAATATGGGGAGTTCAGACCTCAAATTAGAATCAACCGATAGTGCAGAAATCGGTGCTCGGTTATATTCAAGTGATATCAATATGACAGTAAGCGTATTCTTCAAAGATACTAAGGACGCTATTGACTTCACTAAAACTCAAGCAGAAGTTGATGGATCACTCGCTTACATCGCCCGCAATTACGGCGATAACGAAACTAAAGGTTTTGATGTCGAGTTTGATGCTTCTGCTTTCGCTGCGGTTCGCTTAGGTATGAATACTCTAAAATTAACCCATACCCGTTTAATTCAAACCATTGAAACGGATTTGGCGGTATTGAAAAATACCGACGGCCAATTAGAGAACCAAACAGCCTTACATGCAGGGTTCGATTTCTACAATAATTACTCGTTATTAACGACATATAAATATGAAAGCCGATTTAATAGCAGTGATTATGAAATCCTCGATTTACGCTTGGCATATGACGATGGCAATTTAACCGTCGCTCTTGAAGGCTCTAATTTATTGGATGCTGAATACGTAGATGCCGGTTTTGTTGAGGTTGCAGGACCAGCAATTATTTTAGAGCTTGGATATCAGCTGTAATGGTTAATATTATTATTGCTGATTATTATCATGCCAATGATGCTGAGGCCGTGGTTGAGCTAATGAATCATTATGCTCTTGATCAAATGGGCGGTGGTGAAGCTTTGGCCGATTCAGTTAAAGCTGAGCTGGTTCCTGGCCTTGCCAATGTATCAGGAGCTTTTACTGTACTTGCTATGGTGAATGAAAAACCTGCGGGACTTATTAATTGCTTTATGGGTTTTTCAACTTTTAAGGCCAAACCGTTAATTAATATTCATGATGTGATTGTGCATGAAGATTTTCGCGGTCTGAAGCTAAGTCAATTGATGTTAGATAAAGTTGAGGAGGTCGCACGCCAGCGTGGTTGCTGTAAGTTGACTTTAGAAGTGCTTGAAGGCAATAAAGTCGCGCAGAATGCGTATATGAAGTTTGGCTTCGCGGGTTATGCGCTAGATCCTGAAATGGGCAGTGCGATGTTCTGGCAGAAAGCGCTGTAGCCTGATTGGCAAAAAAGTAGTTGAACCACAGAGAAGAGCTTTTGCTTTCCTCTGTGGTTAATCAATTTTTAATCTTGTTTCTTTTCTAGCTCGCTATTCTCAGCCTTTTGGGCTGCTTCGAAAGCGGCTTTTTTCTCGGCTTTTTTATCGATCATTTTAGGTTGTTCTTCTAAATACACTTTTATATTTGCCATGCCCTGTTTATTCAGGTGGTGAGCATGGATTTTACTCATGGTGCCTTTTTGGCAGTAGAGCAAATATGTTTGATCTTCTTTGAGTTCAATCTTGCGCGTTTCAATTTCATAAAACGGCATATTAATAATGTCGTTATGGTTCAGCTCAAGTGGGGCATCTTCAGCTTCATTGGGGTGGCGAATGTCGACGACGATATCCGACGGTGAAGGCAGAGTCACACAAGCTACTTCTAGTGCATCATTTTCTTCTTTAACGAGAGTGCTGATAAATTGGTGAGTCGCATCTTCAACGGCTTTATCCAGTACCGCTAAATCAAACTTGGCTTCTTCTGCTAAAACTTTTGGCATTTTAGCTTCAGTGGTGGGCTTTACTGAAATAACACCACAATATTCAGGCATGGTAGCCGCAAAGGCTTCAGTTCCAATCTGGCGAGAAATACTGATGATCTCTGGTTTGTCCATCACCACAAGTGGACGCAGCACTAGTTTGTCGGTTACTTTATCGATGACGGCAAGGTTAGTTAAAGTCTGGCTTGAAACCTGAGCAATGGATTCACCGGTAACGAAAGTTTCTAGGTTGATCATTTCGGCAACTTGATCAGCTGCTCGATACATCATGCGCTTTAGGATAACTCCCATATGACCATCTTCGACATTTTCTAAAATTTCTTTTACTACACCATCAAAAGGAACGCTGATAAAGCGAGCCTTATGCGAGGCGCCGTATTTATCCCAAAGGTAATAAGCGACTTGTTTTACACCAACTTCATGAGCGCTACCGCCTAGGTTGAAGAAACAATAGTGGGTTTTAAGGCCACGCTTCATCATCATATAGCTAGCGACTGTGCTATCGAAACCACCAGAGATCAGTGACAAGGTATCACCTTGAGTGCCTAGTGGATAACCACCAATGCCAACGAAGCGGTTTTTAATGGCAAATAAGCTTTGGTCTTTGATTTCAACTTGAACGGTTACATCAGGGTTTTTAAGTTTAACTCCAATAGCATTCGTTTCTTTTAATAAGCCCCCGCCAATATAGCGTTCTGCTTCGTTACTATTGTATTCGTGAGTACCTCGACGTTTTACGCGGACGCAGAAAGTCTTGCCAGCAAGCGACGGGCCGTTAACGGTTTTAATGATCTGGAAAGCATCATCTAAAGTATCAAAATCGTGTTCTTCAATTTCGTAGGAGAAAGCGATGCCTGGGGTATGGGTAAGAATGTCGATCATAGCGCGACGTATGGTGGCATCTTCACTATTGATATTAACGTATAGGTTGTCCCATTGCCCTTGAACATCCGCTTTAAAGCCATTGCGATTAACCAAGTTACGTACGTTCATCTGCAGCTGTTTCACAAAACGCTTACGAACAGGGCGGCTTTTCATGATGATTTCTGGGAAATATTTGGCGACAAACTTCATAGCAGACTCTTAATTGCAGATGCTTAACGGATAAGGATCTAAAGGAATAATAATTTGGCAAGATTATACGACATTCTAGCGTGATTAGTCAGGCGCTGAGATGAAAATCAGCATGTGAAGAATGTCACCTTTATAAGACTCAGCGGGCCATAGCCTCATACTATCTTCTTATTTTGGAATGATTATCGTTTGTTAAGTGTCTTTGACGCATTAATGTCATATTAGGTCGTCAGACTGAAGTTGAAAGAAGGATTTATTAATAAGATGTCATGGAGTATGAGATGAAAAGCAGTAATGAAGGAAAAGTTGCTTTAGTTACCGGTGGGACTGGTGGTATTGGTGGTGAGATCTGTAAAGCACTTGTCGATGAGGGTTACCAAGTAATAGCTGGTTATTATTCCGGGGGTAAGCACGATAAGGCTCAGCAATGGCAGATTGAAATGGGTAAAGTAGGCTACGATATCGCGTTGGCTTATGGCAATATTCGTGACTGGGAATCTTGCCAAGAATGCATTGAAGGCATAAATAAAGAATTTGGCAGTATAGATGTTCTAGTCAATAACGGCGGTATTACACAGGACACGACCGTTAAGCGCATGACGCCTCAGCAATGGGATGATGTCATCGCCACCAACTTAACCAGTGTTTTTTATATGACGCGTCTTGTTATTAATAGCATGCTGGAAAAGGGGTTTGGTCGAGTTATTAATATATCTTCGGTGAATGCGCAAAAAGGCCAGTTCGGTCAGGCAAATTATTCGGCGGCTAAAGCAGGCATGCATGGCTTTACTAAAGCGGTTGCACAAGAAGTCGCTGCTAAAGGTATTACCGTTAATACGGTTTCACCGGGTTATACAGAGACATCAATGATCAAGGCTGTGCCTGAAGAAATTCGCCAGCAAATTCTTACGGGTATTCCCGTTGGCCGCTTTGGTCAGCCTGAAGAAATTGCGCGAGTCGTAACCTTCCTAGCGTCTGAAGACTCTGGTTTTATTACCGGTACGGATATTTCAGCTAATGGCGGCCAGTATATGCACTAGTCGTATTTCTGGCAAAGCTAGTATTTTAGCTTTTGCCAGGCCTTGTGCCATTTATCATCCTCAGCGTGCTGATAAATGGCCGTAGTTTCAATTTTCTCATGACGTGCAGAGCGCGTTAAGTACTTCAGTTCAATGCCTGCATCATCCCCGTGTGTTACCGAGGTGTGTCGAAACCAGTGAGTTGAAGCTTTTTCTAATGTCGCGGCTTGAATTGGATTATCTAGTCTAATAGTTTCAGCTGCCTCCTTAACCACTGACTTAACTTGTCGATATACCATGTTCGCACTGATGCTTTTAGTGCCATTAATGCTGCGCAGAAGAGGTGATGAATCATCTTCTTCAGGTAGTTCCGTTAATCCTAGGTGTGTACGATATAGCATGAGTGCAGCCAGCATCTCATCGCCGACGGGTACCTTTCCTTGTTTTTCGCCTTTACCTAAGACAAACCACCACCATTGGCCACGATATAGGCGGAAGCTGTTCATGCTATGACTGCTGACCTCGCTGACTCGGGGGGCCATTAGGTAGAGTAGGTGAAATAGAAACTGATTTCGCTGGTAGTGGTTTATCTGCTTAGGGGTTTCTTGAGGCTGTTGATTTAAGTGTATTTTCAACAGCTGCCAGGTCTTATGATCTAAATAGCGCTGTTGACTAATTGCTTGGTCTGCTTGTGGCTGAAGTTTACGTTTCCGACGACGAATTAACGATAATGGATTGCCCGCAAGATAACCTGCATCCACTAGGTAGCTGAATAGGGCGTTAATGATAATGAGCCCTTGGCGCTGACTGCCTTGGCTAAGCGGTCCTTTAAAGGGCCGCCAATGTAAACTGCCTCTTTCTGCTCTGGGTCCGCACCAGATTTGACTGGGTTGAGGGTTAGCAAGGAACTCTTGGTAGAGTTGAAAATCCTCACGACCTAAATCTGATAGGGCTTTTTGTCTCTGGTTGATTGCCCACAAAAGTAGTCTTTCGGCTTCTTTGCGGTAATTACGCAAGGTTTGCGGGGAGTCGTAGAACTCATTAAGCCAGCACTGTATTGCCTGCCAGTCGGTATTAGCGCTGATCTGACAGTGTTTGCTGTCGTAGCGGTTGCTGCCTTGATTGCCATCTAAGTGGGCTGGCAGCTGCATGGATTCAAAAGGCAGAATAGTGGTTGGTTTTGAGTTGTTAGTCAGCATGGTCTCTCGGCGAAAAGACAAAGGAGTTTATTTATCTTGCAGTCATTCTATCATTGCATCCCAATAAATTCATGATAATAGAGTTAATCATGAATTTATATTGAGGCAATTCAATAATGTATGGTTAACTGTACACATCTTACCTTACAATATGATTGCTTAGAGTATATTATGGCTTTAGATCCCTGTATTTGCGCTAAAAGCCAAGGTTTACCGTTATGAGTATGAAAAAAGCGACTCCCAAGGCAGTATTTGAGGCCTGTCAGCAATTGTCACTGTCTATGGAGGAGGGTGAGAGCTGGAATCGTGATGATGTTCGTCATTTAGTAGGCGGTGGTAGTTATGCGGTAATCGACCCTCTGATTAAGGCTTGGCGAAATCTTCAGCCGGTACGTGAGGTTGCTCCAAGCATTCCTAGTGAATTATTGATTCAAGTAGCGAGCCTGCTAGAACAGCAGGTTTCAGGTTATATCGCAGAAGTTGAGCAGCGTGATGAGCAGCGAGAGTTCTTTTTTCGGCAGGCGGGAGAGGAGTTGGCGAGCAATCTGCAAGCTGTTGAAGATGCTTTAACATCCGATTTGGAGCTAGCCCAGCAAGCAAAGCATGAGTTAGATGCTGAGTGTTCACGCTTGGAAGCGGAATTAAGCCTGTCCCAACAAGAAGGTTATGGCTTAGCATTAAAGCTAGAGCTGATGGAGAAAGAGCTAGTGCAGGCAAATCAAAGATTGAGTTCTGAAAAGGAGCGTTATGATCGAATTATTGATCAAGCAAATAAAGATAAAGAATCACTTCAAGTTCGCTTGTCAGAGCAAAATGTCCAAGCAATTGCAGATTGTAAACTGGATTATCAGCAGCAATTGGCTGCTCAAAAATCGCAATTACTTAATGCTGCTGAGTTGTCTGAAAACCGATTGATGCGCTTATTGGATCAGGCTAGAGTTGAGATGAAAGAGCTGCAGCAGTCTTGCGAGGGTAAGCTGGACGCTGGTAGTCGGCAGCAGCAGCAGGATAAGGCGGGCTTAAATAAACAAAAGCTTGAAATTAATGTTCTTGAATCTGAGCTCAAGTTACTAAAGCAGGGGGTAGAGCAGCAAGTGCTTGAGCATGAATCGCTGCTTTTGTTGGCAAATAACGAAGTTACTGCATTGCGGGATCAGTTATTGCAGCAGCGGAGTCAGGGAGTGCAAGAAGACAAATCAGACCTTCAAGCCATCAAAGACTCCATACTCACATTACAAAACCAGCTACAGCAGAGAAAGTAAATTACGCTTCTTGAGTGCTTATAAATAGCCAGAGTCAGAATACTAATCGGGCTTTATCTTCTTGTGTTTAGCACTTGCGTGACGCTCTCTCATTTCGGTATCAATATACCGGTCGGTGGTTGCCATGCTTGCGTGACCGGCATCATCACGAACGTGTTCTTTGGGTCTGTGTTTTACATCTTCTGATATGCCGGTATGTCTCAGCCAGTGAACGGTTGCCGCCTTTAGTTCTAATGCTTCTTCTTTTAAACCTTGCTCACGCATACGCTGATAAGCCTGGTCGAAGCAATCTTGTACGATGAAGCGAATTTGGCGAGTGCTGGTAACAGGTCCTTTTCCTTTAATCTTAGAGATCATAGGGGTCGGCTCACTGATGTGGGGCAGAGCGGATAAGCCTAAATAAGTGCGATAACGCTTTAGGGCGCTGAGCATTTCATCAGATACCGTCACCATTCTTACCTTGTTGCCTTTACCTGTGACTTGTAGCCACCAGTTGTTATCGGCATCGGCTCGGAAGTCCCCCATCGTCGGGGTTGAGCGTTCGTCGGCAACCAGCTCTGAAATTCGCAAATACATGGCAAATAAACAATTCATAATGAATAAACTGCGCTCATGTTGCTTGGGTTCTTTGACGGCATTTAATTCAGCGGTTTCGATCACAAAGTCCCACTGTAGGTTTGATATCCTGCGGATGGGTTCTTTGTAAGCGTGGGATTGCAGATATTTGCTCTTTTGTCTGATAAGAGCCACAGGATTTAACTCACCATAATCTTCTTGTAACAAATAATTAAAGAAGGTCGATAGGATTGAGAAGATTGCCTGTAAGCTTTTTTGCGATAGCTTAAATTGCTTGTTATCGGCACTTCGGCCTAATTTGCTTTCAATCTTCGTAACCTGGCTAACAAAAGGGCGCCAATCATTGTTTACCACGCGTAGCCCTTGGCTGTTTTTAAAGCGTGAGACTTGCTTTGTGCCAATCCAGTTAATGGGAGGGTGTTGGCAGAATTCTAAATACTCTTCAATATCTAAGCGCCTTAGCTCCGTGATAGTTTTATCCTGTACAAACCATGACCACTGCAGTAAGCGTTCAACTTCTCGGCGGTAGCTATTAAAAGTGGCTTGGCTGCCGTTGTAGCTCTGTAAGAATGTAAGGCAATGGTACAGGTCTTCTTTGCTTTCCGCTTTTTGGTTGATGGCGGATGCGAGTCCTGAATTAACTTTTTTTTGCCTAGCATGGATAGTATCGGCTTCTTTGAATGGACTGCTCAGATATTGAAGGTTGTCGAACATGGGGATGGGCGAGCTAAGAAATGGATTCATTGGATTGAGTTTAATAGCTTCTTGATTAATGATGGTTAGTGTATTGAATATGGTCTCATAATTATCGGAAATAACAAGGTGTTTAATTACGTTATTCTGATAGGAGCTCGATGGTTTTTCAGCCAAGGATAAGTGATTCCTAAGCCGGTTTTAGTTTAATTTGTTAGCTAGAAAAATAAAGGATGAATGACTGTTGATTGTGAGTTGATGAGAGAAATCCTATTAAAAATGAGCAAGATGGATTGTTTGTGTGGTGGTATTTAGCTTAACAATTAGCTTAACAATTAGCTTAACAATTAGCTTAACAAAAGACATTGTTATCGACATTCCAGGCTGGACTATCAGTAATTATAGAAAATTCATACCTTCGATTCATGATCGTATAGTAGTTGTGGTTGGCGGTTAAGTTTAGGATCCTAATTATGGTTATTAGTATTATCTAAAGCTATTAAAAGCTTTAAGTAAGTCTCACAACATATTGTTATATAAAGATATAATGCATTAATTAATTGTGTTCGTAGTAGACGATATTGGTTGGGATAAAGACGCGTTGTTGTGAAGTATCGGTTCATATTACTAGTATTGCATTATTCCGATAATAACAATTATCGGAATTATAAGTAGTGTCCAGTTCTCTTTCTTAAGGATTGGTCTTGCCGAACTCTTTAATCGTCTGATGATGTGTTTAGCTAATTTGAATTGGTGTATTAGAGAAATTATAGTGTAACTCTGTTGAGTATTTAGGATGTATCTTGAGTGTTGTATCTTAAGAAGTAACCTATGAAGTATTTGAGCTTATTCAGCAAGAAGCTTATGTATGCCCCTATTGAATGTTCAGGTTAACGATCTATATAAGGCGTAAATATTATCGGATTTATTGAGGCGCTAAAAGTTGAGATTTATTGAGGAAGCAAATACTGAATGCTGCACTTTTTAGTAAGGTGTTAATCGTGTTCGATGAACGCCTGAAACTGAGTTTCTAGCTTTGAATATTCATCAGCTAGATTTTGATGAAGTATTTGTGCCTGCTTCCAATCACCCTCTTTAACCGTTTTAAGTAATTCAGCGCACAGGTTTTCTAGATGCCGGGTGCAAAAATTTGAAGAAGTTCCTTTTAGTGAATGAATTGGAATATAAGTCATCTCATAATCTTGCTGCTCTATGCCATGTAGTGCTTGCTCAAGCTGTAAAGGAGTATCTCGTAGGAACAAGGTCGCAAGTTTTTCGATGAGCGCTCTTGATCCGCCCATACGACTAATGGTTCGGCTTTGGTCCCATGTTGATTCCGCTGAGTATTCTAATTTAGGATTTCCCATATGCGCTCTTAAAGTAACTAAATGGCCTGTCTTTATAGACTAGCCCAATAAAACCAATGATCGAGGTCTCGATAATACGAATATTTACCTATGATTAATGAATAACAAGCTTATATCCCCTGTCTTTGCTGCGGCGCATCCTTTAAAATGCGCGCATAATTTTTAAGGTTTTGGAGTAAATGGCGCATGTTTGAAGTTGGTCAGCGTTGGATCAGTGATACGGAGTCCGATTTAGGCCTAGGGATGGTCCAAGAAGTTGATTTTCGCCAGGTGGCGATTCTATACCCAGCAGCGGAAGAAGTTAGGCGTTATGCCAAGGATCAAGCCCCTCTTACACGCATCAAGTTTGATGTCGAAGATACGGTAACTTTAGAAGACGGTAGCTCACTTACCATCACTGAAGTTCAAGAAATGAACGGAATATTGTTTTATGGTGATGCTGACCGCATTCTTCCTGAAACACAGCTAAGTGGTCATATCCAATTGAGCCAAGCTTCTGAGCGTTTATTGGCCGGCCAGGTCGATAATAGTAAGGCTTATGAATTACGTTTACGTGCTCTACAGATGAAGAGCAAATTAGAAGAGCGTAAACACTATGGTCTTGTTGGCTCCCGAACTACCCTTTTACCTCATCAGCTATTTATTGCGAACGAAGTCTCTAGTCGAGAAGCGCCTCGGGTTTTATTAGCAGATGAAGTGGGTTTGGGTAAAACCATTGAAGCGGGCATGATCATGCATCGCTTACTTCTTAATGAGCGCATTGAACGAGTTTTAGTGTTATTGCCGGAAGCGTTAACTCATCAGTGGTTGGTTGAAATGGTACGTCGTTTCAATTTACGCTTTAGCGTTTTAGACGAAGGCCGTTGCCTAGCGCTTGAAGATCAAGAAGATGGTGGCAATCCGTATTTACAACAACAACTGGTTCTAGCACCTTTAAGCTCTATTGCTGGTGACCCTAAACGTCGCGAACAAGTTTTATCGGCGGGCTGGGATATGGTTGTGGTCGATGAGGCGCATCACCTTGAGTGGTCACCACAGTCTCATGATGAAGGCTATGGACTCGTTGAATCCTTGGCGCATCAGTGCCCAGGCTTATTATTGCTTACTGCAACGCCAGAGCAATTGGGTATGGAAGGTCATTTTGCCCGTCTACGTTTATTAGACCCTGAGCGTTTCCACAATCTAGAAGAGTTCATTCAAGAGCAGTCTCAGTTCCAGCCTGTGGCTGCTGCAGCGCAGACGCTATTATCAGGCAATGAGCTAAATCAAACTGAGCGTGATGCATTACAAGCGCTATTGAACCAAGAGATTCCTGCTCAACCAGATGCTGAGCAAGCTCAGGCTTGGATTAAGCAGTTAATTGATCAGCACGGTACGGGTCGGGTTTTATTCCGAAATACTCGTAGCGCGATGGAAGGTTTCCCAAATCGAGAGGTGATTGCTCAGCCATTTATGTTGCCAGAGGCTTATCAAGCACAAGCTGGCATGGAAGGTTTATACCCAGAGCGTCAAGTTGATGACTGGGAGAGCATAGATCCACGCATTGATTGGATTAATGAGCTGATTAAGGCCAATAAAGGTGAGAAATTCTTATTAATTACTCACCAGCAGAAAACCGTTTTACAAATCGAACGCGCGTTGTGGGAAAAGTACGGTACTCAGTGTGCCGTGTTCCATGAAGATATGGACATTATTGAGCGTGACCGCGCGGCTGCGTATTTTGCCGAGCAAGAAGGTGGCGCTCAGATTTTATTGTGTAGTGAAATAGGAAGTGAAGGACGAAACTTCCAATTTGCTCGTCATTTAGTTTTGTTTGATCTGCCGGATAATTGCGATCTCATTGAGCAGCGAATTGGTCGCCTTGATCGAATTGGTCAAAAATTCGATATTCAGTTGCATATCCCCTACTTTGAAGGTCATGCTTCAGAGCGTTTATTTGAACTGTTAAACCAAGGGGTGGATGTATTTAGTCATCCTAACCCGCTGGCTCAATCATTATTAAATCATCACCACAGTGAAATGGTTGACGCTTTAGAAAGTACTGATAACTCTGTTTTGCATAAGCTGGTTGATACGCTGATTCCTGAGCGTGAAAAGCAGCAACAAGAATTAGAGCAAGGTCGAGACCGTTTATTAGAGTTACAGTCATGCGACCCAGATAAGTCAAAAGCCTTGATGGATGAAATTCTCGCGGATGACATGCTGGATCAAGCGGTATTACCGAGCTTCTTAGAGCAAATGTGTGATGTTTACGGCATTATTCAGCAGGATCATAGCCATCACTGCTTTATCTTGCGCCCTGGGGACCACATGTTAACCAGCTACTTCCCTCACCTACCGGAAGACGGCTTAACCTATACTTGTCGCCGCGATGTGGCGGTTGCCCGTGACGATGTGCAGTTCTTCACTTGGGAGCACCCGTTAGTAGTAGGTGCTTTGGATTTAATCTTGTCTGAAGAGCACGGTAACTCGAATGTGGCTTATGTTGAGAATCATAATTTCTCAACCGGTGACTTTTACTTCCAAGCCCAATATACCTTGGATTGCCAAGCACCAAAGGCATTACAAATTCAGCGTTATCTACCTGCAGAAGGTCTACACATTGCTGTGGATCCCGATGGTCAGGTTGATTTCTTTGAACCTGATTACCTAGACTTCCCTGAAGATTTAAAGCGTTCAACAGCTTCAGGCTTAGTGAAGCGTGTAGAGTCAGGCATTAAGAAAGCCTTGAAAGTCGCTAAAGACGCTGCAGAGGCGCAATTACCGACTCAGTTATCTCGTGGCGCGCATCGCATGGCAACTGAGTTAGATGGTGAGATTTCACGTTTACAGGAATTACAGAAAACCAATCGTAATATCCGCGATAGTGAAATCGAGTTATTGCAGCAAAAGAAAGCAGACCTTCAGCAAGCGATTAGCACCGCGAACTATAAAATGGATAATATCCGTATTGTATTCTGTGGGTAAAAAGCGCTGCTTCGCAGCCCAGTGAGCGACTGTACATGGATGTACAGGCCGGAAGGCACTCCAGGGATGGAACATTTGATTGCTATTCTCTATCTAAGAACCCTTATCAAATCTGCTGCCAAGCTTACTAAGCGCTGCATTAGGTAATTCCTTTCCGGGGACGCGGTAAATACGCCGCTTCGCTCTCCCTGTACGCTCTCCACAGCTCCTGCTGCGGGAAGCCCCAAAAACAAATCACCTAATGCATCACCACAGACAATTATTTAGATTATAAAAGCAGATGCTTTGGTTTGCTTGAATCTAAGACCTAGCACTGCGCATAGTCACAAACTCTTCAGCCGACGTTGGGTGAATCCCAATCGTTGCATTAAAATCAGCCTTAGTTGCGCCAGCGGTTATCGCCACAGCAATCCCCTGTACGGTTTCTCCTGCGTCATGGCCTACCATGTGGGCACCAATCACCTTGTCATCGGCTTTATTAACAATTAGCTTCATCAAGGTGCGTTCATTCATTCCAGAGATCGTATGTTTTAGTGGTTTAAAGTTCGATTCATACACATCAAAATCGATCCCTTTCGCTTTGCATTGATCTTCAGTTAACCCAACTGTGCCGATATTAGGCTGACAGAAAACCGCTGTCGGAATGTTGTCGTAGTTCATTGGTACGGTATCGCCATGATACATGTGGGCTAAGAATTTCATCCCTTGGGCGAGCGCTATTGGCGTTAATTGAGGTGTGCCGATAACGTCCCCTAAGGCGTAAACAGAAGGTAGACTCGATTTGAAGAAATCATCTACCTTGATGGTGCCATTGTTATTTAATTCGATGCCAAGCTTCTCTAGATTCAAACCATCTGTCATTGGGCGACGGCCTGTTGCATAAAGAATGAGATCAACTTCTTGCTGCTCGTTATTGGTATAGAAAACCAATAGTGAGCCATCGGCTTGCTTTTCTATACGCTCAATTTCAGTTTCTGGACGGATATTCACGCCCTTCTCTTGCATTTGACCTTGAACGAAAGCTCGAATATCTTCATCAAAACCGCGTAGTACTAAGCCTTTTCGACACGCTAGGGTTGTTTCTGCGCCTAGCCCATTAAAGATACCGGCGAATTCTACGGCGATATAGCCAGCGCCTACGACGAGAGCACGTTTAGGAAAGTCTTCATCAGCTAGGTTAAATACTTCATTAGAAGTAATAGCGTGCTCGGCCCCTGGAACGTCGGGCTTGAAGGGCCAGCTACCCGTCGCTATTAAGACAGTTTCGGCACTGATATCTTGTTCACTACCATCTTGCCCTTGTACATGCACAGTATTCGCATCGACTAAGCTACCTGTGCCGTTGAAGATGGTTGCCCCTGGGCCGGTCAGTAAATTCTCATAAATACCGTTTAAACGGGAGATCTCATTAGTCTTGTTATCGCGCAGTGTTGGCCAATGGAAGCCATTAATCTGGCCATCGATACCAAAACCTTTGGCTTCTTCCATTTTTTCGCTGTATTCCGACGCATAGACAAACATTTTCTTCGGTACGCAGCCGACGTTCACACAGGTGCCGCCTAAATAACGGTTCTCTATAATAGCGACCTTCTTACCTTGCGCTGCCGCCATGCGCGCTGAACGTACACCACCCGAACCGGCACCAATAACGACAAGATCAAAATGTTGTAATTCTGTATTCAAAATGGATTCTCCAAAAGCGTCAGGCTTTAAATAAGAAGGTATAAAAAAAGCCCTTGCGGGCTTAATTGTGATGACTGAAGTTTAGTCGAGTTTATCTAATACTTTAAATAAGCTTTATTAATCGGGTTGATGAATAAATACTATTTAAACCGTCAGTTACAGCCTTTGGCTATTTAAACAAAGTACCGCGTAGATCTACTCGGCCAGACTTTTCACTTCGGTCGACATTAATTTGTTTGATTTGGATGCCGTGTTTTTGATTAAGTTCCTCTAACCAGCGAATCGCATCATCAAATACCGCATCTTCTAACCAGATACGCAAACCATCACCATCTGGCTCAAAACGCTTTAGGTTAATGTTTGAGCGTTTGGCTTGTTGAGTTACTAATGACAAGATTGGACCGTTACTCGAACTGCTTCTTGCTTGGCCTTGGAACTTATGAGCATTACTGGCTAATAATTCGTAGGTTGAAAGGCTTTTATCAAGCTTACCTTGATAAAGACTCTGCTTGGCTAAAAAGGGTTGTACGAATAATACGATAATTAAACAAAAAACGATGAAGGCTGATACTGCCTTGATGATTTTCTGGTCGCGCCCATTTTGACTGGCATACCAAAGATTGAAACTGACTATAGGAGGAAGCTGTGAAAACTTTCGTCGCCCTACTTGCCAATTGTTAGCGATTTGTTGCTGTAACTTGCTCATGCTGCGGCTCCAATTTTCAATCGACCTTTCACACCTTTATCATCGTTAGTAGCTTGAGCAATCTCGACACTCAGACCTTGCTGTTCTAGAGCAGATTTATAGCTTTGTAATTGCGCTAAGGTTTTTGAGGTTAAATCGATTACCAGTTGGTTTTGACGATCGTTAAAGCGGAAGCTCTGCCATTGAATGGTTTGCTTCAAGTTTTCTTGTTGCAAGGCTTTACTGGCTTGCTGCAACATCACCATAACTCCGGCACTGACTTGGGTGCTATCCCCTTTGACCTTGCTGCGGATTTGTCGTTCTAAGAAACGAACTCGTTCCCCAGGGAACAGGCGCTTATATAAAGCAATGGTTTCAGACTTAACTTGCTCTTGCTGAGCAATAAGTTGTTTGTTTTCTAAACTGATTTGGGTAAACGAAAAAACACACCAGCAGGCAGCAAGTGCTGCAATGGGTTTCCACCAAGCCGCAGGCGTATCTTTTTTAGTTTCTACCGGTTTAAATTCAGCGGTTAATAAATCACAGCATTTATTATTCAGTGCTGTGCTTCTTTGGCCATTGAAGCTTCCGTGGCGAACCTCGATCTTGCTAATCACCCCAGAGAAATTACTTTCAATTTGGGTTTTCAATAAATTAGCTGAATCTAAGCTGCTATCAATTAAAGTGATTTGTTCAATTGAATCGGCTTCTAATTCACCACAAATGCCTTCTAAGAAGGCAGGTAATGCGGACTCATGAACTTTTGCTTCAGCAATTCCTGGAATGTTAATTAGCCAATAATCTGCAGAGCGAATTAAGCAATGATTATCAACTAGGCTGGTTTCAGGAATGAGTTGGCGCAATTGAATGTGGTGAAGTTCACAAGCTTCCATTAGACGATTAAAGGCATCAATCTGGTTGCAATAAACTCGATGATTGAACTTTCCAATCTTGCCAGCAGTTACTAGATGGTAATGGCTTATGTCTTCAATCAAGCTTTCTTCTAACGCAAAGGGTAAGGCTTTGGCTAGATGGCGGCCTTGAACTCCAGGCAGGGTCAACCAGCGACAGACATAGTTTTCACCATTTAATATAAAGCGAAAAGCTGCGAGGTCAGTTTGCTCGGTAGCCCACTCATCAAAAGATAACCAGTGCGGCGTATCTTGATCTTGAGTGATAGGTGAAACGAACCAGGTTTCTAGTTCAACGTTCCAACGAATTACAACTGTTTCCATTATTTCAGCCTAAAAGTCTTTCTATATGCCGCCACTACCATTGGTAGTACTGCTGTTATTATTAGTTCCGCTCGAGGGAGTATTTGTTACAGGTAGTCGCGCTTCTGTACGAGAATAATCTCGATAATAGGTACGCATCTCCCCTGTTTGATCATCCCGATAAATAAGCATCTCGATGGTCGCAATGCGATCGGCTAGCGTCACTTTTGCAAATACTTCAAAGTATTGAGAGTTTACACTGAAATCAGCTTTATCCCATACTTCCTTGGTATTTTGATTGTTATTGCCAGAGTTAGATGTGGAGCCTGAATTAGATCCCGAACTGCCAGTAAACGGCTGAACTTCACTAAGGCCCCAAAAATCATCGACGGTTGCAAAGCCTTTATCACCACGATTGCCGATAACGGCATCCGCTTCAGACAATGACCAAGTTGACGATAAGGCGGCCAAAACCTTATTGCTGGCGGTATTCACGTTCAATGCTGCTTTAACCGGTAAGGCGGTAATGTAAGGAATCAGTTTACGATAAGTCTCTGCATCAACACCTTGTACCAATAACAGCTCTGACGGATGCTTGAATAAGTTGTAGCTAGCGCGATACGGTACTTCAGCAGAAAGATAGTCGTTATCGACCTGGCTATCTTCATCCATAAATTTTTGCGTATGGTCAGCAATCGCTTGCTCTAACCCCAGCTCATCCAATAAGTTTTTGAAGCGTTGTATCTGTGCGGGTCTATCGGTGGCTGTTTTATGCAAGCCATTTAAGTTAAAGCGAGATTGTGCATCAATGATTTGGATTTCTGCAGTGCCCGGTTGCAAAGGGTAAGTATGAGGCTTAGCCCACTCTTCTTCCGGGTGATCAACATCAGGGTTATTATCATAATCCATGCGTAACCCAGAACGAACCGCGTATTCGATACCGGATGAGTACGCTCTTGCTTGCTGTAGCGCTTGTAAATTACCGCTGCGTTGAATGTCTAAGCTTTGGCGTTCTATCATCGCGCCCGCAAGGACTGCGACAATAGCAAAGATAAGCAATACCGAAATGAGTGCTAGCCCTGATTGATTTTTCATCATCGAATTATTGATCGTCATAAGCTAATAACCATAAACGTTCGATTTCACCAACTTTTGGCAGAGTTAATTTCCAGCGCATTGCGGTAGGAATTTCAGGGTTGCTGCCGGTTTGCAAATTGGGCCATTGGCTGTACCAATTGCTGGCTGCAGGCTGCGCTTGCTGGTTGTTTGAATTGGCTGAGCTGTTATTTTCAGTCGCTAAGATTTCAATTTCCAATTCTTCTACTAGATCCAAAATGACTTGAGTTTTAGCTTCGCTGTCCCCTGAACGGTCGAGAACCGGCCAGAAATATCGTAATAAGCAAGAACCTTCGGGCTCTAAATTTCCAATTTCTTGCACCCTTTGTTTGGCCTGTTCACATTCTTCATCGTTGATATCAAATAATTGAAATGCAACCCGCTGAATAATGGCTCTTGGATCATCGGCTATTGGGCTATTACGCCAGCCTAGACGGGTCCATTCTGCTAAATAATCGGTGCCATCGATTATGATGGCTGCTTGTGCATCACCGTATTGATCGCGAATGCCACGATTAATGATTTGCTCGATATCGCGACTGACAAACTGATTAAAGCGCTGCAAGGTTGTAAGCTGTTCGGAACGTATATCCGTTACTTTTTTGGATTCTATGATATTACTCAACAGGTTCGTTGAAGCAATGCCAATGAGTGCCGTGATCGAAATAGCGATCATGACTTCTAATAAAGTGAAGCCATTTTGAGCTGTGTTATTAATATGATTCGTTTTTTTAAATCGGCTCATTAATATTTACCCATGAAGCCGGTTAAGCTGACTAATGGATTTTCTTTGTCAGCCATTTTTGCTACTTGAATTTCTATACGGCGAAAGTTAGGTAATGGTGTATCTTCAACTTTTGTCACTATGTGCCATTCGCGCCCGGCCATTTCTTCATCATCTTTAGTTTGAGTGGCTGCAGGATAGCCGGAAAGCTTAAGTTTATTTAAGCGATTTTCGGCGACAAAAGAGGCTAGGGTTTTTTCTTCTAAATACAGAACGGTATCGGCATTCTGACTGGCGGTACGGCTAATGGTTGCGGCCATGACGGCAAAAATAGACAGTGCGATCATTACTTCAATTAATGTGAAGCCCGCTGATCGAGTTTTATAGGGTGGCCGCTTGTTCAAAGAATCAGTCTTCATATTGTTCTGTCGTCATCTGGAAACGGCTGAATCCGTCGCCTTCAATAAAAATACTGAAGCTTTCATCATAAGCGTGCAAAAGTGTCATTTTAAACGGCGTATACTCATCTGAAGACAAGAATAAAACGGCAGGTTTTACTCCGTCGTCATCGATGAGCTCACTAAAATCAATGTCTTTATCTTCTAGCATCAAACTAAAAGAAAGTGCTTCTGGAAACTCATTTGAATCTTTTAGATTACCTTCATAAGCTTGCCAAGGATTATCTTTGAGCGCGCTGACTTCTTCTTTTGTTTTGCCTTGAATTTGGCTTGGACTATGAATATTTACAAAGGATAATAGCTGTGTCGTTTGACCGTCCATGGCTAAACCAAGATCAATATTCTGAAAGACCGCTTCATTTCGATAGGCGTCGAGCTGAGCAATGAAGCGCATGGCTTGTTGCTGCGCTTCTTGCTTTTGTTCATTGCCGCCGGTGCTCAACGTAGCAATACCCAGCATTAGACCGATGATGGTTAGTACCACCATCACTTCTAATAAGGTAAAGCCGGCTTGCTGTTTCATGATTAATCCTTGCTGCTGATATCAGCTAATTCTTCTTCCCCGCCTTCTTGGCCATCAGCGCCTAGTGAAAGGATTTCATAAGAACCACTTTCATAGAAATAAACAAATTCGTTACCCCAAGCATCTTGTGGCAGCTTTCCACCTTTTAAATAACCGCCAGACTTCCAGTTCTTTGGCTCAGGGCTGCCACCTGGCTTAGTGATTAATGCTTCTAAGCCTTGATCGGTTGTTGGGTAGGTGTAGTTATCTAGCTTGTATAAATCTAACGAATTTTCGATCAGTTTAATCTGGCTTTTAGTGGTTTTAATACGCGCTTCACCGGCATTGCCAATAACGTTAGAGGCAACAAGTGCCAGCATGCCACCAATAATGGCCAATACCACCATGACTTCGATTAAAGTAAAGCCTGATTGCTTAGTCATTGAGGCAGATTGTTTTAAGTTTTTCATGACGATTTCCTAATAAGTACTTGTTATAAATTTATTAAAGGGTTCAGTGATTGCAGTAATTTACTGAACCATATTTTGTAATTCTAAAATTGGCAACATAATGGCGGTAACAATCGTCGCGACGATCGCTCCCATGGTTAATAGCATCAAGGGTTCAAACATTTTCACCAAGGCTTCAATAGTAGCCTCTAGGCTTGCTTGTTGTTGCGCTGATGTTCGAGCAAGCATGTCGTCCAGTTCCCCACTGCTTTCGCCACTTGCGATCATGTGCAGCATCATGGGAGAAAAATATCCGGTGGCTGTCAGAGCTTTGCTTAAACTACCACCTTCACTCACTTGAACCGTTGCTTCTTTAACGCCCGCTTGAATGGGCAAGTTCTCAACCACTTGCGATGCAATGCGCATGGCTTCGACTAAGGGTACCCCAGAGCTGGTAAGAATCGCTAAGGTACTGATGTAGCGTGCGGTATTGGCGCTCTTGGTGAAGTTTTTTACTCCGGGCGCGGTTAATAGAAATAAATGGTAGCGATATTTAAACTTGGGATTTCTCAGGGCATACATAAACGATCCCCAAGCGGCTACGACAGCTACACCTATGATCAGGCCATAATTGGTAATCAGGTGGCTGATGTCTAACATCAATTGCGTTAATGCCGGTAAGTCTTGGCCGTTTCGGACAAATACTTCGACGATATCCGGCACCACATACGTTAATAACCCGATCACAATACCCAAAGCCACAATGCCTAAAATAATCGGGTACATAGCTGCGAGTTTAATTTTAGTTTGCGCTTGTTGTTGGGACTCGGTGTAATCGGCTAGTTTATTAAGTACGCCATCAAGATGACCGGCATGTTCACCCGCGCTCACAGTCGCACGATATAAGTGAGGGAATGCCCGAGGGAATTCTTTTAAAGCATCTGCCAGTGTGTGGCCTTCAAGCACTTTGGCACGAATAGAAAGCACCATGCTTTTAACGACTTGCTTTTCACTCTGTTCCGAGACGGCTTTAAGCGCTTCGTCAATCGGCAATCCCGCTGCGATGAGGGTCGCTAATTGGCGGGTGATTAAAGCTAAATCTGGAGTACTTAGCGCCGGGCCTCGAGAAAAATTGGCCAAAAAACCGGTTTTATTTTGCTTAGTGCTGGCCGCTTCAACTGAGAGTGGCATCCAGCCTTTATCTCGCAGTTGTTGACGAACCTGACGTGAGCTATCCGCTTCTAATACGCCTTTATGTTGTTTGCCTTTGGTATCTAAGGCTTGGTATTCAAATGCTGCCATAATCGTTCAAAGGCTCTAGCCTTTTGCCACCCTAAGTAGTTCTTCGATGGTGGTCGTGCCTAATAAAACTTTACGGATGCCATCTTGTTGAATGGAGGTGCAAAGTGAGCGTGCATGGGCTTCTAATTCTTGCTCCCCAACCTTGTCGTGAATCAGGGACTTCATTTTTTCATCGACCGGTACGACTTCATAAATACCTTGTCGTCCACGATAACCTAGTTGATTACACTTTTCGCAACCTTTGGCGTGATAAATCGTCGGAGCTTGTTGTTTATCGACCCCTAGTAGCTCGCATTCAGAATCGTCGGCAATAGCGGGTTGCTTGCAGTCTTCACATAAAACGCGCACTAAACGCTGGGCCAGAACACCGACCAAGCTGGAAGACAATAAGAAAGGCTCAACGCCCATGTCTTGCAGTCGCGTCACAGCGCCCACGGCGGTATTGGTGTGCAGTGTTGAAAGCACCATATGACCGGTTAAAGAAGCTTGGATGGCAATTTCAACGGTTTCTAAATCTCGAATCTCACCAATCATCACTACGTCTGGATCTTGACGTAAAATGGCGCGTAACCCTTTAGCAAAGGTCATATCAACTTTAGTATTAACCTGTGTCTGGCCTACCCCAGCCAAGCTATACTCAATAGGGTCTTCTACCGTTAGAATATTTCGGCTGGCATCATTGAGTTCACTGAGCGAAGCATAAAGTGTGGTCGTTTTACCAGACCCTGTTGGCCCTGTGACCAAGATAATACCGTGAGGTTTTTGGATGGCGTTTAATAAGTTGTTTAAATCGGCTGGGGCCATGGCAAGCTGGCGAACATTCAATCGCCCTGCCTGCTTATCCAATAAACGCATTACGATGCGTTCACCATGGTTGGAGGGCATTGTAGAAACACGCACATCGACTTCGCGGCCACCGATGCGTAATGCTATGCGGCCATCTTGAGGTACTCGCTTTTCAGCGATATCCAGTTTCGCCATAACTTTGATACGAGAGATTAATAGCGGAGCTAATGCGCGCTTGGGCTGCACAATTTCTCGTAAAACACCATCAACGCGGAAGCGGACAATTAGGCGCTTTTCATAAGTCTCAATGTGAATATCAGAAGCGTTATCTTTAACGGCCTCTGTTAATAGCGCGTTGATTAAGCGAATAATCGGCGCGTCATCTTCTTGCTCTAATAAGTCTTCGGTTTCCGGCACTGAGTCGGCCAAGCTGGCCAAGTCCATTTCGTCCCCTAGGCCTTCAACCATATCCATGGCTTCAGAGGAGTCTGTTTGATAAACCTGACCAAGAATGCGTTCGAAGTCATCATCACTGACGACTTCCAGGGTATAGCTATCCCCAAGGAAGCGCTGAACTTCTAATAAAACATGAGGGATTAAGCCCTCTTTATGAGCCGCAACAAAACCACTAGGACGATTATCCAGTACGATGCCAAAGCGCTTTGCAAAGGCAAATGGCAGGCGTGGAATGGTAAGGCTGGTTGTATTAGTATCAGGTGCTTCAATTTCATTCATGTTGGTATCTTGGCCGTTATTAGACGGCTCTTGTTGTTTATCTTGTTGTGTATCTTGCTGACTAGCTAAAGATTCAGAGTGCGAATTCATCAGATAGTTCGGCCTATACCTGAATATTCAAAGCCTTCGGCTCTGACCGTTTCAGGGTCGTACTGATTACGACCGTCGATAATAACTAATTTTTTCATCAAACGCTTCATGGCATTAAAGTCTGGCTGACGGAAAGGCTTCCACTCAGTGACCAGTACCATCGCATCGGCATCTTTTAATGCGTCATACTGATGATCGACCAGCACGATTTGATTATCGTTAAAATGGCCATCTGGGATTGTCTTTCGAGCACTGTCCATGGCAATGGGGTCATACGCTCGAACCTTGGCACCGGCTTTCAATAAAGCGTCGATTAGAACGAGCGCAGGCGCTTGGCGTAGATCATCGGTGCCTGGTTTAAAGGCTAGGCCCCAAATGGCAATGGTTTTACCTTTAAGATCAGAATTGAATTGCTCATTCAGTTTTTCAAATAAACGCTGTTTTTGCCGTTCGTTTCTATCATCAATAGCAGCAAGAATATTAGCCTGATAACCCTGCTCTGCTCCCATGTTGATCAGCGTTTTTACATCGTTAGGGAAAAATGAGCCGCCATAACCACAACCAGGGTAAATGTAGGAATAACCAATGCGGTTATCAGCGCCTATGCCTGTACGCACGTGTTCAATATCAACATTCAATCTTTCAGCGAGATTGGCCATTTCATTCATGAAAGATATTTTAGTGGCCAGCATGGCATTGGCAGCATACTTAGTCAGTTCGGCATCTCTAATCCCCATAAACATCAGTTTATCGAAGCTGCGGGAAAATGGTTTATATAAGTCGGTCATTATACGGCGAGCTTTATCGTTCTCCAGACCAATGATTATTCGATCTGGGCGATTAAAGTCTTCAACTGCTGAACCTTCTTTTAGGAATTGAGGGTTGGCGACGATATTGATACTTGCGCTGACTTTGCGCGCTGCAATTTTTTCTTCCAGCTTTTGCTTTATCATCTCCGACGTGCCGACGGGGACGGTAGAGGCAGTGATAATTAGGCTGTCTTGCTGAATGTGCGTAGAAATTTGGTTAACGCTTGTCCAAAGTTCAGTTAAATCTGCGCTGCCATCGCGGGCGCTTGGGGTATTTACGGCAATGTAATAAATGCCACATTCTGAGTTTGAATCTTGAATCTCAGTTGAAAAGCTAAGGCGACCTGCTTGGATATTGTCGTTAAGGATGGTATCAAGGCCTGGCTCATATAAAGGCGTTGATCCTTGTGTTAATTGCGTTATGCGCGAGGCATCACTATCTAAGCAAATTACGCGATTTCCCATCTCTGCAAAGCAAGCGGCACTGACTAGGCCAACGTAGTTTGTTCCTACTACTGTAATATCCAAGGTGACTCTTTCCCTATTAAACATCTGTACTATGAAGCGTGGGCTTAAATTACCTTAACTGACGGAAATGACAAGCGTATTGCCGCTAATTCCGGATTTCTAAGGCAAATTACAAACAAAAAAAAGCCCAGCAGAGCTGGGCTTTTTTGAGTTGATTATGATTTAAACAATTAAACCAATTTTTCCAACTCAGGAACCGCGTCAAACAAGTCAGCAACTAAACCGTAGTCAGCAACTTGGAAGATTGGCGCTTCTTCGTCTTTGTTGATCGCAACGATCACTTTAGACTCTTTCATACCTGCCAAGTGCTGGATCGCACCTGAGATACCAACAGCGATATATAGACCAGGAGCAACGATTTTACCCGTTTGGCCAACTTGCATGTCGTTTGGTACGAAGCCAGCATCAACAGCTGCGCGAGATGCGCCGACTGCTGCGCCGATTTTATCAGCAACCTTGTATAGGATGTCGAAGTTTTCGCCATTACCCATACCGCGACCACCAGAGATAACAATATCTGCAGCAGTAAGGTCAGGACGGTCAGAAGCTGCAAGCTCTTCGCTAACGAAAGCAGAAGTAGCAGAAGCTTTTTCAGTTGCGTTAGCTTCAACAGCAGCAGAACCACCTTCAGCAGCAGTCGCGTCAAAACCAGTACCACGTACAGTGATTACCTTGATGCTATCAGAGCTTTGAACTGTAGCGATTGCGTTGCCCGCGTAGATTGGGCGTACAAACGTATCAGCGCTTTCAACAGCAACGATGTCAGAGATCATGTTCACGTCAAGCAATGCAGCTGTACGAGGCATGAAGTCTTTACCAGTTGTTGTAGCAGCAGCCAAAATATGGCTGTAGCCAGCGCCAAGCTCAGCAACTAGGTCGCCCATCGCTTCAGCGATCTGGTATTTATAAGCAGCGTTATCAGCAACAACTACCTTGCTAACACCGTCAATTTTTGCAGCGGCTTCAGCAACTGCGCCACAAGCTTCACCAGCAACTAAAACTTCGATGTCGCCACCGATTTCTTTAGCAGCAGTTACAACGTTTAATGTTGCAGCATTTAGTGCAGCATTGTCATGTTCAGCGATTACTAAAATAGTCATTACAATACCTTCGCTTCGTCTTTAAGTTTAGCCACAAGCTCAGCAACGTCAGCAACCTTGATGCCAGCGCTACGCTCAGCAGGAGGCGTTACTTTAACGACCGTTTGAGTGCTCTTGATTTCAACGCCAAGATCAGCAGGAGAAACAGTTTCAAGAGGCTTTCGTTTAGCTTTCATGATGTTTGGAAGAGAAGCATAACGTGGTTCGTTCAAACGTAGGTCAGTTGTTACGATGGCTGGCAAGTTAAGGCCAACAGTACGTAAACCAGCGTCTACTTCACGAGTAACGTTAACTTTATCGCCTTCAACAACAACTTCAGAAGCAAATGTGCCCTGAGCCATGCCAGTCAATGCGCCAAGCATCTGACCAGTTTGGTTGTTATCGCTATCGATAGACTGTTTACCAAGAACAACCAATTGTGGCTCTTCTTTTTCAACAACAGCTTTTAACAATTTAGCAACAGTAAGAGATTCTAACTTCTCTTCGGTTTCAATTAAGATACCGCGATCTGCGCCCAATGCTAAAGAGGTACGAATCTGCTCTTGAGCAACTTTAGGACCGATAGATACAACTACGATCTCAGTAGCTACGCCCTTTTCTTTTAAACGAACCGCTTCTTCAACAGCGATTTCACAGAAAGGGTTCATAGCCATTTTGACGTTATTTAGATCAACATCAGAATTATCAGGCTTAACACGTACTTTGACGTTGTAGTCAATTACGCGCTTTACAGCAACAAGAACCTTCATAGATTCCTCGTATTCGTCTAGTGAATGATTGAAGAGAGCCTCTCATTGGATCTAAAAACTGCCAATGACCCTCTCCCAGCGCGCAATATTATTCGTATCTTTGCCCCTCAGGTCAATAGAAAGTATTCGGGAGAATAGGAATTCCTCCTATTTATGTCAGTTTTTCGTGAATAAATTGTCCACAAAGGGTGAAAAATCAATAAATTAGCGCCAAAAGCTAGGTATATAGAAAACACAAACGTATACTGTGCGCCTTTATTAGAACGCTAGAATTTACTGCTAGTATTATTAGCAACTGTAATTAGCTCCCAGCTTATTTTCGAGGAGATCACAATATGCAACGTGAATCGATGGAATATGATGTCGTTATTGTTGGTGGAGGCCCGTCTGGTCTTTCAACTGCAATTCGTCTAATGCAACTTGCCCAAGAAAACGAACAAGAACTGAGCGTATGCTTAGTTGAGAAAGGTTCTGAAGTCGGCGCCCACATATTATCCGGTGCGGTAATTGAAGATCGCGCTTTAGTTGAGCTGTTCCCTAACTACAAAGAAATGGGCGCTCCGCTAAATACTGAAGTGCTAAAAGATGAAGTTTACATCTTAACCAGTGATAAAGGCGGTATCAAAACCCCTAACTGGGCAATCCCTAAGCCAATGCACAACGATGGCAACTATGTTGTCAGCCTAGGTAACGTTGTTCGCTGGTTGGGAGAGCAAGCCGAAGCCTTAGGTGTAGAAATCTACCCAGGTTTCTCTGCGGCTGAGTACATTGTTGAAGATGGCGTCGTTAAAGGCATTATCACTGGCGACATGGGTGTATCTGAGTCAGGTGAACAGACTGATATGTACATGCAAGGCATGGAGCTACGTGGCAAGTACACAGTATTTGCTGAAGGTTGTCGCGGCCACCTAGGTAAAGAGTTGATCTCTGAGTTCAAATTGGACGAAGGTAAAGATCCTCAGCACTATGGTATCGGTATTAAAGAATTATGGGATATCCCTGCTGAGCAGCACCAAGAAGGTTTGGTTGTTCACGGCGCAGGTTGGCCTTTAAATGAATCGGGTTCTTCCGGTGGTTTCTTCTTATACCACGCTGAAAACAACCAGGTTGTTTGTGGTTTGATTACAGATCTATCTTACTCTAACCCACACGTTAGCCCATTTGATGAATTCCAGCGTTTGAAGCATCACCCTGTGATGGCTAAGCATTTGACTGGCGGTAAGCGCGCTTCTTATGGTGCTCGTGCAATTGCTAAAGGTGGTTTGAACTGCTTACCTAAGATGACCTTCCCAGGCGGTTTGGTAGTCGGCTGTGATGCCGGTACTTTGAACTTCGCTAAGATCAAGGGTACTCACACTGCTATGAAGAGCGGCATGATCGCAGCTGAAGAAATCGTTAAGGCGATTAAATCAGAGCGTCAGCACGACGAAATCACTGAGTTCACTGCAGCGTTTGAATCCTCTTGGGTTTACGAAGAGCTTGAAGGTAGCCGTAACTTCGGCCCTGCGATGCACAAGTTTGGCATGTACTTAGGTGCTGCATTTAACTTCATCGACCAGAACTTGTTCAAGATTCCGGTTAGTTTACATGATACTACGCCAGATCACGCGACCTTGAAGCCTGCTTCAGAATGCAAGAAGATCGACTATCCTAAGCCGGATGGTGTATTGAGCTTTGCTAAGTTGGATTCTGTCTTTATCGGTAACGTAAACCACGCCGAAGATCAGCCATGTCACTTACGCTTAAAAGATGCGTCAATTCCTTTAGGTTCAAACCTTGAGAAGTTCGATGAGCCAGCTCAGCGCTACTGCCCTGCTGGTGTATATGAGATTGTTGAAGAAGAAAATGGCGACAAGCGTTTCCAGATCAACTCTCAGAACTGTGTACACTGTAAGACGTGTGATATTAAAGACCCTGCCCAGAACATCACCTGGGTAACTCCAGAAGGTGCTGGTGGTCCTAACTATCCAAACATGTAATCACTTTCTGTAAAGAAGGTAGATTGTATTGAAGAAAGCGGCTCAGGCCGCTTTTTTTGAGCTTGTTATTTGTGCAGATTAAAAGACAAAAGCGTTTTACCACAGAGCGCTGCGCTACACAGAGGAGGTGCAAGTGAATAGATGGATGCTAATCAGAGTCGTGCAGCTCCTTGCCTCTTGCCGCCTTTCTCTGTGTTCTCTGCGACCTCTGTGGTTAATTTTCTTTTATGCAGGAGCCTTGAAGTCGAAGCCAGAGCTACTTATAAAGAAACCATCCTTCCTCTCTTGCACAAGATTTATCAGTTCATAATAGGTGCTCTGATTGAGCTTGCCCCATAAGCCATTGCGGACTTCTATGTAGGGAATCTGGTCACCGCTTGAACTGAGTCTAAATTCAATTCTATTTTTTTCGCTGGCAATGACCTCATCACCTAGACTTGTCATAAAACTAAGTGTCTGCAATCCATCTTTTAGCTCAGTTTTCATAAGAACAATGCTGAATGGCACATCATCAATACGAATCTTTAATTTTTCTACAGGGGTGACCAGGTAGTAGTTATCCCCTTCTCTACGCAAGATAGAGGCGAACATGCGGGCTAGGTCTTGGCGATCAAAATGCCCGCCTTCATGAAACCAGCGACCTTGGGAGTCGATATGAATATCGATCTCAGCCTCTACTGTAGGATTCCAGCTTTCCACCGGTGGCATTTTTTGCTGTTGCTCAAATTTGCCCAGCATTTTAAATAGGTCTTTCCCTGTATTTTCACTCATATTAGAGCCCTCGCTGCCATTCTTGGCGCAGTGCAATACGCCCAGCGATGGCATCATCAAGCTGATCGAGGAACCTTTGCTTATCTTCGCCTAGGGTGCCTTTTAGGGTTACATAGTTGGAGGCGTGATCACTACGAAAAATAGTATTTTCTAATTCAAGGGTTTCGATTAAGTGGCGCATTTCCATAAACAAGGTGCGCTGATCAGGCATCTCATACTCTCCTTTAAAGCCTTCTCGTACTCGTTCATCACCCATCGGGTAGCTGACCACAAGAGTTGATAGGAAATTAGGCTGAGCTTCATTCATTAGTCTTGCTGAATTTTCCGCATGCTGCTGACTGTACTTCATGCCACCCATGCCATTTAGGATCATTACAGAGGTCTTGATTCCTGCTTGCTTCAGTTTAGTTAAGGCTGACAAGGTAGATTCGTAAGTTTCACCTTTATTGATAAACTCGAGAATCTCATCATCACCACTCTCTGCACCGACATACGCCATGCCCAGGCCTAGGGACTGTAATTTTTGTAAATCCTCGACCGATTTTTTACGAATATTACGCGGCAAGCAGTAGCTACTTACCCGGCGAACCCAGGGTAGGTATTGCTGAATGGCTTCGAGAATCTCGATTAGCCTGCGAGTTGGCAGAACGAGTGCATCCCCATCTGCGAGAAACACTTTATCGAATTGTGGCCCCGCTGCTGCCACCTTTTTAATCTCGGCCAGGGTCTCATCTTCAGCTTTTGCACGAAACTTTTTCTGCGGTTGGGTATACATGTCGCAGAAAGTGCATTTATTCCAAGAGCAGCCATTGGTGACTTGTAAAATTAATGAGCGGCCTTCGCTTGGAGGACGAAAAACGGGTTCTATATATTGCAGCATTGTTGAAACCAGACTGTTGAAACCAAAATGTATTAATAAATATTATTTATTTTACACCAAAGAGTCTGCCTTTACTTGCTTGCAGCCTTTTCTATACTCAATAAATGTATGCATGTATGTAAGGCTTGTGATGATGAAGTTAAATTTCCAATATTCTTTTGCTTTGGTATTGGTACTGCTGGTATCGAAGGCTTCTCTGGCCGATTTTGTCTCGACTGACGAAGCGGTTGATCATTGGGTGCAGGAATTCAGTCACTCCTCAATCTCAGCTAAGCAGCGAAAAGCGGAGTTAGACTGGTTTCGCCAAGCCGGTGCAAAGTTTAAGGGAAAAAAGATAACTTCCATTGCTGAAGGCATTAAAACCCATTATTGGGAGCGCGATGTATTGGCTAAGGCGTTCTTTGACGTGACAGGGATTAAAGTGCAGCACGATATTCGTGGAGAAGGTGCTGTCGTAGACTTGTTGATGAAGCAGCTTACTAGCGGCCGCAATACGTATGATATTTATGTTAGTGATGCTGATTTAATCGGTACACATATGCGCATGGATGGCGCTGTAAATCTAACCCGCTATATGGCGCAAGAAGGTAAAAAGTACACTAACCCCTATTTAGATTTAAAAGACTTTATGAATCTTGAGTTTGCTCAAGATGAAAAAGGCAACCAACTGCAACTACCGGATCAGCAATTCGCTAACCTGTACTGGTTCCGCCATGATTGGTTTAGCCGTAAGGATATTCAAGATAAGTTCAAAAAATTCACCGCTAATAAATATGGCAAGAATAAGCAATACGAGTTAGGTGTACCGGTGAATTGGGCCGCCTACGAAGATATCGCAGAATTCTTTACTAAGACCAAGGTTGATGGCAAGAAGGTCTATGGTCACTTGGATTATGGTAAGAAGTCACCTTCTCTCGGCTGGCGCTTTACGGATTCTTGGCTGGCCATAGCCGGCGTGGGAGATAAAGGCTTGCCGAATGGTTATCCCGTTGATGAATGGGGGATTCGAGTAGAGAAGAATGTTCCCGTCGGTTCATCTGTTTCCCGAGGAGGGGCAACCAATAGCCCCGCCGCAGTATATGCCTTGCAAACCTATATCGATTGGCTGAAGCAATATGCCCCCCCAGAAGCGCTCAACTGGCGCTGGGAGGATGCCGGGCCGAAAGCCGCTAACGGGAACATCGCGCAACGGGTATTTCAGTACATTACCTGGCTATCCGACGAAAGTTTCACTGAACCAGGCAGCCCTATGCTGGGCAAAGACGGCTTACCCGTTTGGCGTGTAGCCCCTACTCCCCATGGCCGTTATTGGGAAAAAGGCATGAAAGCTGGCTACCAAGATGCCGGTAGCTGGACTATTCCTAAAGGGGTGAAGGGATCTAAGCGTAATGCTGCTTGGTTATGGGCGCAATTTTGTGTTTCTAAAACCGTTGCCGTAGATAAGTTTATCGCCGGGGGGACGCCGGTTAGATTGTCCACATTAACGTCTAGCCACATTCAGAAGAACAAAAAGAAATGGGGAGGTATTGTAGAGTTTTATACCTCGAAAAATGAAACCTTATGGACTGATACCGGCTTAAACGTACCTCACTACCCTTCAATGTCGAAAGTATGGTGGCCGCAAATAGCTAAATCAATTAAGGGTGAAATTACTGCTTCTCAGGCGATGGATTCAATTGCAAAGCAGCAAGATAAAATAATGTCACGATTAAAAATGTCGCGCCTATCCCCTAAGTTAAATGCTCAAAAGACAGAGCAGCATTGGCTATTGAAAGATGGGGCGCCAAAACCAATCAGAAAACGAAGTGAACCAAAAACCATTCCTTATGAGCGTTTAATTAAGGAATGGAATTAACATGCAGGATAAAACTAGGGTTATAAGTCGTAAGTTAATATCGATTATCGCTGCCGCTATGTTTTTTATGTCGGCAGCGATAGCGATTGTGATTGGTATTAATGGCTACGCAAACTTAGAATCGATTACTCGTAGTAATCTAATTCGCTCTGCCCATGTTATCACCAGGCAAATTGAGGAGATGGCTGAAAGTAGTAGTGAGGTTCTTTTGAGCATTGATCAGCAAACTGAAATCAAGAACCTGCTGGTATTGCTTTCCACGTTGGGTCCCTTTTATTTCGAAGAGGATTTTGAGGGTAGTGAAATAGAAGAAGCCGATCAAATATACAGCCTGCAATCACAACTGGTACTAGGAAAGCTGCTTAGTTCGGTGCGCTTAAGCCAAGAGCTAGACTCCATTACCTTGTATCATAATCCTGTATTTACTGAAGATAACTCTGAAGCCCCTGCTTTTTCAATAAAACTGGAGGGCGATAATCTGGAAATGGCACAGTACCAAGCAAAAGATAGGTTATCTGCCCTATCGTCGAGCATTACCGATACTGATTTTATGCGTCATGCTGCGTTATTTAATGTGAGTTCTATTTATGAGCTGACCTTGAAAGATTTTTTAAAAAACATTGAAGCGAATATTTCATTCGCGACACCAGAGGCACCTGAAGTTGAAGTCGATAAAAAGGTAAACAGGTTGATTGTTGTAGGCGGCCTTCCTGTCATTCAGACAACGTCATATATTGAATTGTCGATGTCAAACCCTCGAACCTGGGGAGGCGAAAGCGTTAATTCATTCATTATCGTTTTAGAGCGGGTTGTTGATTTAAACCAGCTATTGCGCCTTAAAGATCTAGTGAATGTTGATATTGTTGCTTTAATCGATGATAGCGTCTTGGTTAGCACTCTAGATGATACTGAAAATTTTATTCGCGCTCGTGAAGATGGCAAGGTAAATAATGCGGGAATCGATTATTTTGTCGCTAGTAGCAAGGTGGCTTTTACCGCGGGCAATGACGACTTGCGTGAACTTGAAATCTTAACCCTTAGTCCGGTATCAGAGGTTGAAGAGTTAAATTTTAAGCTGTTTATGCAAGTCTTCATGGTTATTGTTCTTTGCACAATTCTTGTTTGTGCACTGTATTATTTGATTATCGCTCGTATTATTAATGCCCCTCTTTCAAAGCTCATGCGCGGTGTTGAATCGCTGGCTCAGGGTGAATTGGAGCATTCGATTGAGGTTGATACTAATGATGAGATCGGGCTTTTAGCAAAGGCTTTTAATGAAATGTCTGCGGATATTCATGAAAAGCGCAAACAGCTTAAAGAGAGTCATGACGAACTAGAAAGCCTGCTCGAAACGCAAAGTAAGGAGCTAGAGTCTACGCAGATGCAGTTGATTGAAGCTGAGAAGATGTCGTCGTTAGGTGAGCTGGTGGCAGGAGTTTCCCATGAGGTGAGCACGCCTATTGGGATCTGCATTACTTCAGAGTCATTTTTTCGTGATGAAGCGTCCCTGATAGAGAAAAAGTTCAATGAAGGTAATATGTCCCGCCAAGACTTTACCGATTTCATGAAGATAGCACTGGATAATAGCGATATATTAAGTGCAAATTTAAGCCGCACTGCTGAGCTGATTAAAAACTTTAAGCAAGTGGCAGTCGATCAGTGCATAGAAGACCTTAGGCCTTTTGGCGTTTATGGTTATATTATTGATCTACTCTCTACCCTTAAGCCTAGAATTAAAACTTTGAAGCATGTTATTGAAGTAACTGGGGATGAGCGCCTAGTGATTACTACACTGCCCGGTGCCATGGCTCAAATTATCACTAATTTAGTTATGAATTCTATCATTCATGGCTTCGAAGAAATTGATAAGGGTTATATTTCTATTGATGTCAGTGCAAAAGATAACGGAGTCCTTTTAACTTACAAAGATGATGGCAAGGGGATGTCGGAAGAATCACTGAAAAGAATTTTCGACCCTTTCTTCACTACGCGTAAAGGAAAAGGTGGTACAGGACTTGGAATGAATATCGTTTATAAATTAATAACCGATACATTGCATGGGCATATCGATTGCACTAGTCAATTGGGGCAAGGTGTTAAGTTTGAAATATATATAGAAAATCAGGAGCTATAGTTATTCTGACTGTAGTGCTAACAATGTAGTTTTTATGATTTTTTCTAGAAGTTCCGCTTTGGCTTAAAGCCAAGGGAAGGATGGTACCCGGGGCCGGACTTGAACCGGCACAGCATTGCTGCCGGGGGATTTTAAGTCCCCTGTGTCTACCAATTCCACCACCCGGGCATCGAATGTTAGCTTGCGCTAAAAGATCTTACGATCTTGAGGATGGAGGCGTGACCCGGAGTCGAACCGGGCTACGTGGATTTGCAATCCAGTGCATAACCGCTTTGCTATCACGCCTTCCTGTATCTATTTTGCCATTTTAAACTGGTAAGTTTTAAAATGGAGCGGAAAAGGAGACTCGAACTCCCGACCCCAACCTTGGCAAGGTTATGCTCTACCAACTGAGCTATTTCCGCAAAATACTTAAGATGTTTTAACTGATCTCTCAGTTTGTTCTAGTGGGTTAGTGTTGCTTTCCCCTTGAACTTGGTGCGTATTATGGCGACTTTTAAAAAAGTGTCAACACCTTTTTTTCCTTATTTTTAAATAACTTACGAGTTTTTTTAAAAATAAGGAGAACTGTTTAAAGTTTATTCATTTTGCTTGCAAATCAGGCCAAGCGGCTCTTAAATATTCGTACATTGACCAAATAGTGAGCACTGCAGCGGCGTACAAACCAATCATACCTAGAATGCCCATCCAGTGGTCGTGGGCAAAACCCATGACCATAGTGATCGAAGACATCTGTAAGAAGGTTTTAACCTTCCCTATTATAGAAACGGCAACGTTCGCCCTTTTGCCTAGTTCTGCCATCCATTCGCGTAAAGCAGAAACGACAACTTCCCGACCAATGATAATAATGGCTGGAATGGTTAGGTAAATTGTAGAGTAATGCTCAACCAATAGGGCCAAGGCAATAACGACGCTGAGTTTATCGGCTACAGGGTCTAAGAAAGCGCCTAAAGGCGTTGATTGATCTAGTTTTCGTGCGAGGTAGCCATCAATAAAATCGGTGAAGGAGGCAATCATAAATACCCAAGCTGCGATGTAGTGTGCATTGTCCGCAGGCCAGTAATAAAAGCAAAACACCATGAAGGGAATCATTAAGATTCGAGACAAGGTAAGCATGTTTGGTAAATTCATAATTTCTCTACTGCTGATTATTCTTTTAATTCTTGATTAAGCGCGGCATAAATATCAGAGGCGATGCGGGTACTGATGCCAGGCACTTTGGCTATTTCTTCTATTGAAGCGCCCTTTACGGTGCTCATACTACCAAAGAAACGTAATAATTCCCGCCTTCTTTTTGCGCCAACCCCAGGGATTGATTCTAATGAGGAAGTTGATCTTGCTTTCGCTCTTTGCTTTCTATGCCCCGTAATGGCAAATCTATGGGCCTCATCACGGACTTCTTGTAATTGTAAAAAGCCTCGATCATGTTGGTTTGGCAGGATGGGAGTACTCTCCCCTTGTGGCCAAAGAAATTCCCAGCCTGCTTTACGGGTCTCGCCTTTAGATATGCCGAGTATAAATACGTTACTGATATTGAGTTCAGTGAGAGCTTTGTGAGCTTGATTAACCTGCCCTTGAGCGCCATCAATTAAAAGCACATCTGGGTAATCTTGATGTTCTTTTAAGCGTGAGAAATGTCTAAAAACCGCCTGATGGATCGCTGCGTAATCATCACCAGCAGTAATGTCTTTGATATTAAAGCGTCGATAAAGATCTTTTCTAGCGCCTTTTTGATCGGCTACCACACACGATGCAACGGTAGCTTCTCCTTTAGAATGACTGATATCAAAGCACTCAATCCGATTGGGTAGGTCTCGCAAGTTAAGTAGCGACTGCACGGCTTGGAATCTTTCTAGATAGGCATTTTTTTCGAGGGATTTGCTCGTGGCAGCGTTATTAGCATTTTCAACCGCTAAGTTAAGCCATTTCTTTTTATCGGCCTTAGGGTTCTGTAGCCAATAACAGGTTTTATCATTGACCTCATTAATGGCCGCAATAATGATCTCCCCTTCTTCTTGCTCAAGTTCGAATAAAACCTGGCTTGGAAAACCGTTGGCAGGGTTGCTTGATAAGTAGTATTGAGCCAACGCTTCTTTTAAGACAATAGCTTCAGCTTGGTCGAGCTTATTATTCGGAAAGTAGCTTTTACTATTGATTAAAACACCTTCGCGAAAACTTAAGCGCTGTATGCAAAGAGTGCCTTTGCTATTGAAGCTTGCCCAGCAATCGACACTGCCTTTATCGGTGCTGACATATTGTTTTTCTTGCAGTGTTCTTAGGTTCAGTAGTTGATCTCGAATTTCTCCGGCGCGTTCAAAATATAATTTTTGAGCGGCCTCCTCCATCTGCAGTTCAAGTTCTTTAATAAGTGCATCACTTTTGCCCTGCAGGAAGAGAATGGCGCTGTTGATATCGTGCTGATAATCCTCTGAACTAATGTGATCGACACAGGGTGCGCTGCAGCGTTTAATTTGGTACTGCAAGCATGGGCGGCTACGGTTGCTGAAATAGGAGTCTTCACAGTTTCTTAGTTTAAAGATGCGCTGCAAATAATTAAGGCTTTCTTTTACGGCGTAAGCATTGGGATAAGGGCCGAAATACTGTCCGCTTTTCACCTTCTGCCCTCTGCGATAGGCAATCAAAGGGAATTTATGCTTACTGATGTATATATAGGGATAAGACTTATCATCTTTCAGTAAAATATTGTATTGCGGACGGTGCTTCTTAATTAGGGTTTGTTCAAGTATGAGGGCTTCAGTTTCACTGCTCGTGACAATAACTTCAATGCGGGTAATGCGGGCAACTAACGCTAGGGTTTTATCATTGAGGCCGCGCGCTCGAAAATAACTCGATACGCGCTGCTTTAGATTTTTGGCTTTACCGACATAAATTAATTCATCCTTGCTATCAAACATTTGATAGACCCCCGCGCGCTGGGTCAGTGTAGATAAAAAGGACTGGGCATCAAAGGTCATAGAAAATCTAATTAAATAGCAATTTGAGTATCTAAAATGCCATGCTTCATTGCTAGAATGGTAAGTTCAACATCCCCATCAATGCCTAGCTTCTCAAAGATTCGATAGCGGTAACTGTTAACGGTTTTCGGGCTAACACAAAGCTTATCGCTGATTTCTTGTACCTTATGGCAGCCGACAATCATTAGAGTGGTTTGCATTTCGCGCTCTGAGAGTACGTCGAAGGGGGATTCATTGCCTTCCTGGAATGGTTTTAAGGCCATTCGTTGGGCTATATCAGGGCTAATATAGCGTTGGCCAGAGCGTACTTTTAAAACAGCACGAACCATTTCATCAACTTCAGCCCCTTTGCCCATAAAACCAGCAGCACCAGCTTGCATTAAACGCGCGGCAAATGGGCCGTCGTCGCAAGCCGTTACTGCAATCACCTTGATATCAGGGTTAGCACGAACTACCTTGCGGGTTGCTTCAAGCCCGCCAATACCAGGCATATTGATATCCATGAGCACGACATCAGGATCTAGTTCACGACACATCTTAACGGCGTCTTCACCGCAATTGGCCTCTCCGATAACATCGATGCCTTTGGTATCACTTAATAACCGAACAATGCCAGAGCGAACGAGATCATGATCGTCAACGACTAATACTTTAATCAAACAACACCTCAATATACTGCAACAGTACTTGGCTATCCGCCATACTCACTGCAATTAGAATTCTCGTGCCTGAGAAATTTTGTTTATATTATCCTAAAATCAACCGAGTACATATAGGCGTTTGTGCTGCCAACTATGTTTTGCAGGGTTCAAGTTTAGTACCAGCTCAACAATTCCTTCTTTAGCATTATCTTTTTCCGAAAAACCCAGGCGTCTGGCAAGTTTGAGCATGGGATGATTATTGGGCAGTACACTTCCAATTAATTGCAGGACGCCGCGATCGTGAGCAAGATAATCAATCATCTTTTGCATTAAGATAAAGCCCAGTTGTTGTCCGGCATAACCATCGCCAATCAATACCGAAAACTCGGCGGTAATGCTGTCAGGATCAATCCAGCTGCGAACAACCCCGGCGAGATTTTTCTCGTGAAAGGCGACAAAGGCCATTTCACGGTCATAATCTATCTGTGAAAAACGCGCTAATTCTTTATGATCAAAATGTTTGCGAGAGTTAAAAAAGCGAAAGCGCAGTGCATCAGGGCTAAGTTTGCGATAGAAATCCGCTAAATAACTTTCGTCCTCAGCTTTAATTGGGCGTAATTTAAACGCTAAATTTTTCGGGTTGCGAATATTTTGCTCAAGTTCGATCGGATAAGCTTTAAAGGTCGACGTCATACTGACCCCTGTCTGCCCTGCTACCCCAAGTACTTGAAACTCACCATTGCTTGCTCGTATTGCATTGAGCTCTAGGCCCGAAATGCTTGGATATTGGCTGGATAGTTGAGAAATAGCGACCAGCCAGTGAGATAATATGGTCAATTCTCGGTGATAGTCTTCACTGCGCTCTCGCATGACCTGGCTAGCATGACTCTGTTCAATGAGGTGGCGTGCTAGGGAGGTGTTAAGCGGTGGGATTGCGACTTGTCGATCCGTTAGTATGTCTGCAGTACTGCCGCCGCCACCAAAAAAGATAAAAGGCCCTACCTCTTCATCACGACCGATACCAAGACTGATTTGCAGGTTATCCAGCGCTCTTAGCATGGGCTGAATACTGTAGCCAAGAACTTGGCTATCTGGAAAGCGACTGCTTAATTCACTATTTAAGCGAATGACTTCTTGTTCTAGTTGTTGTTTTGAAGTGATGTTAAGGCCAACACTCCTCCAGCGTTGGCGTGCATTATCCCCATACGCAAAAGGCTTTAAATAATCACGATGATGAATTTTCAGCACCCAAGGGGAAGTAACTTGTTCGCTCAGGCTGACCAATTCAGATGAATCCGTTGTGAAATGGTTATCGGCAATAGAAAAACCATAGCTACGAATAAGTTGCCACGCAAGTTGCGGGATAATGACATCGTGAGAAGGCAGTTGTTGAGCAATGTCTTCTGAATAACCTGCTAATGTCTCAATGCTGTCTGGGGTTTCACGCATAAGATCTTGGGTGCGCATGTGAGAAACCATGTACATAAAAGCCTTAATGGCATTATCTGGGGTATCAAAATTTGGAATTGAGTTTTGGTCTAATAAGCTACGCGCCGAATTAACGCTGTACTCCCCCATCCAGCTACAGAAAAGTGTTTTATTACTTTCTTTAACAAGGTTAATCAGAGCATTAGCATTCTCTTCCGGGATGGTGCCAAGGCCGGGAGTATAAACAACCAAAACAGCATCGACGGCGGTATCCGTCATGACGATGCGAGTGATGGTTTCAAGCTGATTCGGTTTAAGTTCAGGGTCCAGCAATACCGGATTTGTGCAGGTGGTATAGTCAGGCAATATACGCTTGAGTTCAGATTCAGTCTCTTCTGATAGTACCGCTAATCGACCCTTGTCATGCAGCAGGCGGTCAATGGCGAGAATTGCCCCGCCGCGACTGTTGGAAATAATCGCTAGGCGATCACCCTTTAGTTGTCTTTTTTGCTGAATCGTATCAATGCAATCAAATAACTCATCCGTCGCGGTTACCCTCAATACTCCCGCTCGTTGTAAGGCATGATCAATGAGTGGGTCGCGGGACAGTATACCTGGAGTATGAATGTTATTGCTCAGAGGTGAATCAGCGAAGCGGTTGCTTTTAACCGTTAAAACGAGTTTGTTGCGTGAGGCTGCGCGCAGTGAGCGTAATAAAATTCGGCCCTCACTAAAATCATCAAGGTGCACCAGTAAAGTTTTAGCGGCTTTATTTTGCGCTAGATGATCAACGACATCGGCCAGCTTGATATCCTGTCCTCGCCCTAAGGTCAGTACGTGCGAGAAACCAATATTTCTGGCCATCGCCCAGTCCGTAATCGCATTGGCAATGGCGCCTGATTGGCCTGCATAGGCAATATGGCCTGGTTTGACGGGTACGTGTAAGTTGCTGGCATTAAGCTTGTGATTGGGATTGATTACACCTAGGCAATCAGGGCCTAAAATGCGTACATGGGTATGGGTTTGTGCTGCTAATAAACGGCTTCGAGAAGGCGTGAAACGCCCGGAGCGTACGCGAGCAGACCCTCCTGTCATAATAACAGCTGCAGGGATTTTAGCTTTCGCAAGAGAGGTGATTATTTTCTCTACGGTATCCGCGGGGGTGCAGATAATGGCCAGCTCAATGCCATCTGGCAGTTGTGAAATACGACTATAAGCCTTTATGTTATGAATAGATTTATAACCGCGGGCATTAACAGGGTATATGTCACCGGCAAATTCGCCATTAACTAAGTTGCGTAGAACGGCACCGCCTAGGCTGCCCTCTTTGTCTGATGCGCCAATGACGGCAATTGAATTTGGTGTGAATATTTGCTCTAGCGCGCGAGTACCCATGACTTATAGCCTTTTATCCTTGAGATCAAATCGTTACACTGGGTGTCAGAGATTAGTATCATACAGATTCAGCAGAATAATAAAATGAAGCTTGGCTATTATAGCTACACAACACATATAGAGCATGACGTTGGGGATATACATCCCGAACATCCGATGCGTATTATTGCCATAAACCATCATCTTGAAGAAACAGGGTTGGCGGCTGACGCTTATCAGGGCGGCTGTAATCATGTTGCTCAGGCAGATTTATTGCGTGCTCATAGCCAAGGCTATATTGAACAGCTGCTGGCTATGAGTCCTGCTAACGGCATGATTCTGGCTGATCCAGATACACCTATGGCGGTCGGCTCGCTTAACGCCGCTTATCAGGCTGCGGGGTGTGTAGTTGAAGCTCTTGATGATCTTATGCAAGACAGAATAGCACGGGCATTTTGCTCGGTTCGCCCGCCAGGGCATCATGCTCAAAGTAATAAATCGATGGGCTTTTGTTTTCTTAATAATGTGGCAATCGCAGCTAAAAAAGCACAGCAAGAGTATGGCTTAGAGCGTATTGCTATCATTGATTTTGATGTTCATCAGGGTAATGGAACAATTGATATCTTGGCTGATGACCCTGCTTTTTTGATTTGCTCTAGCTTTCAGCACCCAAGCTTTCCTTTTACTCATTGGCGAAATATTTATAATAATGTAATTAATACACCTTTAGATGAAGGCAGTTCAGGGTTGGATATGCGTCGCGCGGTCGAGGCTCAATGGCTGCATCAATTGCAAGATTTTAAACCTCAATTAACCATTGTCTCTGCGGGTTTTGATGCTCATGAAAAAGACCATATGGCGGAGCTAAAGTGGCAAGCTGAAGATTATGCTTGGTTTGGCGCCTTTCTATCGGACATAAATAAAGGCTGTGAAGAGAATAAGATATTGGCTGTTCTTGAAGGTGGTTACAATTTAGAGGCCCTTGCGAGTTCGGCCCACGATTTTATTGCAGGGTTTAAAGATTAATTCTGAATTAGGAGTGAATTACACTTGGCAACAAAATCATCACAAAAATACAGCAGGCAATGTAAAATAAAGCTGTCACTCTAAATTATTGGTGATTTTAGGGGTGAGTTATGAAGTTGGCAGCCGTTGAGCAAGTAAAGATGAAGTTTAATTCGATTTCTTTAAAAGGCTTGTATAAAAATATAATTGTATTTGAGTGGTTTGCAGTTGCAGGCCTAACGAGCTGGCTGCTTTTGATTTTTACGACCATTCTACACTGAGGTTAGACTTGATGTCTTTGTGTAAAATGGCGGAGGGATAGGGATTTGAACCCTAGATACGCTATTAACGTATGCCAGTTTTCAAGACTGGTGCTTTCAACCGCTCAGCCATCCCTCCGCAACTGAGATGTATAATACATTGGAATAATTTCACGTCAAGTTTTTTATTAAATTAATTTCAATAAAATCAAAGAGCTAGCAATGCTAGCTAAACAAGACTGTAATTCTCTTTAAATATTCCTCTATCCCCCCTATCATGGCAAACATCTAGATTAGATAATGATTATCAGACAATGATTCTACGACCATTTAGGATATCCAGCCGTGGCTGAAAGAAAACTTCGCTATACCTTGATACTTACTCATTCCCCTGCGCAACAAGAAAATAATCTGACAGCTCAAAAGCTGGTGGCTGAAATCCTAGCGGCCGGAGATCAAATAGATCGAGTCTTCTTTTATCAAGATGCGTGTTTTGTTGGTTTAGCGTCTCAGGTACCTGGGCAAGGGTTGGAGTCGAGCTTTGCTGGCTGGCAGCAACTGTTTGAGCAGCATCAAATACCGCTACAAGTTTGCATCGCCAACGGTTTACGCCGCGGTGTATTAGATGATGCTGAAGCGCAACGCTATCAAGCTGCTGCCACATTGCATTCATGCTTTAGCTTGGTAGGACTCGGCGAGTTAGCGGAAGCCAGTCAGCAGTCAGATCGAATTATTACTCTATAGGCGACCCATGACACTTCTTATTATCAGTACGCCGCCAACCCTTGATCTAGAACCTATCGAATTAATACTAGCTCTAGCGGCTTTCGAGCAAGACCCTGCCCTACTATTGTTGGGTCAAGGCATACATTATGCGAATAGGTTACAATTGGCCAAGAAATCGGCGGGAAAGTCACCAGCCAAGGTGCTTGCTGCATTACCTATGTATGATTGTGAAGAAATATTTGTCAGTGCACAGGATCTTAAAGACCAAGGTCTAGAGTTGGAAGATCTACATGATCACTGCACGGCAATTGATGACAACACTATTAAGCAACTCATTAACCAAGCTAAACATTGTGTGAATTTCTAATGGCATTACATATTATTAAAAGTGGCCAGGCATCGGCAGTAACTCAAGTTGAACGCTTATTGCAAGAAGATGATCAAGTACTACTGCTTGATGATGGCTGCTACCTCTACACCCTAGCCCAGCAAAAACTCAATCACTTACAGGCCATGGCTGACCACATGGAGAGTCGTGGTTTAACCGCCAAAGCTAATGCTTTAGGTATTGAGTTGATCAGTATAAAGCAATGGGCATTATTGACCCGTAAGCACCCACAGATAATGACCTGGTAATCACCATGATCGAGTCCAATGTCGACAAAGATGGCTTTCTACTTGATCATTTGCAGTGGAATCATAAAATTGCCGAACAGCTTGCAATGAGTGAAGGTATTGAGCTGACTGATGAGCACTGGCAACTCATCCACTTGATCCGCCAGTTTTATGCAGAATTTGATCTATCACCTGCTATGCGCCCTTTGGCCAAATATATCAAGCTTCACCTTGGTGCAGAATGCGCTAGCAGTATTTACTTGATGCAGTTATTCCCCCAAAGCCCAGCAAAGTATCTTGCTAAGATCGCGGGCTTACCTAGACCAGAGAATTGTTTATGATTATCACCAATACTGAGCATAATGATTTTACTCAGTTTGTCCGTATTTTAGCCCGCGGCCGCAACGCCAGTCGTGATATGTCACAAGCTGAAGCAAAGCATGCAATGGAGCTTTTGCTGGCGGGCAAAGCGTTACCCGAACAACTGGGTGCCTTTTTTATGCTGATGCGGGTTAAGGAAGAATCCCCAGAAGAATTGGCGGGCTTTGCTCAAGCATGCACACCGCTTTGGCAAGATCTAAAAGCGGATATTATTTGGCCTAGTTATGCCGGCAAGCGTCGCCAACCACTTTGGTACTTGCTCGCCATGCAGCTAATTAAAGATGCAGGGTACAGTATTTTAATTCATGGCAGTCATAGCCATACCGTTGATCGTCAATACAGTGCAGATCTATGTCCTGATTTTGATATTCAAATTGCTACTAGTCATCAAGGCGCTGAGTCGATATTAAACCAGCAGCAAATTGCCTACTTGCCTTGTGATATTTTACATCCTGAATTTCAAACCTGGTTGATGACCAAGCATACTCTAGGTTTACGTTCGCCGATGAATACCTTGTTACGCTTAATTGCCCCAGAGAATTGCTCCGGTGTTCAAAGCGTATTCCACCCTAACTATGGCAAAACTCACCAAGCCGCGTGTGATTTAATCGGTAAAGAAGCACTAATAATGAAAGGTGAAGGTGGGGAGTTTGAAATCAACCCTGAGCGTACAACTCAATGCATCTTCACCCATCGTGATGAAGTTGAAAAAGTGGCAGGGATACAATCACACTTTGAAGGCAAAAATACTCAGCCTAATAAACAAGCTTTGATTGATCTTTGGCGTAATGAAAACGATGAATATGGTCTGCATGCCACATTAAGAACAGCGGCCGTGGTATTAATGCTTAAAGATAAGGCTTTATCTTTTGAGCTAGCACTTAGTAAAGCCAATGACTTATGGCGTAAGCGTGATTTGAGCTTGTTCAGCTAGCCTGTGATTTAATTTAGACAATAAAAAAGGGCCTAAGGGCCCTTTTTTTGGATCACAGATAAGGTTAAACCTTAAATTCCCCCGTCACCCCTTGTAGGTTTGAAGATATATCCACCAATGAAGAGCTGGCTACTTCAACCTTTTGAATGCTTTGCATCGCAGTTTCTGAGGTATCTTTTATACCGATGACATTCTCTTTAATCGAATGCGCTGCCCTTTCCTGCTCTTCTGCGGCGGCGGCAATTTGAATATTCATTTGGGTAATGGCTTCAACTCGCTCGGTAATCGCGGCGAGTGACTCGCCGGTTTGAGCTGCTTGGTCAACACTGGTCTGAGCACGCACTTTACTTTGACCCATAACCTCAACAGCAGACCGTGCAGCGGTTTGCAGCTCTTCAATTACCTTCTGAATTTCTTGAGTTGAATCCTGGGTGCGTGATGCTAAGGTGCGAACCTCATCGGCTACTACGGCAAAACCACGGCCTTGTTCACCTGCTCGTGCTGCTTCAATGGCGGCATTAAGAGCCAGTAAGTTGGTTTGTTCAGCGATACCTTTAATCACATCTAAAATGGTGCCAACATTCTCGGTATCATTTTCTAATTTACGAATAACTTCTCCGGCGCGCTCTACCTCTTGAGCCAACCCATTTATGCTGGCAACGGTTTTATCAACAATATCACGGCCATCTTTGGCCGCTCGATCAGCTTGAGTAGCAGCTTCAGAAGCGGAATTAGCATTACTTGAAACATTCTGCACGCTAGCGACCATCTCTTCGACGACCAAGGCTACTTCTTCCGTAGCTCGATTTTGGTTACTGCTGATTTCCAACGTTTCATTGGTCAGATTACCCAGATCGCGAGATAAGGAGGTTAATGGTTGAATCGAATTAACAACATCACCAATGCTGCTGTGTAATTTTTCAACGAATAAGTTAAACCAGTCAACCACATCACCGAGCTCATCGTTCGACGTCTTAGTTAGGCGCTTAGTTAAGTCACCATCACCACTGGCGATATCTTTAAGTGATTTAAGCAAACTTGCCAAGGCTGTTCCGATACTGCTAGCGGTACTCCAGCCTAAGAATATTAAGATACTCACGGTTATACCGGTTACCAGCACACCAAAAGTAAGAGCTTCTTTAGCGGCTTTATTCGACTCTTCGACCGTTAGGTTAAATTCGGACAAGGCATCAACACTGGATTTCTCCATTGAATTGGTGACGGTTTGCAATGCGTTATTCATACTTTCAATTTTGCTCGACATCATCGACATATCAAGAGTGCCATCGAGCATGCCCGCAGAAACTTCCCGAGCCATGGAGTAATAATTAGAAAATTGATTATTTATTTTTCTAGAATCGTCGGCTTTTTCTAACCAAAGCACGGTAATCGCTTCAATATTTTCTTTGATTTCTTTTTTTAGTTTATCCGCGCTATCTATAAACTCAGTTTCACCTGTGCTTACGGCGGTATTAAGAAGCTCTTCTATTTGTCGAAGTTTTACGAGGTTAGAGTCCGATTTTTGAACAACGGGGAAATAAACATCACGAACTTTTTCCATTCGGTTGCTATTGTCGGAGTTAATGCTGGTGTTAACTGCGAGACTTACACCAAAACCGATAATCGCAGCGGCGGCCAACGAAATTATCTTGGTTTTAATGCTTAAGTTGCCTAAAAATCCCATAACGATCCTATTCTTCATATAGTTATCATATATAGAGAATAGGACAATTTAGGAATTTTGCTGCTTATAGACTGGTTTATTTAAGCCAGCTAAGTTTTTTATGTAGCGAGACAACATCACCAATAATGGTCAGGGTTGGAGCAGAAATCTTATTATTAGCAATGACATTGCCAATTTCAGCTAAGGTACTTGTATAAACCGCTTGCTCCGGTTGCGTCCCCTTCTCAATCAGGGCGATCGGTGTATCAGTACTCATGCCATGAGCGATAAGTTCTTGGCTGATATGACGAATGCCCGTTAATCCCATATAGATAACTAAGGTTTGCTGAGGATGAATCAATTCTTGCCAGGGCAGATCAGCAGTTCCATCTTTTAGATGTCCCGTAACAAAGCGGACAGATTGCGCATAATCTCGATGGGTTAAAGGAATACCGGCATAGCTGGAACAGCCTGATGCGGCCGTTATTCCCGGTACAACCTGAAAAGGAACTTGTTGCTCGGCCAGTAGTTCAATCTCTTCTCCACCGCGGCCAAATATAAAGGGATCACCGCCTTTAAGGCGTAATACCGTTTTACCCAATTTAGCGTGATCCGCTAACAGTTGGTTAATATCATCCTGGGGTACGGCATGATCGGCTTTCGCTTTACCCACATAATGCATCTCAGCCTTGCTATTGCAGTATTCTAGGATCGCTGGGGAAACTAGGCGGTCATAAAAAACCACATCCGCTTGCTGAATTAAGCGTACAGCTTTGAGGGTTAATAATTCTGGATCACCAGGACCTGCACCCACTAAAAACACTTCACCATTATGATCTTGATTAGCGATCACCTCATCACAAATAGCCTTGGCTTGATCTTCTTTGCCTGCCAATACAAGGTTCGGCATGGCGCTGGACATCAGCTTGCGCCAAAGTTGTTGGCGCTGTTGTGTATCATCAATACTGGTGCGTATTGTTTTGCGTAATGCCGATACGAACCGAGCTAGCTGGGGAATTCTTGAAGAAAGCGCGGCATCGAGCTGATTACGTAAATAACGGGTTAATGCCGGAGACTCAGACGCGGATGAAATAGCAATCATCACAGGATTACGATCGATTATGGCAGGAAAAATAAAATCACTATTTTCCGGATCGTCGGCAATGCTGATGGGGCAAGCTAACCGCTTAGCCCATTGAGCAATTTGCTGATTGACTTGAGCATCATCAGTCGCCGCGACTATGCGAGATCCCGCATAGACATGATCTTGCTGAGCCAAGGCATTGATGTGCAGGATCTGGCCTTTATCGGCAAAAGCTTGCAGGCGAGAATCCAGTCTTGGAGAAACCACGGTGATGGCTGAGGTAAACTTAATCAGAGTTTGAACTTTGCGCTGAGCTACCTGCCCACCGCCAAAGATTATAAATTTAACATCGTTGGAGCGGTGTAGCAGAGGTAGCCAGTTCATTTTTTAAACCTTATATATACTGAAATTATTAAGCGCCAATAACTTCAAGACCACCCATGTATGGGCGTAATACTTCAGGAACTACAATGGTTCCATCTTCTTGCTGATAGTTTTCTAATACCGCAACCATGGTACGGCCGACAGCCAAGCCAGAGCCATTAATAGTATGGACCAGTTCTGGTTTACCCGTTTCAGGATTTCTCCAGCGTGCTTGCATACGACGCGCCTGATAAGATTCAAAGTTACTGCAAGAAGAGATTTCACGAAACTTCTGCTGCCCCGGTAGCCAAACCTCTAAATCAAAGGTTTTAGCCGCAGAGAAACCTAGATCGCCACCACATAAGATTACTTTACGATAAGGCAGATCTAATTTCTGCAAAATAGCTTCAGCGTGGCCTGTTAACTCTTCTAGTGCCGCTTCAGATTGTGACTCATGAACAAACTGAACCAACTCAACTTTATCAAACTGATGCTGGCGAATCATGCCGCGAGTATCACGACCATAACTACCCGCTTCACTGCGGAAACACGGGGTATGACAAGCAAATTTTTGCGGTAACTCACCATCAAGAATGCTGTCACGATAGATGTTGGTCACGGGCACTTCGGCGGTAGGAATTAAATAAAACTCCTGCTCGCCTTCTAACTTAAACAAGTCTTCGGAAAACTTAGGTAGCTGACCTGTACCAAATAAAGAATCTTTATTAACGAGATACGGTGTATAAACTTCTTCGTAGCCATGCTCATCACTGTGGGTATTCAGCATGAACTGAGCAAGCGCGCGATGCAGGCGAGCCATCTGCCCTTTCATCACCACAAAGCGTGAGCCGGTAAGCTTTGTACCGGCCTCAAAATCCAAGCCGCCGTTTGCTTCACCTAAGTCAACGTGGTCTTTAGCTTCAAAAGCATAATCTTTAGGGGTGCCCCAAGTTAAAACTTCGATATTATCGTCTTCATCTTTACCGGCAGGTACATCTGATTGCGGGATATTTGGAATCGATAATAAAAATTCTTTGACATCACTTTCGGCGGCTTTGGCTTTTTTCTCTTCCGCCGCAATGTTGTCATTCAGTGAGCCCATGACTTGAGCCTTAGCTTCGTCAGGAGTCATGCCTTGGCCGATTAGCTGGCCAATTTGCTTGGACGCTTTTTTCTTTTCCGCTTGTAGCTGCTGAGCTGCGGTTAACGCTGCACTACGAGCTTTATCTAGTTGTTGAAATTTTTCTACATCAAGATCGAAGCCTTTGATCTTAAGTCGTGCAGCTACGTCGTCTAAGTTGTCGCGGATTGTTCTAATGTCGAGCATGTGATTTTTAAACCAATTGTTTTGTTAATATCATACCAAGTGCTGTCGCCAGCATGCAGCCAATCAAACTCAGGGCAATATAGGTTAAAAATGCCGTGATTCTACCCTGCTGCAATAGGGTTAAACTCTCTAATGAAAAGGTGGAAAAGGTAGTGAACGCCCCTAAAAAACCCACCATAATCAAGTGGCGATGTGCATCGCCGCCAAATTCGTGTTCGACCAGCCAGATATAGGCTGCGCCAATAGCAAAGGAGCCTATCAGGTTCACACTTAAGGTGCCATAAGGATAGGCCTTTCCGACCCATTTAAATATCGCCGTGGCTAAGCTAAAACGGGCCATGGCTCCGAGTGCTCCGCCAATGCCGATCCAAACGAGATTAATCATCTGTTAGTCCTGAGTATCGCTGTTGCTGAGAAGCGCGATTAAGTTCTTCTAAGTACCTGAGTTTCTCGGCCATTTTTTGCTCAAGGCCACGCTCTACCGGCTGATAGAATTGACTGTGTTTAATTTCTTCAGGCAAGTAGCACTCACCCGCCGCAAACGCATTCGGTTCATCGTGAGCGTAGCGATATTCATCCCCGTGACCCATATCGGCCATTAGTGATGTGGGTGCATTGCGTAAATGCATGGGCACCTCATAAGAAGGCTGCTGTTTCACTGTTACCAATAACTGTTTATAAGCCATATAGACAGCGTTACTTTTTGCTGCGCAGGCCAAATAACTAATGGCTTGAGCTATAGCCAGCTCCCCTTCCGGTGAGCCTAGTCTTTGCTGTACATCCCAAGCATTTAAACTAATGGTTAAAGCCCTTGGGTCGGCATTGCCGATTTCTTCGCTAGCCATACGTACAACACGGCGCGCAATATAAAGAGGGTCGCAGCCGCCGTCAATCATTCTGGCGAACCAATATAACGCCCCTTGAGGGTCTGAGCCGCGAACCGACTTATGCAGCGCTGAAATTTGATCGTAAAAAGCATCACCGCCTTTATCAAAGCGACGAAAACTATTTTGCAAGCTGGTAGCAACAACATCCATAGTGATGTGCTGATCGGTGCTTAGCTGGCTGGCGATTTCTAATAAGTTTAGCGCTGTGCGGGCATCGCCATCGGCGGCCTTGGCTAGAGTTTCTAATACCCCATCTGCAACTGAATAGTGATTAGAAAATCCTAATTCATTCACTAATGCCCGTTCTAATACCGTTACCAATACCTCAACCGGCATGGACTTAAGCACATAGACTCGTGCCCGAGAAAGCAACGCGTTATTCAATTCGAAAGAAGGGTTTTCTGTCGTCGCGCCAATAAAGATAAAGGTGCCATCTTCAACGTAAGGTAAAAAAGCATCCTGCTGGCTTTTATTAAAGCGATGTACCTCATCCACAAACAAAACGGTTCTGCGCTGCATCGCTTGGTTCTGCTTAGCTTTGGCAACGACTTCACGAATTTCTTTTATTCCCGACATCACGGCGCTGAGGGATAAAAAATCACAATTTTCAGTCTGGGCGAGTAATCTCGCTAAGGTGGTTTTGCCGACGCCTGGCGGGCCCCAGAGAATCATAGAGTGCAGGCTTTTTTGTTCGATCATTAAGCGCAATGGGGCATTTTCACCGAGTAGGTGATCTTGGCCGAAATAATCCGCTAAAGATTCAGGGCGCAGACGCGCAGCAAGAGGCGCACTCTTTTGCGCATCGTATTTAGTTTGTTCGCTGAATAAATCGTCGGCAGCCATAGCTCAATTCTTAATAAAATAATTTACTTTAGCGGTTTAATAACGGCCTGATCGACCATCAATAACGTCAATGCCTTCAGGGACATCAAAAGTAAAAATACTCGGTTTTAACTCTGGATTATTACTCACATTTTCAAAACTAATGTCCGTAATTTGCCCTGAAGCGTCTCGGATAATCATTTGAGTTAAAGGTTGATCAAGGCCGTGCTTATTGAACATTAATTCCAAAGAATCAAAAAGCTGACTGCTATCCTTTGGCTGTAGAATAAAATAAATTGAATTCTCATCCGGAGCTTGAGTAATGATGAAGTCGTCATCGATGGCGCTAACATCACCCCCGAGTAATAGTGCTGGGGTTTCTGATAGGCGGTTATCCATGTTTTTAATGCTTACCTGCTCTAGGTCAGCATCATAGATCCACAAGGATTGGCCGTCAGAGACAACCAGTTGTTCATAAATGCCTTTAGTCTGCCAGCGAAGCTTACCGGGCTTAGCAACCTGCATAAACCCTTCGACCTTTTGTAAGGTCGCCCCCGCTCCATCCTGAGTAAGTTGAATGAAGTCTGCTGAGAAGCTATTGATGCGCTTCAGTTGTTGCTGTAAGTGCTCTACCGCATCCGTAGTGCTGGCAACGACCTGGCTATTGACTTCAATGCTAACGGGTTCTGCAGCGGTAACGGAAGACAATACTAAAGAGATGGCACTTGCTAATCCGAGATTTAAAAACTTAATCACAATAATTCCTTTGTTTATATTAGATAGGCGGTGGAGCGATGACTTCACGACTACCATTATGGGCTGCGGGAGAAACCACACCGCTAGCTTCCATAGTTTCAACCAATCGAGCTGCTCGGTTATAACCAATGCGTAATTTACGCTGTACCGATGAAATCGAAACTTTACGAGTTTCCGTTACAAACGCCACGGCTTGATCGTAAAGGTCATCTTTTTCATCACCACCTTCTAGTGTTAAACCAGCTTGTTCGGTGGTCTGAGTAATTTCTTCAATGTAATTCGGTTCGCCCTTAGTCTTCCACTCTGCGACAACGCGGTGAACTTCGTCATCATCGACGAAAGCACCGTGAACACGAATGGGAATGCTGGTGCCTGCGGGTTGGAATAACATGTCACCATGACCCAATAGCTGTTCCGCTCCACCTTGATCAAGAATTGTACGAGAATCGATTTTTGATGAAACCTGGAAAGCGATACGAGTCGGCACGTTGGCTTTAATTAAGCCGGTAATAACATCTACCGAAGGACGCTGAGTCGCAAGAATCAAGTGAATACCTGCGGCACGGGCCTTTTGCGCAATACGGGCGATCAATTCTTCTACCTTCTTTCCGACCGTCATCATCATATCGGCAAATTCATCAACGATGACCACAATATAAGGTAAAGGTTTTAATGTGGGTGGTGTGGTATCGAAACTTTGATCGATTTGCCATAACGGATCAGGAATAGGTTTACCTTCATCAATCGCGGCTTTTACCTTGGCATTATAACCTGCAACGTTACGTACCCCGAGGGCGGCCATCAATTGATAGCGGCGCTCCATTTCCTCAACACTCCAGCGCAAGCCATTGGCGGCTTCTTTCATGTCGGTGATAACCGGTGTCAATAAATGTGGAATGCCTTCATATACCGAGAGCTCCAACATTTTGGGGTCAACCATGATGAGGCGGACTTCATCCGGGGTCGATTTGTACAGTAGGCTAATGATCATGGCATTAACCCCAACGGATTTACCTGACCCGGTTGTTCCTGCCACTAATAAGTGAGGCATTTTAGCAAGATCGGTGACTACCGGGTTACCGGCGATATCGTGACCGAGAGCCATGGTTAATGGTGATTTTGATTTATCGAAATCTTCAGCGGAAAGCACTGACGACAATCTCACCATGGCGCGGTTTTCATTAGGGATTTCGATTCCCATCACTGACTTACCAGGAATCACCTCCACCACGCGTACACTATTCATTGCCAAAGATCGGGCTAGATCCTGTGCGATGCCAGAGACCTTGCTGGCTTTAGTGCCCGGTGCGGGTTGAATTTCAAAGCGGGTAATTACTGGGCCAGGTGCCACCGCAACGACTTCAGCTTTAATGCCAAAGTCAGCAAGTTTTTGCTCAAGCAATACTGATAGTTCTTCTAAACGCGGCTTGGAATAACCAATTTCTTGGTTTTCATCTGCAGGATCCAATAGCGCAATAGACGGCAAGGGATTCTCTTCAGAAAATAGCTTACCTTGTAAATCTCTAACCGCCCTTTCGCTAGGTTTCGTTTCACGTTTTTCTAATGGCTCAATCTTTACTTCTTTAACTACTGCCGGGATGGCTTTAATCGCTTGGCTTTTAAGCTTATTCGCTAAACCAGAAATTCCACTGGGGGCTGGTTCTGACTCAAAGCCATCGGCAATTGGTGTTTGATCAGCAAGAATTACTGGCTTGCGCTCTACTGTTGGTTCAAGTGAGGGTTCAATGGCGATTTTTTTTGTCGCTTTTTCGACCTTAGGCTTTTCTAAGTTGGGCTGTAATACTTTCGCTTCACGTTTAGCAGCGCGAGCTGACTTGAACTTCTCTAGGTTTGACTTGGCGAATTCTTTTGTCTTTTTAACGGCGGTTAGAATAAAGCGGCCTATGGCATCAAATACGGCTAACCAAGAAAATTCCCAGAAAAGCATAAGACCAATGCACAGGATAAGGGTCAGTATAATTCCACCACCCAAGGTGCTGAATAAGGAAACCGTTAGCTGAGCGATGCTCTGCCCCATCATACCTCCAGCACCAGCCGGTAGCGACGTACTGGTAAAGATGCTGATTTCAGTTAATGCGGCAAATGACAGTGTTGATAAAAAGAAACCCAGTAAGCGTAATAACCAGGTTGAGCCTGACGCGTGATTTTCGTGCATACGGAAAATTTGTAATACCTTGCCCGCTGCGAGTAAGGGAATAATATAAGCGAGATAACCTAAAGCGTGTAGCAAACTATCCGCAATATAGGCCCCTACGGGTCCACCTGCATTAAGAAAAGCACTGCTTCCGCCTGTTGCAGACCAGCCATCATCAAGGGGAGAATAAGTGATTAATGATAAAAGAACATACAAACAAAGGGCGGTGAGAGAGAGAAGCGCCAAGTCCTGTTTGAAATTACGATCCTTTTTTTCTAGTTTTTCCTCTGCCAAAGCAGGTATCCTTAACCAATAACATTCGATAGGCCACAGTCTATCACGCATTTTCCCTTAATAGAGCCATCTAATTTAATAGAGTCTTATGATCGATTGGTTGCAAGAGGACCTTCCCCCTCACTTCCCCAAAACGCAGAACGCACAGCAAGAGCCAAATGGTTTGCTGGCGGCAGGAGGTTTGCTCAGCCCTGCTTGGCTAATAGCCTCTTACTCGCGAGGGATATTCCCTTGGTTTGATGATGAAAGCCCAATTCTTTGGTGGAGTCCTGCTCCAAGAATGGTACTCAAAGCGGAAAACTTTCATATCGGTCGCACAATCCGTAAATTAATCAAACGCAACCCCTATAAAATAACGTGTGACCTAGCATTCCCTGAAGTGATCTATCAATGTGCCCAGCCGCGTGAGGATGAAGCAGGTACCTGGATTACTCAGGAAATGGAAGAGGCGTATGTGCGCTTGAATGCTAATGGTATTAGTCACTCGGTCGAATGCTGGAGTCAAGACGGTGAGTTGGTCGGTGGACTCTATGGCATTCAAATCAATGGTGCCTTTTTTGGCGAATCCATGTTTAGCCGAGCCAATAATGCTTCTAAGCTCGTTTTTGCATATTTCGCGCAATTTTTGTTCGACTCAGGGGTAAAGATGATCGACTGCCAGATGTACAGTGATCATATGGCGCAATTTGGTGCTTTGGAAGTCTCCCGTAATGAGTTTGAATCTAAGTTGAAGTCAGCGATTAAAGATCCACTCCCCTTGCAATTTCCGACATTTTTAACACTATAAACAACTATCGACTTAATAAAGGAGGTTGCACGTGAGTGATGAAGAGCTGATGTTTTATCGGCATATAGAAGGTAGTCCCTGTGGCTACCTTGATTCACAAGTCAGTAATAGCATTTTTATTGACCCTGATAGCCAGCCTAGCGAAGATCAATTGAATCTATTGCACCTGCAAGGGTTTCGTCGCAGTGGCCGCTTAGTGTATCGCCCTCAATGCCCAGCTTGTAATGCTTGTCATTCATCAAGAATTATCAATGAGGACTTCAGAACCAGTAAAAACCAAAAGCGCGCTATTAAGCGTAACCAAGACCTGAGGTTAAATTGGCGAGACCCTGAAATGCTAGAAGAGCACTACTTGCTCTACCAGGAATATATTAATCAGCGCCATCGTGATGGCGAGATGTATCCCGCCAGCAAGGGCCAGTATCAGGGCTTTTTAGTCGATGGTCATAATACCCATAAATTCCTCGAAGCTCGGGATATTGAAGGTAAACTGGTGGCTTGCTGCGTCGTGGATGTTTACTATGATGGCCTATCGGCAATATACAGTTACTTCGACCCCTTGCAGGATAAACGATCTCTTGGGCGTTATATGGTGCTAGCTTTGGTGAGCCAGGGGCAGCAAATGGGTCTGCCCTATACCTATCTTGGTTACTGGATAAAAGAGTCCAGTAAGATGAATTACAAAGCAAATTATCAGCCTTTAGAGGTATTTGATGGTGAGTTTTGGCGAAAACTGGTCGATGATGAGCTTATATAGCGATAAGGCTTTGCTTATTGGCGAATTTTAAGGCAGAATTCGCCCGCATTATATACTGTCAACAGGTGAAGAATGGCAAAAGGTGATCACATTGAAATGGACGGAGAGGTTGTAGATACCCTTCCGAATACTATGTTCCGTGTTAAGTTAGAAAACGGACACATTGTAACAGCACACATTTCTGGAAAAATGCGTAAAAACTACATTCGCATTTTGACCGGCGACAAAGTAAAGGTGGAATTAACACCTTATGACCTAAGTAAAGGTCGTATTACTTATCGCGCACGTTAGTACGTAGATAAAATGAAAAAGGCCGGTTAGCTTAGCTACCCGGCCCTTTTTTTGTCTGCAGTTTGATGAAAGTGAAAAGATTGCTGCTAAGCAACAACCTCCTCAACCAGATGCAGTTCAATGCCATCTTTAGCATCATTTAAACAAACGTCCACTTCACCGCCACCTTCAAGATCACCAAACAGGATCTTTTCGGCCAGTGGCTTCTTCAGCTTCTCTTGGATAAGGCGATTCATTGGGCGAGCCCCCATTTTCTCGTCGTAGCCATTTTCTGCAAACCAGTTGCGCGCGTCATCATCAATATGCATGTGTACTTTCTTATCGTCCAGCTGCGCCTGCAGCTCTACCAAGAACTTATCGACCACATACATGATGTTATCGCGGGTTAATGCTGAGAACTGAATGATCGAATCTAAGCGATTGCGGAATTCAGGCGTAAACTGCTTACGAATCACTTCCATACCATCAGAGGTATGGTCTTGATGAGAGAAGCCTATGGAGCGGCGACTGATCGTCTCTGCGCCGGCATTCGTGGTCATGATCAGGATTACGTTGCGGAAGTCCGTCTTGCGCCCGTTATTATCGGTCAACGTACCATGATCCATTACCTGCAGTAGCAAGTTAAAGACTTCAGGGTGCGCTTTCTCGATCTCATCAAGCAGCAATACGCAATGCGGGTTCTTATTAACCGCTTCGGTTAATAGTCCACCTTGATCAAAACCTACATAGCCTGGAGGTGCACCGATCAAGCGAGATACCGTATGGCGCTCCATGTATTCCGACATGTCGAAACGCACAAGCTCCATGCCCATAACTTTCGCGAGCTGACGACTGACCTCGGTCTTACCGACACCAGTTGGACCTGCAAATAAGAACGACCCCGTTGGTTTTTCTGGAGAGTTAAGACCTGCACGAGACAGTTTGACCGCGGCAGATAAGGTCGTAATGGCCTCATCCTGACCAAAAACAACCATCTTCAGCTTATCTTCTAATCCGAAGAGCAGTTCTTTATCGGAAGCGGAAACGCTTTTGGGTGGAATACGAGCAATAGACGCGACTATGGTTTCAATATCATGAATACCAATAACCTTCTTGCGCTTATTAGCGGGCAATAAACGCTGGCTAGCCCCAACCTCATCAATCACATCAATCGCTTTATCTGGCAGGTTGCGATCGGTAATATAGCGATCCGCAAGCTCTGCCGCCGCACGTAGGGCTTTATCTTGGTATTTAAGCTCGTGATGCTCTTCAAAGCGAGATTTCAAGCCTTTTAGAATTTGATAGGTATCATCAACACTCGGCTCACCCACATCGACTTTCTGGAAGCGGCGCGTTAATGCACTGTCTTTTTCGAAAATGCCACGGAATTCTGTGAACGTTGTAGAGCCCATGCAGCGAATTTCGCCAGAGCTAAGCATAGGTTTCAACAGATTGGAGGCGTCCATGACACCGCCAGAAGCCGCGCCGGCACCGATAATGGTATGGATTTCATCAATAAACAGAATACCATGAGGCTGCTTTTTAAGTTCGGCTAATAATGCCTTAAAGCGCTTCTCGAAATCACCACGGTATTTAGTACCCGCTAATAAAGCACCCATGTCGAGGCTATAGACTACGGCGTCAGAAATAACGTCCGGTACTTCACCGTCAACAATGCGCTTGGCTAAGCCCTCAGCGATGGCGGTTTTGCCCACCCCTGAATCCCCAACTAATAACGGGTTGTTTTTGCGACGACGGGCTAAAATCTGAACTACGCGATTAACTTCAAACTCGCGGCCAATCAGAGGGTCAATAAGACCTTCTTTTGCTTGGCGGTTAAGGTTGGTCGCATAACCCTCTAATGCACTCTTGCTACCCGGCTCTTGATTCTCATCATCAGCCTCTAATATATGCTCGCCCTGCTCTTCTTGACCAGGGACCTTAGCGATGCCGTGGGATATGAAGTTAACCACATCAATACGGGCAATATTCTGTTGTTTAAGAAAATAGACGGCTTGGCTTTCTTGTTCGCTGAAAATAGCCACAAGCACGTTGGCGCCGGTTACCTCTGATTTACCTGAGGATTGCACATGAAAAACCGCACGCTGTAATACACGCTGAAAACCAAGGGTGGGTTGGGTTTCGCGCTCGTCATCTTGCTCTTGAATTAGAGGAGTCGTAGAGTCAACAAACTCTAATAAATCTTTGCGTAATTTACCGATATCCGACCCGCAGGCATTAAGCACTGCTAGCGCGGCATCGTTATCCAATAAAGACAGCAGCAGATGTTCAACTGTCATGAATTCATGGCGCTTAACTCGCGCCTCTTTGAATGCATCGTTTAACGTTTGCTCGAGTTCTCTATTTAGCATAATGCCTCCTGAGTAATAGATCTTTTAGTCATCATCTTCCGTGGGTATTACCTCACAGAGCAATGGATACTGGCACTCTCTAGCGTAATCATTAACCATAGCGGCTTTTGTTTCTGCTATGTCTTTGGTGAATACACCACAAATTGCAGCACCTTTGTTGTGAACAGTCATCATTATCTGAGTAGCCTGTTCACCGGACTTACCAAAGAAGACTTGTAGCACTTCGACTACAAATTCCATCGGCGTATAGTCATCGTTTAACATTAAGACCTTATACATTGCTGGTGGTTTCAATTTAGGCTTAGCAGTTTCTACCGCCAAATCGCCATCACCAATATGGTCGTCCTCTTGTAATCTTAGTTGAGATTTCAACATCTTACCGACTTTCATTCTGTGTATTAATGGATATGGGGATCAATCCCCCGCTTTAAAGTAAAATAATACCAAGATAAGGCCAATTGCCCTAGAACTCTTGACCTTTAAGAATAAGGCTTTTATGGTAGAAACTTACTAATTAGCCTATTTGGCGAAGTTAATGAGAAAGAACTCAAAACTAATCCTTTCTCATTATGATGTCTCGCTCTAGTCGTTCGGCCAGGGAGAAAAGTGATGCCTACAGGGAATGTTGATGAAAAAACCATGGGTGCGGTTACTGGAACCGTTAAATGGTTTAATAATGCTAAAGGTTATGGGTTTATCGTAGCGGATGGTGGCAACGAAGATATGTTTGCCCACTACTCGTCAATTACGATGGACGGCTACAAAACCTTAAAAGCCGGTCAAGGCGTTTGCTTTGATACAAAGACGGTTGAGAACGGTATACACGCGATAAATATTTCAGCGATTGATGAATCAGAGCATGCTCATCAATCCAGTGCAGAAATGGCTGAAGTTTAACTTCAGTTTATTTCAGGCACAAAAAAGGCGAGCTATAAGCTCGCCTTTTTTGTGCCTGCTAGACAGGAACCTTAAACTGCATCAATGATGCCATTTAAGGTCTGGCTTGGGCGCATGATATTGGTCGCTTTAGCAGGATCTAGGTGATAATAGCCCCCTAAATCAACAGCAGTACCTTGAGCATGACTTAGCTCAGCAACAATATCGGCATGATACTCGGCCAGTTCATCATTCAATTTAGTGAACTTCTTCTTCAGCTCAGCATCTTCGTCCTGAGTAGCTAGATATTCCGCCCAGTACGTTGCTAGATAATAGTGACTGCCGCGATTATCAACCTGACCCACCTTGCGCAATGGCGAGCGGTCATGATCCAAGAATCTGCCTGTTGCTTGATTTAGCGTCTTAGCCAAAATTAACGCCTTAGCATTATCGGTTTTCTGCCCTAGATCTTCCAAGGAAACAGATAGCGCCAAAAACTCACCCAAAGAATCCCAGCGTAAGTGCCCTTCTTCAGTAAGTTGCTGAGCATGCTTAGGAGCAGAGCCGCCAGCACCTGTTTCAAACAAACCACCGCCAGCCAATAAAGGGACGATAGACAGCATCTTAGCACTGGTGCCAAGCTCAAGAATTGGGAATAAATCCGTTAAATAATCACGAAGCACATTACCGGTAACAGAAATAGTATCTTGGCCCGCTTTAACACGGTTCAAGGTATAGCGAATCGCTTCTACTGGTGACTTGATAAGAATTTCAAGTCCGTCAGTATTGTGGTCTTTCAAATAGCCTTCAATAATCTTGATGATGTTGGCATCGTGACCACGGTTTGGATCTAACCAGAATACTGCAGGCTGGCCAGTCGCTTTCGCGCGCTTAACTGCAAGCTTCACCCAATCTTGAATCGGTGCATCTTTAGTTTGACACATGCGCCAGATATCGCCGACTTCGACTGCGTGCTCAAGCACGGTTTCACCAGCTTGATTAACAACTCTAATAGTCCCTGCATCTTGGACGATGAAGGTTTTATTGTGAGAGCCATATTCTTCAGCTTTTTGTGCCATTAAGCCAACGTTAGAAACGTTACCCATAGTCGTGACATCAAATGCCCCATTCGCTTTGCAGAACTGAATTGTCTCTTCAAAAATCTCTGCGTAGCAACGATCAGGGATTATGGCTTTAGTATCATGCAGCTTACCATCGGTGCCCCACATCTTGCCGGAAGCACGAATTGCCGCAGGCATAGAAGCATCAACGATGACATCGCTAGGAACATGAAGGTTGGTAATGCCACGATCAGAATCAACCATCGCAAGGCTTGGGCGGGTTGCATAAACCGCCATGATAGCCGCTTCAATTTCTTCTTTTTGCGTCGCCGGTAAGCTTTCGATCTTGGAATAGACATCACCAAGGCCGTTAGTTGGATCAACACCTAGCTCAGCAAATACATCGGCATACTTTTCAAATACATCTTTAAAGTACACAGTGACCGCATGACCAAACATAACAGGGTCAGAAACCTTCATCATGGTGGCTTTTAAGTGCAGCGATAACATTACATCGTTCGCTTTAGCATCTTGCATCTGAGTCTCAAAGAACTCGCGTAAAGCACGACTGCTCATCACCGCTGAGTCGATCACTTCATTCGCTTGCAAGGCTGTGCTGTCTTTTAATACTTCAATGTTGCCGTCTGCTTTAACCAGCTCAATGCGAACATCATCTGCTTTAGTGATCACGGCGGATTTTTCACTGCCGTAAAAATCGCCACGGGTCATGTGAGCAACATGAGATGCGGAATCTTTTTTCCATTCCCCCATAGAGTGAGGATTGTTCTTTGCATACTGCTTCACAGGGCCCGCTACGCGACGATCAGAGTTGCCTTCACGTAATACTGGGTTTACCGCGCTGCCTAATATTTTACCGTAGCGCGCTTTAATATCTGCTTCAGCATCGTTTTCTGGGTCTTCAGGGTAGTCAGGTAAATCGAAACCCTTACTTTGTAATTCTTTAATCGCTGCCACAAGTTGTGGCACAGAAGCACTGATGTTCGGTAGCTTAATGATGTTGGCCGCTGGAGTTTTGGCCAGCTCGCCTAATTCTGCGAGTGCGTTTGACTGCTGTTGGTCTGCGGTCAGATTATCAGGGAAATTGGCAATGATGCGCCCTGCTAAAGAAATATCACGAGTTTCAATTGTGATGTTAGCAGTTTTCGCGAATGCTTGGATGATAGGCAATAGAGAGTAAGTCGCTAGTGCTGGAGCTTCATCCGTTTCCGTGTAAATAATCTTAGGAGTTTGCTTAGTCATTATTTATCCTAATGTTCTTGGCTGTATCGCCAGTAGCCGAAGAAAGACGACTTTTGATCGACTTCGTATCTTTGGGCCCGACAGGCATAACAAAGGTCACTTTTGGTCACCTTTTATTTTATTCTCACTCTATTTTTGTCTCATATACAAAATTATGAGTTATAGCGGGCACGAATATTAACACGCAATGGTATAATCAACAGGCTTTTATGTAGTATTTCTACAGCAAGCGCTTATTATTTATACAATATTGTAGTATTTGGTAGTTTCTTTACAAGGTTTCGTCTTTCTATGTCCAATCTCATTCTTTTTAACAAGCCTTTTAATGTGTTGTCGCAATTTTCAGCCCATGAAGGGAAAACCACATTGGCGAAATTCATTAAGACAAAAGGTTTTCACCCTGCGGGTCGCCTTGATTTTGATTCTGAAGGCTTAATGCTATTGACCAATGAAGGTGCACTACAACATCAGATTAGTCACCCAAGCCACAAACTGCCAAAAACTTATTGGGTTCAGGTGGAAGGTGAAGTAACAAAAGAAGCATTAGAGCAACTGCGTAATGGTGTGAAGCTTAATGATGGCATGGCAGCACCGGCGAAAGTAAAGCAAATGGCGTCGGTAAAAATCTGGCCAAGAAACCCTCCTATTCGTCCGCGCGAAGGTCAAACCACAGGTTGGATTCAAATTACTATAGTAGAAGGCCGTAATCGCCAAGTGCGTCGCATGACTGCGGCGGTGGGACTGAACTGCTTGCGTCTAATTCGCATGCAAATTGGCGAATGGACCATCAAAGGCTTAAAGCCTGGGGATGTGCGCGAGGATACCGTTGCCCTACCAAGTGAATCAGTTCAGCAAGCGACCAGTGGTCCGACAAAGAAGAATATTGATAAAAAGTTCAGTGGTAATGTGACGCGCAGTAAATACAAAAAGAACAGAAGATAATGACTAAGCCTGTTTTAAAGGTTGAGCCTGAGCGCTGGACGCCTCACGCCACCGTCGCAACCATTGTTGAAAAAGACGGCAAATTCTTATTAGTGGAAGAAAGACGGCTGATTGATCGAGATGGCAATTATGGCGTCGTCTATAACCAGCCCGCAGGTCATGTCGATGAAGGTGAGTCTATTCTGGAGGCTGCTATTCGTGAAACCCTCGAAGAAACTCGTTGGCAGGTTAAATTAAAACATTTGGTGGGAATTTATATTTTCACCGCTCCCGCTAACGGCGTGACCTATCATCGCTATTGTTTTGCGGCTGAGGCAATAAAACAGCTGCCCGAAAATGAACTTGATGATGGTATAATCGACGCGAAATGGTTTGCTTGGCAAGAAGTCGATCAGCTAGATAATTTGCGCAGCCCTCTTGTAAAGCGCTGCATTAAAGACCATATAGATGGCAAGCAATACCCCCTTGATCTTATTTACGAACACAGCACTAAAGAAGCCGAAGAAAAATGATTAACAAACCCAAAGAAGAAACCCTCGTCATAGTCGGCATGTCCGGCGGTGTTGATTCCTCTGTATCCGCTCTGCTTCTGCAGCAGCAAGGGTATCAGGTGGAAGGTTTGTTTATGAAAAACTGGGATGAAGATGATGGTACGGATTATTGTACTGCCATGGATGATCTGGCTGACGCACAAGCTGTTGCCGATAAGCTCGGGATGAAATTGCATACTGCTAACTTTGCCAGCGAATACTGGGATAATGTTTTCGAGCATTTCTTAGAAGAATATAAGGCAGGACGCACACCTAATCCCGATATTCTATGTAATCGTGAAATTAAGTTTAAAGCCTTTCTCGACTATACCAAGGTACTTGGGGCTGATTACATTGCCACTGGTCACTATGTGCGTCGCCGCGATAGTGAGGTTGATGGCAATGCTAAAGCAGAGTTGTTACGAGGTTTAGACGGCAATAAGGATCAGAGTTACTTCTTACACGCTGTTGCTGGAACTGAAATTGCCCAAACCTTATTTCCTGTCGGTGAGCTGGAGAAGCCTGAAGTGCGCCGTATCGCCGAAGAGCATGATCTGGTTACCCATAATAAGAAGGACTCAACAGGCATCTGCTTCATTGGTGAGCGTCGCTTCAAGGACTTTTTGCAGCAATATCTGCCTGCTCAGCCCGGTATTATTGAGACCCCGGAAGGCGATGAGATCGGTAAGCACCAAGGCCTGATGTATCATACCCTAGGCCAGCGTCAGGGCTTAGGTATCGGCGGCCTAAATGGTTATTCCGATGATCCTTGGTATGTTGCTCAAAAAGACCTAGAGCGAAATGTGCTGATTGCTGCGCAAGGTAAAAATCATCCAATTCTATTTAGTCACTCTCTGACGTCTCACCAGATTTACTGGGTGAATGAAGAGCCTGAATTTCCACTAAGCTGTACCGCCAAAGTTCGCTATCGTCAAAGCGATCAAAAGTGCGTAGTGAACAAGGATGCTCAAGGGCAGTATCAAGTTGTCTTCGAAGAGCCGCAGCGCGCTGTTACACCTGGGCAAAGTGTTGTCTTTTATGTTGGCGAAATCTGCCTCGGTGGTGGTGTGATCGAACATACTCAAGTAGACCCTGATAGAGCGATTAAGAAGTAAGATATGAGTCAGATTAATAAGCACGAACAACAAACAATCGCCCTAGCCGCTATTTTTCAGGCGGCAAGTCTAGTTGAGCAGCTTGCCCGTACGGGAGAAATTCCTGCCGCAGAGCTTGAGCTGCTCGTCACTAGCCTATTTAAGCAAAATCCAGATAATTTTGATGAAATCTATGGTGCTCGCCCTAACTTGCAGGCGGGTTATCACGGCATCTGCAAATTAATGGGCAGTGATGCTGCGAAATTAAAACAAGAAATTAAGCCAGAGGTTATGCGCTATGCATTAAGCATTGTGCACCTAGAAAGCCGTTTACGAAAAAATGGCCACATGATGAATCAGTTGGGTGAAAGCATTCAGTCCAGCGTGCGTCAGGCGGATCATTTCCATATTACCCACGAAAGTGTGATTGGTAGTTTGGCTGATACTTACAAACAAACCCTGAGCACCCTATCCTTTCGAATTAAAGTGACAGGTAATCCGCAAATTCTGCAGAACAGTCATAATGCTAATAAAGTGCGAGCGCTATTGTTGTCAGGGATTCGTGCTGCGATCTTATGGCGACAGGTCGGCGGACGACGCTGGCACCTACTGTTTAATCGCAAACGCTACATCAAGGATGCACAAGGCCTGCTTTTCAGGTAAAATGCGCGCCTTAATTTTCCAGTTACATTTTAATCTACTGACGAGAACTGAATCCCATGGAACTTTCTGCACTAAGCGCGATTTCCCCGATTGATGGCCGTTATGGCAGCAAAACTCAAGAGTTACGTTCAATATTTTCTGAATTTGGTCTGATCCGCTGTCGTGTAGAAGTAGAAATTCGTTGGTTGCAGCGTTTAGCTGACCACGCAGAAATCGGTGAGGTATCCCCTTTCAGTGCTGAAACCAATGCTCAGCTAGATGCTATTGTGGCCAATTTCTCCGAAGCTGACGCCCAGCGCATTAAAGACATTGAAGCGACGACCAATCACGATGTGAAAGCGGTTGAATACTTCATTAAAGAAGCTTTCGAAGGTAACGATGAGCTTTTAGCGGTTTCTGAATTTGTACACTTCGCTTGTACTTCTGAAGATATCAATAACCTATCTCACGCCCTAATGCTAAAAGCAGGCCGTGAAGATGTTGCTCTTCCTTACATGCGTAAAGTTGCCAATGCGATCCGTTCTTTAGCGCACGACTACGCTGAACTACCGATGCTTTCTCGTACACACGGCCAAACGGCTTCTCCTACTACGCTAGGTAAAGAAATGGCCAACGTTGTTGCCCGCTTAGAGCGCCAAATTGCCCAGCTAGAATCAGTACCGTTATTAGGTAAGATCAATGGCGCGGTTGGTAACTACAACGCTCACCTTTCAGCTTATCCAGCAATCGATTGGGCTGAAAATGCACAAGTATTCATCGAGTCTTTGGGCCTAGCCTTTAACCCATACACCACTCAAATTGAGCCACACGATTACATCGCTGAAATGTTTGATGCAATCGCACGCTTTAATACCATCTTGATCGATTTTAACCGCGACATCTGGGCTTACATCTCCAACGGTTATTTCAAGCAGAAAACTATTGCTGGTGAAGTAGGTTCTTCTACGATGCCGCACAAGGTTAACCCAATTGATTTCGAAAACTCTGAAGGCAACCTAGGTATGGCAAACGCCATTATGGGTCACCTAGCTCAGAAGCTGCCGATCTCGCGCTGGCAGCGTGACCTAACGGACTCAACGGTTCTACGTAACATGGGTGTTGGTTTTGGTTACAGCTTAATCGCCTACCAAGCGGCGCTTAAAGGCGTAAGCAAGCTACAGGTAAACGAAGCAAGCATTGGCGCTGACTTAAACAACGCGTGGGAAGTATTGGCTGAGCCAGTACAGACTGTCATGCGTCGTTTCGGTATCGAGCAGCCATACGAGAAGCTAAAAGCTGTAACGCGCGGTAAGGCGATTACTAAAGAAATCATGGCTGAGTTCATCGAAACTCTGGATATGCCAGAAGAAGCCATTGCAGAATTAAAAGCAATGACCCCAGCTTCTTATGTGGGTAATGCCGCAGACCAAGCCAAGGCTGTCTAAAAGCTTAAATGCATTGACCACGGAGCGCTTCGCTACACGGAGGCGCTTCGCTACACGGAGGCGCTCCGCTACACAGAGAAAAGATGGAGAAAGAACAAGAGAGAATATAAATAATAACGTCCATTACTCCTCCCATTACCTCCCCTTTTTTTGCTTTTGCTCCTCCTCGCTTTTGGCCTTTCTCAGTGCAGCGCAGCGCCTCCGTGATCTCCGTGGTGAATCTTCTTTTTGATAAATCCTCTTTACGGTATCATCCCCGCCAATTATCAAATCAGCGCGGTGAGTCACAGTGGATATCCTAGGCAATATAAGTAAAGAGCAATTCCTCAAAGAATATTGGCAGAAAAAACCTCTGCTTATCCGTCAGGCCTACCCAAACTTCGAACCACTAATCCCTTCCGATGAGCTCGCGGGCATGAGTCTTGAAGAAGAAATAGAATCTCGTATCATTATGGAAAATGGCCCAGACTCTCCTTGGCAGCTTCTATCAGGGCCTTTCGAAGAAGAGACTTTCGGTAGTCTGCCTGAAGATAAATGGACACTCCTAATCCAAGGGGTTGATCAATGGGTGCCGGAAGCGGCTGATTTGCTGCAAGACTTTAATTTCATTCCGAACTGGCGCATCGATGATCTGATGATAAGCTTTGCAACCGATGGTGGCAGTGTCGGCCCTCACTATGACCAGTACGACGTTTTTCTATTACAGGCTGAAGGTCAGCGCGAGTGGCGTATTGGCCAGATGTGCAGCGAAAACGACGATTTCTTGAAAGAGACTAAGTTGCGAATTTTATCTCAATTTAATGAGACGGATCGTTGGACTTTAGAACCGGGCGACATGCTCTATCTTCCGCCACGCCTTGCGCACTACGGCATCTCTCAAGGCAATTGCCAAACTTACAGCATTGGTTTCCGCGCGCCGAGTCAAAGCGAATTGATGCACAGCTTAGTGGATCAGATTGATGCCAGCAGTAATGAAGATCGGCGCTATGGTGACCCAGATTTAACCTTGCAAGATTGCAGTGGTGAGATCAGCGAGATGGCGCTGCAGCAAGTGCGTGAGTTCATGCAAAAAGCATTGGCGGATCCTATTTTGCTTAGTGATACCATTGGCAAACTTATGACGGAAGCTAAATACCCGCAAGAGCAAGTAGATGAGCTATCTGGAGATTCAAATAAGCAGCAAGGATATGCGATATCTGACTTGAGGTATGACCTGCAAGCTACTGATATATATAGAGAATTACACTCTAGATTTGCCTTTAATACGACCGATAGTAAACATAGCTTCTATGCGGCAGGTAAGGTATTTGAGATAAATGAGAGCAGTCTAGAGCTGGCCAGATATTTAACTCGCCAGCGCCACTATAAGGGCAAAGCATTGCAGGCCTATTGCGAAGTTAGGGACAATCAGCAGCTTTTGCTAAGCTTATGGAAGAGCGGTCACTTTTATACTGAAGAATAACCCAGCGTACAATCTAGATAAGAGATCTTGATGGAAATAAGCATTGTTACCTGGGAGGATGCCAAGTCCTCCTTGCGCCATATTCGACAGAAAGTATTTGTCGAAGAGCAGCAAGTGCCAGAAGAGCTTGAGTGGGATGCAGAGGACAGAAACTGTGTTCACCTGCTGGGTCGAGAAGGCAATCGCCCGGTTGCCTGCGCTCGTATTCTCTCTGATGGTAAGCTCGGCCGCCTTGCGGTCTTAAAAGAGTATCGTAAGCATGGTTGGGGTGGGCGTATATTGCGAGCGGCTGAGCAGCACCAGCTAGACCAGCGTAAAAACAAGATCCAGCTTAATAGTCAGGCAAACAGCTATCACTTCTATTTTAGTAATGGTTATCGTCCTGAGGAAGAAATGTTTTGGGACGCAAACATTCCTCACGTGCGGATGCAAAAAATCCTAAACCGCCCTGACCCTGCGAGCAAAACCTATATCTTGGGTGAGGATGATGAAAGCTATTATTCTGATCAGCCAGCGGCAACTCCGGTCTGGTTTCAAATAGGAAGTCAGCAAAGCCGTCGAGAGATTGATATTCAGATAGCCGACCTCTCCCATCCGGTCTTTAATAATGCTTTTTGCGTAGCTAATTTATCAGCTTTTCTTCGCCAGTCGCATCAGACTCAAGTGCGGATTTTGATTATAAAAGAAATCCCAGGTTTGTCTGAGCACCCGCTCATGCAGTTACAGCAAAGAATGAGTAGTCGCTTCAAGATACGCCGCCTTGAAATAGTTAATGCCCAAGAAAATAATAGTAACCAAATCTTATTTGATCTTAAGGGATACATGCGCTTTGATTATCAAACGACCTACTGCAATTTCAGCAATAAGATAAGCGTTAGTCGCCATCGGGCGCATTTTGAACAAGACTGGGCAAAATCCAAAGAGTTAATTGAAGGCCGAAAGCTATCTATCTAATGTTAATAGCTCTCTAGTGTAAATAGCTATCTAGTGTAAAAAGCCATCTGGTGAAAATAACCAAGTAAGGGTGAAAGTATGAAATGGTATGCATTAATATTCTTCGCCCTACTGATGGGCTGTCAGCAGCAAACCTTAGAAATCCAAGCAGAACATCTAACGAATGAAGAGCTAAAGCAACAGCTTATGGCTAGTTCACATCTTCGTCAGTTAGCTGAGGGAGTGGAGCTTGAACTGATAAACGACGGAGACCAATCAACAGCGACAGCAATCCGCTTAAGTGGTTCTTCTAATCAAATATCTCAGATTATCCAAATAGCCACGGCTTTGGATAAGCCCAATAACTATTATCTGGTTGTGCGAAATACCGATATTAATTCAATCAGTACTCAGGGTGAAAGTATGCGGGTATTGCTGCATCCAGACCAGAAGATCACTTTAGGACACCTCTCCTTACTGGAGTCGCCTTGGAAGGCGTACATCATTGATCGACAGAAGTATGTCGAGCTAGAGCTAAATTCAAACCTAGTGCTAAAAATAGTCATCAAGAGCCAAGATGACGGTCAGTTAATGCATTATTCCGGAGTCTATCCGCTGCAATTAGGGCAATGGAATGAGGTTTTTAGTGAAGGCCTGGGTAATACGGCAGTAGGAAAGAAAAAAGGTAATAGAAAGGATTTGCGGGTCAGTACGGCGAATAACCAACTTTGGCTGCGCCTTGATAAGGCGCAGCCAAAGCGAGCTAAATAACTAAACGTTGCTTGTCGATAAGACTAAGACAGCTGATTAGTATAATTGCTCAAAACAAAAACCATAATGTGAAGCGCACTTACCACCCAGGTAAGTTTGCGGCGTATATCATGATACTCGTCGGTATAAACCTTTTTAAATACCTTGTCTGATTCCAAGAAGCGAAGCATCCAGAAACCAACAAGTAGCATTAAAACAGAGATATTCTGCGGTAGGTAATAAGCAAACCAACCCCAAAGGAAAATTGCAATGGTAAACCCTAATTGCCAATCCTCGGCTTTTTTCTTCTTGGTACGCAATGCACCCCAGCAACTACCGGTTAGGAAAACTAAGACTAGCAGTGAGTAAGTTAAAAATACCTCAACTGAGCCCGAAACAGCAAAAAGTGCTCCTGCAAAACCGACGGCCAAAGGGATTAAACCCGCGTACCCATACTTACGATCATTAGCAGCATCGATCATAAAACTTCCCCTTTTATTACAAAACATCAGCATTATAGCAGCTTTTATAATTTTCGGGGGCACCATATTGCTTTACAATAGAGCTTAAATAGATAAAAAAGAGATGCTCATGGTCCACCTGCCTAACTCGATTAAAGAGAAAGCCCGCAATATCAAATTGGTGGTCTTCGATGTAGATGGCGTATTAACCGACGGCACATTAAGCTACAGCGCCAACGGCGAAGAAGTTAAGCATTTTAATGTTAAAGACGGTGTAGGCATAAAGTTACTCAATGCCTACGACATCACGACCGCCGTCATCTCTGCCAAAGACAGTGCGCCATTACGAAAGCGCATCAGCGATCTAGCCATCCCCCACTTCTATCCAGCCTGTAAAGACAAGTGGGAAAAACTGAGTGAGCTGATGGACGAACTTTGGGTTGAGCCGAGTGAAGTGTGTTATGTCGGCGATGACGTGATCGATCTTAAGGTGATGAAACGCATTGGCCTAAGTATCACTCCGGCCGATGGTTTTTGGTTGGTAAAAGAGCATTCAGACTTAATTACCGATGCTCCAGGTGGCAAAGGCGTCGCTCGTGAAGTAGCTGACATTGTATTAGGCAGTCGTATGCCATTAGAAGAAGCGTACATCAAGGCCATGTTGCCAGAATTCGAAAAACAGCATAACGCGTAATTTAAGAGAATATCATGAAAATTTTAGTAACAGGCGCCGCCGGTTTTATTGGCTCTTTCACCAGTAAGCAATTTATCGAGCAAGGCCATCAGGTCGTAGGTATCGATAACCTAAATGATTATTACGACGTCGCCCTTAAGCACGGCCGTTTAGAATGGCTCAATGAATTAGACGGTTTTGAATTCATCAAGATGGACCTAGCGGACCGCCCGGCGATTGAAGGCTTGTTTGCCGAGCACAAGTTTGACCGTGTTGTGCATTTAGCGGCCCAGGCTGGGGTGCGTTATTCAATTGAAAACCCTCATGCTTATGTCGATAGCAACCTGATTGGTTTTGTGAATATTCTTGAGGGCTGTCGTCAAAACAAGGTTGAGCATCTAGTTTATGCCTCATCCAGTTCTGTATATGGCTTAAATAGCAGCATTCCTTATAGCACCTCTGATCGTGTCGACCACCCTATTTCATTATATGCGGCGACCAAAAAGTCTAACGAACTAATGGCCCACACCTATAGTCATTTATACGGCATCCCAACCACGGGGCTAAGATTCTTTACCGTGTATGGCCCTTGGGGTCGTCCAGATATGGCCTACTTTAGCTTCACCAAAAAGATTTTGGCCGGTGAAACCATTGATGTGTATAACCACGGCAAGATGCAGCGCGACTTCACCTATATTGATGACATCGTTGAAGGGGTAACCCGCATCACTCAGCAGGCTCCACAAGGTGCAGGGGATGATTGGACACCAGAATCCGGTGATACCAGCCGCAGCTCTGCACCATACAAAATTTACAATATCGGTAACCATAATACCGTTCAGCTGGGCGAGTTCATCGAAACTATCGAAGACTCTCTAGGCAAGAAAGCGAATAAAAACTACATGGGCATGCAAGATGGTGATGTTAAGGCCACGTACGCTAATGTGGATGATCTAATTGAAGATGTTGATTTTGCCCCCAATACCCCATTAAAAGAAGGTATTGAAAAATTCGCAGTATGGTATCGCGACTTCTACAAATCCTAAGCGACTAAAGAATAAAAGGCTTTTTGACTCAGTATGGCAAATTATAAAATTGTAATCCCCGCGCGTTATTCCAGTAGCCGCTTACCAGGCAAGCCACTGATTGAACTCAGTGGTAAGCCAATGATTCAGCATACTTATGAACGTGCATTAGAAACGGGGGTAAAAGATATCGTGATCGCGACGGACGATCAGCGTATCTATGATGTAGCGAGAAGTTTTGGTGCTGATGTTGTTATGACAGACCCAGCCCACGAAAACGGCACAGAACGCATTGCTGAAGTGGCTGAAATCAAAGGCTGGGATAAAGACGATGTCTTGGTTAACTTGCAAGGCGACGAGCCACTGGTACCTAAGTCGTTGATCGAGCAAACCGCTCAGGGTTTATTATTGAATCCTGAAGCGGGCATGAGTTCAATCTGCACCGCTATTGATAACGCGGAAGATGCGTTTGATCCCAATGTAGTTAAAGTTGTGCTGGATGGACGTGGTTTTGCTATGTACTTCAGTCGCGCCGCTATTCCATGGGATCGTGACTTGTATAAGCATAGCCAAGACAAGATCACCGACATCATGCCGGTCTATCGTCATATTGGCATGTACGGCTATCGCGTCTCGTTTCTGCAGAAATATACCCGCATGTCACCATGCGCTATCGAGCAAGCTGAATGCTTAGAGCAGTTAAGAGCCTTATGGTACGGTGAGAAAATTCACATGGGGATAACAACAACCCCACCAGGGCATGGGGTTGATACTCCAGACGATATCGCCCGGGTTGAAGAACTGTTAGTGGGCTAACCTATATTGCAAATAAGTAGTCTTGTTAGGGTTAATGAGCAGAACACAGCTTTTTAACCTTATTCCACGCTAAATGAGCGCAAATATCCTGCTGGTTATTCGCTTGCTTAGCGTAGAAAAACACCTCTTTTAAAATCCTCTTGCTCGAAATGCTTAAACGCTGCAATACCCACTCTTTTTCAGCAGCTTCAAGCCAATTCCAAGCAATAAACGCTAAAATCATAAAAGACTGATCTAGCCCACGCTCATTGGGTGCTAGTTCAATAATATGTTGAATTCGCTGCTGACTCGCAGCTTGATCCTTAAGCAGAACCTCTACGTCCAATGCCCCTAAATGGTAATAAGGCCACAATGGTCGAGCGGAAATCCCTTGCTGCCAATACTCAAGGCTCTCAGTTAAAATCTTATTTCTTTCATTCGACTCATCCATATCAATGGCAATCGCCCTGCTCTTTTGAGCTTGAGCTTCGGCCACATTGGGATTGTTATAGCTAAGCGCATCCGCAGCAGAAATAAATCCTAAGGCTAATAACGCAGAAACCAATGCCGCATGGAAAAGTGCAATCGCTGGCAAAAATAAAGCCAGCGCAATGATGCGCCAGCTTTTATTGGATAGTTCGCTAATAGAAAACTTAGGCATTTTCTTCATGATAAGCATAAGTATCGTAATAACCGCTAGAGCTATTGCCATAGCGCGCTTCTTTTTCAGCGTCTAGCTGGTTTAGTACAACCCCTAGGATTCGAGCATTAGATTCGTCTAAGCGCCCAAGTCCAGACTTAATCAGCTTATCTTTGGTTGAGTCGGCTTTAATTACATACACGACACCGTCAACCATCGACGAAAGATACAGGCCATCACTCACTGCTCCCATAGGAGGAGAATCAATGATGATGCGCTGATAACGCTCGCGTAAGGTTTTTAATACCGCTTCAAAATTCTTCGAGGCTAATAGCTCAAGAGGATTCGGCGGAATAACCCCAGAAGGCATCACGTCAATGTTCAAATCTTCAATGTGATGAATACTTTCATCCAGAGTCTCAGGGTAAGCCACCGCATTCGACAAACCTTTGCTGCCTAATGGTAGGCTAAGTTGCTTGGCTAAGGTTGGGCGACGCATATCGGCATCAATGATCAGAGTCTTTTCCATCTGACCATAAGCCGTCGCCAGGTTAACCGAAGTGGTTGTTTTACCTTCTCCAGGAATAGATGAGGTAAACAATAAACACTGCGCTGGGGTTTCAAGTGTCGCCAGCGTTAAGCCGGTGCGCAGTGTGCGTACTGATTCTTTAAATCCATGGTGGTCACTATGGACAAAGGCTCTAACGGGGGCCTCTTTTTCATTGCTCGCCTGATCCTTATTTTTGGCCAGCAATGGCACTATGCCTAATAAAGAGAAGCCCAGCTTATGATCCACATCATCGGCATTCTTAACAGTAGAATCGAGGGCATCCAATAAGAAAGCCAAAGCAATGCCAAACATTAAGCTGACAACAAATACTAAGACAACAATCAGTTTCTTCTTCGGCTTAACAGGATGAACGGGAACAACCGCGGCATCAATAATGCGAGCATTAGCGGTTTGTAAATCACCAGTCGCGGAAGTCTCACGAATACGTTTAAAGAAAGTCTCATAAAGAGCGCGATCGCCTTTCGCTGCGCGAACATACTCCCCTAGTGCAAATTCCGTACGGTTAATATCGCGCATTTTAGACTTGGTTAGATCTAGAGATTTCAATAAAGACGCTTCTTTCGCCTTGGCCGTTGCGAAGCTATTCTCAATCCCTGTCGCCAGGTTTTTCATCTGCGAAACCACAGATTCTTTAACGGCATTTAAATCGGATTGCGCAGCGATCATTTTTGGATGCTTAGGCCCATAACGCTTCGATAACTCGGCGACTTTTAGCTCGCTATTTGACTGAGTCTCACGTAAACGACTAATTAATGGGTTGGCAATAATGACTTGTAGGCTGCTTAGGGATTCATAATTAAGCTCTTTCAAACTCTTTAGTTGATCATAAGTACTTTCAACTTCTAAGCGAGTACTTCTAGCGTCCACAAGTTTCTCTGTGATCTGATTGAGTTCGGTAGCTACTAAGGTGCTTACGCCTTTTACATCAATCAAATTATTTTTTTCGCGGAAGTCCTGCAGCTCCTTTTCGGATTTATTAAGCTGTACTTTCAACCCGCTCATGCGCTCAGTTAGCCACTCAGAAGCTTGTTGAGTTAGGCCTACTTTTGCTTCAAGTTGAGAGCGTATATAAGCATTAGCTAGTGCATCAGCAGCTTGTTTTGCCATCTCTGGCGATTCACTCATGACAGATATTTTAACCAGTTGAGTTTTTCGAACTGGCGAAATACTAATAGCCTCCCAAAAAACATCCGTAGTTTTGTTAATGATATCTTCTTCGGTTAATACCTCGTCTGACTCACCTAGGATAAAGGTTCTGAGTGAAAATCCTTGTTTATTATGAGCATGGTTAGGATTAAATTCCGCAGACTTAGTTAGCTCAAGCTGTTTAACAACCCGCTTCGCCATGTCGCGAGATTTTAAAATTTCAAACTGAGTTAAAAAGTATTCAGAGTTTGTGCCCGACAGGCCATAAACTTCTTCAATGGAAACAACTTTTGATTCACTGGCTTCAATTAAAAGTGTTGTCGTTGAGCTGTATTTAGGGGTCAAGGAAAAAACCACTAAAATAGAAATAAGCGTCATCACAATCGATAAGGCGATGATCTTTTTTAACTGACGGCGCACCACATTCCAGTAGTGGCCTAGATCGATCACTTCAACTGCAGAGTTGTTATTTAAACTGCTATTCATACTGCTTTTCATATCCATATTAAAAGAAGCTCTGTTCAACAGTGATTACATCACCGGGCTGAATAACATCAAAAAGCTTTACCGCTTCCTTGTCTTCATTTTCAGAGCGTTTACTTTGACTTTTGCCATCGTCGTGGACAACAAAGATACTGCTTTTCGAGGCACGTTCAGTAAAGCCGCCGGAAATGGAAATGGCTTTATCAACGGTCAGGCCCGGGTGGAAAGGATAGCCGCCGGGTTTTTTAACTTCACCAATGACATAAAAAGGACGATATTCTTCAATTGAAACCGTAACACTCGGGTCAATTAAATAAGGGCCTTTTAAACCCGAAACTAATTTATCTTCAAGCTGCTTTGGGCTTAAACCTGATACCGCAACATCACCCAGTAATGGATAAGAAATTTGCCCTGATAAGCCAATGCGAACTTCAAGGCTTAAATCTTCTTCATCGTAAACGCTAATATTGATGACATCTCCGGCCCCAAGTTTGTAGCCTTCCAGCGCTTTTTCAATATCGCTAGCAGAGGTAAGAGTTGAAAAAGCAGAGCAAGAAATCAATATTGCCGAGCTCAAAAAACGAATCATGATGCTGTACCTAAAATACTGGCTAAAAATTCAACGATTATAATAGCCGATCAAAAAAAACGGCCAGCCTTTTAAAGGACCGACCGTTCGTTGCTTCTTACTGAGAACAGTAAATTAAAGCGCCAAATTTAAACCTAGGTTAACGATTTGGTTTTCGTATTCGAATGCGTTATTCGTAGAGTCACGCTTTGCTTGACTAACAGACAATTCAACGTCCATCCAAGGCATTGGCGAGTAAGTTGTATTGATGCCGAAGCTCACTAGATCGTCTTTACGATCGGTAGCATCTGCAACATACACATCGCTATTGACTGAAGCGTTAATACCCGCACTGATGAAAGTTGAGAATTCGTGATCCCAGCTTGCAGACGTGAACGTATTGGCAACGTAATCACCCGTGCTATTCGTTTCATTACTGCTTTGAGCAGAAGAAATAACAACCGTTGAGTACGTTAGTGGCTGCCAAGTTAAGTTGGCTTCCCACGCTAGGCGAGTATTGGAAGACTTAGCATCTTCTTTAAAGAAGCGAGAAGAACGACCTACTTTAACTTCACCCGTCGTAGCGCCAGAAATATCCCAACGCATACCCGTGAATAAGCGCTGCTCATAACCTTCAGCGCCAGCCGCTGCATCTTCAACGTAGCTGATGTCTGTTTGGCGAGCTTCAAAAATAACTTCAGCGTCTGGGCTAGAGGTTAAAGATAAGATCGCACCATAATTAACTTTGTTGTAATTAAGGTTGGCTGTAGCCGCATCGTTATTCTGATAGCGTTTCTGGTAAGAATCAGCAAAAACAGAAATATTAGCAACCGCTGAATCTGCGCCATAAACGTAGTTTAAGCCACCGGTTGTTTCGTCATATTCGCTTGGGTCAACATTACCCGTCTGACCTTCTAAGGAAGCGCTACCTTTAGCGTCATGGCCGCCATTATAAGAAGCTTCAATGTTTAGCTGTTGGCGAGAAGTGATTTCATAATCTAGGCCAGCATTTAAAGTCTGGTCTAAATAATCATCGTTATCATCTTCGCTATAAGTACCCTGCTCAGCCTGGTAATCAGCACTGATTTGAGTCTTACCAAAATCACCTTGCATTGCAAATGCAGGTGTTAGGCGAGTAATTGTATCGGAGGTTTCGTCGTCAGCAACACTGTAGATGTTTGAGTTGCTTTCTACATCAAGACCAAAGGCCGGTAAAAACGTAATACCACTGCCTAAAGCAAGACCGGTTGGTTCAACCGCATAAGAGTTAACGCTGATCAATGCCACGGCAAGTGGCGATAGCTTCCAAGCTTTCATTATCAAGTCCTCTAGACTTATAAAAATTAAAATTATTTATACGCTAAAAATTTGTCGCTATTGTAGCAGGGAATCCTGCTTTGTCATCCCAAAAGTCAATAAAACAGCGCAATGTTAACGATTTTTCTCAGTCTTTTTTATAGTCCTTAGCTGGTACTGTTGGCTTATTGCGAAAATGAACAAAAAACAAACAGTTCCAAAGCCAATACCACTAAATCCGTATAAGAAATCCAGCCACTCAAAACGTCGGGTTGAGGCGATGCTTTGATGAAACTCATCGACTAGTAACCCAAGCGTTAATGCCAAACAGATTAAAGCCGTACGGATTACAATTTTTAAAACTTCTTGGCTCTTGTCCGAAAAAGTCATCAGCGCCATAAATGCGAGCAAACTAGATAACTTGAAATGCATCCACTTATCGCCACCCAAAAATGCTTCAAATTGATAGATCTGGGGTAAAAAAAGCTCGCTGGTTTTAAACGCACTTAATGCAATTAAAAAACCACCATAAGTTATCAGCAAGCTTAGCCTAATGAACATGACTGCCGATAAAGCCTTTGAATACTGTTAAAAAGACAATCTTAATGTCCATCAATAACGACCAGTTACGAATATAATCTAAATCGTAATCTACCCGCCCTTCCATCTTATCTAAAGTATCGGTTTCACCGCGGAAACCATTAATTTGTGCCCAGCCGGTAATCCCAGGTTTCACCTTATGGCGCAACATATAGTAAGGAATTAGCTTGCGATATTCTTCGTTATGAGCAACCGCGTGAGGACGAGGCCCAACAACCGACATGCGACCTTGTAAAACATTAATAAACTGCGGCAATTCATCAAGAGAGGTTTTACGAATGAATGCACCGACTTTGGTGATGCGCGCATCGCCTTTGGTAGCTTGCACAACCTTGTCACCATTATCCATGGCCGACATGCTGCGGAACTTCCAAACAAAAATCTTTTTGCCGTCTAGGCCGTAGCGAACCTGCTTAAAAATAACCGGCCCTGGGGAGGTGAATTTAACCGCGGCAGCAATGGCCAGCATAGGCAGAGTAATTAATGCCAATATAAAAGTAGAAAAAACCACATCAAAGCTACGCTTCAAAACATCGTTAAAGCCAAAGATTGGGGTTTCGTAAATACTCAAGGTTTGCACATCACCCACTGAACCCATGCGCGCATGCAATAAATTATAAGTAAAGAAATCTGGAATTAAATGCACGCTCGCAGTTGTATCACCACAACGCTCTAATATTTGAGCAATGCGTTTCTGTGCTTTCAATGGCAAAGCAATAAAAATAAGATCAAACTCACCTTTCTTGGTGCGTTCTATTAATTCAGAAATAGCGCCCAATAAAACTTCATCAGGATGCTCTTCGTGTAAACGCTGAGAGGCGCGATCATCAAAAAAACCTTCAAAGCGAATACCCAAATCAGGTTTGCTATTAATCTGGTCACGCATGCGTAACGCATTTTCGTTGAGGCCTACGATAGCCGCAGTGCGTGAGTTATAACCTTTAGCACGCATCGAGCGTAAGATGTGGCGAAAAATCAAACGCCAGCTCATTAAACCTAAGCAAGTCGATAATACCCAGCTGCCGATGACAACTCGGGAAACATCACTGCTGACTTTGGCGAAGAAACCTAATACCAAAACAAGTGCTGCGGCTAAACTCCAAACCCCAATAGTCGTCATCAGCATACGAGCGCTAGTGCTTGCGCGCCAAGAGCGATAAAGCCCTAAAGATTCAGCGCAAAGCATAAAAATAATGCCCGCGATCAAAGCAGTTGTAGAATATAAGGAGTTGAATGCAACGCCGTAAGAAGCTGCAGCGCCGAGTAAAAACAAGAAAATAATGGAAATATCGATTAATCGGTAAACAAAATTGAAACTCCCTTGGCGAGAGCGGATCATTCCTTGATTAGACATGATATTTCCTTTTAGCATTCTCTTCAGCATTCTTTGCTGTAAGGTTGTTAATCGTTGGTACTAATAATGTGTCAAATTGTTACTGGCGCATTATGTCACAAAAATTGATAATGTCCATATCAACAAATGATGCGGTATACTGAGCACTAATCGACATTGCTTATCTTTAATTTAAATTTTTATCAGGAAGTGAAAATGCAAACAGCGACCATATTAGTAACGGGAGGCGCGGGCTACATAGGCTCCCATACTTGCATAGAATTATTACACGCAGGTTTCAAAGTATTGGTGGTCGACAATCTGGACAACTCAAGCGAAGAATCGCTAAAGCGTGTTGAGCAGATTACAGGAAAGACAGTTGATTTTATTAAAGGCGATGTCCGTGATGCTCAACTCATGGCCAGTATCTTTGCAGATAACAAAATTGCAGCGACAATCCATTTTGCCGGCCTAAAAGCCGTGGGTGAATCTTGCGCTATGCCGCTTGAGTATTACGATAATAATGTGAATAGTACTCTGGTTTTATGCCAGGCTATGGAAAAAGCCAATAGCAAGAGTTTGGTATTCAGCTCCAGCGCTACCGTCTATGGTGACCCTGAAGTATTGCCATTGACTGAAGATATGCCTTTGTCGGCAACCAACCCTTATGGTCGCTCTAAATTAATCATCGAAGAAATGCTGCGCGACTTACCTGAATCCGACAAACTTAAAAAGTCGGATAATCCTTGGTCAGTCGCCCTGCTACGCTACTTCAACCCCGTGGGTGCTCACGAATCAGGCAAAATTGGCGAAGACCCAAGTGATACGCCAAATAATTTAATGCCGTTTATTACTCAAACTGCCGTTGGCCGACGCGCAGAGCTTTCTATTTTTGGTAGTGATTACGATACGGTCGATGGCACCGGGGTGCGTGATTATATTCACGTTGTTGATTTAGCTCGTGGCCATGTTAAAGCAGTGCAGAAGCTTTTATCGAAAGATGGCATTGATGGTGTGCAGGCCTATAACCTAGGTACTGGGAATGGCATTAGTGTTTTGGAAATGGTGAAGGCTTTTTCTGCTGAGAATGACGTGGCCGTGCCTTATAATTTGGTTGAGCGCCGCCCTGGTGATGTAGCGGCTTGTTATGCTGATGCTACTCGAGCTCGTGTTGAGTTGGACTGGGTAGCTGAGATGAGTCTTGAGGATATGGTGCGTGATAGTTGGAAGTGGCAAAGTCTAAATCCTGATGGCTACTCTACCTAGGAAGCTAAAAGCTTAAGAGCGGTTGACCACAGAGGTCACAGAGCGCTTCGCTTCACAGAGGAAAAGCGGAATAAGTATAAAGCGAGTAAGGAACTTATAGACTTACTCGCTTTATACCGTCAACTAGCTTAGTGACATTGAAATTGATTATTAATCCGCGCTTTATTCCTGTGAGTTTTAAGTACGTAAGTAGTTGCGCTGTATGGACTGGGGTTAATCTATCGACTGCTTTAAGTTCAATTATTAATTTGTCAGCAATTAAAATGTCCAAGCGATAACCCGTATTAATATTCACTCCCTTATAGTGAACTGGTAGTATTACCTGATTCAGCGACTGAATTCCCTGCAACGCCAACTCATGCATTAAGCAACACTCATAACTAGACTCCAGTAAACCCGCCCCAAGCTGCTTATGAACCTCAATAGCACACCCAATTACCTTCTCAGTAAAAGCATCCATTCATTCACCCCTCCAATCCTCTAATCTTCCTCTGTGAAGCGAAGCGCTCTGTGACCTCTGTGGTCAAAATAGCTTTTGATCTTGCTTTTCAATAACTCAAGGAATCAAAACCTCGCAACCGCCGTCATTAGAAAGAAGCCCTTCAAACTTTCTTTTCAAAGCCAATTTAGCCTCATCATCCCCATGCACAATCCGTATCCGAGAGGGCCTAACTCTCATCCGCTTAACAAAATTCACCAAGTCTTTCTGATCCGCATGAGCACTATAGCCACCCAAGGTATAAACCCCGGCCCGAATATCAACTTTAGGCTCACTTCTCCCATCTTCTTTAAACTGTACATAAGCCCGCTTATCTATACTACTTGGCCCCGCGCCATACTTTTGAATATCCCGCCCCGGAGTCCCCTTCGCTTGATAGCCAACAAAAATTACATCCGTGCGCTCATCCGGCAAAAGCTCCTGTAAATAATTCTGCATGCGTCCACCACTGCACATACCGCTAGCGGCAATCACAATCGCAGCGCGGCCACTTTCTTTTAAATAACACAGTAGTTTTTCATGTTCTTGATGGGAGTCGATGGTAATTAATTGCTCAAACGATAATGGGTGTCGCCCACTAGCAACTTTACGCTGAGCTTCTTTATCCCAAAGATATTTAAGTTCGCGATAATGCTGAGTAAAACCAGAAGCCAAAGGTGAATCGACAATCACATCAATCACTTTCCTATCATTCGATTTTAAGCCGCCGTCATGAATAATACTTTCAATTTCATAAAGCAGTTCTTGGGTGCGACCAATAGAAAAAGCAGGAATCAGAACGGTGCCTTTGTTTTCCAAGCAGCGCTCAATAGTTTGCTGTAATGATTTTTGTCGATGAAGGCGACTCTCATGATTGCGATCGCCATAAGTACTTTCTATAACTAATTCATCACAACGGTATGGCGATTTAGGTGCGGGCAATAATGGCGAATATGGCGCGCCGAGATCACCAGAGAAAACGATGCGCTTACGGTCACTCTGACCTCGAATATCAAATTCAATATAAGCCGAACCAATGATGTGGCCCGCGGGTTTGAAGCAAGCCTTCAGTGCGCAGTCTTTTTCATCAATTTCAAACCCTTCTATTGCAAACCATTGCCCATACTCAATCGCAACCAGCTGGCTTTTAAAGCGTTTCATAACAGAGCGAATAATCGAACGATTACGAGTAACCCCTACTTTAATCGCATCTTCAATCACCAAGGGCAAAAGCAAAGCCGTCGCTTTTGTTGCATAGATAGGCCCGGTAAAACCCGCGGCAAGTAAATAAGGAATGCGCCCAACATGATCAATATGACAATGAGTTACTAATAGGGCTTGAACATCATCGATAGGAAAATCGATTTCTTTTAAATGTGCAGCGCTATCACTAGCACTTGAAGTATCGCGATCAAATGACTCGTCCCCTTGAAACAAACCGCAATCAATTAAAACAGAGCGACCATCAACAGAAAGTTGATGGCAAGAACCAGTAACGCCGTTGACCGCGCCATGGTGTTTAATCGTGTGCATCCTTGCACCCCATTTATTCAGTAAATTATTTAGAAATATAATAAACAGAACCAAGAACCAAATAAAACTAACTCCGTTAAATTAGAGCTAAATCATGAGTTATTCTTTCTCTTTCTCTTTCTCTTCCTCCGTGCAGCGAAGCGCCTCCGTGCCCTCCGTGGTGAATCGCTCTTAGGCTCTTCCGTACTTATCCTCAAAACGCACAATATCGTCTTCGCCCAAATAAGATCCCGACTGCACTTCAATCATCTCAAGTGGCAATACCCCAGGATTCTCAAGTGCGTGCACCTGACCAATAGGAATATAAGTAGACTCATTCTCAGTCACCAAAAACGTATTATCACCATTGGTCACTTTTGCCGTACCCGAAACTACAATCCAATGCTCAGCGCGGTGGTGATGCATTTGGACCGAAAGCTTCGCCCCCGGCTTAACCGTAATGCGCTTAACCTGGTAACGCTCACCATTATCAATCGAGTCGTAGATCCCCCAAGGGCGATACACTTTGCGATGTTGGTGGTGTTGAGTGCGGCCGGATTCTTTAATCTGCGCCACAATCTTTTTAATGTCTTGCACCTTATCTTTGTTGGCCACCAATAACGCATCGGGAGTATCAACAATCACAAGATTCTCGACACCTAGGGTTGTAATCAGTTTCTGCGCGCCTTCGTGGCTAGAGCAATAAGCGTAACAATTAGAAGAATTGTGCAGAATGAAATTTTCTTCATCTTGCCCAGCAACGACATTGCCCTGTTCGTCTTTATCGGCGATTTCCCATAGCGCAGACCAGCTGCCTACGTCATTCCAACCCGCATCTAAAGGTGCAACAATCACTTCGCCTTTTGCGGCCAAAGGTTCCATTACCGCATAATCGATGGACTCATCTGGGCAAGCTTCAAATGCTTCAGCATCTACACGAACAAAATCTAAATCCTGCTGAGTATTCGCCATAGACTTCACACACGCATCATAAATATCGCTGCGGAAGTTCTTCAATTCTTCCAAATAGCGATCAGCGCGGATCAAAAACATGCCGCTATTCCACAAATAGCCATCGGCGACATACTTAGCGGCCGTTTCAGCGTCCGGCTTTTCAACGAACTCACTAACCGATCCATCTTTGGCTTTAATGTAGCCATAACCCGTAGCAGCTTCAGTCGGTACGATACCCAAGGTACCAAATTTACCTGACTGAACATCAGGCAATAAAGACTTAACGCACTGCTGAAAGGCTTCAATATTTTCAATCACGTGGTCAGCGGCTAATACTAATAAAACAGAATCCTTATCAGATTCCACGGCTTTAATAGCAGCCAAAGCAATCGCCGGTGCGGTATTGCGACCCACAGGCTCTAATAGGATGGAAGGTTGAAGATTCTGCTGACGCATCTGCTCAGCCACTAAAAAACGGTGCTCTTCATTACAAATTACCATAGGTGCCGCTTGAGGTGCAGAACCCGAAAGGCCATTAATACGTGCCGCAGTTTCTTGCAACATAGTTAAGCTAGAAGTCAATGCGATGAATTGCTTTGGAAAGGCCGTACGAGATAAAGGCCATAAACGCGTGCCGGAACCGCCGGCCATAATTACAGGAGTGATCATAATATTCCTTCAGATCCCTTTTAAAAGCTGTAGAGATAGCTAAGTAGATAGACGTATAAAATTGGGCAAAAGTTTACCACCAATATAAGCTAATGCCTAAGGCTGAAGACCACTTCGGCACATTAATCCTTCAACCGCCATTCCCAAATCCATACGTTCACCCTGCCAGCACGTAACCGCAGAATCTACTTGAACATTTCGACAAATAGCCCAAGGTATTTCTGTGCGAGAATGAACCGCACAAACAGGATTCCCTTCAATTAAAACTTCACCCTCGTTAAAATCATGCCCATCTAGCGCCGTACCACCGCGTGAGAATATGAGTCTCTCTCTAAAATGCTTAGTTTTATTTTTGCTTTCAATTATACCTTCAGCTTCTAGTGGTGGTTTAACAGACAAAAAGAAATGACCACGGTGCAGCTCTCGATGATGATAGCGGCACAAGGTCACCAAATTATCCAATTTAGTCTCACCACCCTCAGCCCAATGTTGAATATGGTGCCCTTCTACATAGTGAGATTCACAACACCCCGGAAATTGACAATGCCCCTGATCACGCACAGATAAAGCGCGGGCCATTCCCGCAGGAATTATTCGACTACGGCGACCAATGTTCAAAACATTACCCACGTCATCTTCTTCAACAACCACTAAACTGGCATCGCAGGCCAAGCACTTAGCCGCATCATGCCCCAACCACTTACCATCTAGGGAAGCATCTAGGGAAGCATCTAAAGAGCCGTCTAAAGAAGCGCCAGTATGAACATGCAACATCAACTGACAGCGCTCACTACCTGCAAGTTTAAGTGATCCTAAATTAGAGCTTTCCGCCGCAAGAAACTGCTCCGCAATCGCAACCAATGCATCCGCTCGTCGCTGAGGAAAAGTCAAAGGCTCAACTTTTAAATCAGCATCAGTATCAAAATCAGTAGCTGAAAAACTGTCATCAACAGCATTAATGACACGTTCCGACGTTCCAGCGGGAACGCCTTTGTCACTCAAGCCCGAAGAACAGGAATCAATAGCACAAGAATCAACAGAACTAGCTTCAGAAGAACTAGCTTCAGAAGAACAAGAACCCGATAAAGCTTGCCCCCTATCTTTATGATTCACAGCAATCTGATCACCCAGTGCAGTAATCAACTTAACCAACAAACCACCCTCTTCCGCAGGCAATCGAGCATGAATCACCCACATGCCCTCATCATCTTGATAACTAGTAAACTGACGCTCATCCTCTTGGCTGATTTGTTCAGACTGCTCAGTCTCAAACTCTTCAGCAAGCCGTTCACGCAACTTATCGTCCGGTTCAAAGTCTTGATAACGACATACCGTACGAAAAGATCCAACCAACTTAGCAAGCTGCTGCGCCGTACCGTATTGAGCAATCATCAATAAATATTCTTCGTTCTCCTCCGTCGCGACTCGCGTCATTTCACGCACTTTAGAATAACTCAGCTCACCCACTTCAAACGCAGCATTAATTTTAGGCAGTCCATCCAAAGCACGAGCAATACGTACTCGTTCCCGAGCCGCACCTAACGCGATACCACACTTCCAATCTAACCAATGGGCACAAGAACGAAAGCCATAACCCGCCCAAGCCTCAAGGGCATCAAACTCAGCAATCAATTTTAAAAATCGATAATTAGCGGCATTAATCTGCCCAGCCAGTAAAGAAATCTTATCGGCTAACTGATCATGGTAGGTTAAGGAGTTGTTAAAACGGTAGGTATTATCATTCGCTGCGGCATTCATAAAACCACCAATACTGTATAGATAACAATGGATTTAAATACAGTACTATTTTAACGTATTTACGAAGCCATAAAACGAAAAAAGGCCTAAATTAATAGACCGTATTAGACTTAAAGCAAAGATGCTTAAAGGTTGATTACTCACTCTTTCTTTTCATTTTTAGCTCCTCTCCGTGCAGCGAAGCGCCTCCGTGCACTCCGTGGTGAATCGCTTTTAGTCTCTAGTCGCTACCAAACAAATCCCGCGTATAAACTTTATCAGTAATATCACTCAACTCATCAGACAAACGGTTAGCAATAACAACATCCGCCATTTCTTTAAACTCGTTCAAGTCAGTAACAACCTTAGAACGGAAAAACTCATCGTCAGCCATAGTCGGTTCATAAATAACAACCTCAACCCCTTTAGCCTTAATGCGCTTCATAATCCCCTGGATAGCAGACGCTCTAAAGTTATCCGACCCTGTCTTCATCACCAAGCGATAAATACCCACGACCTTAGGGTTGCGGCTAAGAATAGAGTCTGCAACAAAGTCTTTACGCGTAGTATTCGCATCAACAATCGCACGCACCATATTATTAGGCACATTTTTGAAGTTGGCTAAAAGCTGTTTGGTATCTTTAGGCAAGCAATAACCACCATAACCAAACGACGGGTTGTTGTAATGACTACCAATGCGAGGATCTAAACCCACACCTTCAATAATCTGCTTACTATTTAACCCAAACGACTCGGCATAGCTGTCTAATTCATTAAAATACGCAACACGCATCGCTAGGTAGGTATTAGAAAATAACTTAACCGCTTCCGCTTCAGTAGAATCAATATGCAATACATCGATATCTTCTTTGATAGCACCCTGAACTAAAAGATTAGCAAAGCGCTCGGCACGTTCAGACTGCTCACCCACAACAATACGAGAAGGATGCAAGTTGTCATAAAGCGCCTTGCCCTCACGTAAGAATTCAGGCGAAAAGAAAATATTCTCACAGCCCAGCTCTTCACGAATACGCTGAGTAAAACCCACAGGAACCGTTGACTTAATCACCATCACGGCATCAGGGTTAATCGCCATAACATCTTTAATAACCGCTTCTACTGTAGAGGTATTAAAGAAGTTGTGCTCGGTATCGTAATCCGTCGGCGTAGCAATAATAACGTAGTCAGCCTCTTTATAAGCAAGTTGCTTATCTAGGGTTGCGGTAAAGTCAAGGTCGTCACGCTGAAGGAATGCTTCAATTTCGGTATCGGCAATCGGCGAGACCTTGTCGTTAAGCATGCTAACTTTGTCAGGAATAACGTCTAGGGCGACAACTGAATTATGTTGAGCTAGTAACATAGCGTTTGAAAGGCCAACATAACCAGTGCCTGCGATGGTGATATTCATGTTTTTCCTGTTGATTTATGAGGTTGGAAAGCGATTAATAATAGTATGAAATCTAATATATTAACAACCTAGCCTCATTTTACCTAAAATCTCCTAACTTTAAGAGAAGGTAGACTTAACTTTAGCTTTGAATAGCAACCAAGCGAACTTACTATTTGTTTCAGCGTAGCGTTTCCACATTCTACCAGGTTCCTGCATAACCCGATAAAACCACTCAAGACCATAGTTTTGCATCCACAAAGGGGCACGCTTTACTTTACCTGCAACAACATCAAACGTTCCACCTACACCCATTACAAAATCAACACCCAGCTGATCTTGCCATTTGTTGATAAAGTTTTCTTTCTTAGGCGAAGTGATGGCAACAAATAATAAACGCGCGCCAGAAACTTTAATCTGCTCTACTACAGCTTCTTCGTCATTCCAGAAATACCCATGATGATAGCCAGCAATGTTGATGCCTTTATGCAGTTCTTTGACCTTCTTGGCCGTTTTTGAAACCACCTCTTCTTCTGCACCTAGCAAAAACACAGGAAAGTCTTTATGGGAACTCATATCCAATAAGTTATGGAACAGGTCTACGCCAGCAACACGCTCTGGTATATCGTGCCCCATAAATCGAGCGCCCAAAACAACTCCCATGCCATCAATATTAATTAGGTCACATGCCTTTACTGATTCAGCTAGCTCATTATCTTTTTGCATATTAATAAGCTTGGCCACATTCACAACAACATGCTGTAAAAATTCTTTCTTTTCAATTCGCTCGGCGATGTACGAAACAGTCTCGGACATGGTTGCGCTGTCCATGGGTGAGCCTAAAAACTCAATTCTTCTCATGTTAAATTCCTTTTGATTCAATATGGCGATTGTAATAGGCAAACGAGTAATAGACCCAGGCCTGAGTCCAACGAATGTAGTTTATCTTGTTGGTGAAATACTGGTGCTTTTGGTAAACAAACCGCTTTTTCTTTGGCATATACAGCGTATCAATAGAGCGTTGAATTATTTTACCCGCAAGCTCAATATCTTCTGCCTTACCGCTAACTTTTAGTAGCGTTAAAACAGCTTGAGATACAGAATGCATATCTAATGGGTAACGGTTGGTATTGTAGTATTTAGCCGTACCATCAGCCTCAAACATTTCTTGCTTGTAATAAGCCAAGCCCTGCTCAATAGCAGTATCAAACTCTGTAGTGCCTAAGGCAGTGCGCAGAACATGCAAAGCTTCTAAGTTATAGCCCGTATGAAAACCATCAATAAACTGATGATGATGTCTAGCGCCATAAACCCAAGAGCCATCTTCACCCTGCTCCGACACAGACTGGCGAGCAACGGTTAACGCCAATGCTTTATACTCCGCATTATTAGTAACATCTGCAACAAAGCCAACCCAAGCAGCGCCCCACAAACTCGCATTATGAACAAAAGCCTCTTCACCAGGAATGTAAGCAAAAAACTTACGGCCATCATATTCGCTATACAAAGTCTTAACGATGAAATGCGCTGAATCTAAAGCAACATCCCTATATCGCTTATCGCTAGTAACTTGCCCCAAAGCATAAAGTGCTTGCGACACATAAATAGTCGTAATGACATTAGGTTTGCCCTTAGGTACATAAAACGCACGAGCATTCCAATCAAAGTGATAGCCCCAGCAAGCATGCTGCCATTTAGACTGCCCTTCAATCGTGAGATTACTTTGCTGAGTTAACAGCCAGTCGCCCAGCTCAATTGCTTCCTTAAGAAAGGATTCGTCTTGAGTTCTTTTGTAATCTTCAAGAAGTCCCAGGATAAACAAACCAATCCCTTTAGGGTTGCGCCCCGCAGGAACAGCAAATAAAGGGCGTAAATTAAAGATGGAACGCTTATGCAACTGAATCCAAGCAAGGCCAAAAAGCCCTTTTTTTAACTTGGGTGCAGGCTTAAAAAAATGGCTATTAAGCCCATCGAAAGGGTCTTGTCCAGCGTAATTATTACGCTGAACATTCGCCAATACAGCTTTATTCAGTTCAGACAGAGTAGATATAGTAGACATCATCCTAGTATTGAAAGATCAACATTCAAACTTGTACCTGTTGCTAACGATTCAACAGCTAAAATCGTAGCCAAGCTATTCGACATTAGGCAGTTATAATCGACACAAGGCGTTCCAGACTTCATGCCTTCAACCCATGCACTTAACATAGCCTTTTGGCCTTTATCTTGTGCCATCAGCTTCTTGACTTCTTTGTTACTATCAGCAGAATATAAAACAGCTTCTTTAAAGTCATTGATCGTAGCACTTCTGCCACCACCAAATACTTCGACTGTTTCTTTCTGCATAGCCTTAGAGCCATCAGCGGTGTAAATGATATTAGCAATACTGCCATTATCAAACGTCATCATAATTGAAACGTTGTCATTCAATAACGCAGACTTATTGGCTTTGGCTGTACCAGTGCAAGTAACTATTTTTGGGTTGCTTTTAACAAGAGCGGAAGCCAAATCAACAAAGTGGCAGCCTTCGCCAATAACTCGACCTCCGCCAATAGCTG